>Ga0207695_10002050_pt1 | contig 30885 bp, 23 predicted proteins | sample KBSC54metaG_FD_184354 | JGI IMG/M metagenome (GOLD analysis project Ga0207695, IMG submission 184354) | Corn rhizosphere microbial communities from Kellogg Biological Station, Michigan, USA - KBS C5-4 metaG (SPAdes) (version 2) | ecosystem: Host-associated > Plants > Roots > Rhizosphere > Soil... | reverse complement strand
CTCGAGCTCGCGTTCCGTGGCGCTGCGCGCGTACGCCGGGCCGGCCGACCCATCGCCGCGCCTGCCTAACGCGTCCAGAATCACGTCACCCTGGCCGCGCCACTCGGTGAGCGCGCGCCGGCGCAGACCCGGGTCGAGAACACCGCCGGCGCCGAGGACGTCCCACCAGAACGGGCGGCCGCCTAACAAACCGGGCGGCACGAAGATCGTGGCCGGCATGCCGCGGCGCTCGAGCTCGGCCACGCCGGCCCGGACCGCGCCCGCGTACGCGTCGTCGAACGTGATGGCCGCGCGCGGCCGCCGCGAACGAGGCGCCGGTTCGGCGAGCGCATCGGCGAGAGGCACCACGTCGTGGCGTTGGGCGAGCACGTCGAGCTGCGCCGCGAAGTCCGACTGCGCCAGGTGCAGCGACGCATCCCCCGCCGCCCGTTCGCCCTCGGGCACGATCGCGTGATAGGCCAGGATGAGTGTGCCCGCGCGGTGCGAGGCCAGCGCGATGCGCGGCGCGCCACTCCACACGAGCCCGTGTTCGACCAACTGCTTCAGCCGGCGGCGCACGCGGCGGCTCGCGTCCGGTCAAGCGCGCGCGCCGATCGCCGGCGAGCGTCGTGCAACAACGGGGAGCACGCCGAGATGATCAGGGCGCCGGCAGGGGGAACGGTGCCGGAGGCGCAGTTGGAGCGGCGGGCTGAGCGCCTAACCGGACGGGGCGCGCCATCGACAGCGCGGCCCACATGGCGTCCCGGCGCGTCCGCAGGAGCTTGTCGAGGCCGATGACCAACCCGAACAGAAAGTACAGGTACGTGAAATATTCGGCCGACACAAAGGTGCTGGCGATGATGAAGCCGATGAACGATCCAATGAGCATCTGCGAGACCGCCAGCTCGCGCGTCGTCACCCATGGACCGTATCGTCGCCCCGGACGCACGTCCGCCAGCATCCGGAACGAGACGACGAAGAACGACACGAACACGATCAAGCCAGGGATGCCCAGCTCCGCGGCCGTCTCGAGAAACGAATTGTGGGCGACCGACCACTTGAACCCGTGTCCTTCCGCGGACAGCGAGCGGGCGAGATCCGATTCGCCTTCGGCGATCGGGAATGCTCTGAGCCCGACGCCGAACACCGGATGGTGCTCGACGTAGCCGAGTCCCCGCTCCCACACCGCCTTGCGTCCCACCGGGTCGGTCCAGTTGTAGTCGCCCTCGGGGTTGGCAATCGTGCTGATCTGCGTCCAGTACTTGTCGGACCCGAGCACGGCGATGAGCCCGACGCCGGCCACGGCGATCGACATGCGCACCTTCCGCGGAATCGCCTTGTACCGCAGCAAGATGTACGTCATCGTCGCCACGAACGCGATGAATCCGCCTCGCGACCCGCTCTTCACGATAGCGAGGAGAATGAAGCCGAGCGTGATGAGTCCCAGCAACCGCAATCGCCGCGCATTTCCGGCGCGCATCAAGTAGAGCGCGAATGGAATCGTCACCACCATCACGAGCGCGAAGTCGTTGGCGTCGTAGTACACCAAATTGCCTAACCGGCCGTCCTGCCCAACACTGAAGAACAGGTTGACGATGGTCGCAAAGAACAGTGCGCCGTACAGGTTGATCTTGGCCAACCATTCGATGTCGCGCATGCTCCGGACGCTGGCCGCGACGAGGCACATGAGCACCACGTTCTCGGACTGGCTCTTCAGGGCAAAGCTCAAACTTCGCGCCGGCCACAAGCTGCTCGGCACTCCGATGAGCATGATCGCGTACAGGATCACTGTGAGCCACAAGAGCCGCGAGCGAATGAGCTTGACGCTCCGCAGCCGGTGGCGCGACGTGACGAAAAACACCAGCGCCAGACCCGCGGCCAGCAGCGGAAGTTGGATCTTTCCGAGGACCGGCAGGACGTCCTGGAGGCGCCAGATGTATGCAAACAGCATCCACCCGATCGCCTTGAGCAGCCGATCCGGCGGCGGCTCCTGCCATGGCACCGCAGCCGGAGCGTATGCAACCGGCGGAATCGGCGGAGGGTATGGAGGAACGGTTTGCGGATGCGCCATTGACGGAGAGGCTACCTGGATCGAACGAGGGCCTGGAGACCATCGAAGGCAGTGCTAATACAGTGCCATTCTAACCGTGGCGTTGACACTGGCAAACAGGCTGATTGTAGTCTCGGGACCACACTTTCGAGCCCCCACGTAGGTCTCGCCGCCGCGCCCTCAACGAAAAGTCGCCGCATTCAGAGGTGAACGCGGCGACTTTTCTTTGTGCGGTTTTGAAGAGAGCCCGGCTATTCGACCCTGCTCTTCTTGATCAGAATCGCCGCCTCGGAGTTGCGAAGCTTGATGCTCGTCACCGCGGAGCCGACGGTGCCATCGGCGTGCAGCGGCAGCCACGTCTCGCCGGCAGGAAGCGGAAACGTGACTGCACTGGCATCGGTGTACACCTGCGTGCCATACCCCGATTGGTGCCGGACCAGGATCAAGGCGCGGTCGAAGTCGCGGCTGTAGAGCGTGTAGCCCTGCCCGACCGGGTCCGTCCCGCGCGTCACGATGGTGCGCGATCCGGTCGGATGACCGATGTCGGCTTCTTGCGCGCGCGTCCAGATCTGTGAGTACGGCAGGTTCCACATGTTCTCGAGCTGTATAGCCATCAGGTTCGGCGTTGTCGGAACGACCATGTAATAGCTCGCGAGCTCCCACAGCTTGAGTCGCTGCGTGGTGGTGAGGGAGTTCCCGGGCGGAACGGTGCTCGAGTAGCTCGCTTCTTCGCCGCTCGACAAGGTGCTCACGAAGTCCACGAAGACGCCGTGAGACAGCAGAGTCTCACACCACTGCCAGCGCGCGTACATGTTCGAGGAAAGCGGCATGTTCATCTTTTCCAGGTGCACTGCGCCGGCTGCCTCGGCGTCGGCGAGGTCGAGCGGGGTGGTGTACTGCGACGTATTGAGCATCAGCATCTTCGAGCCGAAGGCCTGCTTGATCGCCGCAAGCAGCGAGGTGTGCGCGGTTTGATAGCTTGCGCTCACGGCGTACTCCTGCGAGTTCGCGATCTGCGGCATGAAATCGCCTGACGACTCGACATCGAGGAAGACGCCGTCGTGGCCGTTCGCGAGGCGGGTAAGCCGATCGATCTGATACGCGCGCATGCCGGGATCGGCCGGGTTGATGGGCCACTTGTGGGTTCCCCATCTGAAGATGACCAGGCGGTGCGCCGAGTCCGCCGGTGCGTTAGGCACATGCAGAAAGCCTGCTTCGATGTTGTACTGCGGATGCGACGCGTACCACTGCTTCATGTCGAGGTAGAACTGCGTCGCCGTGCCCGATGCGCTACCGTCGATCTCCGTGGCCCACTCGAGCGCGTACGGCAGCTGACGCACAGTGGGGTTCGCCGCATGCCACACGGTGCCGTCGCCAGACATGGCGAGATCGTAGTGGGCGCCCGCCCACAAGTGCTCGGAGGGTGTCCAGCCATAGTAAAAGTCCGTCATCATGGTCGTGATGTGACGCCAGTGCGGCGAGACGGCACTGTAGTCGTCGTACAACGAGGCCAGCGACGGCGGCGGCGTCACCGGGGGCGGCGGGGGCGGCGGGGGTGACGACGGCGGTGCAGTCGAGTTAGGCGTCACCGTCACGGTCGACGTCGAGTGACCACTGCCGGCGGTGGCTGTGATGACCGCGGATCCGGGGTTGCCGCCCGTCACTTCTCCCGAGGTCGAGACGCTCGCGATCGACGGATTGTTCGACGTCCACGTGACCTGCGCCGTGGTGACGACGTTGCCCGACGCATCCTTTACCGTGGCAAAGATCTGCGCGGCTCCCTCCACCGGGACGCTCACCGTGGATGGATTCAGCGTGATGAAGAGCGGCGGCGGCGGCGCAGACGATACCGAGACGACCGAATAGGCGCTCGTTTGGCCCGAGGCCGCAATGATGTGCGCCGTCCCAACCTTGCGCGCCGTGACGTTGCCGGTGGTGTCTACGATGGCGATCGTCGTGTCGGACGAGGACCATTTCACGGGTTGTCCCGAGAGGTCTCGACCGGCGCCGTCCTGCAGCTCGACTTGCAACGCCACGTCCTTGCCCGGAGCGATCTGCGCAGCGCCGGGCGTGATGAGCACCCATTTGACGGGTGACGGTCCCGGTGTCTGCGGAACGTCGACGAGTGCCGAATTGTCGACGCACGACGCGAGCACGAGGGCGACGGCCATCGGCGCGCACGCGCGGATGCACCGACGATGCGATGACACCACTGCTCCTCCGAATGTGTGAATTGCTCACTTCGGACGAGTCACTTGAAGGCGTCGTTTCCGGCGCACGCGGCGCGTGCGACGATCGCTCGCATGTTGTGAGATTCCTAACGCAGCACTCGGTCCAATCGTCTGACCGATGCAACGTAGCGCATCAATGACGCCGCGCGACTGATCGAGCGGCCAGTTCGATCTCCCGCGGGCGCATCGCGATGCCTCGGGCGCTCCACCGCTCGCGCGTCGCGGCGCGGCCCGCGGTCACGCTTTTCGTCCGCGCCGCCAGGGCGGACCGCCCGCGCTTGCCGCGGCCTCGCTGAGCACGGGTGCGAGCACCTTCATCGGCACCCGCAGCCAGTCGATCATGGCTTCGAGATCGCCTCGAGTGACGCGGCTGTGCGTGGGCAGCGTGAACAAGGTGCGGCGAAGCTCCTCGGCGCCGGGGAGATCCGGGCCCGGCTCGAGGCAGCGCTGGGCTTCGGGTTCCTGGCGCAGGGTGCGCGGGTATCCGCGCAGAACGCCGAGCTCCGGGCGCTCGACGCGCGCGCCGGTGTCGGTGATCGGGAATCGGAGCATGCCGCTGACGGCGCCGGGTATCGTGCGGATCGCTTCGATGTCACCGCCTTCGTCGGCGGCAATGGCGAGGGCGGCGGCGTTGCGTTGTCGGGCCGCGACTTCGGCCGGCGCGGCGCGCATGGCGCGGGCGACGAGCGCCGCCGCGGCGGCGGAGAGCGACCGGGGGCGATGCGCCGGCCGGTACACCGTCTCGCCTAGCTTGAGCGACGGGATGGCCGCCGGGATGCCGTAGAGCGACGGGCGGCCGAGCGCCCACTGGGCGGTAGCGGCGGCGAGGTCGCTCCAACCGCGCCTGGGCTTGCCTAACGCAGCGAGCTCGGTCGCAAAGGCGGCGTCGTGCACCGCGTCGTGGACGAGCAGCGCGCCGCCGTGGCCGCCCGTGGTGCCCTTGCCGCGGCCGAAGCTCAATACCGAGAGCGCGCCGCAAGTGCCTAACGGACGGCCGTGCAGCGTTCCGCCGGCTGCTTGCGCGGCGTCTTCGATGACCGCCGCGCCGTGCGGCGCGGCGAGCGCCCGGACCGCCGGGACGTCGGCCGGAAAGCCGTACAGGTGGGCGACGACGACCGCGCGCGCCCCGCGGCCTAACGCAGCAGCGACCGAGTCGAGATCCGGGCCGAGCGTGCGCGGATCGAGGTCGTACAGGTGCACGCGCACGCGGGCGAACCGAGCCGCCGCGGCGAGGTCGACACAGGCGTAGGCCGGCATCGCGACCACCCCGCGCGCGCCGACCGCGATGCGCAGCGCGAGCACCAACGCCGAGGTGCCGCTGTCCGTGAGCGCCACCTGCGGCGTGCCGAACGTCTCGCGCACCACGGACGCCGCGTTGAGCACCCGACCGGTGCGGCGCACCAGCGCCGGCCACACTGCCGCCGCAAGGGAGGACGCCGCGAGCGGTGACGACACGGGCAACTGACGCCGGATCACGGAATCAGTCGCGCGATGCGCGGGCCGAGGGCCGTCGCGACAGGCGTCGGCAAATGCTTCCACACGCGCGGTCCCCACGAGTAGCCGGGATCATCGGGCGATGGCGTCTTGGCCACGGCGCCACTCGTGCGCGTGTACCACCACAGCGTCTCGTCGCGCGTTCCCCACTGGCGCTTGAAGCGGTGCGTACCCGATTCCGGCGAGCAGCGACCGAAGTTGAACACCGACGCGCCGTCGTCGGTGGCTCGCTCCATGAAGCTCCAGTAGAGCAGCATGTTCGGCGAGACGCGGTTGTGCGCGCTGAGCGACGACGCCCACGTCATCTCGAGCTCGTTGCCCCAGCGGAACGCGCAGCCCGCGGCGACGGGATGATTCGAGAGATACGCGCACGCGAACCATACGTCGCTGCCGAATTGGTCGGCGATCGCCTCGAACAGGCGGCGCGGCTGGGTGGGCGTGCCTAACTCGCGCATGTGGCGGGCGAACACCGCGAAGAAGGGCGCGCATTGCTCGGGACCGAAGGACACGGTGACGCCTTCCTTCTGCGGCCGACGCACCTGGCTACGAACCTTTGCCGGCAGTGTGGTCCAGAGCGCGGCGGACCCCGATGGCAGATCGAGCAGCACGGTGATTTTCCGGTGCGAGACCGGCATGTCGAGCGGCAGCGCGCGCCGGCTGCGCAGCTCGAGCAGCGAAACGCCGCCCTGCCGCGCGATCTCCTCGGCGCGCACGGCAAGCGCGCGGACCGCCTCGTCGCTGCCTAACGGACCACCATAGTTGAGGAACGGCATCGAGACCAGGTAATGCCCGAACAGGCGGCTGCGGACGCGCACCAGCGGCAGCACGCCGGCGATGCGCGATGCCGCGTCTCGCGCCGCGAGATAGATGCACTCGTGGCCGAACACGCGCTCAATGACCGTCTTCCATCCATGGAGGTGAAAATGCGTCCAGCCATCGGCGGTCCTGACGAACGCGTCCCACTCGTTCGCCGGCCCCGAAAACGCGTCGACGACGATGCTCAGTCGGCCAGATTCGAGACCCTGGCGTTCAACGGCCGTATCGCGGGAGTCGGCAGCTTCAGGCATCGCGCCGCCGTCGTGAAGCGAAATTCGGCGAGCAGCTGCTCCATGCGCGGACGCGTGCGCGCGAGTCCACCGTAGTGACGCGCTTTGGTAATCCATCCAACGGGGAGACGCGGCTGGTCAGGATCGAGCTCCCACGGATGCAGGTAGAACGTGGCCGGAACGCCGGTGTACGTGTGCTCACGGAAGCAGCGGCGAATGACGCTGAACGGGAGATGCCGAAGGTACGCGCCGCCGGCAGCCGGAATGCGCGCGCCGCGCCACGTCGTCGTGGCCAGCGGCAGCTCGCACAATGTTCCCGACGCGCGATGCACCTTGTGCGGCACGACCGGCGCCGCACGATAGCCGTATCCTGGACGGCGAATGGGAAACAAACTCGAATCGTAGCGGAATCCCTCTTCGAGTAAGACGTCGAACGCCCACTCGCAACCGGGGCGAATCGAAAAGTTGGGCGCACGGAATCCCCAGACGGTGGTACCACACACATCTTCGAGCACCGCTTTGGATGCACGCACATCTTGCCGAAATTCTTCGGGCGCCAACGAGTCGACGCGCCGATGCCAGTATCCATGCGACGCGATCTCGTGCCCGGCTTGCGCAATGCGACGCACCAGCCGTGGATTGTGATCGGCGACCCATCCGAGCGTGAAGAACGTGCCGGTTGCGCCATGTCGCGCGAGCAGATCGAGCAGCAGGTCGATACTCGAATCGATGCGACTCGGGTAGCTGCTCCAGTCTTTTCGCGAGACAATGCTCTCAAAGGCACCGACGTGAAAATACTCCTCGACGTCTACTGTAAAGATATGTTCCACGGCAGCGGACACAGTGCTCATGGCTCGACGAATCGGACGGTGAGGCGGATGTGTTGCTCCATGGCAAGCGGCGGACGTCTGCAGGTAGGGTGCCAAGTCGGGCCCAACGTCGATCCGCAAACAGCGCGGAACATCGGCGAAAGGTGAGCGCTCGAAATCCGAGATCTCAAATGCGCCGAACGAATTTCACACAACGACTTTGGATGTTGCATTGACACCACATCGCACAACCGGAGTGATACTCGCAGCGCTCGGGTTCGCGTTCATCGCGATCATGACGCTCACGCCGCAGCCTGGACCACCAGCGTTCGCGCCGAGCCTCTGCGTTCTCTGCGGCGAGATGGCTGTGCAAGATATAATCCTCAACGTCATTCTGTTCGTGCCCTTTGGTATGGGCATGCGGTTGGCCGGCGTACGGCGGCATCGCGTCATCGCGATCTCATTCTGCCTTACGGTGGTGATCGAGCTCCTCCAGATGCACATCATCGCCGGCCGCGATTCGAGTCTCGGCGATGTGATCACGAACACACTCGGTGGCGTACTCGGCGTTGCGCTGGCAGACTCGTGGAGAACGTGGTTGCTGCCGACTGCGCAGCAGGCCCGCCGGCAATTGTGGGGCGGCGTGTTTATATGGATTTCCATACTGTGTGCGACAGTCTGGGCATTGCATCGCTCGCTTCCCGGGACGACGCTGTGGGGCCAATGGGACCCGGCAGTGCTTCACTTGGACCGGTTCTCTGGAACGATCGTTAAGTCGGATGCGGCCGGGTACGCTTTTCCTCCCGGCGCGCTTGGCAGCGATCCGCTCTTCCGCCGGCGGTTGGTGTCCGACAGCGTGCTGGTGCACGCTGTCGTGGTGCCGGGCGCGCCGACGGAACGCATCGCACCGATTCTCTCGGTGTACGATCCGTATCGAACGCAAGTGTTCTTGCTCGGCCAGCATCACCGCTCGCTGGTTTTTTCGATCCGGATGAATGCGGCTCGTGCGATGGTTCGCGATCCGATCATTGGTCTCGAAGATGTGTTCCCGAAGGCCGCCGCCAACGACACGCTGCGCGTGGCGGGTGGCATCCTGGACAACGCACTCGTGATCCGTGCGCGAGATGGTGCGCGCGGTGCGGTGCGCGAGCACCGGGTCGCGCTCGGGCCGGCGCTCGGGTGGAGTTTCTTTTTGCCGTGGCCGTACGCGTTCGGCGGCGAGACATCGGCCTTGTCGGCGCTGTGGCTCGGCGGTTTGGTTTTGCCACTCGCCTATTGGGGGAGCCGATCGCGTCGCCGGACCGAAGCGGGCGCTGCGTTGGGCATCGCTCTCGTGGGCGGGCTGGTGATCGCTCCGTTGGTCATGCATGGCGCGTTCGTGGGATGGGTGGAATGGGCCGGGGTCATCGTCGGTGGCGCACTGGGTCTGGCGTTGGCCGCCGCGCCGTGGCGCGCGCCCGCCGGTGCGCGACGCACGCCCGAGGCCTCGGGCGCCGCGCGCGTGTCGCTCGAGTCGTGGCCGGGCGATGCCTAACGCTTACCACCGGGCTGGGCGGCCGCGCGCGTGGTTGCCGGCCGAATGCGCGTCGCGGCGTGCATCAGGCGTCGGTGGGCGGCGACCACGCGGTCTTGCTCGACAGTGACGCGCGACTCATTGTTCGCTGCGTGATCCGCTTTCTCGACGCGTTCGATCTCATTCTCAGTGCACTGCGTCCGGCGCTCTTCGCGGTCGCGGCGGTGTTGTTCGTGGTCTTTGCATTCGACTGGCTGGTTCGCACGCGCCGCATCAATCCATTCGGACCGGTTGCCCGCTTTTTTCGGCGGGTCGTGGACCCGGCGCTGGCGCCCGTCGAACGTCGCGTCGTCCGCGCCGGAGGCATGCCGGCGAGCGCACCCTGGTGGGCGCTCGTCGTCGTAGTCATCGCCGGCATCCTGCTGATTCTCACGCTGCAATTCGTGCGCGAAATGATCGTGGAAGCGGCCGTGTCCGCGAATCGCGGATCGCGCGGCATTTACGATCTGGTAGTGAGTTGGACGTTCGGCATCCTCAAGCTGGCGCTGATCGTTCGGATCATCGCGTCATGGCTGCAAATCAACCCATACAAGGCGTGGATCCGGTGGTCCGTTTCGCTGACGGAGTGGTTGTTGCGTCCGTTGCGATCGGTCATTCCGCCATTCGGCATGTTCGACGTGTCACCGCTGGTGGCGTATTTCGTGCTCGTGCTCCTGGAGAGTTTCATGCACTCGATTGGCGTCGCTTGACGTTTCGGTGCGCCGCTCGGGACGCGTTCAACACTCACACCGGAACGCAGATGGCGAGCATCCTCCTGGTCGGTGGAGATGAGGCACTGCTCGAGGGTCTGGCGCAGATGCTGGCGCACGCCGGACACGTGCCTCACACAGCACATTCGGTGCACGACGCGATCGAGATCGCGGCAACGACGCGGCCGTTGGTCGCGATCATCGACCGCAACTTGGCGTTAGTCAATCCGGAAATCGGGCGCTTGCCGCTCGAGAGCGGCGGCTCGTTCCTCGTGTATCACAGCGGCGAGGCGACGCGCCCAACGCTCGCTGCAGCGTTGCAGCGGCTGGTGTTGGCCGAGCTCGATTTGCCGTTGGAGCGCAACCGTCTTCTCGCGCTGGTGCAGCGCGTCGACGAGCGGACGCGGGCCACGGGGCGCCGCGCAGACGAATCGCCGGATCATCGAGCGCACTGACGAGCCGCCGCTCGGCCGTCGGAGCCCTGCCGTTCGCGAATGATGCGTTCGATCTCGTGACTGGCGACGAGCATTTTCGGGCTCGCCTAACGCACGAGGATCATCGCCTCGCTCTGGCGCAGCTTCACCGATGTCACGGGTGCGCCGAGGGTCCCGTCGCCATGGAGGGGGCGCAGCGACTCGCCATTCGGGAGGGGCACCAGCACCGCAGTGCTGTCGCCGAAATTGCGATTCTTCCAGGTACTGGTCGGGCGCGCGAGGATCAACGCGTGATCGAAGTCACGCGCCCAGATCGAAAACCCGGTGTTGGTGCTGTCGCGGCCGCTCTGGATGACGTGCCGCTGACCCGTTGGATGCCCAACGTCGAACTCCTGTGCTTTCAGCCACACCTGATCGTACGGCACCTTCCAGGCGTTCTCGAGATCGAGATAGAGGCGGTCGGGAGTCGATGGTACGAGGAGGTAATAGCTGGCGAGCTCGAACATCTTGAGACGTTCGGCCTTCGATCCATAGTTGCCCGGCGTATACGTCCCGAAGATGCCGTGGACGCTGTTGGCATCGGCCCAGCTGTCCAATGACACGAGCTCGACCAACACGTTGTGCGTGAGCAGCGTATCGACCCAACGCCAGCGCTCGGTCATCAGTTCGGTGAGCGGATTGTTCATGCGCTCGAGGTGCACCGCGCCGGCAGCCATCACCATGTTCCAGTCGAACGGCTTCATGTACTCGGCCGTGTTGAGCATGACGATTTTCGGCGCGATGGCCTGTGCGATCTCGTGCACGTACTCGATCATGTCCTTCTGATAAACCTGGCGATCGGGATACTCGGCGAGCGGCGCCTTGCCTAACGCTTTGCCGATGTCGCCCGACGAGTGGGAATCGAAGAACACGCCGTCGCCGTTGCCGACGAAGCGACGGATGCGGTCCTGGACGTAGGCGCGCGCGCCGGGATCGCCGGGATTGATGGCCCACCGCTTCGATCCCCACGCGGTGAACTGCAAACGCGACGCAGGGCTGGGATCCGAGCCGGCGAGGTGAATGAACGCCTTCTCGAGCGGGTACTGGGGATGCGCGGCGAACCATTGTTGCATGTCATCGTAGTACGACGTCGCCAGCCCTGCCGACTTCTGCTCGCCCGGCTGCATGACGTTCCAATCGAGTGCATATGGGATGACGCGGATGGCCGGGTTGAGCGACTTGTATTGCTGGACATCGCCGCTCATCACGAAGTCGAAATGCGCGGCGGTCCAGGCGCGCTCGCGGTTGCGCTGCCCGGCGTTCGACACGTACTGGGTCCGGAAGTCGGTGACCATGGTTCGGATCCATGGCCAGTGTGGTGATGTCGCGCTGTACGCCGATGCCGCAGGGGGGCGAGTGATGTGCGTTGCACCGATCGCCGGAGGGGCGACTGGAACACGATCTGCACTCGGAGACTGAACGCGGTCCAGTCCGGCGAGAGCCGCTATCGTGCCGCCGGCGGCGAGTATGGCGATAGTGAACGGAAGGCGCATTCGTGGGATTCCTCTCGTCCCGATGCTGGACGTCAAAGCGAGTCGGCAGTAGGCCGTTTGCGAATCGTACCCGACGCAGCTGCACTGGTTCGCGCGCCGAGCATTCAGCGCGTATTGTGCAGGATCGTGGCCAGCGCGCGCGGTGGCAACACCCGGCGCGCGAGAAGGTCGACGGCCGGCACGCGCATTCGTGATTGCATGAAGCTCGGGAATCGGTCATTGTTCGGGCCGACCAAGCTGAGCGGCGGCAGATCGGCGCATCGGGTTCAAATCGGACAGGAGCGTGAGCGTGTGCGTGCCGTGTGGCGCCGGCAGCGAATGAGCGGCGCGAGCGTGAGCGGATCGCGGTGAATCCGGCCCCGCTCTTCATCGTTGGCGTTGGGCGCAGCGGATCGAGCGTTTTTCACCGCTTGATGTGCCGGCACCCGCGTGCGGCGTGGTTGTCGCGCGTGCTGGAGCAATGGCCTAACGCGACACCGGTGAACCGCGCGCTCATGCACGCGCTCGCCGTGCCTGTGGTCGGGGGACGCCTGGCGCACTTGATCGACCCGGGCGAGTGCTACGACTACTGGGAGCAGTTGGCGCCGGGCTTCACGTCGCCGTGTCGCGATCTGCTGGCGAGCGACGTCCAGAACGATGCGCGGGCAAACGTGCGCGGCGCGCTGAGTCGTGTGCCCACGAAGAGGCGCCCGCAGCTCGTGGCCAAGGTGACGGGCTGGCCGCGAGTGGGATATCTCCGCGAGATTTTTCCAAACGCCAAGTTCATCCACGTGATGCGCGATGGTCGTCCGGTCGCTGCATCGTTTCTCAAGGTGCCGTGGTGGCGCGGGTGGCGCGGACCATCGGGGTGGTTGTTCGGCGACCTCGCATCGGAGCAAGCGGCTGAATGGCAGCGATATGATCGCTCGTTCGTCGCGTTAGCCGGCATCCAGTGGAAGCTCCTGATGGACGCGATGGAGAGCGCGAAGCAGTCCGTGCCGGCATCGTGCATGGTGGAGATCAGATACGAGGATTTGTGCCGCGACCCCGTCGAGCACTTTCGGCGCGTGGCGGAGTTCGCGGAGCTCTCGTGGGTGCGATCGTTCGAGCGGATGATTCGCAGCGAACCGCTGCACAGCGAGAACGAGAAGTGGCGGAGAGACTTTACTGCCGATCAGCAGGCAATCCTCGATGCCGTGCTGCACAATCATCTCGTGCGATACGGATACGAGCCGCGCGTGAGTGATGAGCCGGTGGAGGCAGGTGTGACACATAAGGGGGGACAAGATCGGACGAGACGGGCAAGGCCGGACAGCAGCCGGGTGGGAGACTGAAGTCCGGTCGCGACTCGAGTGGCGTGAGGCATCCCTCAGGCGTCGCCGCCCAAAGCCAACACGCACTGAGCCGGAACGTGTCTTGCCTCCGGTGAGCGTTGCGGTTATGGTGCGTGTGGGTTGTGAAATTGGTTCGTGGCGATTTAAGGCAACTTGCGGCCACGTTAAACATTCCGCTAAAGCGCCGGCCCGGTGCCTGTGCGCACTTGGGCTTTTTTGCTATCGGATGATCATATGAGTGCTGACACCGTATCCCGCGCCACTGCGCAGCGCAGCGACTCGCCGTATCTGCGCGAGCTGGCGCAGCGCGTCCTGGTGTTCGATGGCGCGATGGGCACGAACCTCCAGCGGCAGGCGTTGACGGCCGATGATTTTGGCGGCGCGCGCACGGAGGGGTGCAACGACTATCTGGTGCTGACGCGGCCGGACGTCGTGCGCGGGATTCACGAGTCGTTTCTGGCCGTGGGCTGCGACGTCGTCGAGACCTGCACGTTTCAGAGCACGCCGCGCCGGCTCAAGGAGTGGGGGTTAGGCGACAAGGTGCACGAGCTGAACGTGCGCGCGGCCCAACTGGCGCGCGAGGCGTGCGGCGCCGCGGGCAACGGCCGGCGCCGGTTCGTCGCCGGATCGATCGGCCCAACGGGAATGCTCCCGTCGAGCGATGATCCGACGTTGTCGGCGGTGACGTTCGCCGAGCTCCTCGACGACTACTACCAGCAGGCGAAGGCGCTGGTCGAGGGCGGGGTCGACCTCCTGCTGGTCGAGACGGCGCAGGACATTCTCGAGGTGAAGGCCGCGCTGGCCGGATTCGAGCGGCTGTTTGCGGAAACCGGGCGGCGTGTCCCCGTGCAGGCGCAGGTCACGCTCGACACGAGCGGTCGCATGCTGCTGGGCACCGACATCGCGAGCGCGATGACCACCCTCGAGTCGTTAGGCGTCGACGTGCTCGGGCTCAACTGCTCGACGGGCCCCGAGCACATGCGGGAGCCGATCCGGTGGCTGTCCGAACATGCCCGGCGCCCGGTGTCGTGCATCCCGAACGCCGGCCTGCCGCTCAACACCGGCACCGGCGACGCGGTGTATCCGCTCGAGCCGGAGGCGATGGCGACCGCGTTAGGCGAGTTCGTGCGCGACTTCGGCGTCCGCGTGGTGGGCGGATGTTGCGGCACGACGCCGGCACACCTCGAGGCCGTCGTGCGCACCGTGCGCGCGCTCGAGCGCGGCGGGTCGCGGCGCACGGCGCCGCACGTGCCGCGCGTGTCGTCGGCCATGCGCGCGCTGACCCTGCACCAGGACCCGCCGCCGCTGCTCATCGGCGAGCGCGTGAACGCACAGGGTTCGCGGAAAGTGAAGCAGCTGCTCCTGGCCGATGATTACGAAGGCATCGTCGGCGTCGCGCGGCAACAGGCGGACTCCGGCGCGCACGTGCTGGACGTGTGCGTGGCGCTCACCGAGCGCGCGGACGAAGCGCAGCAGATGGCGCGGGTGGTGAAGCTGCTGTCGATGAGCGTCGAGACGCCGCTCATGATCGACTCCACCGAAGCCGACGTGGTTGCGCGCGCGCTCGAACACGTGCCGGGCCGCGCGATCGTCAACTCCATCAACATGGAGAACGGGCGCGCGCGCATCGATGCGGTGCTGCCGCTGGTGAAGCAGCATGGCGCGGCCGTCGTGGCACTGACGATCGACGAAGCGGGCATGGCGAAGACGCGCGAACGGAAGCTGGAGATCGCGCGGCGGATCCACGACATCGCGGTGCACGAGTTCGGCCTGGCCAGCGAGGATCTGATTTTCGACGATCTCACCTTCACCCTCGCGACGGGCGAAGCCGAATGGGTGGACAGCGCAGCGGAGACGATCGAGGGCATCCGGCTGATCAAGCGCGAGCTGCCCGGCGTGCTGACGTCGTTAGGCGTGAGCAACGTGAGCTTCGGACTGGCGCCGGCCGCGCGCGCCGTGCTCAATTCCGTCTTTCTGCATCACTGCGTGCAGGCCGGACTCGACATGGCGATCGTCAATCCGGCGCACATCCGGCCGTACGCCGAGCTGTCATCCGAAGAGCGCGAGCTGGCGGACGACCTGGTGTTCAACCGGCGTCCCGACGCGTTGCAGCGGTTCATCGAATTCTCGGCGAGCGCCGATCAGAAATCGCCCGGCACCGGCGAGGCGTCCGCCGAATCCGACCTGGCGGCGCTCACGCCCGACGGCCGCATCCACTGGCAGATTCTGCACCGCAAGAAGGACGGCATCGAAGACGCACTCGACGCGGCCGGCGTGCGGGAGCAGCCGATCCGCGTCCTGAACGAGGTCCTGCTGCCGGCGATGAAGGAGGTCGGCGACAAGTTCGGTGCGGGCGAGCTGATTCTGCCGTTCGTGCTGCAGAGCGCCGAGGTGATGAAACGCGCCGTTAGGCATCTGGAGCGGTTCCTCGAGCGCGCCGAGGGCTACACCAAGGGGAAGGTGGTGCTCGCCACGGTCTATGGCGATGTGCACGACATCGGGAAGTCGCTCGTGAACACGATTCTCTCGAACAACGGCTACACGGTGTTCGACCTCGGCAAGCAGGTGCCGGTGAACACGATCATCGACAAGGCCGTCGAGGTGGGTGCCGACGCCATCGGGTTGTCGGCGCTGCTCGTGTCGACGTCGAAGCAGATGCCGATATGCGTCCAGGAGCTGGATCGTCGCGGCATGAAGGTGCCGGTGCTGATCGGGGGCGCGGCAATCAATCGGCGATTCGGCCGGCGCGCGCTGTTCGTCGACGGAGAACGGGCGTACGCGCCGGGCGTGTTCTACTGCAAGGATGCGTTCGAGGGACTCGACTCCGTGGAAGCGCTCATGGATCCGGATCGGCGCGAGGCGTTTGTCACCGGCAACCTCGATGACGCGCGACGCGACGTGTTTCTGCGCTCGGGGGTCGGCAAGGACATCGCCGCCGGCACCAATGCGACGACGCGCTCGGAGGTCGCGACCGATAATGCGGTTCCCGAAGCGCCGTTCTTCGGCACTCGCGTCCTGCACGACATTCCGCTCGACGAGGTGTTGGCGCTGCTCGACCTCGACGAGCTGTTTCGGTTGCAGTGGGGTGGGCGCGGTTCGGGCGAGGCGTTCGACGCAACGGTGCGCGACGAATTCCGTCCGACGCTGGAGCGGCTCTCGGCGAGCGCACGCGCCGAACGGTGGCTCGTCCCGCGAGCGGCGTACGGTCTTTTTCCGGTGCAGTCGCAGGGCAACTCGCTCATCGTGTACGACGCTGCCGCCTACGGGAGCGACGGCGGCGCTCTGCGCGAGGTGGCGCGGTTCAAGTTCCCGCGCCAGGATGGTCGGGAGCGGCTGTGTCTCGCCGACTATTTCCGGTCGGTGGAATCGGGCGACGTGGATGTCGCCGCGCTGCAGATCGTGACGGTCGGCGACGCGGCCCAACGCCGCTTCGACGAGTTGCAGTCGCGGAACGAATACACGGAAGCGTACTATCTGCACGGTCTTGCGGTCGAGACAGCCGAAGCGGTGGCCGAGTGGATGCATCGGTACGTGCGGCGTCAGCTCGGCATCGCGGCCGGCCAGGGGAAGCGGTACTCCTGGGGCTATCCGGCGTGTCCGGACCTGGACGACCACGCGACGGTGTTCCGTCTGCTGCCGGCGGCCGAGTCGTTAGGCATGACGTTGACCCCGGCGTTCCAACTGGTGCCCGAGCAGTCGACGGCGGCGATCATCGTCCACCATCCGGCGGCGAAGTACTACGCCGTGCGCGGCGGTGGCGAACGCGACACCGGAGCCGCGGCGTGAGTCCGCGGCGCGACGCGCGCGAGCTGCTCGAGCCGGAGCGCATCGTGATGTTCGACGGCGCGATGGGCACGATGCTGTACTCCCGCGGCGTGTTCATCAATCAATGCTACGATGAGCTGAACGCGCGCGCGCCCGATCTCGTGCGCGACGTGCATCGCGCGTACGTGAAGGCGGGCGCCGAGGTGTTGGAGACGAACAGCTTCGGCGCGAACCGCATCAAGCTGGCGCCGCACGGTCTCGAGGGGCAGGTGCGGGACCTGAACTGTCGCGCCGCGCGGCTGGCCCGCGAGGCGGCGGGCGACCACGTGCTCGTGGCCGGCGCGGTCGGCCCGTTAGGCATTCGCATCGAACCGTTCGGCCCGACGAGCCGCGACGAAGCGCGCGCGATGTTCCGCGAGCAGCTGGAGGCGCTGCGCGAGGGCGGCGCCGACCTCTTCATCCTCGAGACGTTCGCCGATCTCGATGAGATCGAGCCAGCCATCCGCGCGGCACGCGACGTCGACGCATCGGCGCCGCTCATCGCGCAGATGACGATCGGCCAGGATGGTCTCACGCCGTTCGGCGCCACACCCGAAGACGTCGCGCGCGCGCTCGACGGCTGGGGCGCGGACATAATCGGACTCAACTGCTCAGTTGGGCCGCAGGCGATACTCGAGGCCATCGAACGGATGGCTGCCGTGTCGTCGCGCAAGCTCAGCGCGCAACCGAACGCCGGGATGCCCCGCGATGTGGGCGGCCGCACGATGTACATGGCGAGCCCGGAATACGTCGCCAACTACGGACGCCACCTCATTCAGGCCGGCGCCAAGGTACTGGGCGGGTGCTGCGGAACGACGCCGGATCACATCAAGGCGCTCGTCGAAGGCATCCGTCCGCTCGTGCCCCGGCAGCAATGGCGCGCATCGGTGCGCTATCAATTGCCGCACACCGATGATGCGGCCGCCGTGCGCGCCGATGAACCGCGACAGGACGGCGCACAGCCGGCGATCCCGTTCGCCCAACGATCGCGTTGGGCGGCCAAGATCGCGGCGGGAGAATTCGTCTCATCGGTCGAGATCGTGCCCCCGCGCGGCATGGACGCGAGCCGGATGCTCGAGGGCGTGCGCGCGCTCCGCGCGCGCGGCGTGGACGCGGTGAACGTGCCCGATGGACCGCGGGCGCAGAGCCGCATGGGCGCGCTCATGACGAGCCTGCTCATCGAGCAGCAGATCGGGATCGAGACGGTCACCCACTACTGCTGCCGCGACCGCAACCTGCTCGGCATGCTGAGCGATTTGTTAGGCGCGTCGGCCATGGGGCTGCGAAATCTGCTGATCATCACCGGCGATCCGCCCAAGATGGGCCCCTACCCCGACGCCACCGCGGTCTTCGACATCGATTCGATCGGTCTTACGAATCTGGTGAGCCGCCTCAATCGGGGCCTCGATCCCGGTGGCCACGCGATCGGCGCGCCGACACAGTTCGCCATCGGCGTCGGAGTGAATCCGGCCGCCATCGACCCCGCGTACGAGCTGCGCCGCTTCGAGTGGAAGGTGGATGCGGGTGCGGAGTTCGCGATCACTCAGCCGGTGTTCGACGTGGATCAACTCCACCGCTTTCTCGCGTCGATCGATCACGTGCGCATTCCCGTGATCGCCGGAATCTGGCCGCTCGTCTCGGCGCGAAACGCGGAGTTTCTCGCCAACGAAGTGCCTGGCGTAGTCGTGCCTGATGCGGTGATTCAGCGGATGCGTCGCGCGAGCGAACAATCCAAGGAGCATGGGCTGGCCGAGGGGATTGCACTCGCACGCGAAATGCTCGAGCAGGTGCGCGGCACCGTGCAGGGCGTACAGGTCTCGGCGCCGTTCGGCAAAGTGGAGCTGGCTCTCGAGGTCTTCGACTCCGCCACGCGTTAGCTTAGGGAGTCGACGCATCGGTCACGACATGGAGCCCAGCCCATGAAAGCCATCTTGCTCGTGGATCACGGCTCGGTCAAAGATGCCGCCAATCGCATGATCGACTGCGTTGGGCATCTGGTGCAGGCGATCGCCGGGGACGGCGTGATCGTGCGCGTATCGCACATGGAATTGGCGGAACCGACCATCGCGCAGGGGTTCGCCCAGTGCGTCGAGGCGGGCGCGACGGAGGTCGTGGTCTTTCCGTACATGCTGTCGCCGGGGAAGCACTCGACGCGCGATATTCCGCGCATGGCGCGCGAGGCCGCAGCGCCGTTTCCGCACGTCGGTGTGTCGGTGACGCCGGCGTTCGGCGTGCACGACAAGCTGGCGGAGGTGGTGCTTGAGCGCGCAGGCGTCGAACCGCGGGGACGTCGAGTGCCTGCGCCGTGCACGTGCGTGCGCCCACAGGGGACTCCGGAGCGCTGGTGCGGCGATGCCTGCCGCGAAGCGGCGACGAACGTAACGGTCGAGCGCTAGCACCGGGCTCAGCCGCTCACGCAAGCGTCAGCCACCCGATACATTGGATCGCATGACAACGGACCTCGATGCGGCCCGCACACCACTCACCGTGCTGGCCGAAGACGAAACGATGTTTCGCGATGCCGTCGCGGCGTTCGCCGACGAGCAGGTGCGTCCGCGCGTGCAGGCCATGGATCGTGCCGGCAAGCTCGATCCGGAGTTGATTCCCGGCTTCTTCGAGCTCGGGCTCATGGGTATCGGCGTGCCAGAAGCGTACGGCGGAGCCGGTGGAACCATGATGATGGTGACGCTCGCGGTCGAGGCCGTGAGCCGGGTGGATGCGTCGTCGGCAATTCTGATGGACGTCCAGAACACGCTGGTCAACTCGCCGCTCACGCGGTTCGGCACGGATGCCCAACGTAAGCAATACCTGACGAAGCTGACGTCGGGCACGGTCGGCGCATACGCGTTGTCCGAGCCGGGCTCGGGCTCGGATGCGTTCGGGCTGGCGACGCGGGCCGAGCGCCGCGGTGACGACTGGGTGCTCACGGGGCGCAAGCTCTGGATCACGAACGGCGCCGAGGCCGAGATCTACATCGTGTTCGCGACGATCGATCCGTCGGCCGGATATCGCGGGATCACCGCGTTCATCATCGAGCGCGGGTTCGCGGGTTTCGCGGTGGGCAAGAAGGAGGACAAGTTAGGCATTCGCGCATCGAGCACGACCGAACTGATCCTCGATGGGTGCGTCGTCCCGGCGGCGAACGTGCTGGGTCCGGTCGGGCAAGGGTACAAGATCGCGATCGAAACCTTGAACGAAGGGCGCATCGGCATTGGCGCGCAGATGATCGGCGTGGCGCGCGGCGCGCTCGACGCGACGGTGCAGTATGTGCGCGAGCGCACGCAGTTCGGCAAGCCGCTTGCCGAATTTCAAGGCATCCAGTTTCAGCTGGCGCAGGCAGCCACCGAATTGGAGGCTGCGCGGCTCATGGTCTACAACACGGCGCGTCTCAAGGACGCGGGCCGGCCGTTCACGCAGGAAGCCGCGATGGCCAAGCTGTTCGCATCGCAGGTGACGGAGCGAGTGACCTCGTTGTGCGTGGAACTGCACGGCGGCTACGGCTATACCAAGGACTATCCCGTCGAAAAGTTCTATCGCGACGCGAAGATCGGCACGATTTACGAGGGCACGTCGAACATGCAGCTGCAGACGATCGCGAAGCTGCTGCTGCGCGGCTAACGGAAGATCAGGACGGCATCGTGAGCACTACGGCGCCGCGCACGTCGCCGGCGCGCAGCCGCTCGAGCGCCTCGTTCGCCTGGTCCAGCGGCATGGGCTCGACGTCGGTGCGCACCGGGACGCGCGGTGCGAGCTCGAGAAACTCGTCGCCATCGCGGCGCGTGAGATTGGCCACCGAGCGAATCACGCGCTCGCCCCACAGGATGTCGTACGGGAACGACGGGATGTCGCTCATGTGGATGCCGGCGCAGACGACGGTGCCGCCTTTCGCAACCGCGCGCAGCGCAGCCGGAACGAGGGCCCCGACCGGCGCGAAGAGAATGGCGGCGTCGAGCTCGACGGGCGGCATCTCATCCGAGCCGCCGGCCCATTCTGCGCCTAACTGACGGGCGAACTCCTGGGACGGCGCATCGCCCGGCCGCGTGAAGGCGAACACCCGGCGGCCCTGCGCGCGGGCCACCTGCGCAATGAGATGAGCAGCGGCGCCGAATCCATACAAGCCTAACGCTTCGCCGTCGCCCGCCGCGCGGAGCGCGCGATACCCGATGAGGCCCGCGCACAGGAGCGGCGCGGCGTGCGCATCGTCGTACGAGGACGGCAGCGGAAAACAGAAGCGCTCGTCGGCCACGCAGCACTGGGCGTACCCGCCATCGATCTGGTACCCCGTAAAGCGCGCGCGAACGCAGAGGTTCTCGCGACCGGATCGACAATACCTGCAGACGCCGCAGGTCCAGCCCAGCCATGGAACGCCGACGCGCGTACCGACAGTGAATCGCGTCGCGCCATCGCCGCGAGCTGCAACCGCTCCGACGATTTCATGGCCTAACACCAGCGGCAGCTTGGGGTCGTTCAGCTCGCCGTCCAGCACGTGGAGGTCGGTGCGGCAGACGGCACACGCCCGCACCGCGAGCAGCACCTGACCCGGGCCGGGCACCGGGTCAGGAATCTCGCGCGCCGCGAGCGGCGCACGCGGCCGCTCGAGGACCATCGCGCGCATGACTCAAACCTACATCGCGCGCATCGCCTGGTAGAGCGGGAAGACCGTCGCCAGGATCCACACGATGAACGCCGCGGTCATGGCCTTGGACCGCGAAATCTTTCCGATCACGGCGAGTCCAATGCCCAACAGAATGGTGCACCAGATCGTGAACAGATCGATGCGCGCGAGCAGCGTGAGCACGATCAGCGATGTGTTCGACACGTCGAGGAAATGCGCCGGGCTCACCGAGATCTTCGTCGCCGAGGTCAGCGACGACGGATCAGAGAAGAACGCGATGAGCGCGCCGGCGATGAACTGAAAAATCTTCGGGAACGCGGCGTACGATGCCACGAGCAGACCGCCGCCGAGGTTCATCGTCGAATCGAACAGCTTTCCGATGAGCCACAGCAACAGCCCAACGAAGAAAATGCCGATCGGAATGCCGACGAGAAAAAAGACGACCTGAAACGTGTCGAAGATGGCTTTGCCCTTCTCCATCTGCGCTGCCGTCACCTGCGGATTCGCGCGCATCGCCGCCGCCGTCGCGCGAGCATACTCGGCGTCGAATACCGGCTGCGTCAGCGACTTCGTACCGACAAAAATCAAGCAGCAGATCACGGTGACTACGACCATCGGCAGAAACCAATTCCCGTTCTGCCTGCGCGCGAAGACCTCGCTCGGCGATGTGAAAATGTCGATGAAGTCTTCCCATATGGAGGGCGCTTTCGATGCTGCAGTGGCCGTCATTCGAGTCTCCGATCAGGAGTCGTGAGGAATGGGAGAGGCGCGGAAGGATGCGTCTACAGTGCGGAGCCGCTCACCGTACGTGCAAGAGGCCCGAACGGATTCGAATCGCCTTCGGGCTGGCCGCGGGGTCGGCTTCCACGCGAACCGTCACGCGTTCCTGCACTTGCAGCTTACCCGTGACATCGAGCGTGTCATCTCCGCGCTGCAGGTGAAAGATCACCGGCGTTCCGGTGCGCAAGCCAACTTTCTCGCGAAGTCGATTGATGAATTCAGGGTCTGTCACCGGAACGCCGGCCACCGAGAGCAAATAGTCGCCGGGTTGCACGCCGGCCTCGTCGGCCGACGAGCCTGGCGCCACACGCGCGACGCGCACGCCGGCTGAATCGTTTTCCGCTGAAACGCCGAGTGTCGGCGTGCGCACCGTGTCGACGGTGGCGCGGAGGCCGGCGAGCGGCAGCAGCGTTTTCCATGGATACGGATCACGGCCGTCGATGTATCTCGCGTTGAAATCGGCGAATGACTTTCCGCCAGCCGCAGCGCTCACCGCAGCCCACCACTGCGCATCGCTGAAGCCGGTGCCATGTTCGTAACACTCGCGGTAGAGCGAGCGCATCACGTCGTCGAGCGATGCGTGGTTGTCGCTGGCATTGCGGATCATGATGTCGAGCATCAATCCAGCGAGTGATCCCTTGGGATAGTAAATGTCGGCGGTGCCGTCCTCGGGATGGATCCACGTCGTGAGCGACGCATCGGTGAGCGCGACGGGTGGCGAGTTCGCCACTTCTGCCATCTTGCCGGCGGTCAACTCGAAGAAGCCCGCGGAGTCGATGACGCCCGCGCGCACTTCGGACAGGTCGGCGTAGTAGTCAGTGATGCCTTCGCTCACCCAGAGCCACGGCGTGGGCTGCTCGTGCGCGTACTGGTACGGCCAGAGATCGGACGGGCGGAGTCGCTTGACGTTCCAGGCGTGAAAAATCTCGTGGGCATAAATCGACATTTCGATCGGCTCGCCGATGGCGAGCGGCGTGGTGACATCGACGTGCGAGTTGGCGTGCTCGAGGCCCGAAATGCCGCCGTAGCTCGAGTCGGCAATCTGCATCACGGTGTACGTGGTGAACGGCACGCCGCCGAACACCGCGCCCTCGACGGGGATGATCTTCGCCAGATGGGCGAGTGTCGACGTCAACGTCGGCTTGGGCATGCTGCCCGTCGGATACGCCGCAAAGCGCAGCCATCCGTTAGGCGCGCGCACGCTGTCGACGTCGAACCGCCCAACGAAGAACGGCATGTCGACGAGCTCGTGATAGCTGGAGGCCGTGAACGTGGATGGCGCCGGCCCCGGCGTCATGCCGGTGATCACGCGCCAGGCGGGCTCGGTGCGAATCGTGACGGTCGACGGGAAGTCGAAGCTGCGCCCTTCCGGATACAGGAACACGTTCGTGCCGTTGAACATCACGAAGTCCGAGCGCGCCCACGCCATGGCATTATCGAGGGTGTCGGCGAGATAGTCGAAGGACACGGTGATCGCTTTGCTGCCCGCCGGCCTGACGCGCCAGGTGTCGTAGTCGACCTTGTCCCACTGGAGATCGTGACCCGCGCTCGCGGCGCCGAAGCGCAGGACCGCACGCGCGAAGTAGTCGAGCTCGTACGAGCCGGGCGTCCACGCCGGCAGCGCGAGGATCACCGGCGCATCGCCGCCGTCCACGTTGAACGACATGTCGACGTGCAGCACGCGGCGCCGCGCGTCCGACGAATCGAACGTCACGCGATATGCGATGTTGCTGACCGGCGCTGACGTTGCCGCGCTCGCGGCGCTGCGTGCGGATTGAGCAGGAGCGATCGAGACCCAACCGAACGACGCGGCGAGGATCGCGAGGCACATCGGGAGACGCATCGGGTGTCCTCGGGGGATGGGGCAGACGGCGTCGCAATATGGCCGCCCTGCGGCGCCACGACAAACGTTCGGGCGTCCGAATTGTGTGCCGCGCGATATTTTTTATGACGGTCGGGCGCTCGCGCCACGGCGGCGTGCAGCGCCGGGCTCATGATTCCGGCCGTGGTGATGGCCGCGGCGGTGATCGTTGTCGCGCGGCGGTTGCGCGTGCGGGTGCGGCGGCGAACGCATCGGCGTATCCGCCCAACCGCCCAACGGCCCGGCCTTACGGAAGGCGGGTCTGGCCTCGCATATTGTGTGGTTCGTACGCGCCGCGCCGGCGGAGTTAGGCGGCGCACCGGACACGACCTTTCACCGAACGGAACGACACGATCACGATGCTGCCTCCCACCGCAGTGGCCTTTCTCGAGCGCTTGTTGGATACGCCCGGCCCGTCGGGCTTCGAGTCTGCACCCGCCCGCCTCTGGCGCGAGGAAGCGGCGCGCTTCGCCACCGTACGGGGCGACGTCCACGGCAACAGCATGGCGACCGTCGAAGGCGGCGGCGGCCCGACCATCATGCTCGCAGGCCACATCGATGAAATCGGCGTCATCGTGCAGCACGTGGACGACGATGGGTACGTCTACATCGCGCCGATCGGCGGGTGGGACGTGCAGGTGCTCGTCGGCCAGCGCATTCGATTTGCCGGCGCCCAGGGCGATGTGTTCGGCGTCGTGGGGAAAAAGCCGATCCATTTGCTGCGCGCGGACGATCGCGAAAAAGCGTCCAAGCTCACGGACTTGTGGGTCGACATCGGGTCGACGAGCGCGAAGGAGACGACGGCGCGTCTCAACGTCGGCGATGCCGGGGTGATCGATTCACACACGATGACGTTTCCGAACAATCGAATCGTGTCGCGGTCGATCGACGATCGTATCGGTGCGTTCATCGTGCTCGAAGCGCTGCGCCGCTACGCGGAGAAGCCCGGCGCAGCACGCGTCGTCGCGACGGCCACGACGCAGGAGGAGATCGGCTATCGGGGCGGCGGCGCCGGCGTGAGTGCGGCGGCGATCGGGGCGCGGATGGCGATCGTGGTCGACGTCAGCTTCGCCACCGACCACCCGGGCATCGAGAAGAAGGAGCTCGGCAACCATCCGATCGGCAGCGGACCGGTGTTGACGCGCGGGTCGATCATTTCGCCGGTGGCCTTCCGCCTGCTGCGGGAAACGGCGGATGCGCTCTCGATGCCGTACACGCTGCAGGCGGCGGGGCGCGACACGGGCACGGACGCCGACGCCATTCACATCGCGCGCGAGGGAATTGCGACGGCGCTCGTCTCGGTGCCCAACCGGTACATGCATTCGCCCAACGAGCTGGTGAGCCTGGACGACGTGGATCACACCGCGACGCTGATCGCCGAGACGTGCCGCCGCGTGACGGCGGCCATCGATTTCACCGACCGTTAGGCACGGCGCGGGCGGAGACCGCGCGCCCGCGGCGCGTCACGCCGGTGTGGCCGTCGCGTCCCGCTTGCCGAGGATCACCCACGACGCCGCGCCGCGAATGGCGGGCGACTTGTCGCGCAACAGCGCCTGGAGCGCCTGCTGTGCGTTGGGCGAACGCGCCTGGCCGATCGCGTGCACGGCGGCCACGCGCAAGGGTGTCGGCCGCTGGCGCGCGAGCAGTCCCCGTTCGGTGCGCGCGATCTCGACCAGCTTGTCGACGGCCTGCGCGGTGCCCAACTGACCGAGCGCCGCGACCAGCGCGACCTGCACCCGCGAGTCGGCTTCCTTCTCCAGCGCCGTGATGATCGAGTGCACCGAGCGCTGGCCGCTCGCGGCCACGTGGCTGGCATTGCCGATCTCGGCGGTCACCGGCGTGGTGCCGCGAGATGCGCGGCCTCGGCGCGCGGAGCCGATGCGCGCCAGCGCGTTAGCCGCCGCCGCGCGGATGCGGTCATCATCGTGCTCGAGCAGCCGCATCAACTCCATTTCGGCCTCGACCACCTTGAGCTCGCCTAACAGCTCGGCGGCGTTGCGCACGACGTACCAGCGCGAGTCGCCGAGCATGTGGACCAGCGTCCGCACGCCGGTGCGCAGGCGGATCAGCGCGTCGTAGTAGACGCGCCGATCGCCGATCGTCGGCGCCGCGATGAGCGACTCGGCCAACGCTTCGGCGCCCGCATCCTCGCACCGCGCGATGACTGCCATGTACTCGTCGTGCTGGTCGCGCCGGCGCGGGAGAAGCGCCGTGATGCTGCGGAGAATGGGCGGCACCGCGATGCGCCGCAGCGCCACTCCGTATTGGCGGCGAATCGCGTCGTCCCCGAGCGCCGATTCGCGCACGACGATGCCGTGCAGCACGTCGGCCACGACATCATGGCGCGCGCGCGCTGACGCTTCGGCCACCACCTTGAGCAGTGCATCCAGCTCGCGCGCCGCATCCTTGGGCGTCGTCACGGCATCGAGATGTCGGAACAGCGCGGTGCCTGGGCCGTTTTCGGTCTGCGTGGACGTGAAAATGCCGAACATCTCGTTGAGGCGCGCGGTGGTGGCGATGGTCGCGCCGACATCGGGTTCGGACGCGTGGCCGTTGCCTGGAGCGCTCGCCCCATTCCGAGCGGGGGCGGCCGGCGCAAACACGGCGATGTCGGGAATCACATCGGCGCCAAACGCGGGCGCGACACTGGCGTGGGCCGGCGCCGCATCTACCGAGACCAACGTCACGTGCACACTGCGCGCTTCGAGGGCGTCGAGCCGTGCAACCACAGAATGTCCACCGTCGCCGGCAGTCGGCGCCGTCGCGAGAATGCGCGCCATGACGAGCACGTCCGCGGGCGATGACGGCTGCTCGAACGTGACGGCGCTCACCGAATGCCCGGCGAGCTGCGTGACGAGGTCGTCGGCTTCGGACGCCGCATCGCCTAACGGAGCGCCGTTCACGATCAGCGTGTGCTCGTGCAGGCCGATCGTCACCGCGCCGGCGCGGGACGCATCGACGAGAAGGTGCAGCGACGCAAGCTGCAGGTCGTACGCATCGCTGTCGTTGAGCAGCTGCCAGACGAGGCGAGCGAAATGGCGCGCGAAGGTCGGTGCGTGATCCATGCCGGGCAGGACTCCTCGAGAGTGGCGCAGCGGCTCCCGCGCCCATCAGGCCAGCTGTCGCGCCCCATGCGGGCACAACCGATCTACTCAGGGACCAGCGAGCACGCCCACGCGTAACTGCCTCGCGCGCGGAAACTAAGCCGATGTCGGCAGCTGGAACTGCCTCACGCCGAGGCATAACATACGCAACACGTTCAACATTGCAGACGCGTCCTTTCCTTCATGCTGCTCGCCTGGTCCTCAGCCGCGTACGTGGTGCCGCTGCCCCCCGGACACCGATTCCCGATGGCGAAGTACCGTCTTATCAGAGACCGTGTGATCGATGACGGCATCATTGCCGAGTCGCGTGTGCTCGAGCCGGACCGGGCCCGAATCGAGGACGTTCGCCTGGTACACACGGAGCGCTACGTGCACGACATCGACACGGGACACCTCGACGCCGCCGACGTTCGGCGGCTGGGGTTCCCGTGGTCGCCGGCGTTGGTCGAGCGGTCGTACCGATCGGTTGGCGGCACCGTGGCCGCATCGCGCGCCGCACTGGAGCACGGCGTCGCCATCAACCTGTCGGGCGGCACGCACCACGCGTTCGCGGATCACGGCGAAGGGTTTTGCGTGTTCAACGACGTGGCGGTCGCGATTCGCGCGCTCCAGCACGAGGATCGCGTTGCGCGCGCCGTGGTCGTTGACCTCGACGTGCACCAGGGCAACGGAACCAACGCGATCTTCGCCGGCGACGAGCGCGTGTTCACGTTCAGCATGCACGGCGCGAAGAACTACCCGTTTCATCGCATGCCGGGATGCGTGGACATCGAGCTGCCGGATGGAACGGGTGACGACGCCTACCTCGAACTCCTCGGCGGCGCCCTGCCCAACGCGCTCCGTGCGGCCGATGCGCATCTGGCCGTCTATCTCGCCGGGGCCGATGTCCTCGCCGGCGATCGGTTAGGCAGGCTGGGGCTCACGCACGCCGGGGTCGCGCGACGCGACGCGTTGGTGCTCGATGCGTGCCGCGCAATCGGCCTGCCGGTTTCCATCGTCCTGGGCGGCGGCTACGGGGCTCGACTCGCGGACACGGTCGACGCGCACGTGCAGACCGTCCGCCTCGCCGCTGCCTATGCCTAACACGCAATGCCCCTGACGACGACCACGGCCGCCCCGCTGTTCTGGACATCGTACGGTCCCCGCGGCGCGCCGCGCCTCCTCGTGCTCCACGGGGGGCCCGGCGCGTCGCACGACTATCTGCTGCCGCAGATGCTCGAATTGGCCGATCGATATCAGCTCGTGTTCTACGACCAACGCGGGAGCGGCCAGTCGCGGACGACCGATCAGGCGCCGGTCACGTGGCGCACGCACGTCGACGACCTCGCGCGGCTCGTGCCGGAGCTCGGCCTCGAGCCACTGTCGTTGATCGGCTACTCGTGGGGCGGACTGCTCGCGTTGCTGTACGCCATCGAAGCGTATCGCGGCACCGGCCCGCGCCCGGCACGCATGGTGGTAATCGATCCCGCTCCCATTTCGCGACCGCTGCGTGATTCCTTCGAAGCGGAATTCGCGCGACGACAGGCGTCGGACACGGTTGCCAAGCTCCGCGAACAGCTCGCCGCATCCGGATTGCGCGAGCGTGATCCTCAGGCGTACCGGCAGCGCGCCTTCGAGCTCAGCGTTGCAGGCTATTTCGGGACGGCCGAGCGAGCGCGGGCACTGACGCCGTTTCGCGTCATCGCGCGCATCCAGAAATCCGTCTGGTCCAGCCTGGGCGACTATGACTTACGGAACGGACTGACCACGGTGCAATGTCCAACGTTGGTCATTCATGGCCGGCTCGATCCGATCCCGCTCGAGTCGTCCGAAGAAGCAGCCCGGGCGCTACCGAACGCGCGCCTCGTGGTGCTCGACGAGAGCGGTCACGTACCTTACGTTGAAGCACCAGACGCCCTGTTCGCAGCCATCCGGCGATTCCTCGACGAAACCGCGTCGCTCGCATCTCCTTCGTCATCACCGCCCGAGGCCACATGAGCGCTTCCGACGAAACGGTCCAGCCATATCTCGCGACGATCGAGGTTGGCGGCCGCCGGCTGGATGTATCCGTGCTCATCTCGTACGACGGAATCGAATATGGCGGCCGACTCTGGTTCGCCGAAACCGAATGGGAGGACGAAGGCATCCCGGACCGCGGCAATCTGCCGGGCCGGAGCCGACAAGAAGTCGAGCAGACGGCGCGCCGCCTTACGGAAGAAGAATTGATCGCGCGCTATCGCCGAGCCGCGGCGAGTCGCAGACGATTCATCGCCCTGCGCTCGGTGACCGAGGATTTTCTGGCGAAGGTGCGATATCTGAATCAGGTCGCGATCTCGATGCGCGCGGGACTCATCGACACCGAAGGCGCAGCACAAGAAATCGACTACACCGAGCACCAACTGCACGAGCTCGTCCGTCAGTTCCGCGAGGTGGCCGGAGTCGAGCAGCGCGTCGAAGCGTGACCACGCGACGGCGCTCGTCGTGACGCCGACACCGCGCATCACGCCCTACGAGCTGGTGCTCGAGCCGCTCGAGCACGACGCCTTCCCCGAGATTCGCGCCGAAGCGGAGCAGCGTGGACGCGATGCGCTGCGGCATGACGACTTTCTTCTGTTGGGCACGGTGGGCGCCACGCTTTCGTCGATGATTGCCGACGACGCACCCGCGGAAGCAGTCGATCAGTACGGCGAGCTGCTCTGGCAGGGTTACCGATTCTGGGCCGCGGGGCGGCGCTTCTACTCGTTCGCCGACGCCATCACGTCGAAGCTCATCGCCCGACGCTACGACATGACGGGATGGCAGTTGGCCGCGCCGCCGTCCTGCTACCTCCAATTCCCGAACCAGCGATTCTGGGCGCGCGTGGCGCCCGACGCGCCGTTCGAGCCCGTGGACGGATGCTTCGTGGCCGAGGACGAGTCACGCGCCGATGGACGCACGCAGATCGACCTGCGCATCCTCCTCGTACTCGGCTTGCGGCCCGAGCGACCGGGCCTGTCGCTCGTGATCGCGCGCATGGATGTCGAGCCTGGCGAGGCCGAGCAGCGCGCGGCTGCGCCATGGGTTGCCGGAGAAGACGCATTCGCGGGGTCGCTGCCAGGCGGCGAACGGCGCGGGCTGCGCACCTTGTCGACCCAGGGCGAGCTCGAGACGCTCGTGCTCCGTTCGCTGCACGCACTCGACGCGAGGCCCAAACTGCTGGTCGCACACGATGCGGCGGCATCGCCGCCCTCGGAGTCGACGCGACTGGCGTACGTCGAGGTGCTGAGCGGCGACAACGCGGGACCGGCTCATTCCACGGGCTGATGCGGCGCCGTATTTTGTCCGCATGCCTCAGCGCACGCGCGCCACACCCAAGAAAAAGACGACGCCACGAGCTCGCGCGGCAAGGCCGCGCCTGCGCTCCAAAGCAACGGCAACGCCGGCGCGCGCCGAGGAATATTATCGCCGCTTGTCGCTGGCGTACCCGGACGCGCATTGTGCGCTCAACCATCGCAACGCGTATCAGCTGCTCGTCGCGACAATCTTGAGTGCGCAGTGCACTGACGTGCGCGTGAATATGGTCACGCCCGCGTTGTTCGCGAAATATCCGAAC
>Ga0207695_10002046_pt1 | contig 30915 bp, 23 predicted proteins | sample KBSC54metaG_FD_184354 | JGI IMG/M metagenome (GOLD analysis project Ga0207695, IMG submission 184354) | Corn rhizosphere microbial communities from Kellogg Biological Station, Michigan, USA - KBS C5-4 metaG (SPAdes) (version 2) | ecosystem: Host-associated > Plants > Roots > Rhizosphere > Soil... | reverse complement strand
ACCGCCAAAGCCGCCGCTAGTTCGACCGGTGCTACCGCCAAAGCCGCCGCTGGTTCGACCGGTGCTACCGCCGAAGCCGCCGCTAGTTCGACCCGTGCTGCCGCCGAAGCCGCCGCTGGTTCGACCCGTGCTGCCGCCAAAGCCACCCGTTCCCGTACCGGGACGAGTACTGGCGCCGAAGCCGCCCGTCGGATGAGACGAGCCGATCGGAGGTCGAGACGTGCCACCGAAGCCGCCGCCCGGGGCTCGACCTGTGGTCGGTCGTCCGGAACCAAAACCGCCGGTGTGCGTCGTGCCGCCAAAGCCGGGGCGCGTCGTGCCGGTACCGGTTCGACCGAAGCCGCCGCTATGCGTGGTACCGCCGAAGCCAGGTCGGGTCGTCCCGCCGGTTCGACCAAAGCCGCCGGAGTGCGTCGTGCCGCCGAAGCCGGGTCGGCCGCCGCCGTGGAAGCTACCGCCTCGAACCACCGTGTGGCTGAAGCCGGGCCGAGAAGAGAAGTGGGCATCTCGGCGGAAGACGGTGCGAGAAGGCATGTGGAAGCCGGGTCGGCTCATGTAGTGGGAGTAACCGCTGTTGTGCCCGAAGAGGCGGATGTTCAGCGAGATACCCACATTCAGGAAGCCACCGCTGCCGTAGAGACCGACGAAAGCGCAGCCGCCGCTGGACCAGCCGCCGTACCAGTCGCTGTAGACGTGGTGGAACATGTACGGATCGTAGGGGTGACCGTAGACCCAGCCGTAGGGATTGCCGACGACCACGTAGCTCGGCCACGGGCGGTAGACCACGAAGTTGCCCCAAGTAGGACCAGTCGTCTGAACGCCGATGACTTGATAGGGACCGTCGCCATCGATGACCAATTCGGGGTGCGAAATTCGCACGTCGTCATCCGGAGTGTAAAGCTGAGCAAGGGCCTCGTCTCGCTGATTCGCGGCGTCGTCCAGCTTCTGGTTGAGTTCGTCGCCGCACTGCTGAGGGTCCGCACCGCCGTTGATCGCGGCGTCGTAATCCTGCTGGATGTTGTTTACGTTGTCCGCATAAGCCTCTTCGATCTGCTGGCGCTGATCGACGGCGACGTAAGGCGAGGTGCCGATACGATAGACATGGCGAGCGCCAACCAGGAAGTAAATCGAAGCGTTTGCTGCGGTTGGGACCGCACCCAGGGAGAGCACTCCCATTGCTGCGACCATTGTTTTCAGATGATTCATTTTTGTTTCCCTTCTGTTTTGCTTCTGTTCTTGAAGCCTACGCATATAGGGACCCCGCCTTTAAGAAAGTGTTACAGGTCCTGATAACATTTTCAGAAATCATCGTCGGCTAGGTTCAATCCGTGAAAGTCTTGGGTTAAGTTGAGCGTAATGGAACGCTCACCACCGGCGAAAAAGCATCAGTCTGCATCTCGGACTGACCCCTTTCGGATATTGAGCGGAAGGTCTAGCTGACCTTCTTGGCCGGATGTTCTTGCTCCCGCCTTTCCTCTTCCTCTTCGGAAGAACCCCGAAGTGGGTTCCGTCCCGTAGCCCAGGGTTGGGCGCGACGGAGCGAATGCGGAGGCACGGCCTACCCTGGGTAAGGCCGGCCCGACCGAAAAAAGTCCTTAGATAAGGCCCTTCGAGGGCCAACCCGATACCGCGAAAGCACCGCGCATTCAAGGCGCCAGAGCTCGGAAAAGCGCCAGTGTGCCGGGTTTGCTGAGCGACTCGTTCGATGCCTCGCAAGTCGCCGAGTAGAGGCATCCGGGGCAGCCGCCGTCGCAGTCGCAACTCGCCACCAATTGATGCGCAGCCGTCAGCCAGGCTCGGAACGACTCGTATAACTGCTCACACAACCCCACGCCACCCGGCGCTCGGTCGAAGAGGAAGACCGCCGGCTGCATGGTGTCGGGGAAGACGGCGTACCAAGCGCTCCCCAAGTCTCCCCGGTCGCAACCGGCCATGAGCGGGGCAACCGCGTTGAGGGCGTGCTCCATCCCGTGGACGCCACCAAGCTGGGTCAGCAGGTCGCCGCGCTCGTCCAACGCGGGCAGGTCGACCCGCACGCAAATGGTGTCGAAGGTTTCCGGAGGGAAGTCCAGGACCTCCGTCGAGAGCACGGAATCGCCATCCAGACGCTTCTTGCGGTACCCGATGATCGCGTCGGTCACGGTCACGCCGCACAGGCTGACCCTCCCGGTTCCGGTCTCGGAGGACTTGAATGCCGGACCAGGGTCCAGCACCGACTGCGTGATCGCCTGCGTATAGTAGTCGCCACTAAAAGGCGTCATCTCCGCGATCTTTCGCTCCAAATCCAACTCGGTGACTTGAAACGTCGCCCCCCGGTGCAGGTAGACCGCTCCCTCGTGGGCTGAGGTCATCGCCCGCCACCGTTCCATCGTGCCGAGCTCCTCGCCGTCGAGGCGAAGGCGCACCGTTTCGCCCCCCGAGCCCCGAATGTTCACCCGTAGCGCGGGCGGCTCGAAGGAGGGGTAGAAAAACATGCCGGCGCGAAACTCCAACTCCCCGCTCCGGTCCAGCCCCTCCGCCACGTCGAGCGCCGTCGGTCCAAATCGGGTGAGTTCCGTGGGGGAGATGGGCCGCTCGTGCGCCGCGCAGAGCAGGTGCTGGCCGAGGATCTGGGGATTCTCGGGGTTCGCGCCGACGCTCTCGTATCGCGCGTGAAGTAGGGTTTGCGGCCGCCGGATCAAGTACTGCTCCAACGGATCGTCGTGCGCGACCAAGACCGCCAACCCGTCGCGCCGTCCTCGACCCGCGCGTCCGGCTTGCTGCCAAAACGATGAGGCCGTGCCGGGATAGCCGTTCATCACGACCGCGTCAAGAACGCCCACGTCGACGCCCAATTCCATCGCGTTCGTCGCGCTCAGGCCCAGCAGCTTGCCGCTGAACAGAGCCTGCTCGATCTGGCGGCGTTCCTTGGCGGTGTAGCCGGCCCGGTAGCTCTCAATACTATCCGCCGCCACGGTAGTGCCTTCGGATACCCGCTTACGCGCGTAGCGGAGCACCAACTCCGCCGAAACGCGGGCCCGGCTGAAGGCCAAGGTGCGCATCCCGCTTTCGGTAAGGGTGGCTAGAATTTCGGAGCTGGCGACATTCGCGCTGAGGCGCTTTCCCTCGCCGACCATCGGCGGATTCCAGAAGGCGAAGGTCCGTTTGCCGCTCGGCGACCCGTCTTGGTCGATCAGCGTGCCCCGCCGTCCGGTGAGCTTCGTGAAAAGCTCCTCCGGATTTCCGATGGTCGCGCTGCAAGCCACGATTTGGGGGCGGCACTTGTGCCAGGCGCACAGCCGCAGGAGCCTTCTTAAAACATTTCCGACGTTAGAGCCGAAGACGCCTCGGTAGACGTGCATCTCGTCGATAACGATCAGTCTCAAGGACTTAAAGAACTTCGCCCAGTAGTCCTGGCCGGGCAAAATGCCGACGTGCAACATATCCGGGTTGGTCAAGACGATGTGGCTTACCTTCCGAATCGAGCTGCGATGACTCTGCGGCGTGTCCCCATCGTAGGTCGCGATCCGAACCTGCGGCCCCGGCGTCAGCGCCTCCAGTTTGCCCTGCTGGTCTTGGGCCAGCGCCTTCGTGGGGAAGAGGTAAAGGCAGCGCACCGCCGGCTCCGCGAGGCACATTTGCAGCGCCGGCAGGTTGTAACACATCGTCTTACCGGAGTTCGTCCCCGTCACCACGATGACGTCTTGCCCGTCCATCGCGGCATCGTAGGCGGCGGCTTGGTGGGAATAAAGCTCGTCGATGCCGAGTTCTCGCAGTTTGGTTGAGATCTGCGCGTGCATCGGTCGCGCGGGTATCGCGTACACGGCTTCGCGGGGCGGCAATTCTTCGAGGTGCGCGATCTGCGCGGAAACGACCGGATCGCTAAAGAGCGGTCCGGTACGTTCTTCCTCCAACCTACTCAAGGTCGTCTTCTGGCTCTATTCCGGCAGCGATGTCAGCAGCCCTTCGGCGTTTCTGAGTCACCTTCACGGCCCAGACGCTGATGGCGAAGAGGATCACCAGCGGAATCGCCATCATGAGCATCGTCGCCGGGTCGTTACTCGGGGTGACGATCATGGAGATGACAAAGATCGCGGTTGCGGCCTGACGCCAGTTTGCGAGCAGCGTTTCCGCCTTCAGCAATCCGATTGCGCCGAGGATGTAGACGACGAGCGGCAACTGGAACGCGATGCCGAACGCCAGCATCATCTTCAGCACGAAGAACGCCAACGTGCCCGCTTCCTGCACGACGTTCGTGTGCGGGAACTCCATCACGTAGGAGGCGAACCACCGCATGGCGGCGGGCATGATCCACCACGCGAATCCTGCTCCCGTTGCAAAGAGGATGAGAGTATAGGGCGCGACCTTCCGTACCGGTGCACGCTCGGAAGGCTTCAAAGCGGGCTCGATGAACTTCCACAACTGCAGCATGAGCAGCGGGAACGCGGGGATTAAGCCGATGAAGAACGAAAGCTTCAGCTTAATGAGGAATGCATCGGGGCCATGGAAGAAAGCTTCGGTGTAAGTGACCCCAGGCGGCAAAACCATCTTGATGGCTATCGTCATCCGATCAGTCATCGATTGGTAGAGCGGTTTGGTGAGCTCCCAACCCACAAACCATGACGCCGCGAGAATGCAGATGCACCGGATCAGGGTGTTCCGCAGATCCTCGAGGTGTTCAACCAGCGTAAGGCGAAACTCCTCCGGATCATCCGGAGCAGTTCGCCTTTGCTTTTTCGGTCCCTTAAAGAGGACGGACATGTCCTCCTATCTACGTCTCCTACAACTCCAACGTGAACGTTTGGAGGATATGAAGTCGAACAAAGGTTGCCTGAGCTGACTGGCCAGTCTGGCCACCCGCGCCTGGAGGCATTCCCATTCCGGGCCGACCGCCCATTCCGGGAGGCATTCCCATTCCGGGTCGACCGCCCATACCGGGCCGCTGCATGCCGCCTTGGGGCCTGTTTCGGCCTTGGCCGCCCCTACCGGCGGCACCAGGCGTGCTGAACTGCATGTTCGTGACCGGACCGGTTACGTCGCTACTACCGGCACCACCACCGCCACCGGTGCTTTGCATACCGGGGGGGCGTCCGCTCATTCCGGGGCCGCCAGGACCGCCCATTCCAGGGCCGCCCATGCCACCCGGTGCGCCCATTCCGCCGAACGCGCCCTGATTCTCAATCTTCTTATCGACGGTTTGGTCGCGCTCGATCTTGAGGATCTTGTGGGAATCCAGTGCGAACCAGATGGTCTCCTGGATCTTGACCTTGTCACCCTTGAATTCGGTGTTCTTGTTGGTGAGCTTCTTGTCCTGCTCGCTCTCGGTGCTCTCTTCGATGACGTTCTGAATGCGAGCGCACGGATGACCGCGCTCCCACTCTACGTTCATGAACTGACCGCGGGCCGGATAGCTCTGGACGACGGAGTCCGTCGTGGACCAGTTCTGCAGGTCCAGCTTGCCGCCTTGGAAGTGCGACTGCCAGCTATCGTTGACGTGAATCGCCTTCTGCGGAAGCGTCGGCAACGGGAAGGCCGCGAACAAGCCGCCCATTTTGAAGCTAACGACCGAACCGTCGAAACCATAGTAGGCCGGCAGTGCGCCGAATTTTTGGTTGCCGGTGGAAGTGATCCGCATGTACAACGGAGCCATGTCCGTGTCGTAATAGCGCTTCTGCTCCGTACCGCCGCTGGCCGTAATGTCGGCATAGTCTTTACCCTTCAACGGAAGGGCTTGGAGGCGGAGTAGACCGTCGCCATCGCCATAGGCGTTGACGACCGAGTAGCTCAACCGCAGGCTCTCGCCTTCGCTATCGAAGGTGGCCGCCTTACCGCCGGACTCGTTATCCGACTCAGTCATCGGGGAGACCTCGATATGCTGGTCGAGATCGTAAATCATGTCCTGACCCGGAACGAACTTGTATCGGAGCTTGATGCCCGCGTTCGGAATCGGAATCTTGGCCTGGTTGCCGATCGAAATGTTGACGGACGACCGGTCTACGATGCGGGCCTTCTCGTTGTAATCCGTGTACAGGATCAGTTCGAGCTTCTGGGTCTGCCCGGAAGGCGTGTCGGGGATGCCCCGAGCCTTGGTGTCCAGAATGTACTCGTAGAACTTGCCCTTCAGCGGCGGAACGACGGCCTCAAGGAGCTTGCCGTCAAGGAACACGCCGACATATCCACCGGGAGGAATACTGTTCTTGGGAATCTGGATATGAACCTGTTCCCGTACCTGTGATCCGTCTGCCGGACGCACGATTGTGAAGGGAGCTGACTGGGCAAAGCCCACTGCAACTACGCCTGAAAGCACGATACTACCGATCCATCGCTTCATTAAACGGTTTCTCCCGGCTACGTCCAAGCGAACGCAGACCAGCAACTAGCAATTATGACGTCGAATCAGTTCACGACGTAACAGGCGTTCCGAACGGAGCGCGATAGGTGGCGTCTAATTGTCGTGCGGACGGCATAATAGTAAGCAGATGTCCACTGCTCTCGACCTCGACTCCCTCAATCCCGAGCAGCGAGAGGCCGTTCTCTATCCCGGTGGGCCCCTCCTCATTTTCGCGGGCGCCGGCTCGGGCAAGACCCGCGTGGTCACGTTTCGCATCGCCCGTTTGATCGAGCAAGGCGTGCCCCCGCACCGGATTCTCGCCGTCACGTTCACTAATAAAGCCGCGCGAGAGATGAAAGAGCGAGTTGCCGAGCTTGTCGGCGACATCGCCAAAAACATGTGGATCGGCACGTTCCACTCGCTCTGCTCCCGAATTCTCCGCATCGATGGGCGCGCCATCGGCTTGGAGCAGAACTTCGTCATCTACGACGACTCCGACCAGCTCTCCCTAATCCGCGAAGTTTTCAAAGCGAAAAACATCGACGATAAGAGTATCCAGCCGCGCGCCGTCCTCAACGAGATTTCGAGGGCCAAGGAGCAACTGAAGTCGCCCGAGGACCACGCGAAAGGCGCCACTGGTTTCTTCGAGCGCATCGCGTCGGACGTTTATAAGTCTTACAACGCGCTCCTGATCAAAGCGAACGCGCTGGACTTCGACGACATCCTCTACTACACAAACCGCCTCTTCTCCCAGAGGCCGGACGTGCTTGAGAAATACCAAGATCGGTTCCTGCACGTCATGGTCGACGAGTACCAGGACGTCAACTTTTCCCAATACAAGATCGTCCACAGCATCGCGGAGAAGCACCGCAACGTGGTCGTAGTTGGCGATGACGATCAGTCGATCTATGCCTGGCGAGGCGCCGACGTTTCCCTCATTCTGAAGTTCGGCAGCGACTACCCAGACGCGAAGATCGTCAAGTTGGAACGAAACTATCGTTCGACCAAGGTCATCCTCGCTGCCGCGAACGAGGTCATCAAGCGCAACCGTGGCCGTGCAAGCAAAGAGCTTTGGACCGATAACAGCGAAGGCGTCCCCATTACGCTGACCCAGGCCGGTACCGAGTCGGACGAGGGCATGATGGTTGCCGAGGCGATCATGCGGGATGCCCGCACCGGTCGGCGCTCTTACTCCGATTTCGCCGTCCTATACCGGACGAACGCCCAGAGCCGCGTAATGGAAGAAGCCTTCCTGACGTCGCGCATTCCCCACATCCTTGTCGGCGGTCAGCGGTTCTACGAGCGCAAGGAAGTCAAGGACATGCTCGCCTACCTTCGGCTGACCTACAATCCGCGTGACGACGTCTCCTTCCGCCGCTGCATCAACTCGCCGACTCGAGGCATCGGCGCGGGCGCGATCTCGAAGTTGGAGGAATGGGCGGCCGGCCATACCGCTTCGCTCTGGACGGCGGCTTTGGATCAGGAAGTCCAAGGCGCGTTGCCGAAAAAGAGTGCGAGTGCCCTGCGTGGATTCACTGGCGTCATTCAGGAAGCCCAAGAGCTCGCGGATCGCGGAATCGTGACGGCGGTTCTCAAGATGCTGCTCACCGGCTCGGGCTACATTGATGCCCTAAAGGCGGAGCACACTCAAGAAGCCCTCGGCCGGCTGGAAAACCTTCAGGAAATGCTGAACGTCACCGCCGAGTACGACGCGTCATCGGACGATCCGTCGCTGGGCGGGTTTTTGGAGAGCGTCTCGCTGGTGGCCGATGTCGACGCGCTTGGGGGCGGCAGCGGAGAGGCGGTAACGTTGATGACGCTTCACTCCGCGAAGGGTCTCGAATTCCCCGTTGTCTTCATGACCGGCCTCGAAGAAGGCGTCTTCCCCCATGCGCGGTCGCTCAATACCGATTCCGAGCTTGAGGAAGAGCGCCGCCTCGCCTACGTCGGCATGACCCGGGCGCGGGAGGAACTGCATCTGATGCACGCCCACCGCCGGTCGCTGTACGGAACGCCCAACTTCAACCGCCGCTCCCGCTTCCTGGACGACATCCCAACGAACCTGCTCGACACGTTAAGCCCCGGCGGCTACGCGCCGACGAACGTGCGGTCCGTCTACCAAGAACGCACCGGCAGCTACACCGTTACCGAGCCGAGACCGGTGGAAACCAAGCCCACCCCCCGCTGGACCCCGCCCTTCACGATCGGTCAGCGGGTGAAGCATCCGAAGTTCGGGATCGGGGTGGTGATCGCCTGCAACCCGGTCCGAGACGACGCCGAAGTAACCGTTGCCTTTCCCGGCGTCACGGGCGTGAAGAAGCTCGTCCAGAAGCTGGCCAAGCTCGAAGCGGTTTAGGTCGTCTCCGCCAGGACGAAACAAAAGAAAAAGCCCCTCCTGCAGCGAATGCGGGAGGGGCTTCGGATTTTAGAGGGCTACTTCTTCCGTGTAGTAGCGCCCGCTTGCTTGATCTTAATCGCGCTGTGGGCCGTGCCCAAAGTATCGAAGATGAACGGAACCGTGACGTTGTTGGCGGTCATCGTTCCGGACGCATCCTCTGCTCCGACTCCCGGCGTGGTAGTGGTAGCGTAGGTCATGATTCCGGTCAACGTCGCGAGGACGGTTCCCGTCGTGCCTGCCGTGGTAAGCGTGAACGAGTACTTGCCGTTTGTGTCGACGTTCCCGAAAAGGGTGCCCGTGCCGTTAGAGTAGACGAAGGATCCGATAAACGATCCGTCAGGGGCGACGACGTACGAGAGATTCCCATTCACGTTGCCCTGACCGATGCCATTGAGAGGCAGCGACGTCGCCCAAGTGCCATTGAAGACTCCGATGTACCCGTTCGCATCGACCTGTAGCGGCAACAAGAAGGTGAGTTCCTGGTTAGTGCCGGTGTTCAAGATTCCGTTACCCGTTAGTTCGGCCGTTGTGCCCGAGCCGGCGACTGCGATCGAACCTGTGAAGGGGAGGACCGCTCCCGTAGTCAACGTAATCGAAGCGTTGAAGCTGCCGTTCGGGTTGACCGATCCATTCACGATGCCTGCGGTACCCGACGTAGTGTCCTTATAGGCACCGAGAATCGTTGAGCTGTTGGTGACGGTAACCGAGAAGGTGCCGTCATGGTTGTTCGTGGCCGAATGCCAACCACCCGTGTAGGAACCTACAAATGACGAGTTCGTGCCGGCTGCGCCGAGGTTAAACGAAATCCCTTGCGATGAACCACCACCCGCGACCGTCGCGTTACCGGAGATCGCCGCCGAGGCGCCCGTGCCGGTGATCGAGAGCTGCCCGGTTAAGGTCGAAGATGTCGTCGCGCTGGTCGCGACCGAGGCGCTCAACTGACCGGAGACGCTGACGCTTCCCGCGACCGTTCCGTTTACGTTCGCCGTGGTATCGGTGTAAGTACCCGTCACCGAGGAGTTCGAGCCGATCGTGAGCGAGAGGGTGCCCGAGTGGCCGCTGGTCGCCGAGGTCCAACCGCCGCTGAACGAGCCGGCGTAGGGGGAATTGGTGCTGAAGGTGGGTAGCGAGAAGGCGATGCCTTCCGTTGTGCCGCCGCCGGTTGCCGTCGCATTACCGGATAGAACGCCAGTGGTTCCGGTGCCGGTTATCGTTAGCTGGCCGTTAAGCGTGCCGCCGGTTCCGATGGCTGCGGTAAGCGCGCCGGTCGAGCTAACGCTTCCGGTGACGGCGCCGGAGAATCCCGAAGTCGCATCCGAGAAAGAACCCACGACGGTGGAGTTCGTGCTGATCGTCAGCGAAAGGGTTCCCGAGTGGCCGTTCGTGCCGGATGCCCAGCCGCCGCTGAACGAACCCGCATAAGGCGAATTGCCGGTCGTCGTGGTGCCGCTCGTAAGCGTCAGCGTCATGCCCTGGGTTCCCGTTGCCGATGCGATGGTGCCGTCGCCCGAAAGCGTCGTACCGGTGATGGAGAAGACGCCCTTCAGCGTGTCCGCTCCACCGCCCGCAAGCTTCACATTGATTTTGAAGCCGCCGCTCTGCGTGACGTTTCCGCTCATCGCGCCGGACGTGCCGTCCGTTGAGTCGACAAACGTGCCCACGATTTGGGCGTGGGGAGAGATGGTCATCGTCATGGTTCCGGAGTGACCGGTACCGGGCGAAGTCCACGCCCCACTGTAGGAACCTACGTAGGGAGTCGTCCCGGAGAACGTTCCTTGTCCCGCACATCCAAACATCCCCGCGCATCCAATTAGGACGAGTAGGGGAAGTAGTAACCGCCACACCTTGCCAAGCATCACCGTATTCTATCGGTTTAGCGTGTCAATACTTTAGCCATGTCAACCCGAGACGAAGTTCATGTCTCATAATTCGCATCGTGCGTATGGCCAAATCATGGATGATATGCCGCGCGCTGCCCCTCTTTGCCGCGGGGTTGCTCGCGGGTTGCGGCGGCTCCCACCCTCTTATGCCGCTGGAAAAGGGAGTGCTGGGCACCTATCGGGTCCACTACAAATTCGATACCTGGGTCGAGCCCTTGCGCGTCGAGCGGAAGGTTTCGGTGGCGAATACGTCCGGCTATGAGCTTTCCGGACCTTTCGGCGTTTCGCGGTTGGCATGGCGCGACGGCGTTCTGTTTGCCGACCAAACCGCGAACGCCTTCTTCGAGCCGAGCGTGCCGCTACTGTTGGAGAACGGTAAGAAGCGTCATTGGGAAGGGACGATTCGCTCCCTCGGCGTGGAGCGAAAAGCGACGGCTGAGCTAACCCAGATCAATACTCCTTTGGAGATCAGCGGCCGGAAGCTCGACACCGTCCTCTCGACCCTTACGGTCACGACCCCCACCGGCGTCATCGAACTCGACTCCTGGTTCTCGGCCGGCACGGGGCTGGTTCAGCAAGAGCAACGGACGAACGGCCAGCGGGTGATCCAGCTTCAGCTCGTCACCCCGCCATCCCCTTAGCTACTCTCCGTCGGCGGCTGCAACCGGATACCGGCGGTCGGCGACGCCGATGCGGGCGCCGGTTACGGGATCGATGAAGATGCAGTTCGCAATGCCTTGGCGTCCGCCGGTTCGCACGTTGTGCCCCCTTCGTCGGAGATCGGCGAGGACTTCGGGGGTCAGCGATTCAGCGCTGAGTTGGTCCGGCATCCACTGGTGGTGCAGCCTCGGCGCCTTTACTGCCTCCAAGGGGGACATCTTCAGGTCGGCTCGGTTTAGGAAGACGTCTAGCACCGTATTGATAATCGTCGGCCCGCCGGGGCTGCCGAGGATCATCGAAACCTTCCCGTCGCGGACCACGATGGTCGGCGTCATCGAAGACAAAGGCCGCTTGCGGGGCGCGATCGCGTTGAACTCGCCCTGAATGAGACCGAACATGTTGGCCGAGCCGGGTTTGGCCGCGAAGTCGTCCATTTCGTTGTTCAATAGGAAGCCGGCGCCGTCCACCGAATCGGCGGACCCGAAGGAGCCGTTAAGGGTGTAGGTGTTGGACACCGCGTCGCCCGCTGCGTCGATCACCGAGAAGTGGGTCGTCTCTTTTCTCTCGTTATTCCGCGCGCCGTCCGGCCGAATGTCCGTGCTTGGGCGGTCCATTTCCCCGATCTCCTTGCGGATCTCACGGGCATGCTCGGCGGAGAGGAGCCGCTCTTGTGGGACCTTCACAAAATCCGGGTCGCCGAGAAACTCGGAGCGGTCAGCGAAGGCGTATTTCATCGCCTCGACCATGCCGTGGGTGCGGGCTTCCGGTGTGGACATCGGTCCGACCAACCCTTCCAGGATGTGCAGCATCTCCAACAGGGCGATGCCGCCGGAACTGGGGGGCGGCGCGGTAATTAACTCGTCCCGGCCCCGATAGGTACCCGTGAGCGGTTTGCGGAGCTTGACTTTGTACTCCTTCAAATCCTGTTCGTCGATCAAGCCGCCATGGGTGCGCATGTGCTTCGCGATCAGCTTGGCGGTCTCGCCGCGATAGAACTCGTCTGGACCCCGGTCGCGAATGCGTCGCAGGGTTGTCGCGAGGTTGGGAAGTTGGACTAAGTCTCCGGCTTCGTAAGGGTTGCCGTTGCGCAGGTATTGGCTTTTCGTTTCGGCGAACTGCTCGAGCGTGCGTCGATTGCCTCGGAGGGCGCCTGCCTGGACCGTGCTGATGGAAAAGCCTTGATGCGCGAGCTGATAGGCAGGCTCGACGAGGTCCTTCCAGGGCAGCTTGCCAAATTTCTTAGAGGCGACTCCGAAACCCGCGATGGTGCCCGGAACCCCGGCCGCCTTGGGTCCGAGGGTAGACGAATCCGGTAGAAGCTTGCCATCCGGTCCGAGATACATGTTGCGGGACGCCTTCCTCGGCGCCTGCTCGCGGTAATCCAGGAAGGTTTGGCGCCCATCCGCCATGCGAATGAGCATGAATCCGCCCCCGCCAATGTTTCCTGCGGTGGGCTCGACCACGGCCAGCGTGAGTCCGACCGCGACGGCGGCGTCGATTGCGTTGCCGCCATTGCGCAAGATCGCGGCTCCGACTTCCGCCGCCACCGGCTCATCGCAAACCACCATCCCCCGCGCACTCCGCGCCGTCTCGTCGGATAGGGCAAACGCCGCAATCAAGCTCAGAATCATCTCGCATAAGCTTACGCGGATTACGGCGGCGTAAGGATTAGTAGACTGGGACCTGCTTTAGACTCAGTTACTTATATGGAACCCGTCATCGCCGACCACAAGCTCATCACCCTCAAAGACGTTCGACACAACGATAAGGTCAGGAAGCTGATCGAGGGGGCGAATGAGGTGATGAAGGCTATGGGATACACGGAGCACGGGCACCGGCATGTCCAGGTCGTCTCGGGAATCACCGCTTATATCATGGAGAAGCTCCCCGTGCCGGAGCGGACCGTCGAACTCGGCCAAATCGCGGCGTACCTGCACGACATCGGCAACGTGATCAACCGGGTGAACCACCCCTTCCATGGCGCGAACATCGCCTTCACCCTCTTGAACGAAATGGGAATGGACTGCGCGGAGATCGCCCCCATTCTCGGCGCGATCGGCAATCACGAGGAGCAGAGCGGCAATCCGATCAGTGCGATGTCGGCGGCTTTGATCATCGCGGACAAGAGCGACGTCCATTGCAGCCGCGTGCAAAATCCAATTTTGGAGTCCTTCGACATCCACGACCGCGTGAATTACGCGGTTCAGAAGAGCCGCGTCGAGATGGACGAGGCCACCCACCGCATCGAGCTCATGCTTGAGATCGACACCAAACAAGCCTCCGTCATGGAGTACTTCGAAATCTTCCTCAACCGCATGGTGATGTGCCGGAAATCGGCCGCGCTCCTGGGTTATCGATTTGCGTTGAGTGTGAACGGCACTTATTTGGAGTGACCAACTTTGAATTCCCCAAGACATTTTTTGACGCGCCTTCGCCGTAGCCTCACGAAGGCAGAAGGCGCGTCAAAAAATGTCAAAAAACAAAACTCCAAGGAGGAAGCTGAGGCCGGCGGTGGGAGCATTTCCCGCTGCCGGCCTCAGTTTCCTCAACTGCGGAAATACCGACTAAGCCCTGAAGCAACGGCAGACCCGCAAACCGCGCAGCAAATACCAACGACGTCACCTATTCTTTCAAGGCCCATTTCAGAGGCGCAGCCCTATGAGACGGCCCTTAAGAGTTTAGGTATCATAGTCGATTGCCGCAAGGCTCTCTGCTCTCATCCGGTGCGCCGGTAAAGAGTCGCCCGCAAAGCGGGTCAGCCCAGAGGGAGCGAAACCGAATATGGCTATTAAGAACCGAAGCTACGAAGCATTTTATATTGTCAAGCCCGACCTCAGCGAGGCCGACGTCCAGAAGGTCGCCGACAAATTCAAGGGAATCGTCGAGACCAACGGCGGCACCGTCGAGAAGGCCGGGAAGTGGGACAAGCGCAAGCTCGCCTACGAAATCAACGGGTTTAAAGAGGGCAACTACGTCCTGATGAACTTCGAGGCCGGCGCCAAGGTCCCCGCCGAGTTGAACCGACTCATGGGCATCTCGGACGACGTGATCCGACATCGCATCTACAAGATCGAAGTCAAGCCCGTCGCTGCGGAGTAAGGTCTTTCCATGCTGAACCGCGTCATCCTCATCGGGCGGCTCGTCCGCGATCCGGAGTTGCGTACTACTAACAGTGGCACCAACGTCTGCGAGTTCTCCCTCGCCGTCGACAAGCGAATTAAGCCAACCGACAGCACCCAGCCGACCGCGGATTTCTTCCGCATCAAGGCATGGGGCAAGACCGCTGACTTCGTGTCGAACTATCTGACGAAGGGTCGCCTCGTGGCCGTCGACGGACGGATCGAGACGCGAAAGTTCGTGGACAAGGACGGCAACAATCGAGAAGTCGTCGAGATCGTCGCGGAGAGCGTCCAGGGTCTCGATCGTCCGCGTGACGATGCGGGCGGCGGAAATGCCGGCTACAGCGGTGGTGGCGGCAACGAGCAGCGATCCGCGCCTTCTCGCCCGAGCGTGGCGCCAAGCGCCGCCGAATACGACCCGTTTGCGGACGAGTAAGCACAAAAACAACCGTTTGAATATCGGGGCGTCGGTCGAAAGCCGACGCCCCGTTTTCGTTTAGGTTTCACCTCGGCGTAAAAAATGCGCCAAATTTCTACCGAATAAAAAGGACCCATCGGGTTTAATGTGGGCAGACGAATGGAAGACGCGCCCGGAGCTTTCAGAAGTTTCAGAAAGTTCAATCGTACGTACCACTTTAAGCAGGTCGGAGCGACGATGAAATCGCTCACCCATGCGTCTTCTTCCGCCTCAACCCCTCGGGAGGTGTCGCGTTGAAGTTGAGCCGCTTCTCGAAGTACGCCTGGCTCGTACTCCTCTATAACTTGGCCGTCGTGGCCTGGGGAGTCTACGTTCGCGCTTCCAAGTCGGGAGACGGCTGCGGAAGCCACTGGCCGCTTTGCGATGGCGACAGCACGCCGCTGATGGGCGCCGGTGCGAAGATCGTCGAGATGTCGCACCGAATCACGACGGGCCTCGATGGTCCTCTCGCGATCCTCCTTGTAGGGTGGGCGCTCAAAGTTTTCCCCAAAGGCCACATCGCCCGAAAGGCGTCGGCAACCGTCCTCGGCTTCACGTTGATGGAAGGCTTGGTCGGAGCGGCGCTGGTTAAATTTGGTCTCGTCACGACGAATGACTCCGCCGCGAGAGCCGGCGTGATGGCGTTCCACGTGGTGAGCACCTTCCTGCTGCTAGGGGCCCTCTCTCTCGCCGCGCTCTCCGGAAGCGGGGAAGCCCAGTTCCGAGTGAAGCTGAAAGGCCAAGGCACCGTTGGTTGGATCCTCGGCATGGCCGCCTTCGGCATCATCACGCTCGGCGTAAGTGGGGCCGTTTCCGCGCTCGGACATCAACTTCACGAGACGAACGACGTCCTGAAGGCCGCACTCAACCCCGCGACCCACTGGATGGTCCGCCTCCAGCCGTTGCACCCCTTCATTGCCGCGAGCATCGGCCTCTATTTGATGCTCGCCGTCGGTCTGCTGCAGCACTTGAGGCCCGATTCGCGGGTGAAGCAAGCCGGACGCTGGGTGGTCGGCCTTTTCCTCGGCCAACTCGCCGTCGGCGCGCTTAATATTTGGATCAAGGCGCCGATCGGGATGCAGATGGCGCACCTCGTCTTCGCCGACATCAACTGGATTTCCGTCGTCGTCCTCGGCGCCTACTGTTTCTCCGAAGGCATCGAGCGCGTCGAGTCCCGTCCCCCGCCGGCCGAGGCCGAGCGAGGCGCGCCCCTGATGGGCCGAGAGCTTATCAAGGCGTACGTCGCCCTGACCAAGCCGCGCGTCATCTCTCTCCTGCTCTTCACGACGTTGACCTCGATGGTCGCCGCGAAGGGCCAGTGGCCGGGCACGTTCCTCTTATTTGCGGTCGCGATCGGCGGCTATATGTCGGCGGGCGCGGCGAACGCGATCAACATGGTCATCGACCGCGACATCGACCTCGCGATGAAGCGTACGGCCAAGCGGCCGACGGTCACCCAGTCGATCCCCTCGCACCACGTTTTAACCTTCGCCTTTGCCCTCGCCGGAATTTCCTTCGCCCTTTTGTGGGGCGCGGCCAACCTGTTGAGCGCGGTTATGGCGTTCAGCGGCCTCGTGTTTTACGTGGTCGTCTACACGATGCTTCTCAAGCGTCGTACATGGTCGAACATCGTCATCGGCGGCGCCGCCGGCGCTTTCCCGCCCCTCGTGGGTTGGGCGGCGGTTACGAACGATCTGCCGCCCCTTTCGCTTTATCTCTTCGCAATCATCTTTGTCTGGACGCCGGTGCACTTTTGGGCGCTGGCGTTGCTGCTCAAAGACGACTACGCGGCCGCCGGCGTGCCGATGCTGCCCGTGGTCAAGGGAGACCGCTATACGGTCGTCCAGATCATCATCTACGGGGTGATTACGCTGGTGGTGTCGCTCCTCCCGTTCCTCCTGCCGAAGGTCGGCTGGATCTACGCGGGAGCCGCGATCGTACTGAACGCGATCCTTCTTTATCTCTGCGTCGAGTTGTATCGGCAGGTCGACCGGCCGAGGGCCAGCCGCCTGTTCCACTACTCGATGATCTACCTGGCGCTCTTGTTCTTGATGTTCGCGATCGACCGCGCGGTGGTGCTGTCGTGATGCGAAACAACGTTGCCGTAAGGGCAAGCTGCCAATCGACGAGAGGGGGGAGGCCAGCGAACGGTTACTCTCACTCGGTAGAATCCGTTTCATTCCCGACGCCGGTTCGTCACGAACGGCAAACCGTCGTCAGTGTTGCGCATTCGGGGGCTTGCGCAATGTCAGGGACAAACCACCCCAACGCTTCGGAGCAACCTTAAATGGCCCAGATTTTCAAGCCAAGTGCCAACTCGATCGCCGCAGTAAGTCTGCTGAGCGTTGCGATCGGAGTGCCGACCGTGTGGCTTTCGTTGGCGGGACTTTCGCGCTCGCCGGCGAACACCAAGGTCGATGTCCCGCTGAACCAGCCCGTGCCGTTCAGCCACCAGCACCATGCCTGGGAGCTCGGCATCGACTGTCGCTACTGCCATACGAGCGTTGAGAAGTCCTCCTACGCCGGTCTGCCCGCCACGGAGACCTGTATGAGCTGCCACTCGCAAATCTGGACCGATTCGCCGCTCCTTGAGCCGATCCGCCAGAGCTACGAGACGGGCACGCCCATCAAGTGGAACCTCGTCAACAAGGTTCCGCAGTTCGTTTTCTTCAACCACTCGATTCATATCAACCGCGGCATCAACTGCGACGTGTGCCACGGCGCCGTGCAGTACATGCAGATCACGTACAAGGGAAATTCGTTCCAGATGGCGTGGTGCTTGCAGTGCCACCGCGCTCCCGAGCGATATGTCTACAAGGACGCCGACGCCCCCAAGGACCAGCAGCCGCGCCAGCAGGTTTTCAACCTCTATTGGAAGCTGCAAGAGAAGGGAATGGAGCGGCTTTCCGGGCGCGAGAAGGAAATTCTTGAGGGCCATTACATGGGCAGCATGGAGAAAGAGGAGATGGACGCCGGTAAGGACCTGGTGAAGAAGTACGGCATCCACACGGCTCAGCTGTCGGACTGCTCGGTCTGTCACCGCTAGTTTTACGAACGGATTGGAATTCTGGATTTAAGGATGGAGATGAACGAAAAGCAAACGACGAGCGTGAATGGCGGCGAAGGAGTCTTCGACGTCGAGGCCGCACGTCAGAAGTTAAGCGGCAAGGGCGGCAAGCGCTATTGGCGCTCGCTAAACGAGCTGTCGGATACCCCGGAGTTCCAGCGGTGGGTCGAGGATGAGTTCCCGAACCGCTCGACGCTACTCCAGGTGAACCGCCGGGATCTCCTCAAGTTCATGGGCGCCTCCATGGCCCTCGCGGGCCTCAGCGGTTGCCGCGGCATGTTCTTGCCGGAAGACAAGGTCGTTCCGTATGTCCGCCAGCCGGAAGAGCTGGTGCCGGGCATGGCGCTGTACTACGCGACCGCCGTCACCCTGGGCGGATACGCGACCGGCGTCCTCGTCGAGCAGCATGAGGGTCGCCCGATCAAGATCGAAGGCAACCCCGAGCACCCCGCTTCGCTCGGTGCGCTCGACGCGATTTCGCAAGCCGAAGTCCTCAACTTTTACGATCCGGATCGCGTCGGCTCCGTTCTTAACCGCCCAACCCTCGGCTACGAGGCGGACGTCAGCACCTGGGAGCTCTTCGAAGCGGAAATGGGCAAGATCCTCGCCGCACAGAAGGCGAGCGGCGGCGCCGGTATCCGCATCCTGACCGGCAGCAACACCTCTCCCACGTTCGCGAGCTTGATGGGCGCATTCTTGACGGCTCATCCCCAGGCGCGTTGGCATGCTTACGAGCCCGTCGGACGAACCAACACCCACCAAGGCGCACTCGTCGCTTTGGGCGGCGTTTACGACACGATTTACGACTTCACGAAGGCGAAGGTCGTCCTGTCGCTCGACGGCGACTTCCTGAGCCCGACCGACAATCCCGGTTCGCTCCGCTATGCTCGCGACTTCGCAAACGGCCGCCGGGTGAAGGGAAACAAGGGCGAGATGAATCGCCTCTACTCGGTCGAGAGTACGCCCAGCCTCGTCGGCGCGATGGCGGATCACCGCTGGCCGGCCAAGGCCTCCGAGATTTACTCCTACGCCCTTGCCTTCGCGAGTGCTCTCGGAGTTACCGGCATCCCGGCTGCGGGCGCCATCAAGCTGAGCCCCGCCGATTTGGCCGCGGTCGTGAAGGATCTTCAGTCCGCGAACGGCGCTTCGATCGTCGTGACCGGCGATCACCAGCCGCCCGAAGTGCATGCGCTCGTTCAGGCGATGAACGAGAAGCTTGGCAATTTCAATAACACCGTTCTTCACATCCCGGCGGTAGACGTCACCGCAAACCCGCAGGGAAGCGCGACGCAAGTCAGCGACCTCGCAAGCCTTGTCGCGGACCTGACCGCCGACAAGGTCGATACGCTGTTGATCATCGACGGCAACCCGGTCTACGATGCGCCCGCCGATCTTGGATTCGGTAAGGCGATCCTCAAGGCGAAGAACAAAATTCACCTCGGCCAGTACGACGACGAGACGAGCTTCTGGTGCGAGTGGCACCTGCCGATCGCGCACTCTCTCGAAGCCTGGGGCGATGCCCGCGCTTTCGACGGAACCGCGAGCATCGTTCAGCCGCTGATGGCGCCCCTTTACGAGGGCCGGTCCGCGATCGAAGTGATGTCCATGCTGCTCGGCAAGCCGACGGGTGGATACGACTTGATCCGCACTCGCTGGATGGCTCCGCAAACGGCCTCGGCGCTGCCCGTGCTCGACGAGAAGGCTTGGCGGCACGCGGTTCACGACGGCGTCGTCAAGGGAAGCGCGATCCTGCCGGTTCAGGTTGGCGTGAGCGGAAATCTCGGCGGCCTCCCGGCTCCTGAGACCACGACCGGTCTCGAAGGGATGTTCCGCGCGGACTCCTGCATCTACGACGGCCGGTTTGCCAACAACGGATGGCTCATGGAGCTTCCGCGACCGCTGACGAAGATGACCTGGGACAACCCGGTTATCATGTCGCCCGCGACGGCCAGGCAGCACAACGTAAAGGACGACGACATCGTGATGGTCACCTCGGGCGGCCAAAAGGTGAAGGCGCCCGTCTTCACCGTCCCCGGTCACCCGGACGATGCGATCACCTTGAACCTCGGCTTCGGTCGTCGACGCGGCGGCGTGGTTTGTACCATCGGTGAGAACGGCAACAAGCTCGATACGCTGGAAGTTTCCGACAACGACACGATGGGCGGCGGCGGCTTCGACGCTTACGTCTTCCGCACCCAGAAGGGCGCGACCTATGTCGGCGGCGTCACGATCGAGAAGCTCGAAGAGAACGCCTATGACCTGGCGACCACTCAGGGCCACCAGCCGCTCGATGGCAACCACATCCCGCAGTTCGAGGGTGACGATCGCGTAGTCGTCGTCGAGCACACGCTCGCCGAATTTAACGAGAAGGCCGATGAACTCGTGGCCGATCGGAAGAAGGAGTACGCGGAGAACGATAAGGAAAACCTCTACCCGGACCAAATCTTCCAGTACGAGGGCGCCCAGTGGGGCATGACGATCGACCTCAACACCTGTATCGGGTGCAACGCGTGCGTTACGGCTTGCCAAGCCGAGAACAACATCCCGGTAGTAGGCAAGGAGGCCGTCGCCCGCCACCGCGAAATGCACTGGATCCGAATCGATCGGTACTACAGCGGAAGCAAAAACGAGCCGGACGATACGAATCCGCAAGTCGCCTGGCAGCCCGTCATGTGCATGCAGTGCGAGAAGGCTCCCTGCGAGCCGGTTTGTCCGGTCGCCGCGACGGTCCACTCGCACGAGGGTCTGAACCAGATGGTTTACAACCGCTGCGTCGGCACTCGCTACTGCTCCAATAACTGCCCCTACAAGACCCGCCGGTTCAACTACCTCAATTTCACGGACAACCAGCGACAGTTCAACTCGAAGCTGGACGATAAGCCCCGTATCCCTCTCCTTCGGATGATCAACAACCCGAACGTGACCGTTCGCGGTCGTGGCGTCATGGAGAAGTGCACGTACTGCGTGCAGCGGATCAACGAGGTTCGAATCGAATCCAAGAAGCAGAACCGCGACATCAAGGACGGAGAAATCCTGACCGCGTGCCAGCAAGCCTGTCCGACGCAGACCATCGTTTTCGGAAACATCGCCGACAAGACCAGCAAGGTCTCCGAGATGCGAAACGATCCGCGGGCTTACTTGCTGCTCCAAGAGTTGCTCACCCGACCGCGAACCAGTCACCTCGCGAAGCTACGAAACCCCAATCCCGAGATCCACTCTGCCCAAACGGCGGGTGCGGCGGAGGGAGCCTAACCGATGGCAATTAACCGAGAACCCCTAAATGATCTGATGATCACGGGCCAGCAGACGTACGCGTCGCTGGACGAGAGCATCGGCTCAATGGTCCTTAACCAGCGCCGCCATAAGCGCGCCTGGTGGATCTTCTTCCTCGTCGGCATCATGGGGACGGGGCTCTTGGCCACGTCGATCACGTGGCTGGTCTATAAAGGCGTCGGAATCTGGGGGAACAACGTTCCCGTTGGCTGGGCGTTCGACATCGTCAACTTCGTTTGGTGGATCGGTATCGGCCACGCGGGAACGCTGATCTCGGCGATTCTGCTCCTCCTTAAACAGCAGTGGCGTAACTCGATCAACCGCTTCTCGGAAGCGATGACGATCTTTGCCGTTATGTGCGCGGGCATGTTCCCGCTCCTCCATACCGGTCGTCCGTGGCTCTCGATTTACTGGCTTTTCCCTTATCCGAACATCCTGGCCATCTGGCCGCAGTTCCGTTCGGCTCTGATGTGGGACGTTTTCGCGGTTTCGACCTACTTTACGGTCTCGCTACTCTTCTGGTACATCGGTCTCATCCCCGACTTCGCCACCTTGCGCGACAAGGCGACGAAGCGCTGGGTGAAGGTTATATTCGCGATTACCTCGCTCGGATGGCGCGGAAGCAACCGCCACTGGCACCGGTACGAACAGTCTTATCTGATCCTCGCGGGTCTATCGACCCCGCTGGTTCTCTCGGTTCACACGATCGTTTCCTACGACTTTGCGATCTCGCAGGTGCCGGGCTGGAATACCACGGTTTTCCCCCCGTACTTCGTCGCCGGCGCCGTCTTCGCCGGGTTCGCGATGGTGCTTACCTTCGCGATCCCGATGCGAAAGGCGTACGGGCTGAAGGATCTGATCACGATGCGCCACATCGACTGGATGGCGAAGATCACCCTCGCCACCGGCTTGATCGTTGCGTACGGATACGTTCTTGAAGTCTTCTACGCCTGGTACAGCGGCAACCCGAACGAGTGGGACATGACGTTCAACCGTCGTTTCTCCGGTCCTTACGCCTGGGCGTACGCCTTGCTGATCGTCTGCAACATCATCGCCCCGCAGTTCCTGTGGGTGCCTAAGTTGCGCACCAACCTGAACTTCCTCTGGGTGATCTGTCAGTTCGTCGGTGTCGGAATGTGGCTCGAGCGCTTCGTGATCATTCCGATGTCGCTGACGGCCGAATATCTGCCCGCGATGAACAAGATGTACTACCCGACGGTGTGGGACTTCGCCATGTTCGGCGGCACCATCGGCTTCTTCATCTTCCTGATGTTCCTCTTCATCCGGTTCCTGCCCGTGATCAACCTCTTTGAAATGAAGGATCTGCTCTATAAGATGACCGGCCACAAGTCGCACGGCGACGAGCACGGCGCGGCCGAGCTGGCTACGGAGGGTGCATAAATGTCGCACGGACACGAAGACGCCGGACCGAAGGTTTACGCTACGGTCGCTGAGTTCGACTCGGCGGAAGCCCTGCTTGAAGCGGCGGAAGCCACCCGGCGCGCCGGCTACAAGGACGTCGACGCCTATACGCCGTTCCCGGTCCACGGACTGTCGGATGCGATCGGCTTCCACGACGTACGGATGCCCTGGTTCATCTTCATGGGCGGATTGCTTGGCGCGACGACGGGTTACACCCTCCAGTGGTACACGTCGGTCATCGACTACCCGCACAATGTGGGCGGCAAGCCGTTGAACTCGCTTCCGTCGTTCATTCCGATCACGTTCGAGTGCACGATCCTGTTCTCCGCGATCACCGCCGTCTTCGGAATGCTGATCCTGAACCGGTTGCCGAAGCCGTACCACTCGATTTTCAACACGCCCGGCTTCGAGCGGGCTTCGCAGGATCGATTCTTCCTCTCGATCGAATCGACCGACGCGCTTTACGCGGATGCCCGAAACTTTCTCCTCAACCTCCACGCGGTGGCGGTGAGTGAGGTGAACGAGTGAGCCTGAAAGAAACGAACATGAATCGCCCCGGCGTCCTCTTCCGATGGCTTGCCCTAACCGGCGTGGCATTGGCCGCGGCCGGCTGCAACACCGACATGTGGCGCCAACCCAAGACGGAGCCGCTGGACGAGAGTAACTTCTTTACGGACGGCATGGGAAGCCGCCCGCTGGTGCCGGGCACGATCGCTCGGGACCATATGCGCCAGGACGATGCCTATTTCACCGGTTTCAAGGACGGTGCAGGCCCTACTGCCACGGCGACCACGCCTGGCGGAGCGCCACCTCCGGTCAACACGAAGAAGCTGGTCGATACCCTGCCGATGCCGGTCACGATGGACCTGCTGAAGCGCGGGCAAGATCGCTTCAACATCTACTGCGTGCCGTGCCACGGCCGTCTCGGTGACGGCGAGGGCATGATCGCCAAGCGCGGCTTTAAGCTGCGACGACCGGTCGGCAACTACCATACCGAGCGTCTGCGCAAGATGCCGATCGGACACTTTTACGATGTCATCACGAACGGGTACGGCGCCATGTTCTCGTACGCCGCCCGTATCGAGCCGCAAGATCGCTGGGCGATCGCGGCCTACATCCGAGTTTTGCAGTTGAGTCAGCACGCCACTCCGGCGGATGCCGACGCGGCTGAGTTAGAGAAGAGCACCCACCCCGCTCCTCCCGCAACGGAAGGCGGCGCGACGGAAGGCGGCGAAAACAAGTAATGGCAATCGCTTCAAACGATCTGACGACTTCGGCCGGACCGCTGAACATCAGCCGGCTTGCCCGGCCGATGCTGGTGCTTGGCGTCGTCCTCATCGCGGTAATGGGCTTCCTGCTCTTTACCTCGAACAATCCGGAGGTCTACGGTTCCTATCTGTTCGGCTGGGTGTTCTGGTTGAGCATCACCCTCGGCATGTTCGGCATGACGACCCTGCACAACACCGTGCGAGGTACTTGGTCAGTGTCGCTTGTTCGCCTTTGGGAAGCGGGCGGCGGCGCGGTAAATCTCATCTTAATGGCGGCGCTTTTCTCGCCGATCCTTCTGAATTTGACGGCCATCTATCCGTGGGCGAACCATGATGTGGCGGTAAAGGATCACGCGATGCTGCACCGCATTGGGTACATGAACCCGGGCTTCTTTATGGTCCGGTTCGTGCTCTACTTCGCGGTTTGGGCTTGGTTCGCATGGTTCATGCGCAACTCGGTCCTTCGCCAAGAGCGCACGAAGGACATGAAGCTCGAAATGGGCCGCAGTTCGTGGGGCGCGGCGGGCATGGTGATGTTCTTCCTCACCGTCACCTTTGCGTTGACGGACTGGACAATGTCGCTGGATGTCCACTGGAGTTCCACGATGTACGGAACCTGGTTCATCATCTGTAGCTGCGGAGCGGCGATCGCCCTGGCGTTGGTGATCTTCAACTCGAACGCCGACAAAGAGCCGTATCGAAGCGTCGTCTCGCCGACCCTCGGCAAGGACCAGGGCAATATGCAGTTCACGCTGACGATGCTCTGGGGCTACACCTCGATCTCGCAGTTCCTCATTCTCTGGAACGGCAATATCCCCGAGACGACGAGCTATTACAAAGAGCGAAGCAGCGAGATGTTCCCACAGGGCATGTCGGGCAACCACTGGGGAATCCTCGGCCTCGTCCTGATCGTTGGCCGCTTCTTCACCCCGTTCTTCTCGCTGCTCTCGCCGCGAATGAAGCGGTTCCCGCAGAATTTGAAGTTGGTCGGCGGTTGGATCTTCGTGATGCAGATCGTCGAGATCTACCTCTTCGTTCAGCCGTCGCTCCCCGGCCGTGCGCAAATGGGCCCGTTGGCTTCGCACCTTGGCTACGACGCTCTGTCGTTCTGTGCGGTTGGCGCGCTCTGGCTTTCCGTGTTCGCCTTCCAAACCGCGAAAGCTCCGCTCCTGCCCACGTACGACGCCCGACTGGAGGCGATGAAGAATGCACACTAACGAGCCGCGAGAAGATCCGCTGGTCGATATGGGGTTTGAAACCCGTGACGTCGACTACCCGAAGCTCCGTAAAGCGCTGATTTACTTCTTCGGATTCGGTTTCCTGTGCTCGATGATCGGTATTCCGATCTACAAGTACCGGTTCTTGTTCTTCAACATCAAGGCTCCGGAGGAGGGTGGGGTGGCGATCAGCCGTCCGCTGCCGAAGGATCCGTATCCGATGCTTCAGGGGAACGTTACGAGCAAGACGGACATCATGGAACTCCGTGCGGAGGAGACGAAGCGTCTCACCACGACCGGTTACATGGATCCGGCCCAGACGACGGTTCACATTCCCGTCGATCGCGCGATGTCGCTGATCGCCGAGCGAGGCTTGGCTCCAGCTACCGGAACGACCGATTTTTCGACCGGTGTCCCGCCAACGGATGTGCCGGCAGTTTCCATTGCGCCAGCGTCGACGAATCCGACGCCAGCTCCGATCGACGCGACCGGCCAACCGGCAGCCCCCGCCGCAACCGGAGCGAGCACGACTCCTCCGTCGACGGTACCGACCACGCCGCCCGCGGGCACGCCCACACAGCCGGGGACGCTCGGGCAGCAACTGCAAAAGGCAGCACGGGATAACCAGAAGGCTAAGTAATGAATCTAACGAACGCATCCTCCAATAAGAACTTCCGAGCCGGGCTTCTCGCCGTGGCCACGGTTGTGGCTGCGTTCGCCCCTGCCTTCGCCTCCGCTCAGGCGGACAATCAGTCGCCGCTGGTGAAGAGCATGGGGATCACGCAGAAGCTGGGCGACCAGGTTCCGGTGCAGACCGAGTTCAAGGACGAGTCGGGCAAGACCGTCCACTTCGGCGACCTGCTCCACAAGCGCCCGGTCATCCTCGTCCCGATCTTCTACCAGTGCAAGACGAGCTGCCCCGTCATCGCCGAGGGGATGATCAAGACCCTCGCGAAGGCGAACAAGGGCGAAGACAAAATGGTCATCGGCCGCGACCTCGATGTGGTGATGCTGAGCATCCACCCGAAAGAGACGCCTGACCTCGCGATGGCCAAGAAGCAGTTCTATCTCGACGCCCTCGCGCCTCCCAAGGCCGACGACGCGTGGCGGAAGACGACCGCAAGCGGTTGGCACTTCTTGACCGGCGACTATGCGTCGATCCGCAAAGTGACGGACTCGATCGGTCTCAAGTACAGCTACAACGAGCAGAAAGACCTGATCAACCATCCGATGTGCACGGTCATCCTGACCCCGGACGCGAAGGTCAGCAGCTACACGATCGGCAACGATTTTCCCACCAAGGTAGTCGAGGACGACCTCGCCTTGGCGGCGCAGGGCAAGATCGGCGAGCAAGCAGACCAGTCGATGATGTTCGGCTGCGTCATGCTGGACCCCGTCACGCACAAGTATCGAGTTGTGGTGGAGAACGTTCTCAAGTTGGCGTCGGCATTGACCCTTCTCGTTCTCGTCACCTCCATCGTTTCCATGAGCTTGAAGAGCAAGCGCGAAGAGCGACTCAAATCCGACGATTCGGGTTTAGGAGTGCGCAGCTAGTAACGACATGTTTCACCTGTTCAACTTCCCCCTGGCGCCACCCGCGGCATCGAACTTTGCGAAAGAGCACGACCTCGTGTTCTACACGCTCTGTGCCCTGACGGTGCTCTTTTGCGTCATCGTCGGCGCCGGCGTGATCTTCTTCTCGATCTACTATCGAGCGGGAAACAAGGTCGACCGGTCGCGCCCGATGTATGAGAACCTCAAGCTCGAGCTCACCTGGACGTTCATCCCGCTTCTCCTCGGCATCGTCGTGTTCTGGATGGGCGCGCGCCTGTTCGTCGAGATGAAGACGCCGCCGAAGGATGCCCAAGAGATCTTCGTGGTCGGTAAGCAGTGGATGTGGCATGTCCAGCACACGAACGGCGTGCGCGAGAACAACACCCTCCACATCCCGATCGGCAAGCCGGTGAAGCTCACGATGATTTCGCAAGACGTCATCCACGCTTTCTATATCCCCGCGTTCCGCGTGCAGATGCACGTGGTTCCGGGCCGCTACACCCAGCTTTGGTTCACCGCGACGGAGCCCGGCGCGTACCACCTGTTCTGCGGAATGTACTGCGGAACCCAGCACTCCGAAATGGGCGGAACCGTGTACGCGATGGAGCCCAAGGATTACGCGAACTGGCTGGCCAACGGCGGGGAAGAAACCGTGCCGATGACCATGACCCAGGCGGGAGAGAAGATTTACAACCGCGTAGGCTGCAACAACTGCCACGCGAACGTAAGCACGCCACGTGCGCCGAGCCTCCTCGGAATCTATAACACGAAGCGCGTGTTCACCGACGGCACCAGCTTGGTCGCGAACGAAGAGTATCTGCGCGACTCGATCCTCCATCCGTGGAACCACATCACGAACGGATACGACGAGTCGATGCCGGCCTACGATGGCCAACTCTCCGAGAGCGACGTGCTAAACCTGATCGCCTATATCAAGGAGATGGGTACCAGCACAGGTAAGAGCGCTCCGTCCAGCCTTGGCAACGCGGAGGGCGCGGCGACTCGGGCGACCGGTCACGACGTACACGACACGCTTTCCGTGGGTGCGATCCAGGCTAACGTGCCGGATCCGAACCCCACGCCGACGTTGCGCAAAGACACCCCGGCGGTAGGGGCAATTGCCGCAGAAGGAAATAAATAGATGAGCGCCACCGCTACTACGACAGGTCAAATCCACGAGGAACCAGGAGGGGGAAAGGAGACTAACTATCTAAACGTTACTCACACCATCAAGTCCTGGCTGCTCACGCAGGATCACAAGCGCATTGCGATCCTGTACATGGTGTCGACAGCGTTCTTCTTCCTGCTTGGCGGCATCGCCGCGGGCTTGATCCGGTACGAGTTGACGAGCCCGGCGGGCGTGATGCTGGAGTCGGAGACCTATAACAAGGTCTTCTCCGCCCACGGCATCTTGATGATCTTTACGTTCCTTGTCCCGGCGATCCCGGCGATATTTGGAAACTTCGTCTTACCCTTGATGATCGGCGCGCGTGACGTCGCCTTTCCCAAGCTGAACTTGATGAGCTGGTACCTGTATATGACAGGCGGCTCGTTGATTCTCTGGGGAATTCTCGCGGGCGGCGTCGATACCGGCTGGACCTTCTACGTGCCGCTTTCGAGCATGTACTCGAACGGCCAGGTCACGATCACGCTGGTCGGCATCTTCATCGCCGGATTCAGTTCGATCACCACGGGAATCAACTTCGTCGTCACCGTGCACAAGATGCGCGCGCCGGGGATGACCTGGTTCCGTTTGCCCCTCTTCATCTGGGCGATGTACGCGACGAGCGTGATCATGATTCTCGGTACGCCCGTCGTCGCGGTGACGCTCCTCTGCGTCATCTTCGAGCGTGCGTTCCACCTTCCGATCTTCTCGCCTGAGCTAGGCGGCGACCCGGTTCTGTTCCAGCACATGTTCTGGTTCTACAGCCACCCGGCCGTCTACATCATGATCCTGCCAGGCTTCGGCGTCATCTCGGAGCTGATCGCGAACTTCAGTCGAAAACGTATCTTCGGCTATCACTTTGTCGCCTTCTCGTCCCTTGCCATCGCCGGCCTTGGATTCCTCGTGTGGGGTCACCACATGTTCGTCTCCAGCCAGTCGATGTACGAAGGCATCGTCTTCTCGCTCATCAGCTTCTTGGTTGCGGTCCCCTCCGCGATTAAGATCTTCAACTGGACGGCGACCCTCTATAAGGGCCACATCCGCTTCCAGGCCCCGATGCTGTACGCGCTGTCCTTCATGGGACTGTTTACGCTCGGCGGTCTGACCGGTCTGTTCCTTGCCTCGATGGGTACGGACGTTCACCTCACGAACACCTACTTCATCGTCGCCCACTTCCACTACGTGATGGTCGGCGGACAGATGACGGCTTACATGGGCGCGCTCCACTACTGGTGGCCCAAGATGACGGGCCGCATGTACCACGAGGGCATGGCGAAGTTCGCGGCCTTGATCCTGTTCATCGGGTTCAACCTCACGTTCTTCCCGCAGTTCATCGTGGGCTGGCTCGGTATGCCGCGCCGGTATCACTACTACTACTTCGCGCCGGAGTACCAGCCGTACCACATCATGTCGTCGCTCGGAGCTTCGGTTCTGGCCCTCGGCTTCGGCCTCCCCGCCTTCTACTTGATCGCTTCGCTGATCAACGGACCGAAGGCGTCGGCGAACCCGTGGGGTGCGCACGGCCTGGAGTGGAACATCGCTTCGCCGCCTCCGACGGAGAACTTCCTCGAGATTCCGATCGTGACCGACGAGGTCTACGACTTCGACCCGACCAGCGAGTTCGAGCAGGAAGCCGGTACCCACCGGATCATGCACGGCGACGCGCCGGGCCTTCAGACCAAGGATGGCGATAAGAAGCCGATGGAGGATAAGTAAGCCCCCTAATGAGCGATATGACCCTTCACCACGATCACGGACATGGTGACGAGCACGGGCACAACCCGGCTCAGGCCCACCAGTTCGAGAATATGGAGCAGCAAACCGAGTGCTACATCACCGGTATGTGGACGTTCCTGGTCACCGAAGTCATGTTCTTCGGGGCTCTCTTTGTCGCGTACACGCTGTACCGCTGGAACTATAAGTTCGACTTCTACAACGCGCACGAGCACTTAAACGTGATGATGGGCGGCATCAACACGATGGTGCTGCTTGTCAGCTCCTGGTTCGTCGTAATGGCGGTTCAGGGCGCGCAACTCGGCAAGCGGAACCAGGTTCTAGCTTTTCTTGCCGGCACCCAGCTTTGTGCGCTTACGTTCTTGACGATCAAGTACTTCGAATACAGCTCCAAGTTCGCGGACAACCTCTACCCGGGCGTCGGCTTTACGACGAACCCGGAGCACGTGCATCACGCAAACCTGAACCACGCGCAGATCTTCTACGGCTTCTACTTCGGTATGACCGGTCTGCACGCGGTCCACATCCTCGTCGGAATCCTCGTCATCGGCTTCCTGATGATGAAGTGGTATCGACGCCATCCGTCTGTGGTGAACGACTTCGTTTATACGGAGATGGTCGGTCTGTACTGGCACTTTGTCGACCTCGTCTGGATCTTCCTTTTCCCCTTGTTCTACCTACAGGCGAATCCGTTCCCGCCTTCAGTGGGAGGGCACTAATCCATGGCCTCTAAAACCCCACTTCAGCACTCCCACCACGTCGTCCCAACCAGCACCTACTTCCTCACGCTCTGTGCGCTGACGATTTTGATGTTGGCAACGATCGGCGCCTCCTACGTAAATTTCCCAGGTGGCGTGATCGTGAACAACCTGATCGCCTTGGCGATAGCGTTCGTCAAGTCGTTCTTGGTCATCTGGATCTTCATGGGCATCAAGTGGGCCACGCCCCTGACGCGCCTCTGGGCGGTCTGCGGCTTCCTGGTGCTCCCGCTGATGTTCATCATGTTCGAGGACTTCTTCGTTCGCGGTAACGAAGTAGTGCCGGCTTGGGAGGCCCGAGACAGCTCTACGCTGCCCCGGCAGCTCAACGCGGAAGATGCGAACAAGCAGGCGCCTGCCGCCGAGTTCGGTCTTCGCCCCCACGGCTAGTTCGTTTGCGAAAGCTCCCGGGTCCTTTTGGGGATCCGGGAGCTTTTTTGTTTTTGGGGCATCCCACCTTGCGAAGCTATGTGCCAACCCGAACCCCGAAGCGGGTTCCGTCCAACAGCCCAGATTCTAAGTCTGCGCGTCAAGTCCCCCAGCAGAAATTCTCTGGGTTGAAGGTCTGTCCGTTCTGTGAAATGCCGAATGCAATCCGGGTGAGCTTCTTGGCGGCGATGACAAGGCATTCGG
>Ga0207695_10002045_pt1 | contig 30923 bp, 26 predicted proteins | sample KBSC54metaG_FD_184354 | JGI IMG/M metagenome (GOLD analysis project Ga0207695, IMG submission 184354) | Corn rhizosphere microbial communities from Kellogg Biological Station, Michigan, USA - KBS C5-4 metaG (SPAdes) (version 2) | ecosystem: Host-associated > Plants > Roots > Rhizosphere > Soil... | reverse complement strand
GATAAACGGCTGTTGGCTCAACCGTCAATCGATGTAGATGGAGCGTAGGGTGACGAACCGCTCCGCATCAGCTTTAACAGCAGCGCTCCCATATAAACGAAGGGCGGAGGGAAGCGCAGAGCCGCGCTGCACGGTTCAACGGCCATGCGCATCTCCGATCTATGCTCTCAAACCAGCATCGACTGCTGAGCGAAGATACCTGCCATCGCGCCTTGCCATGTTGCCGTGGTGACTGAGGGGATGCCGGGGTTGGCAAGGTCACCGGCGGCGTAGATGCCTGGCATGCTGGTTTCGCGGCGCTCGTCGGTCTTGAGGGCGATGCCGGTTGGCGTATTGACCGTGGCGAGACCCAGTGCATTATGAAGGCTTGCGGACGGCTTATTACGCGGATGCGCGAACAGGATGTCGACCGTGACATCGGGGCCATTATCTAGCTTGATGGTGGCACCATGGCTCCCGTGACGTGCAATTTCGGTGATCCGGCCATCAACGAGAGTTACCTGGCGGCCCGCCAGATCGGCCCGTATGTCGGGGGTGATGTCGTGACCATTGCCGAAGACAGTCAGCCTGTCGGTCCAATCGTGAAACAGCCTGACTTGATTCATCGACTGCGGGCCGGACCAGACGAGGCCCCAATGCTGGTCGGCAACTTCGAAGCCGTCGCAATAGGGGCATGGGATGACGGATGTGCCCCAGTTCTCGGCAAAGCCCGGAACATCAGGCATTTGGTCAACAACGCCATAGCTCAGGATCAGGCGGCGCGCGCTCAGGGTTTCGCCATCGCCAGTGAGGACGGAGAAATTGTCGATAGTGCCGGAGATGCTGTCGGCGCGGGAATTGATCATCCTGATGGCAGGGTAGCGCGCGAGTTGCTGCCGCGCAGTGGCCAGGATCTCGGACGGTGGCTTGTCATCGTGGCCGAGCGCACCGTGCGAGCGGCCAGCGAAGCGGTTGCGCTGAAGGCCGGTATCGAGAACGATGACGTTACGGCGGGCACGACCCAGCTGTAGAGCGGCGGCGAGGCCAGCAAAGCTGCCGCCGATGATGATGACGTGATTCATTATGATGGACTCCGTGTTGCGGATAGAGGGAGGTGGGCTCGCCTGCGCCTGGCGCACCTTGTACATTTACGAAACTATGTGGTATCTTAATTATCAATTTAGGATACTGTCAAGGACTGTATTTCGTGACTCAAAACAACAGCCAGGCCCGGCGGGGACGGCCCGCCAATGAGGCGCTTGGCCAAACAATCGTCGACGCTGCGTCCGAACTCTTTGTGGAATTAGGATTTCAAGCCACGACATTGGACAAGGTCGCCCAGCGAGCGAAGATATCCAAGCTCAGCATTTATCGGCACTTCGAGAACAAGGAGGCACTGTTCAGCGCAGCCATGGTGGCCGGCTGCCATCAGTTGTTTGCGCCACAGGCTCTTCTTGAAGGCGCCGACGGTTCTGCCGAAGATCAACTGATGGCGGTGGGATCATTACTGCTTCGCACGCTGTTGAGATCGGACGTCCGCAGTGTTGAAGCCATGGTAATGGCCGACAAGACGAATCAAAAGTCGTTAAGCAAGCTCCATTACGAAGCCGGCCCTGCCCATGTCATCGCCCAACTCGAGACCCTGTTGCGTCAGTTGCACGCGAAGGCGCTTCTGAACGTGCCCGATCCCCTCCGATCCGCCCGCTTGTTTGCCGCGCTTTTCAAAGGCTCCGATCTTCTGATGATCGCGCGCTTCGATGAGGCCAGAGCAGAGGACGACAACGAAATCAAATCCTATTGCCGGTCGGCCGTCGCCATGTTCGTCGCCGCGCACGGTGGCATCCAAGGTGCGACATCGCGGCTGTGATATTGCCCCTGTTTCAAGGGCAATATTCAATGGTTTATCCTTTTTAGACGCAATGTACTTAGTAATACTGGATGGCTGCTTCTGGCCGATAGCAGTCACTGAGCCAGCTTGCCCACGGAACGTCCCGCTTGACCGACAGGTTTTCGAACGAAGTTCCGCAGTTCGTTTCAATATTGAGATCTATTGGTCACAGCACCGATTAGTAGCCCCATCCAAGCGGCGCCAAAAAAAGCTTCAACAACGGCTAATATTTTTTGAACGGCGGTCGTAACGTTGATATTTGTGCCAAGCGTCACAAATGTACTGGCCGAAAAATAGATTGATTCAAGAGCGTCATTGTAGGTAGGACCCAAGGAATGATATGGAATCGCAAAAAGTAAAGTAAGTAAAACTGCGGATGCCAAAACACGTTTCGGTCGTAATCCATAGCCCCAAGAGATATATTCGGCACCAGAATATAAGAATTTCGCTTTATATGATAAAGCGGATCCAATTGACGGCGATGTCCATACTCTAATGTGAAACCATATTATCCCTGCGGTGAGCGACAAAAACTGTCGATTTGGAAACCTCTTTTCTCGATATGCTCTGATCAAGTCGGTCATTCTTCCAGCATATTTCATTGCCGGAAATTTAGATCGATTTTCTAGATGGAGACCACAATGCCCTCCGTTCTGAACAACGTTCCAGATAATAATATTTCTGTGCTTCGTGTCGATAGCCGTGGTCTGAGAAGTACACACGGAATCTGCGATAGATTTCGACCTCCGCGTGGGGGCGGTTATAGACCGTCTTTTTTATAAACACAAATCTCGACAGCTCACCGTCCGTAAATGAAGGTGCGCGGATATCGCATTTAATAATAGAAAGACCATTTACTTTGCAATTTTCTAAGTGCATTTCGTCTAACGTGCACTGAAAGAATGAAAAGTCCTGCATCCGAGTGCCGACGGCATCGAAGCTATCTACATAGCAAAAACTAAAATCAAAAAAAGCTAGTTCGCAGTTTTTAAAATGTAAGTTTCTGCATGACGAATAATTGATTACATTTCTTTTGTTGCCTAGAAACCGATCACGGCCTTCAATTGTCAATTCATCTAATTGAACAAAGTCCAAATTTCTGCCATCGATCCTGACATGTCTTGGTAAAACACATCCCAGATTAAGAACTTCAAGATCACGAAAAATAAATGCTTTTGAGATAGGGCCAATTTCCCATCCGCCATATATAAAGGATCCAGCAAACTGTTTATTACTAGCGTCATACTGATAAAAAGCTTCGCTTTGGTATTTACTACTGCCCCAAGCCCAGTACGGAAGAAATTCAATTCGCCGTAATATTTCGATCTTATTGTGTCTAGATAGAAAATCGAAACTTCGTGCAATTGAATCGGTGATTTCAAACTTCTTTTTATCGTTGTGCAGATATTCAACGAAGGTGAGTGTATTGACTCCTTTTGAACCACTCGCCAGTATGAGGCGCATCTAGTAGGTCCTCTACCGAAATTGAGAACTCTTGCATCCAATCGCGAAATCCAGGTAGACGGTTCTGGCAATAATCAACGAGAACTGGAAGATCGTTTGTTCTACGCCAAGCGTTGAAATCGTCCACAGACATACCCCACAGCAGTTGTCTCTGACTGTCTGTCAATGATAATTGAGTTGAAATAGCGGTAACCATGAGGTCGTAAATTACCTATTGAATGCCAAGCGAAAGATGATATCCCGAGTTATCGTCAAAGTATCGACAGCGGGGCCTTGTGCATGTTAGGCGCGCATAGCACAGGAGCACCTACACCGTAGTGTCCGCTTCTAGCCGAACTCAGTCGACGTCACCAAAGATGGCATCTTGCCAAGTAGAAATGCACACGTTGTCATGCTAGGCAGGCCGAAGTCGCCCGAATGTGGCCGTGTCAAGGGGCCAGCCTGAGAAAGAACTCACCCAGTTGGGCGTCTAGTACGTCCGTTGGCTTCTCGCCATATGATTTTGCCCTAACGAGATCCTTCAGCTCCTCATCGGAAAGCAGAAGAATAAGTTTGTCAGCCTCTACCCAAGCGCGCCGCCTCGCCAACAATGCGGATTCGGACGGTTGATTCCGGCTGCACAGCACTCCGAACATGCGCATACCCTTCGAATAAAGGTACTGCTGAATAGATTCCACTTCACGCTGCCGGATACTCTCGGTGTAATTTTTAAACTCGGCAACCATGAAACGCGTTAAGCAGGTTCGCTTGATCTCTTGCCAAAAGGGGGTGTCACCTGCGATTGGAAAGACAGCATCCCTAATGTCAAGACCATCCTCGCTCCTGCTTTGCACAGAGGGAACACCCAGTTGGGGAAAGAATACGTAGTTAAGAATTTCGACACATAGGTCTTCGAATTCACGGAAAGTCTCTCGCCCTGGCGGAAGCGCCTCTAGCCGGCCAATTAATTCCTGGGCACGTGGATCAAGTGGCGCGGGTTGCTCCAAACCGCGACGCGCGACAGCTTGGGCATCTAAGAGCACGAGAAAGTCTTGCTCAACTGCGGCGCAATTGGCCAGAAGTTCATTCAAGCGAAGAGAGTCCCAAACGGTGATGCCCTCACGTGCTTCAATATCGTCCTTAAGATTCTGAGGGAGCAGCATTGAAACAATCAACAATCCATTCGTCGCGCCAGTCAATTGCATTGCGGAGTTGAGTTGAACAGCGGCTTGCCGAAGTACGGTTGTTCCGGTCCTTGGTCGCGTGAAGTGCTTCACTTCGGCAACCCATGTTTTCCCCGAAGGATCGGTAAACGTGAAGTCGACTCCTATGTCTTGGCTCCGCGCCCCTTGCCGCTGCAGTGTATAGCCCGAAGCCTGCAGCAGTCGTGCGCAGAGCATTTCAAATTCTTGCCAACCAAATTTTGAATAGTCCATGCCTGCTATCCCCTATCTCCATATGAAGCGCGACCTCCAAAAATCAGTGGCGCCGTCAGGCATCCGCTGGATTGATCGGTTGCACCGGTAATACATCACCCCGACCATGACAGCCAGTGCCCCAAAAAACGAGCTATGCCGCAAGGCTTGTGCGTGCTGAATTAGATCCATCGATAACTCTATCGTCCGCAAATGGCGGCGGGTTCAACCGGTGGATGCAACAGATTGATAGAACCGTTGAGCCGGTGTTTCGTAGTTTAATGTTTTTCTCGGTCGTTCATTAAGTCGTCTGGCAATCGCGTTGAGTTGAGCCTGCGAGTACCCGGAGATATCCAGACCTTTCGGGAAATACTGGCGTAGCAACCCGTTGATATTCTCGTTCGATCCACGTTGCCATGGGTTGCGCGGATCGCAGAAGTAGACCTGGATATCGGTCGAGAGCGTGAAGCGCTTGTGGTCTGCCAGCTCCTTGCCTCGATCCCAGGTCAGTGATTTATACAGCTCCTGCGGCAGTTTCCCGGCGTGCTTGATTAAGGCATCAACCACAGTCTGGGTGTCTTTTCGGGCGATCTTCACCAGCATTACATAGCGAGTATGACGTTCCACCAGCGTCGCGATCTGGCTATTGGCACTTCCAAACAGCAGATCACCTTCCCAGTGGCCGGGCACGGCACGGTCCTCAACCACAGCAGGACGTTCACTGATCGACACTGCATCAGTGATCTGGCCATGGTTGTCGGTCTTCTGTTTGTGATGACGTGAGCGGCGCATGACACGTGTTCGCCTCAGATGCTCAGTTAATTCCTTCTTCAAGGCGCCGCGTGCTTGGATGAACAAGGTCTTGTAGATGGTTTCGTGAGACACATGCAATTCCTCATCGTCTGGATAGCTATGCTTGAGCCATCCCGCTATTTGCTGGGGAGACCATTGCTGGCGCAGTTTGACTGCGACAAGCCTGGCCAGTTGGCGGCTCTCCAGTAGCTTACAAGGTTTAGGACGATGGGCGCGATCCCATGCGGCCTGATCGGCGTCAGATGCGCGATAGTGCTCGGGACCTCCGTTGCGGCTTAGCTCCCTGCTGATCGTCGAGGGTGATCGGCCCAGATTCCTTGCAATAGTACGTATCGATTCGCCTGCAACCATTGCACGAGAAATTTCCTCTCGCTCAGCCAGGCTAAGGACGTTTCCGCCGCGCTTTCGTTGCTGAGGTCTGATTCCGCCACTAACGGACAGGATGCCGGAAACAGAGGAGTGATTGCGATCAAATAGCTGTGCTATCTGTTGGAGAGATTCACCTTTCCTCCAGCGGTCCCACATGAGTGCCTTCTGGCTTTCGGTGTAGATGATCCTTTTTCGGTATCCCATTGCAACACTCCTGCTATTCGCATAGCCTTAGTATGTTGCATCCACCGGTTGAATCCGCCGCCGGTTGCGGACTTTCGTGCAATGTATGCGCGGCGAGTCTTTTCCAACAATGTCTGCAATCGAGATTTAGGCAGCCCGCTTCTGGTCTTCAACAGATGAGTTCTCCTATTTCAACCATGTCATCACCGAGAAGTTCGAAGCCAAGATTCTGTTTAGGGCAGATTTCATCATTTCCGCGAAAAACATGAATGTCCACGTACTTTGAAATGGATGTCTTATTGTTCGTAAAAACAAAATATTTCACCTCCGTATCACTCGGGTCAATCGGAGTTACGCATGGCACTACAGATACATCGAAATGGTCTTCGTACGCCTTAAGTGCTTCGCTAAGCGTTTTCGCGCTTGACTCAAAGGCAAGGTCGGTGTGGGGACACGGACTACCTGTATACGAATAGCGTGAGTTGTTGGGACCGAAAATGATAGGCATGACACTTATTTAGGAATTTACAAAAAAATCTTCATGGTCGCTTCTGGCCGAAAGCGGGCTCACTGTACATGAGCTTGCTTGCTGCTGCCACCATGGATTGGTGACAGGCAAGGGCCCGCTCCGATCAACTTTATTCGGGCTCGACCAACTTTATTCACTCTAGTCAGCTGAACTCTTCCACCTTATTACTCACAACGGCTAATTTTGTTGAGACTTACGACTCGTAGGTATCTTTAAAATCATCTTTTAAGGCCGTTGTGTATATTTGAGGGAAATTTTTAGTTAATTTAATCGTGATTTAATCACAGTTATTTACTCATTCTGACTAATTAAGAAATTACTCATTTTGACTAATATTGGACTTCCTGCCGTCAGCTCCTGTAGAGCCGGTTGTGAATTTTTAGTTGGTGAAATGCGTTATGCTCGCAGAACCATCTGAGGGGGATAAATGGCATACAACGATAAGAAAACTATTGTCAACTTAAGAGTCGGCGATGAAAGAAGTTTAATTGAAACTACTACTACTGGCGAAGAACATACGTACTACCGACATGGTTCGTCAATTTATCTTCTTTGCGAGCGACTTCAGATTAGACAAAGTTTGCGCGGTAACGAAAAAAATGAAGGAACTGAGATCCGTACATACATCTCAGGCGTTGCGAGATTGGTTGATGATTACAACCTTTCTATCATCGGTGAACCCGCAAATAAAACTAAGATATTAAGCATCACATTCGAACTCGGAGAAGGACCGTATGTGAATCGGGACGACCCCGAGTTTGAAGCGTTAGCGATACAAAGGACGGGGCATGGTACAGCCATGCTTGCCTTTAATCGTGCTGATTGGGAGTTGAATTCGAGCGATGAGTGGTGGTTGAGCTGCACAATAACTTCAACTGCTTTTAACATGCTTAAGGACTCAATAGAGAAGCAAACTCTTCGTCAAGCAAACGTTGGTTTGCAGTTAAAAGATCTTTTTTCTGATCAGCATCCTTACGGTTTCGGCCCGTCGCGTCTATATCTTCGCCCTAACACCAAAGACAATTCTCTTGAGATACCTCATCATGCGTTTGGATCTGTATCTGATATAAATATCAGTTGTTCTTCCTCGATACTCGTACAAGACGTTCCTCAACAAGAGATTGATGATGAGCCAGAACCTGATTCTTCTTTTGAAAAGGAGATGCCGGCTCATACGCCGAACGCTGATAGCCTCTTAATGGCAGCGCAAGTGGACGCGCTGCGTAAAACGCTTAAGTGGGTAGGGGGAATTATTGCTTTTGCTTTGCTCATTCTCGCTTTCAAATAGATTTTGATAAATTACTTTGCGAGCAGGAGATATTTGTGACGAATAAAAATACAGACAACCCACTTGATAGACCCCTTGCGGCTCTCTCGGTAGAGGATCAAGCGTCGTTCAAGATCGAGGCCAAGAAGTTTCAAGACATTATGTTTTCGCGGACCATGGATTTCGGGTTCGAACTGATCAAGCATTTCGTGACAATCAACGCCGCAGGGGTGGCTGGGGCTACGGCTATTGCAAGCGCCTCTGCAAAGAAGGCTGAGCTTGCAGTTCCGTATTTCTTTGCAGGAATGATCGTAGCTATTTGTGTGATGATTCTAGTCTATATAAATGGGATACAGATCACCAGTGGGATGATGAAGAAATATCAGGCAATTCTTTATAGAGGCGCGCCTGTCGGAACCTTTAAATTTTCGATCATGATGTGGGCTTGTATTTGGATAACCTGGGTATGTGGGGGAATTTCAATAATCTTATTTATCGTTGGGGCAGCAATGCTAATTTGGACAACGTAATCATTCGGTAGAAAATCTTCCTAAATCTTTCTTAGACATGTAGTGGTCGGGCAGCTTTGCTGTCCGATGCTTGCCGTAGGGGCCGGGTCGGTAGACCAACGCGCAGCGTTCCTCGTAGCCGGGAAGCAAGCATGTTTAAGCGCACAGGTGCCGAGCGACTTTTTCCCATCGAACGAAGATCATTTGTTGTTGCTGGGCTCCCAGACTCCAATGCGTTTTTTTCTCAATCTTTCTCTTGCAGCTTCACGTAAACTTTGGCGAGTGCGTTCAAGGAGTGTTTGAGTTTTTCTTTCGTTTTGATAGAAATATTGAGTAAGACCAATATTAAAAATGGTTATTTTTCCGCCGTGTTCATCGAGATCTGGCGGAGGAGATGAGCGACATGGATCGTAGATGTGCAGTGACGCATTTGGTATATTTAGCCACTCTTTTAATATGTCATTTATATGAGCATCCCCAAATCCGTAACCAATTACATCTAGTTGCGTAACTGTTTTTATTCTTTCTTTGAATTCTTCAAGGAATTTGCCAGGAGCGATCTGTTCAAAGCTCCCTTTGAACTTATTGGCGCCTGATAGTAAGGAGCGCCTCAAAAACTGTATTTCACCAGTTACGTCCTTCACTAGCAGCTCTCTCACAGTTCGAGTTTGCATTTGATTGCACACTTCCTGACTATGAATTTCGGCTTTGCGTATTTCTTGGACATGGCCGCCAAGTTTCATCTCAATGGGCGGCGTGCATTTGAGATAGAGTTTCTTATCTTCTGCGGCAAAAATGTCGAGCGATCCATGCAGCTTGATCAGATTGACGCCCACTTCATTTTCAGCAAAGAAATTTAGTTTTCTATCATTAAGTTGATCTATCTTTAAGGTTTTAAAATTTGCGATATTTGCATATCGCGGTTCTGCTTCATCGAAGAATCCGTCCCGATAAGGCACATCGTGATATTTACAAATTTCTTCAAAATTTATATCGTGATTTAGCGAAAAAACGTTTAGCGATGTTTGTTCGCTTATTAGATTTTTGATCCCTTTATAGTCTTTTACCTTTTCAGAAAATAAAGGGGTTGTTTTTTCCTGGTCTTCGAGCAACAGAATTTGCACGCAATCTATTAATTGATGCGCGGTTTTAAGTGCGATGGAGTGATCCTGACCTCGCGCCAAATATATTTTTTCTAGCTCTCCGATAATTTGCTCGTAATGCAGGTCCGGCCGAGAGAGCAGGTTTTCAAAAGAGGCGCGAAAATTCGGATTTTCTCGGAAGTCGAATAGCTTGGAGTCCAACCGTTTTAAGACATTCATCCTAAGGATATTTGTGAACTCCCACACTAATGGCATGCCGCTTTCGTAAGATGCTCCTGCGCCTAAAAAGAGTGCTCTCATAGTTTTCTCAGATTTAATCCAGCTTCTTTGCTAAATCTTCAGTTTTTAAGTGCGTATAGCGTTTGAGCATATCCACCGCAAAAACATCAACACTTAGTAATAAGAATGACGCAAGGAGGATTATGAAAATGTTCCTTATTCTGATGTTTAGCATGGATAACTATTCGTAGTTTCAAGATGGGGGGGGGCTGCTTCTGGCTGATTGCGAACGTTAGTTATTAGACTAAGCGCTCTATACGTCCGGAGGTAGCAATTGTCTCTCGGAGAGAGCCAGAAATTTCACCCGCGGCAAAAGGAAGAACAGCCCCTCAGCATCAGGTCTAAGGGACTGCAGCAGGGCACATTGAACGCCCTCCCGGTTTGCAGTTAGGGGTTCGACAGAGTGAATATCTATCGGCAAACGAATGGCCGCAATGGCGACTTTGGTTTGCCCGGCGTTAGCCGACGGAAACTCCACTACTGCAGCATCCTGAGACGCCAGTTTTCCGACGGCCTCGTTCCAGTCACCGAACATCATCCGCCAAACGTGGGGAAGAGAGGCCTCCCCCTGGCGTCTTAGGCTCATCGTGAGACCTGGAGCGCTCCCGGCACCAGGGTCTATACAAACACGCGCTTCGTCTCCATCCACCTCGAAGAGAAAACGGTTCGGCAGGTGAGAAGGTAACGCGTCGCTGAAAAGTCGCGTTCCCACGACATGGATAGCACTGTTCATGACATTACTGACGAATGCAACTGTTGGTATCCGAGGCCCATCAAGAAGGGGGGCCGCCAAATAAAGCCGCCAGTTGCTTTGCAGCGGGGATGGCATAAGGCGACGCAAGATTCCTGCCGCGCGGGGACCGAAATGGCCATGACGATACGTCAATATCGTTAGCGGCGTGCGACCATTGCAGTCCCACAAACGTGCGCCTGGGGGCGCCAGGGCTGCGGCCAAGGAGGTGTCTACAAGCCAATTTGCGTAGACGACATCAACAACGTCACTTTCAAGAACGGGAAACGGTAGTCGTGACATGAAAGCCCGCCGAACGTTAGCTAGCCGGACGGAGTTAAGTAAAGCGTTCAGCAGCTTTCCAACCCAACCTTTGGTCGGATGGATATAGGCGTGATTCATTTAAGTCTCAGCTTTGGCATGCGGCTTGTTATCACTGGAATCTTCTATGTCCGCAATTGGCCGGTTGGGGACATCGAATAATATCAAAACGAATCTACGGTCTGCAGTTGCAAGCTAGCGAAACGCACCACTGTCAATAACCGGTTACGGCACGGTTTAAATACCAGCGAAACCATTTGGCAACCGTCGCTACGGCAGGCATATCTCTCGAATCAGGCATATCGGTGCAGAAGCGTGATGTTCAACACTGTCTCGCCGTCAATGCGTCGCACTTCGAACGTGCCGCCAAGACGGCTAGTTCTCAGTTGCATGCTTTTCATTCCTGTACCGGCTTTGCTTTCCTGCATCGGAAAATCGAAACCTATACCGTTGTCCCGGATCCTCAACACTAGTTCACTGGCATCGCCACGCAGCTCGACATGGGCCCTGCTTGCCCGGCTGTGCTTGAGAACATTGGTGAGACCTTCCTGCAGGATGCGCATGATGTCCAGGCTTTGCGCCGTAGGCAGATGGCAATCCTCAATGCCTGACAGTTGCCAGCGGCAGACGATATTCTGACTTTCAAAGAGGACACCGAAGCGATGCCGTAATGGTGCCAGCATTTCGGCCAATGAGGTCTCGTCCAGTTGGTAACTGGAGGCAGTATCGATGATGATGCGCAAGTCGTCGCGCAGCTCTTTCAGGATCGTCAAAAACCTCGAGGAGGGGATGCTCTCCGGCGCATGTTCCAGCGTGGCGATGCTGCTCACCAGCGTGCCGCCCAGACCGTCATGCAGGTCATGGGCGAGGTTGAGGCGTTCACCCAGGCGCACGTTCACGACTTGCAGTTCATGTTCGCGTTTCAATGTCTGCGCCAGCGCTTCTTTTGCCGATTCGACCTTGACATGCAACTCTTCGTTGAAGCATTCGATACGAGAAAGGTTTGCTACAAAACGCCACCCCAGCACCAGCGCCATGGCAACCATCTGGATCTGAGATGCGAACGCGCTGTAGTAGATATTGCTGTCCAGTATTTTGAGAAACACTAACAGGTCGTGGATGCCGACGACAATGAATATAGCGAGACACGCAGCCAGAATCAGCTGCTCGACGCGCCGTTGACGCCAGGCGAAATAAAAAAACAGGAAGCAGCTGGCGATGTAAGTCAGTACGGGAATCAATGCCAGCCACGCCCGCATCTCCTGCATCCGGCCATGCGGAGTAAGGCACATGGCTATGCTGCCGAAAACAACCATTGCCCAGACGGCAAGCTCGGTGCGTCGATGGCGGCGAGGCCCGTTGCGTAAAACGAACATGGTGAAGCTGGCGCTGTACACCAAAAACAGGATCGATACGGCAGCTTGCCAGGCATCGGTAGTGGCGAAAGGCCACGTAGTCAATTTGATCTGGTTGCTCGCGTACAGCCACCAAGTCAGCGACATCAGACCAAACCAGCCGAACTCTGCTTCGCGCCGCCGCAATATCCAGAGCGCCAGGAAAAAGCAGCCGAGGGTTGCGCTCACTGCGAGGCTGAACAACTGCAAGTCGTGGCGCAGCCAATATTCATGCGTGTAGCGCGCGCTGATGTCTGTGGGAGTGCCAAGCGTCACCGGGCCAAGACCAGGCTGATAGGCGGCGAGGCCGGAAACTCGGATGAGCAGAATGTTTTGCCCGCTCCTGAGCAAAGGCGGCGAAGCCTGCCAGTAGCGTGGGGTATTCCACGCGCGCGTCAACGGTTCGGTCAGGCTCTGGTCGCGGCTGAGTTGGACACCATTGAGCGAAACCATACCGGCCATGTTCAGATAATCCATCATCAGTCCGACCGGCGCTGTCGCATCGGTCTGCTCCCAGCTAAGGCGGTACCAGACTACTCCGTCGAAGCCCGGCCAGCGCAGGCTCCAGTCGTCCGGCAGCGTGACGGTGGTCCAACCGGTCGCGGGAGGCGTTTGTGCGTTCCAATCGGCGCGAACAGCTTCGATGCGCTGAAAAGCGGCAGCGGTCGTAGCGGTGATGGCCGAGGCCGGAAAAAGCAGCAGGATGACGCCCGAGAGTAAAGAAATCAGGGTAGCAAACCGTGTGCGCGCGCTTCGAAGATGGCCTGTGTGCGGGAGTTGACGGCCAGTTTCTTGTAGATGTTCTTGATATGGCATTCGACAGTCGATCGTGAGATTGAAAGCAAATCGGATATCTCCAGATTGGCCAGTCCCTTGCCGACCAGTTCAAGAATCTCGATTTCACGTTTGCTCAGGGGTGATCGCAAGAGTGCTGACGATGGCGGGTGCTGCTGCGCCTTGCCCACACCCGGATCGATCAGTTGCAGGATGTGCTTGGCGACAAACGGATCAATCGGCGCACCGCCGCGCAACACGCTGCGTATGGAAAGACCGATTTCAAAGTCGTCGCGATCCTTGAGCATGTACCCGGTTGCGCCGACCTGCAGAGCACTGACGATGGTCTGTTCGGTGCTCCATGTGGAGATTACCAGAATGGGCAAGGCGGCGTCGACGGCATGCAGGGTGCGAATCAGGTCGATGCCGTTGCCGTCCGGCAGGCCGACATCGACCAGCACCATCGCAAACGGTTGCAATGCCATCAGCGCGTTGGCATCGCCGATGCTGCCGGCAAACGACAATGCCTCGTCGTCGTAGCCAAGAATGCCGAGGATGCCGCGCAACCGTAACTGCATGGCCGGCTCATCCTCCACGATCAGCAGAGGACTGGGGAGAATCGATGCCGGCTCGACGCCGGCAGGAGAAGATGGCTGAGTCAAAAATGGATACCGTAAAAAGGGACGCGGAAGAAGGCGAGATTTGTTGATAGCTTGCCTGAATCGTGACAAGTTAGCCAATCGTGCCCGGCGCTGCAATACCCAATTCTAAGGAGGGGGGCTTTCGTACCGGGCCCGGAATCCCTGCGGTATTCGCGATGACCAGAACTAGCCAGTTTCCAGGTCCCTATCGCGATCTACCTATTTTCAAGGATTGTTGCCGCATAGATAGGATGTCAGCATCACGTCCATACGTCTGCTTGGCTGGATCGCTGCGGCACGCGCCGCTATCTCAGTTTTTTGACAGCGTACCTTTGTCAGAATAATAAACGGGATGGCAAATATGGACGCTCGCGTCATACCTTCTTGCAGCAAGGCAAAAATTCAGCCGGCACCAGGCCCTGAAGAATGGCGTATGGCGCCTCTCTTGGTTGCTGTGTTGAGCACCTTGGCTATCAACGTACTGGGCTTGCAAGGCGTCCAGGCAGCAGGAGCAAGCGGAGGTGGACCATTCGGAGGCACCGGCAACGGCGGCGGCGGCAGCGGTGCTTTTGGTACCAGTGGATCAAGTCCAACAGGCACCGGCGCGGGCGGTTCGGGAGGGAACGGAGGCGGCGGCAGTGGCGGTGGCGGCGGCGGTGCTCTCGGAGCGAGCATGTCGGGAGGTTACAACTCAGGTAGCCCGGTGACGGGTGGCACTGGGCAAGACGGTGGGCCGGGCGTTTCTGCAACCGCTGGTGGCGGCGGCGGCGGTGGCGCCGGGCTGTACCTGGATGGAGCGAATGCATCTGTAACGACCGTCAGCGGTGGTGCTGGTGGCAACGGCGGAAATAATACCTCTGCCGGCGGTGGTGGCGGTGGTGGCGCCGGTCTCTTGTCAGCAGCAGGCTGGACTACTGTGAATGTTGCCGTCGGCGGGGCTGTCAGCGGTGGCCAGGGCGGCAATGGCGGCAGCGGGACTGGCGCCGGGGGCGGTGGCGGGGGCGGCGATGGGGCCTTGTTGTCGACCTCGGGTGCCCTCGACAATTTCGGAAGCATCACTGGCGGAACCGGTGGCAGTGCCGGCTCAGGTTTCAGTGGCTCCGGCGGTAGCGGCGGAGTGGGTGTCAGGGCTGTATCCGGCGTCTTCATTCTCAATGAGGCTGGGGCGCAAATTACCGGTGGAAATGGCGGCGGGAGTGCCGCCGGTGGCGCCGGCATCGTTGCAGGAGCCAATGTAACAATCGATGCCTACGGTACGATCGCCGGGGGCATGTCCGGCAACGGTACGACGCGCGCCGATGCGATCCTGTTTACCGGAACCAGCGCCTTGTTGCATCTGCTGGGCGGCACCATCTCGGGCAACATCGAATTGGCCACGGGAGCTGACGTGACCATCAATAACAGCGGCACCGCCAGCCTCTTGAGCAACAACTTCGTCGTTGGCAGCGGCGCACAAATATTCTTCTTCTCCTCATCTCCATTCACCCTTTCGGGCGACATTACGGGTAGCGGATCCGTCAGCTTCAATGGCAGTGACGTGGTTTCGCTGAATGGTTCGAACACGTACAGTGGTGCCACTACCGTGGGCGGAGGAATCACCCTGAGGGCCGGTCTTACAAATGCCTTGTCGGCCAATAGCGCAATGACGGTCGCGTCGTCCGGCACACTTGACCTGAACGGATTCAACCAGAGTATCGCTTCGTTGAGCGGCGCCGGTGCAGTCACACTGGGCGCCGGCACCCTGACTACGGGTGGCGACAACAGCAACACGACTTTCAGCGGAACCATCGGCGGCTCCGGCGGCTTTACCAAAACCGGCAGTGGCGCCCAGATCCTGAGCGGTACCAATAGCTATACCGGCATGACAACAGTCAACGGCGGAGCACTGCAGGTCGATGGCTCCGTGAGCGGAGCAGTCTCCGTTCTGAACGGCGCCACCTTGCTAGGCAACGGCACAGTGGGCGCGGTGACCTTGGGCAGCGGCGCGACGCTCGCATCCACTACCCTCGGCAGCGGTTTGCATGTCAATGGCGACCTCGGCGTCGGCAGTGGCGCCACCTATGCGGTGACATTGGGATCCACCCCGGGGAATTCAGGCAAGGTGACGGTCAACGGCAACCTCAACCTCGCCGGCGGCAGCGTACTCAGACTGGTCGCCGGCAGCGGCAGTTACAGCGAGGGCGGCAGCTACACCGTCGCCAGCTATAGCGGTACGCGCAGCGGGACCTTCAGTACGGTCACCAATAATTTTGCCTACCTGGTTCCCGTCGTGAGTTACGGCAGCAATGCGGTTAACGTGCAACTGCTCAGCAATACGGGTTTCCAGTCGAGGGGATTTGGCAGTCATGCAGGCTCCTCCAATCAACAGGCGGTAGCCAATGCCCTGGACCGTATCTATGCCGCCGGCGGCAACAGTGTCACTACCAGTTTGCTGGGCGCTTCCGACTCGCAGGCCCAACGCAACCTGGCAAGCCTGAGCGGCGATACGGCTGGCATCGCTTCCGTGAATGCCGCTGCCAATATCAGTCAGGGAAACGCTGCCATCGGGCAGCGTCTGGCGGCGGTTGACGCAACGGTCGCCGGGTCGGCAACCACGGTTGACGCAGATCCCTGGATCAGTACCTCAATCAGTCAGCAAAGCCAGTCAAGCAGCAGCTCTGGTGCCAGTGGCTATCGCAACCATTCGACTGCTTTCGCATTCGGTCACGATCATGCGTTATCGTCGAATTGGCTGCTGGGCTTTGCCTTCACTGCCAACGCGGACTCGCTGTCTTATACCGATACTGGTGGTGGAGGACGCAGTGACGGTGGCCAGGCTGCGTTATATGTACGTTACCGGCCGGATGCATCGAACGTCTTCTTCAAAGGCGTAGCCAGCTATGGCTGGTGGAAAAACGTGCAATATCGCCAGGCCTCGGCTGGCGCTCTCAACGGCCTGACGCGCGGCCAATTCAACGTGCAAAGCGTTGCCATGTATACCGAAACGGGTATGGCGCTCCCAATGGCGGCGCTCACCGTAGAACCCTACGCAGCGCTTTCGGTGGCGCGTCTGCATCGCCCGGCCTTTACGGAGACCACTGAAAGCGGCAGCGACGCCTTAGTACTGGCTTATAGCGCAAGCAACAGTACACAAACCTCGGCGAGTCTGGGCGTTCGCCTGCGCAGCATGCCTGGCGCCGGATCGCCGCTGGGGTGGCAAACTGATCTGGCATGGCGTCATCGTCTGGGCAGCAACGCCGAGACGATGCAGCTTGCTTTCGCCAATGCCAGCGGATTCGACTTCACTGTACGCGGCGTAGCCCAGGCACGCGATGAGGCAGTCGTCAGCGGCGGTTTGAACTATTCGATCAACGACACCACCAGCGCCTTCGGACAACTATCGGTGGTCACCGGCAAAGCGTATGCCAGCTATGGTGCTTCCGCGGGCGTGCGTTGGTGGTGGTAAAAGACGCGAGCGCAACCATCGTGCCTTGACGCAGAATTAGGCTGCTCTTGGAGTTGCTCGTCCTTGAGGTTTCCATGTCACAGCGAGGCGACACCCGCGAACCAAAACGCAATCTTTTTTATTTCGTGAGAGGCGTGTCTTTTCATTGATTACAGAGAAAAAAAGATCCAGGTATTTGCTTTTAATGAAATCTAGCTCTGACTTGTAATCAGGAGGTCCGCACATGAAAAAAAAAACGCTTTAGCAGGCTTTTTCTTTGGGCGGGAACGTCCGCTTCTGGCCGATTGCGGACCTCGGTGCCACGTTTGTCGCGCAACTTTATCAGGAACAACATCCTATTCGCATTGAAAACTGGAAATTGCGCTTCGCGATCTACAATTGGGCCGCATGGAATAGGTCTTTGCGACAGGCTATAAATCCGTATTGCCAAGCAGAAAATGCCTAGGTATTGATTTTTATGATTTCTGCGTCGGACCTGTAATCAGGAAGTCCGAACATGAGACAAGTCCGCTTAAGCGGGCTTGTCTTTCTGCCTTTGCTCGCGGAATTGACCTGCTCTAACTGATCCACCTTCTATTGCCGAACTAACGTGGCAACACGGTCATAAGAACCTCCCAATCCCAATGTGCACAGTTGGGGCCTTAATGTGCGTGTCCTACCTCTCTCACCAGACGCATTCCTACCAAGGTATAGCGAGTGCTGGTGGTATTCCAGTTGCGGAAGGCGCAACGTGCATACAATGACCAGGTATGCCACGAACCGCCACGTCGCACTTTGACTTCACCGTCTGCCGGGCCATGTGGATCTGCCAGCGGCGAATGTGCGTAGGTGTCTTCGCCATACCAGTCTGTTGTCCATTCCCAGGCATTGCCGACCATGTCATAGAGTCCAAATCCATTCGGTGGGAAACTCCCTACGGGAGAGGTAAAGGCAAAGCCGTCATGATTTTTGAGCGCGTGACTGGCCAAGCGAGGCCAGTACGATGCAGCGTTGGCATCGAAGGTATTGGCGATGCGGCTCAAGCCCTCCGGATCATCGCCATTGGGGTAGCGAGTTGTGCTGCCTGCGCGACACGAGTATTCCCACTCCGCTTCGGTCGGTAGCCGGTAGTGCACCTGTTCCTTCTTGCTCAGCCATGCTGCCAGGGCTTGTGCATCATTCCAGGTGACGTTAAGTACCGGATGATTGTCGGCCTGCGGAAAGCCGGGATTCTTCCAGCTGTATCGCGGGTTGCGGCCTTCGAAGGCGTCTTTGCGTTCAGTTTCCTGAGGATCATAGTCTGGGTTGTAACCATAGCCTCCGGTCTGATCTCGAATTGATTCCGGGACATAGCCTGACTCCGCCACAAATTTGGCAAACTGCCCAACCGTGACCAGATGTTTCCCTACATAAAGCGGATGGGTGATCAGCACCTTGTGTCGAGGCCGCTCATCGTCAAGATCCAGCAGGCGACGTTCTTCATAATCCGGATAGGCCCCTCTCAGCGACGCGAGAGATTCATCGGTACCCATCAGAAATTCTCCCGCCGGGATCAGGACCATTTGCATTCCAATTGAATTTTCGATGGTCGCAGGCAAGGGTGTTGCTTCCTGGGCATGCAGAGATGTCAATGTCATGCTCAGCAGTATTGCCAGTAATCCAGCGTATCGGCGTTTCAAGTTACCCCCTTGTTTCGACTATTGTTGTCCTGGTGTCCGATGGAAGCCCGATGAAGTGCGAAGCGAGTGAAGATGCGGGGGTTAGGCATGACGCTTGGCGGCTGCGAGGAAAGCCCCCAGACCGATCATCGTCGCCCCTGAAATACGGGTCAGCAACCGTGCGCGCGCTGCGCGAAGGCTCTCAGACATCAGAAGCCGCTCTGCGGTGAAGACAGCGACAATATCGACAAGGGTATTGAGTGCTACGCAGATGCTGCCAAGAAGAGCTAACTGCCCCGTCATTTCGGAGGTTGGGGAAATGAATTGTGGCAGGAATGCCAGGAAGAAGAGTGCCGTCTTGACGTTCATGGTTTCTACCACGACACCCTCGATCATCGCATGTCTGCAACCTTGCGCTGCCACATCGCCAACCTGCGTCACGGCCTGTTTGCGCATCAGCAGCCGAATGCCCAGAAAAACAAGATAGGCGGCGCCGATGAACTTGATCGCGTGGAAAGCAACGGCTGATTTGGCAATGACTAGCGAAATGCCAATTGCTGCGGCCAGTACGTGAACCATGCCTCCTATGGCTGTCCCGATGCACGAAGCAAGCCCTTCAGTGCGCCCGCTAGAAACTGTCTTGGCTACCACGTAGGCAAGACCAGGTCCTGGAGTGATGGCAAGGATGAACGCGGCGATGGCGAAGGTGATCATGGATATGGGCGAAATTTGCTTAAAGAAGTGTAATTCGACAAGGGCAGCTCCTGGCCGATTGCGGAAGTAGGTATGGTGAAGGTGTTCGACCTATCCCTCCCGGTCAATCTCCTCCTTGGCCTCCATGGTTGCATATTGAAGGGCATCCTGACGGTGCTTTATCGGTGCACGTCGAGGCGACTCCAAGCGACTACCTGCAATATCCGTGTGCCAGAGCCAGCCGTCACCCGTCAGCGGTTGCATCATTTGGATACTGACTTGCTTTCCCTTGTATTCGAATTGCTCGCCAGCCATGGTGCATCTCCCGAAGTTAGTCTTTCTTGGCTATCAGGATGAAATCTTGAATCACTCCTACAGTTCGCTCCATAAATTCACGTGCGTCTTCCGAAGGGGAGAGATTTGCTTCAATGGAGTCGAGCTGTCGCTGAAGGAGCATTTGAAAAAGGCGTGCCTGCTCAGGAGGCTGGACTGCACAAAGCGAATAAAGCACAGCTTTTATACCTGTAATTTCCGCTCGCGCTTTATCCCATGCAGCATTTGTCATCCCATTCTCCCTTTAGATTTACTTTGAGAACAGTATAGCGGTTGAGTCAGATGGCGGCATCCGCTTGCGGACACGCGCAATGTCAGTTCAAGTTCCATTCGGCGGACCATTCTCTATCCAGATGCGCAATGGGGCTCATCAATTGCCGTTGAGAAATCAGGTTTTGCCCGATAGGAGGAGGGCATACTCGCGAGTATGCTTGATGCACTTCATCCGATAACGGGTTTCAACTCTAGGGGCTGACCATGACAGAACGTCTGATCAAAATCGTTGTGATGTTCATGTGCGCCCTTTGTTTTTCAGAGGTTCTCATCGCCGCCACATCGAGGGGGAATCTGGCGGTATCAGCCATTGTTCTTCGCGTTGCATGATTCGATTTTCAATCGGCGGTGTCGCGCCACAAAGTACTTGCGATGATGGAATGAAAGCGGTGGTAGCAACAGAATCCATCGCGCCGAAAGTGAATTCCAAGGCCCAGAGTAAAAAGATCGGCTCTGACGAGTCAGGGACACTCATCACTTTTACCTACTGAGGTCAGCGAATGCTCAACTTTTCTTTGCCGGCAGCCACGATATATTGGGCAACTCTCCTCCCCGCGCTGGGACTGATTTTCTTCTTTGCATCCAGATATAAATTAATGCAGAGAGACAGAGCGTTTAAAAAAAATGCGGAAGAACTTCTTAACGCGTTGGATGCTGAGCGAAGAAAACACGCAAAGATGTACTCCGTCCATAGCGAAATTGAACGAAGAAAAGTCTTTGACGATGCGGATGAAAAGAATCACACGTTGCGCTAATCAGGCGTTCCAGTAGCGGCCACTCCCTCGATCGGTCACTCGGCCGGACGATTTTCCCGAAACATCTGCGACTTCTTAAATAGCTCGCGTTTTATGTCTACATAAAACGACATTGTAGTTCGCGGACTCAGGGTAATTCCGATATCCACTGATATTTATTCCGGTAAAAATGGCCCTAGGAGTGAGAAATGTGGCTTAAAATTATCAAAAAGATATTGTTTTTAGTGGAGATGAAAAAGGTTTTAGATAAGTAATATTCCAAATTTACTCGCATTTCCTTGGGGGAACTATGTCTTCATTTCGAAACATGAAAATCGGTACTAAATTATCGCTGGGCTTCGCCGCCTTACTTGTGCTGACCATTATTCTGGCGGGGATTTCGCTGTATAGCATCATGTCTTTAACTCGCTCCATCAAGTCAGCCGACCTGGTGCAAGAACAAAAGCTGTCTCCACTCTATGTCGCCCGGGAGGCATTGGACCAAACGGGTCTCGCCGCACGCAACGCCTATGTGTTTCGCAGCGATGTTGATGCGCAAAAGGAACTCAAGATCGTTGACGAACAAAAGAATATTTATCTTGAGGCGTTGAAGGGGCTGGAACCGCTTTTCGCCGGCAATAAGGATTTCGATAAAGCCAGGTCGGGGTTGCTGCAGATGGCGGAAGAACTCAAGCGCCCGCGTAGTTACCGAGAGGCCGGAAAGCTGGAGGAGTTTCGGGATTTTCTTGTCAACGAATGCAGCCCTTTGCGGAGGCAGATCGTTCTGGACATCAATAAAGTCATTGCACAGGTCGAAGCAGAAAGTGATGGCGCTCATAGCCTTACCGAACAAATGGCGAAACATGCCGTAACCCTGGTGGCGGTATTGACGCTCGTCGTAGCAATTGTTTCTGTGACAGTCGGCGTTCTTATAACCAAAGGTCTGTTGAAGCAGCTGGGTGGGGAGCCTGCTTATGCAGCCGATATCGCCCAGAAGATTGCCGCAGGAGATCTGGCTTGCGATGTGCAAACCAGGCCAGGTGACAATACGAGTCTCTTGTTCGCCATCAAGACCATGCGGAACAGTCTTTCCTCCATCGTGTCGCAAGTGAGAGAAGGCACGCAGACGATCGAACGCGCCTCCTCGGAAATTGCTTCGGGAAACCTCGATCTTTCGGCCAGAACTGAACAGCAGGCGGGTTCGCTGGAAGAGACCGCTTCAGCAATGGAGCAAATCACATCAACCGTCAAGCAAAACGCCGACAACGCAAGGCAAGCGAGCCAGCTGGCAGTGTCTGCGTCCGATGTAGCTATCCAGGGCGGCGAAGTGGTAGGCCAGGTCGTCACGACCATGGCTGGAATCAATGACTCCTCGCGCAAGATCGTCGACATTATCAGTGTCATCGACGGCATCGCGTTTCAGACCAACATCCTGGCGCTCAATGCAGCGGTCGAAGCCGCCCGCGCCGGCGAACAAGGCCGCGGCTTTGCGGTCGTGGCATCTGAAGTGCGCAGCCTGGCGCAGCGTAGTGCCGCTGCGGCAAAAGAGATCACCGTGTTGATCAACGATTCGGTGTCAAAGGTCGAACGCGGCAGCCAATTGGTCGAGCAGGCAGGCCAGACGATGGTGGAGGTCGTGACAAGCGTCAAACGCGTTACAGACGTTGTTGCTGAAATTTCCGCCGCGAGTCAGGAGCAAAACCGTGGTATCGCCCAGGTGAATCTCGCCATCACCCAAATGGACGAAGCTACTCAGCAAAACTCCGCGCTGGTGGAAGAGGCGGCAGCCGCTGCCAATGCGATGATGGAACAGGCGACGGCGCTGACCGGGATCGTGTCTACTTTCAAGTTGAGCGATGGCTTAGTTGCGCTGACTGCTGGAGATTCGCGCACAAGAACACCGCATGGAGTGGCGCGGCTGCAGATAGTTTAGAAAGCAAGAGCCCGCTTGCGGGCTCTTGCTTTTCGGACGTCTGCTTCTGGTCGAGGCCGTGTAAAAAACGCTGAATGGGTGCAGGTGGCATGCTGATGCTCTTGGTTGGGTTGCTGGTCTGGGTGTGGCTGCCGCGCAAGTTGCCGCAATAGGAGATGGATGACGGAGCTTCGACACCTGCGCTGTTTCCTAGCCATGGCCGAAGAATTCCATTTCGCCTGTATTGACGTTTCAGCGCGGCGGCAGGTTTTTCAACGTTGCTTCCTGAGTCAGCGCATCGTGTTGCACGGCCCCCAACAACGAGTCCAGCAGGCCGGGGAACCGCGCATCCAGATCTTCGCGGCGCAGCGACAGCAAGTTCTCCCGGCCATAGGGCCGCTGCCAGATCACCCCGCTGTCGCGCAGCACACGCCAGTGATGGGTCAGGGTCGACTTGGGGATGCCTTGCAACACGGCGCTGCACGCGAGTTCGTCCCCGCCGGCTAAAGCCCGCACCACGGTCAGTCGCAGCGGATTGCCCAGTGCGGTCAGCACGTTCTCCAAGCGAATTTGGTTACGATCAGGGTGATTAGGTGTCATGCAAACAGTGTATTCCATAGTACGAGTACTTTCAAACTGTCTGACACAACATCCCGATTTCCAAGCTCATTGTTCGATTGTTCTCGTACTGTTATAGTACGTATGTAGTCGTACATTAGTACTTATTTCATTGGAGAACCATTCATGTCTTCTGCCTCATCCGCCACTGGAGCTCTTCGCTCCTTGCGCTGGAGCCTGGCCCTACTGGCCTTCGCCCAGCTCATCTACTCCCTCGATATCAATATCGTCTTCGTGGCCCTGCCGGAAATCGGCGCGGGCCTGGGCTTCTCCGGGCAGACCCTGCAATGGGTGGTCAGCGCCTATACCGTGTTCTGCGGCGGCTTCCTTCTGCTGGGCGGACGCGCCGCCGACCTGCTGGGGCAGCGGCGCATGTTCATCTTCGCGCTGTGGCTGTATGCGCTGTCGTCGCTGCTCGGAGGGCTGGCCTGGAGTCCTGCGGTGATCGTGAGCGCACGCGCCGTGCAAGGCATTGGCGCGGCGCTGCTGTTCCCGTCCACACTGTCGCTGATCAATCGGCTGTTTGCCGAAGGACCGCCGCGCAACCGTGCGTTGGCGATTTGGGGTGGCGCGGGTGCCAGCGGCCTAGTGCTGGGTTCCCTGGCCGGTGGCGTGCTGACCAGTGCCTACGGCTGGCCGTCGGTGTTCTTCGTCAATGTTCTGCTGGCGGGCATCGCCATCGTCGCGGCGTTCTTCGTCATTCCGAAGGATGCGCCGCGCACCGAGCGCCGCAGCTTCGACTTGCCGGGTGCGTTGACGGTGACGGCGGGCGCCACGCTGCTGGTGTACGCCTTGGTACAAGGGCCGGAAGATGGCTGGCAAGCCACGCCCATCGTGGTCGCGCTGGTACTGGCGGCTGCATCCCTGCTGGCCTTCGCAATGATCGAGTCGCGCAGCCGCGACCCGCTGATGCCGATGCGGCTGTTCAGCAACCGCAGCCTGGTCTCAGGCATGGCGATCACGTTCATCTACATGGGTACGTTCGGCGCACTGCCATATTTCCTGACGGTGCTGTTCCAGAACATCCAGGGCTATAGCGCCTTGCAGACCGGGCTGGCCTTCATCGTGCCGTCGGTGGCCATCTTCGCGGGCACGCAATTGGGCGCGCGGCTGGCTAACCGCCTGTCGATGCGCACCACGCTGCTGGCGGGCTTTGTGGTCGGCATCATCGGCACGCTGGCTCTAGCCCTGGCAGCCTTCGTCGGTTCGCCCTATGCCTACATCGTGCCGGGACTGGTGATTTCGGGCATCGGCCAAGGCATCGTCTGGACAGCGATGTGGATCGCCGCCGCGTCGGGCGTGTCGTACCACGAGCAGGGTATCGCCTCGGGCATGGCCTCGACGACGCTGAACGTCGGCAACGCAATCGGCATCGCGCTGCTGGTCGCGTTTGCCAACCGTGGTATCGGTGGCTTGCAGGGCGAGGCGCTGCGCGATGGCCTCGCGGTCGGCTCGCAACACGCCTTCTACCTAGCATCGGCAGGACTGTTGTTAGGGCTTTTGGTGTCGCTGGCCCTGCCACGCGGGGCCGTGGGCCACGTGCAGGCCGGGGCGGCCTGAGCGTAGGGGCGCACGATCGAACTTCGTCGCCTTCGCTGTTTCTTGATCGTGACCGAAGAACTCCATTTTTAAAGAGACTTCGAGTCGATTGGAGTAGCGTCAACGGGCTTAAGATTTAGTTTCCGTATTGAACCTGCTGTTCCGCGTAGCCTCTTACCAGTTGGCTACTACGAGCCCACTTTAGCCAAGCATAGAAGTTCGCCAGTTTTTCAAGCATTCGGCCTGTCTCTCTCTACTCATCATCAACGAGCGTTTGCGTCCCCGGATTGAGCACCATACGCGATGTTGGAATTCGGGGGCGAAAGCGCCTTGCCTTGTTCTTTATCGACTAGCCCTTGGAGAAAGACGCAACTTTTCACAGCGCTCGATTCGATCAAGAAGTGGAGTAAAAAGTACTATCCAGTTATTCTAAAGTGACAGTGCCGAATTATCGTATCCGTTAAAGAATGATTTGACTAACATTGAGCAATAGCCTTCGATTGTGCTATGTAGACTTCTGCGGTTCCGATATGTGATTAGAGAAACCTTTCTTGTGAATTTTCGGATAATTTTTGACCGCTGCCGCTTTAGTTCCGTCTTCTCAGATAGCCCTTTATTTGCCATTTTGTCTGGCGGCAGTACGACGAGATACTGATTTTCCTTCGGCCGAGTGTGAAGTTGGATTGCAATATCGCAGCTCGGGTTTCTTTGCAATATAGAGTCTCTAACGGCAACCAGGTCCATCCCCTACGACGCGGCCGTTGTGCTGACAGAGCGGTAAAGACTGGTATGAACATTACTGATATCCGAGAGAAATCTATATTGATTTCTCGATATGAAGATCCCGTTCTTCCAACTGGTGGGCTGACGACTAGCCTTGTAGCCGTCACGACCGATGTAGTGCGTAATGGTAAACCAGTGATTGGCTATGGCTATTCATCGGTCGGGCGCTTCGCACAGGGTGGACTAATTCGTGAGCGATTTGCCGCACGCTTATTGAGAGCGCCAAAAGGAAGCCTGGCCGATGAAGAAGGGACTAATCTCGACCCTTTTTTAGCTTGGAATACGATGATGAATGGCGAAAAGCCAGGTGGCCATGGCGAGCGCTGCGTGGCCGTAGGCACGCTCGATATGGCGATCTGGGATGCCGCAGCGAAGATCGCCGATTTGCCACTATATGATTTTCTGGCCCAACGACTAGCCAGTGCTCCGCAGCGGCGTGTGCGCGTGTACGCGGGTGGCGGTTATCGCTATCCTTGTAATGATCTTGTTCGGCTCTCTGACGAATTGCGCCGCTGCGTTGACCTTGGCTTTACGCATGTCAAGATTAAAGTCGGTGGAGCGGGTTTGGATGTCGATTGCATGCGCATTGAAGCAGCGGCGTCGAGATTGTCCGGGACAGACTGTCTCGCCGTGGATGCGATGAATTTATACGACCAGAATACTGCATTGCAGGCGGCTGCTAAACTGGCTCCATATAAGCTATGGTGGTTTGAGGATATATGTGACCCGCTAGATTTCGCTACCCATGCACGGGTGGCTAAAGTATACGCATCGTCGGTTGCTGCAGGCGAAGCACTCTTCTCGCAAGCTGAGGCTCGCTTGCTCGTGCAATACGGAGGTTTGCGGAGCGAGCGTGACGTACTAGTCTTCGATCCTGTGCACTCCTATGGTGTACCAGGCTATCTACGCATTCTCGAAACCATGACTGCCAACGGCTGGCCTCGACGTGCATTTTGGCCGCACGGCGGACATCTCTTTGCCTTGCATCTGGTTGCAGCGCTTGATTTGGGTGGTGCTGAAATTAGTCCATTTGCGTTTTCACCATTTCGCGGACTTCCAAATGGATCGATCATTGAGAACGGGCGTTTGACGGTACCTCAAGTAGCTGGTATTGGTTTTGAAATACATGCCGAGGCATGGGATGTATTTCGGCGAGTATTCATGTGAACGACTGGATTGAACCTTAGCCATAAGGAGTCGGCTGCTGAATTGTATCTGGAACAGGAAGAGGGGCTGAATGGAGACCTAGCCCCTCTTTTTTCAGAAGAATGTATTGAATTACTACTTCGTGCACAAGCGCTTTCCACGCTCCTTCCCGAACGCCAGTTGCACCGCAGCCGCCACCACGATATTGATCGCAAGAGCGATCAGACCGGTGTACAGCGTGTATGCGTCGGCGCCGATGTGGAAGGTATGCACCGGCTTGATGCCGTCCGCATACGCCAGCCAGCTGCCGCCGACGATACCGACCGCCCAGCCGGTCAGCAGCGCGTTGGCGCCGAACCAGCCGATGAACAGGCCGAACACCAGCGCCGGGAAGGTTTGCAGGATCCACACGCCGCCCAGCAACTGCAGGTCAAGCGCGAACTTGGTCGGCAGGAACAGGATGAACACCAGCGCGCCGAACTTGACCACCAGCGAGACGATTTTGGCGACCTTGGCTTCGCCTTCGGCCGACACGCCAGGATTCACGTACGGTTTCCAGAAGTTGCGTGTGAACAGGTTGGCCGCACCGATCGACATCACCGCCGCCGGCACCAGTGCGCCGATGGCGATCGCAGCAAACGCAAAGCCGCTGAACCAGCTCGGGAACATGGCGTTGAACAGCGCTGGCACGACGTCGTTGTTGACTTCGACCTTGACGCCCGCTGCGTAGGCCATGTAGCCCAGCAGCGCGATCAGGCCCAGCAGCACGGTGTACGCAGGCAGGAACACGGCGTTCTTGCGAATCGTATCGGCGCTCTTGGCGGCGAAGATGCCGGTCAGCGTGTGCGGATACATGAACGCCGCCATGGCCGAACCCAGCGCCAGCGAAGCAAACGGCAGGAACTGCGCCGGCTTGAGCGTCAGGCCGGTGGCGCCGCCCTTGGCGGCAAACGCCTCGCGCGCCGAGTTGAAGACGATGCCGTAACCGCCCAGCTTCATCGGCACCAGCACCACCGCCACCAGCACCACGATGTAGATCATCAGGTCCTTGACGAAGGCAATCAGCGCAGGTGCGCGCAGGCCGGCCGAATAGGTGTACAGCGCCAGGATAACGAAGGCGGCAAGCAATGGCAGCTCGCCGGTAACGCCGAGCGCTTTGATGACGACTTCCATGCCGATCAGTTGCAGTGCGATGTATGGCATGGTGGCGACGACGCCGGTCAGGGCGATGGCGAGCTCCAGCTTGCGCGACTTGTAGCGACCGAAGACGACGTCGGCAGCGGTGACGTGGCCGGCTTTGTTCGCGGCGTGCCACAGCTTCGGCATGATCAGGAACACGATCGGGTAGACCAGGATCGTGTACGGCAATGCGAAGAAGCCATAGGCGCCGACCGCATACACCAGCGCCGGCACCGCGATCACGGTGTAAGCAGTGTAGAAGTCGCCGCCGACCAGGAACCAGGTGATCCAGGTGCCGAAGTTACGGCCGCCCAGACCCCATTCGTCGAGGTGCGCGCCCTTGTTGGCGGAGCCGCCGCTTTGCCAGCGCGAGGCCCAGAAGCCCATCACGGTGACCAGTGCGAAGAAGAAGATGAAGACGCCGAGCGCCGTCCAGTTGATGGAAGAGGAATTCATCATTCGACTCCCTTTTTGAGACCGTTTTTATAGACGATCCAGATGATCAGCGCGGTGAGCGGAACCCAGGCGAACTGATACCAATAGAAAAACGGGAAGCCAAGCAGCGTGGGCAGTTCGTCGTTGTAAAACGGAACCCACAATAGACCGATGAACGGCAACAGGAGTAAGAGCCGCATAGAAAATCTCCTCATACTTTTGGTGGAAGGATTATTGTAAAAATTGCAGCGCAATTATAGTGAGGATAGGATTTTTCTGTTTGCGGCGCGGCATTTTGTAGTGCTGTTACTACGGATGGAAAGCCGCTATGGCGTTGGGTTTGCGCGATTCTTGATAAAGCTGCTTGCGTTCATTTTTCGAGCAAACAGCGATGCCGAAAGGCCTGCTGAGAATACGAAAAATATCATTCGTATTTTTGTCAGCGACGCGTCAGGTCGTCGGCGGAAGAAATTTTTCACACGCCGCATACCCGTTATTCCTCATCTATCGCGCCGTATAACCGCCATCCACCGGATAAAACGCGCCGGTGCAGAACGACGCTCGCTCCGACAACAGGAACGCGGCCATCTCCGCCACCTCCTCGCGCGTGGCGAGGCGCTGCAGCGGATGCGACTGCGCCATGGCGTCGAGCGCTTCTTGCGGCATCTGCTGCATGCGCGGCGTGGCGACATAGCCGGGGCCGATGCAATTGACGCGCACGCCTTTGCCGGCATATTCCAGCGCAGCGGTTTTGGTGAGTCCGATCACGCCATGCTTGGCGGTGGTGTAAGCAGAAATGCCGGCGACGCCCACAACGCCGTTGGCCGATGACAGGTTGACGATGGCGCCGCCGCCGCGTCGCACCAGCGCCGGCAGTTCGGCCTTGAGGCTCAGGAACATGCCGGTGAGGTCGGTGCCGATGACGGTGTTCCAGTCGTCCAGAGAGAGATGTTCGATCAGCGTGTCATGCGGCCCGGTCAGGCCGGCGTTGTTGACGGCCAGATCAAGGCCGCCGAAGGCATCGGTTGCCGCGGCGACCGCGCGTAGCATGGCGTCTGGTTCGCGCACATCCAGCGCGACGGCGCGGCTGCGTACGCGATCGGGGTCGAGGTCGGCAAGCAGGGTGTCGAGCGCCTGCTTGTCATGTCCGGCGACGACCACCGCCGCGCCGCCTTCAAACAATCTGCGTGCAATGGCCTCGCCAATGCCGGTCGCAGCGCCGGTCACCAGCGCCACCTTGTCGAAAAATTCGGGCATGTTTGTCTCCTTGCCAAGTGATTGAGCACTTCTGCAGGGCGGAAGTACGGATCAATTGTTTGGTCAGGATGGCGTGCGACAAGTTCCGCAAGGGATTAATCGGCAGGAAGAGGGCGGAAAGGAAAAGCGGTGTTGCAGGTACGACAATGCCGGGGCCTGCGACATTGTCGTCGACCCCGGCAATTGAGGATTGCAATGATTAATGAGCGATGACTACGCCGTCAGTGCCGGATAGTCGGTGTAGCCTTCAGCGCCGCCGCCGTACAAGGTGTCCGGGTTCAGCGGATTGAGCGGCTTGGATTCGCGCAGGCGGCGCACCAGGTCCGGATTGGCGATGAACGGCCGGCCGAAGGCGACCGCGTCGGCCTTGCCGGACGCGACGATGGCTTGTCCTTCCGTACCGTCAAAGCCGTTGTTGACAATGAAGGCGCCGGGGAAGCGGGTGCGCAGCGCGGCGTAGTCGAACTTCACCGGCGCGCCTTCAGGCACGCGCGCGCCGCCGGTCTCGCCTTCGATCACATGCAGATAGGCCAGGCCCAGCGGCGCGATCTGTTCCACTACATAGTTGTAGAGCGCTTGCGGATCGCTATCGACGGGTGTGTCATTGAAGGTCGTCATCGGGCTCAGGCGGATGCCGGTGCGGGCACCGCCGATTTCCTTGGTGACTGCCTGCAGGACCTCGAGCACCAGGCGCGCGCGGTTTTCGATGCTGCCGCCGTAAGGACCGCTGCGATCGTTGACGCTGTCGCGCAGGAACTGTTCGAGCAAGTAGGTGTTGGCGGCATGCACTTCAACGCCGTCGAAACCGGCGTCGATGGCGTTGCGTGCCGCCTTGCGGTAGTCCTCGACCAGCGCCGGCAATTCGTCGTCGCGCAAGGCGCGCGGCGTCGACACGTCGTGGTAGCCCTCGGTGGTGAAGGTCTTGGCATTGGCGGCGCGGTTGGTTGACGACACCGGCGCGACACCGCCCGGCAGGAACGAAGTGTGCGAGATGCGGCCGACGTGCCACAGCTGCAGCACGATCTTGCCGCCGGCGGCGTGCACCGCGCCGGTGACTTCGCGCCATGCAGCTACCTGTTCAGGAGAATAGATGCCGGGTGTATCGAGGTAACCCTGGCCCATCTGGGTGATCTGGGTGGCTTCGGCAATGATCAGGCCGGCGGTGGCGCGCTGGCGGTAATACTCGACCGTGAGCGGGCCGGGTTTGAAGCCTTCAACGGCGCGGCTGCGTGTCAGCGGCGCCATGACGAGGCGATTGGCAAGGGCGATGTCGCCCACGTTGAGGGGATCGAACAAGGAAGT
>Ga0207695_10002044_pt1 | contig 30934 bp, 31 predicted proteins | sample KBSC54metaG_FD_184354 | JGI IMG/M metagenome (GOLD analysis project Ga0207695, IMG submission 184354) | Corn rhizosphere microbial communities from Kellogg Biological Station, Michigan, USA - KBS C5-4 metaG (SPAdes) (version 2) | ecosystem: Host-associated > Plants > Roots > Rhizosphere > Soil... | reverse complement strand
CATCGGCAGGCCGGCCAGCAGGCCCAGGGTCTCGCGCTTCATGCGCAGGTCGTCGATGGCCGCGGCGTGCTCCAGGGCCCGTTCGGCGTTCAGGGCGACGACGGCGTTGATCCGCCCGTGGGTCTCCTCGCGCCGGGCGAGGACCGCCTTCAGCAGCTCCACCGACGAGACCCGCCGGGCGGCGAGGGCGGCCAGCTGGTCGGTGGCGTCGCGCTTGAGGAGGTCGTCCATGTCCGTCGGCGCCCCCGGCTCTCAGGCGAACCCGAGCACGTCGCGCATGTCGTAGAGGCCCGGCGGGCGCCCGGCGACCCAGCGGGCGGCGGCGAGCGCGCCCCGGGCGAACAGGCTGCGGTCGCGGGCCGAATGCGACAGGGTCAGGATCTCGTCCTCGGCGGCGAAGGTGACGCTGTGCTCGCCGATGACGCCGCCGCCGCGCAGCACCGAAAAGCCGATTTCGCCGGCCGGCCGCGGGCCGGTGATCCCGTCGCGGGCGCGCTTGGCGACCTGCGCCAGCGGAACCCCGCGGCCATGGGCGGCGGCCTCGCCCAGCATCAGGGCGGTGCCGGAAGGCGCGTCCACCTTGCGCCGGTGATGGGCCTCGAAGATCTCGACGTCGTAGGCCTCCGGGCCCAGCGCCCGGGCCGCCTGCTCGACCAGGCCCAGCAGCATGTTGACCCCCAGCGAGAAGTTGGCGGCCCGCACGATGGCGACCTTGCCGGATGCGGCCGCGATGGCCGCCAGCTGCGAATCGTCGAAGCCGGTGGAGCCGATCACCAGCGCCGGCCCGCCGCGCGCCGCGCAGAGCCCGGCCAGCGCCGCGGACGCGGCCGGGGTGGTGAAGTCGAGCACCACGTCGGCGGCGCCCAGCGCGGCCTCCCGGCTCACCAGGCCCGCGCCCCCGGCGCCGCCCGGGCGGCCGAAGCGGGCGGCAAGCGCCAGTCCCGCGTCGGCCTCGACCGCGGCGGTCAGCGCCTGGCCCATGCGCCCCAGGGCGCCGGCGACGGCGATCTCGATCGGGGCCTTGGGCAAGCGGTCTCTCCGGCGGGCGGGCTGGCGGGACCGCTAGTCTCGCGAGCCCGCCCGCCGCGTCAACGACAAAGCTCCAGCGCCTCGCGTCAGGCGGCCTGGGCGGCCACCGACTCGGCCAGCCGTTCCCAGGTGGTCTTCTGCACGCTGGGCCGCGCCGCCATCCGCTCCATCCAGCCCAGCAGGGGCGAGCCGGCCAGCATGTCGGCGCCTTCCGGCGTCTGGCCGAGGAACTCGAAGTGGCCGTAGGCGAACAGGTCGGCCAGCGACACCGCCTCGCCGGCGAAATAGGGCTTGGCGTCGAGGATTCCCTCCAGGGCCGCCACGCAGGTGCGGGCCATGGGCAGGGCCCTTTCCACCGCCTCCTCGTCCACCGGCATGCCGAACTTCGGCTTGACCACCCGGTTGAAGCCGATGCCGGCGCTGATCGAGGGCATGACGTACCAGTCGACGATGTTCATCACCTGGTTCATGCGTGCCTGGGCCCGCGGGTCGGCCGGCGTCAGGCTGGGGCCGTCGAACACCTGGTCGATGTAGCGGCCGATCGCCTGGGCCTCGTAGAGGATGAAGTCGCCATGCTCCATCGTCGGGATGCGCCCGAACGGATTACGCGCCAGGTACTCCGGCGTCTTGTTGGCGCCGGTCCCGAAGGCCATGGCCGCGAGGCGATAGGGCGCGCCCTTCTCCTCGCAGACCAGCAGGGGCTTGCGGACATAGGGACTGCCGGGAATTCCGTGGATGACGATCTCGGTCATGCGCTTTCTCCGATGCTGCAGGAAGATCAGGCGGCGACGGTCGCCTGGAAGCTGTCGAGGATCAGGGCCCAGCCCTGGTCCATGCCGGTGCGGATCCGGTCGGCGCCCGCGCCCGAGCCCAGGCGCTCGAGCCCGCGATGTTCGAAGTCCACGCGGGTCTCGCCGCCGGCGACGGGGGCGAAGCGCACCTCCACCTCGGTGAGGAGGTCGGGGTCGTAGGCGAACTCGCCGTTCAGCCGCCAGGCCAGCAGCAGCCGCGCCGGCGGCTCCCAGGCCAGGACGTCGCCCCAGTCGTGCTCCACGCCGTCCTCGGTCAGGCTGTACCAGCGCCCGCCGGCCTGCGGTTCGATCGTCGCCGTCTTCAGCGGCGCGTCGCCGATGGAATGGCTGCGCGGCCACCAGCGGTCGAAGCCGTCGGTGAACACCTGGAACGCCTTTTCGGGCGTCGCACGCACGGTGAAGCTCTTGCGGATCGTGGCGGGGGTGATGGTCTGGCTCACGGCTCGTCCCTGTCCTTCGGGGTGGAATCGGCGTCGGGCGCGCGCTCGACCTCGGCCTTGAAGGCGTCGAGGGCCTCGTCCCAGAAGCGGTCGAGCCAGGCGCGGATCTGGCCCAGGCCCTGCGGGTCGATCTGATAGACGCGGCGCGCGCCGTCCGGCCGGTCGATGACCAGGCCGGCGGACTTCAGGACCTTCAGATGTTGCGAGACGGCGGGGCGGCTGACCGGCAGGCCCCGCGCCAGGTCGCCGACCGCCTGGGGCCCGCGCCCGAGGCGTTCGAACACCTCCCGGCGGGTCGGATCGGCAAGGGCGGCGAAGGCAAGGTTGTTAGCCATGGCTTACGGTAAGTCATGGCTAACATGAGAGTCAAGCCGGTTTTCACCGGCGGTGCGGCGGTGCGGCGGACGGCCGGAGCGAGCTCCGCGCCATCCGCGCCCGGGACGGTTACTTCTTGGCGGGCAGCATCTTCTTCAGTTCGGCCTGGGTCGCGTTGATCGTGACCGCGCCGTTCGCCACGCCCAGCTTGCTGCTGTCCACCGAGAAGGTGTCGGAGCCCATCTGGATGGTGGCGACGCCACCCTTCACGCTCTTCACCTCGCCGATGAGGGCGCCGGTGTTGTCCTTCACCGACATGCCGCTGGTCAGCGTGGTGCTGGCCCCGGCGTTGGCCGCGGCGTCGGTGCCGGTGGGCGAGGCGGCGCTCGACGGCGGCGTCGCGGCGGCCGGAGCCGTCGATGTCGCGGGCGCGGTGGAGCTCGGAGGGGCGGCCGTGGGCGCCGGGCTGGAGCTGACGGGCGGCGCGGCCTGCGGCATCGGGGCCGCCTTGCTCGGCGCGGCGGATTGGGCGAACGCCGGGCCTGCGAGGGCCAGGATGGTGGCTACGGCCGCATAGGAAAGCGTCTTGGACATAGGGTGCTCCCGTTTCACTTGAGCCCCGACCAGCCCATGGAAAGGTCGAGCACGCGGCGAAGGTTCCGTAGAGGAATGCCGAAGCCGGCTCGGCGCCAGAGCTTGAGCGAGGTTGTTTCGACCGGCCGGGCTCTGTAGGTTCGCCGTCTCATCGCAACCGACGCCCAAGGACCCGCCGCCGCCATGAGCGACGCCGAGAAAAAAACCTTTACCGACGAGGAAGCCCTCAACTTCCACCGGTACCCGACGCCGGGAAAGATCGCGATCGCGGCCACCAAGCCGATGGCGACCCAGCGCGACCTCAGCCTGGCCTATTCGCCGGGCGTCGCCGTGCCGGTGCTGGCCATCGCCGCCGATCCCGACGCGGCCTACGACTACACCTCCAAGGGCAACCTGGTGGCGGTGTTCTCGAACGGCACCGCGATCCTCGGCCTCGGCAACCTCGGCGCGCTGGCCTCCAAGCCGGTGATGGAAGGCAAGGGGGTGCTCTTCAAGCGCTTCGCCGACGTCGACGCCATCGACATCGAGTGCTCGGCCACCGATCCCGACGAGATCATCACGGTGGTCAAGAACATCGGCGTCACCTTCGGGGGCATCAACCTCGAGGACATCAAGAGCCCCGAGTGCTTCCGCATCGAGACCGAGCTGCAGGAGCTGCTCGACATCCCGGTGTTCCACGACGACCAGCACGGCACGGCGATCATCTGCGCCGCCGGCCTGATCAACGCCTGCCACATCACCGGCCGCGACATCGCCAGCGTGAAGGTGGTGCTGAACGGACCGGGCGCGGCGGGGATCGCGACCCTGGAGCTGATCAAGGCGATGGGCGTGCGGCCCGACAACGTCATCGCGGTCGACCGCAAGGGCGTGCTGTGGCGCGGCCGCGCCGAGGACATGAACCAGTGGAAGTCGGCCCACGCCGTGGACACCCCGCACCGCACCCTGGCCGAGGCGTTGGTCGGCGCCGACGTCTTCGTGGGCCTGTCGGTGAAGGGCGCCCTGACCCCCGAGCTGGTCGACACCATGGCCGACAAGCCGATCATCTTCGCCATGGCCAACCCCGATCCGGAGATCACCCCGGAAGAGGTGCTGGGCGTGCGGCCCGACGCCATCGTGGCCACCGGGCGCAGCGACTACCCGAACCAGGTCAACAACGTCCTGGGCTTTCCCTACATCTTCCGCGGCGCGCTGGACGTGCGGGCCCGGCGGGTGAACATGGAGATGAAGATCGCCTGCGCCAACGCGCTGGCCATGCTGGCCCGCGAGGACGTGCCCGACGAGGTGGCCGCCGCCTACCACGGCCTGCAGCTGAAGTTCGGGCCGCAGTACATCATCCCCACGCCCTTCGACCCGCGGCTGATCTCCTACATCCCGCCGTTCATCGCCCAGGCGGCGATGGACACCGGCGTGGCGCGCAAGCCGATCGAGGACATGGACGCCTACCGCGCCAGCCTCGCCCAGCGGCTCGATCCGACGGCCGCCTTCCTGCAGAAGCTGCAGGGTGCGGTGCTTTCGGCCCCCAAGAAGCGGATCGTCTTCACCGAGGGCGAGGAGCCCAGCGTCATCCGCGCCGCCTACGCCTTCCAGAACGCCGGCCTGGGCATCCCTATCCTGATCGGCCGCGAGGAGCTGGTGCACGAGAACATGCGCGCCGTCGGCCTCGATCCGCCCGAGGTGAAGCTGGAGATCCTCAACGCGCGCCTGTCGCACCGCAACGCGGCCTATGTGGACTACCTCTACGCGCGCCTGCAGCGCCTCGGGTACCTGCGCCGCGACGTCCAGCGGCTGATCAATCAGGACCGCAACGCCTTCGGCGCCTCCATGGTGGCGCTGGGCGACGCCGACGGCATGGTCACCGGCGTGACGCGCGCCTTCGACCAGGTGCTGGAAGAGGTGCTGCAGGTGGTGGACGCCGCCCGCGACGGGCGGATCATCGGCATGAGCGTCGTGCTGGCCAAGGGCCGGACCCTGTTCATCGCCGATACCTCGATCACCGAGATGCCCGACGCCGAGGACCTGGTGGAGATCGCCAAGGAGGCCGCCCGCGCCGTGCGCATCCTGGGCTACGAGCCGCGCGTGGCCTTCATGAGCTACTCGACCTTCGGCAATCCCATGGGCCTGCGCTCCGACAAGGTCCGCGAGGCGGTGGCCCTGCTCGACGAGCTGGACGGCGTCGACTTCGAATACGAGGGCGAGATGCCGCCGGAGCTGGCGCTGGAGCCCGAGGCGCGCGGCAACTACCCGTTCATGCGCCTGACCGGACCCGCCAATGTGCTGATCATGCCGGCGGTGCATTCCGCGGCGATCTCCACCCAGCTCATCCAGTCGCTCGGCGGCGCCACGGTGATCGGCCCGATCCTGCTGGGCCTCGACCGCGCCGTGCAGATCTGCCCGCTCTCGGCCTCGGTCTCCAAGATCCTGCAGATGGCCACCGTCTGCGCCTACGAGCGCCAGCTGACGGAGACCGAGAGCTGATCGACAGATCCTCCCCTCAGGGGGAGGTGGATCGGCGCGGCGGCGCCGAGACGGAGGGGTTTCATCCGTTGAGTTCGCAACAGACGACATCCCCAACGCCGGAGATGTAACCCCCTCAGTCAGCTTCGCTGACAGCTCCCCCTTAAGGGGAGCATCTAACTCCGCCTGGAGCGCCCGTCGTGACCTCGCCTTTGTCCCGCCCCTCTTCGTGTCTGGGCATCGACTTCGGCACGACCAACACGGTCGTGGCCCTGGCCGATGCGGCCGGGCCGGCGCACCTGGTCAGGTTTCCTGCCCCGGAAGGCGAGCTCTTCGCCTTCCGCTCGTGCCTGTCGTTCCACGCGGGCGACCGGCCGAACGACCGGGCGATCGCCGCGGGGCCCTGGGCCATCGACGCCTATGTGGAGGACCCCTCCGAGACGCGGTTCATCCAGTCGTTCAAGAGCTTCGCGGCCTCCGAGAGCTTCAGCGAGACCACCATCCTGGGCCGCCGCTACCGGTTCGAGGACCTGCTCTCCACCTTCCTCCTGAAACTGAGGGCGTACGCCGGGGCCGGCATGGCCGAGCTGCCGGACCGGGTGATCGTCGGCCGGCCGGTGACCTTCGCCGGCGCGGCGCCCAGCGAGCCCCTGGCGCTGGCGCGCTACGAGACCGCCTTCGCGCGGATGGGGTTCTCCGAGATCCTCTACGCCTACGAGCCGGTGGGCGCGGCCTTCTTCTTCGCCCGCGAGCTCGACCACGACGCCACCGTCCTGGTGGGCGACTTCGGCGGCGGCACCTCCGACTTCTCGATCATCCGCTTCGAGCGCGAGGCCGGCGAGATCCGCAGCCACCCGCTGGGCCGCTCCGGCGTCGGCGTGGCGGGCGACGCCTTCGACTACCGGATCATCGACAACCTGGTCTCCCCCGCGCTGGGCAAGGGGTCGAGCTACGAGAGCTTCGGCAAGGTCCTGCCGATCCCCAACCGCTACTATTCGGCCTTCGCCCGCTGGGACCAACTGGCCCTGATGCGCGCCAGCCGCGACATGCGCGAGATCCGCAGCCTGGTGCGCGAGGCCGTCGAGCCGGAGAAGATCGCGCGCCTGGTGGAGACCCTCGACGAGAACTACGGCTACCGGCTCTACCGCTCCGTCTCGCGCCTGAAGGAGGCGCTGTCGGCGGACGAGGCGGCGCTGTTCGAGTTCGAGGCGGGCTCGATCTCGCTGAAGGGCGGCGTGCGGCGCGCGACCTTCGAAGGCTGGATCGCCCCGGAGCTGGCGAAGATCGAATCCGCGGTGGACGCGGCCCTGGCCGACGCGAACCTGACGCCCGATGACGTCGACCGGGTGTTCCTGACCGGCGGCTCGTCCCTGGTGCCGGCGGTCCGGGCCATCTTCCATCGCCGCTTCGAGCCTACGAAGATCGAGACCGGCGCGGAGCTGGAATCCATCGCCTCGGGGCTTGCCCTGATGGGCCGCGAACGCGACCTTTCGCGCTGGACCACGCGAGCCTCGGAGGGCCCATGACCGGCTATGTCGCCCTGCTGCGCGCCGTCAATGTCGGCGGCACGGGCAAGCTGCCGATGAGCGACCTCAAAGCCCTGTGCGAAGCGGCCGGCTTCGAAAAGGTCCGGACCTATATCGCGAGCGGCAATGTGGTGTTCGAGAGCGGCCGCGCCGAGGCCCAGGTGAAGGCCGCCCTGGAAGCCGCGCTGCACGGCTACGCCGGCAAGCCGGTCGGCGTCTGCGTCCGCACCGCCGCGGAGATCGCCGCGGTGCGCGACGACGATCCGTTCCCCGAGGCGCCCCGCAACCGCACCGTCGCGATCTTCCTGGACCATCCCGCGCCGCCCGACGCCCTCGACCACGCCGTGGGCCGCAAGGGCGAGCAGATGGCGCTCGGCCTTCGCGAGATCTACGTCCTCTACGACGAGGGCATGGGGACCTCGAAGCTGCGCATCCCGGCGGCCAAGGCCGGCACCGCGCGCAACATGAACACCGTGGCCAAGCTCGCCGCCATGGCCGCCGGACTCTAGGCCGGCGCCGCGATCGCCGCGGCCCCCGCGCCCGCCACCGCCACGTCGAACCGGTCCCGCATCTTCCCTCCCCCTAATGGGGAGGGACACGCCGCGATAGCGGCGAGGGTGGGGAAGTGCGGGCCAAACTCACGCTCACAGATCCTATCTCGGGCTTCCCAACCCGTCTCGCTGGCGCTCGCCACCCTCCCCATGAAGGGGAGGGAAGGTCATTTCCGTAAGGTCGGCGAGTCGAGGTCGAGCTGGTCCACCGGGATCACCTCCACATCCGGCCGCTTGGCCTTCAAGGCCGCGCCGAAGGTCTTGGCGTCGCCGGCCACGATGACGCTGGCCTTGGCCGGGTCCAGGACTCGCGCCGAGAAGGCCTGCACCTGGGCCGGGGTCACCGCCTCGACCCGCGCCGTATAGCGGGTGATCTCGTCCAGCGGCACGCCGTAGAGGGCGAGGTTGCCCAGGATGTCGGCGAGCCCGCCGGTGGTGGCCAGCCTGCGGCCATAGCCGCCCACCAGGTTCGACTTGCGCGCCGTCAGCTCGTCGGCGCTGGCCGGCGCCGCGCCCAGCGAGGCCATCTGCTCGACGATCAGGTCCAGCACCTGCGGGGCCGTCTCGTTCTTCGTCTGGGCCGAGGCTCGGAACGAGCCGGTCGTGCGGTTGGCGCTGAGGCTCGACGAGGCCCCGTAGGAGAGGCCCCGCTTCACCCGGATCTCCAGGTTCAGCCGCGAGGAGTAGCCGCCGCCCAGCAAGGTGTTGGCCACGATGCCCGGATAGTAGTCCGGGTCGCTGCGCGGGATGCCGGGCTTGGCCAGGTTCACCGCCGCCTGGCCGGCGCCGGGCAGGTCGATGAGCAGCGCGCGGGGCCGGGCCTGCGGGCTGATCGCCGGGATCGCCGGCATGGGCGTGGCCGGCTTGGCCCAGCCGCCGAAGGTCTTCTGCGCCAGGGCGAAGCCCTGTTCGGCGGTGATGTCGCCGGTCAGCACCAGGATGGCGTTGTCAGGCCTGAACCAGGCCTTGTGCAGGGCCGCCAGGTCCGCCGGCTTCAGCTTGGCGATGGAGGCCGGCGTGCCGGTGGAGACGTGGCCGTAGGGGGTGCCGGCGAACACGACCGGCGCGGCGGCGAAGGCCGAGACCTGGCCCGGTTCCTGGTAGGCCACCCGCAGGCCGTCGAGGCTCTGGGCCCGCTGGCGCTCCAGCTCCTCGGCCGCGAAGGCCGGGTTGCGCGCCACGTCGCCCATGATCGCCATGGCCTGGTCGAGCTTGTCCGGCATGACGTTCAGCGTCACCGACGAGGCCTCCAGGCTGGCGCCGGACTCCAGGGTGGCGCCCAGGGCCTCGGTCTGGCGGGCGATGTCGCGGGCCGAGCGGGTCTTCGTACCCTCGGTCAGCATGTCGGCGGTCATGCCGAAGGCCCCGGCGAGGCCCGCAGGGTCGGCCCAGCCGCCGGTCTTGATGGTCAGGTCGGCGGTGACCAGCGGCAGGCTGGAGGACCGCGCCACGATCACCCGCAGGCCGTTCGCCAGGGTCTTCTCGGCGGGCTTCGGCAGCACCGGGGCGACCGGCGCGGCCACCGGCGGCGGCTTCTGGCGCTGGCCTTCCGGGGCGAGCGCGTAGACCGGACCCGTGTAGGCGGTGGCGATCTTCGGCGGGGCCGGCGGCGTGGCGGCGGTCTCGCCCTTCGGCCGCTCGCTCTCCGGGCGGTAGCGGATGGTCATCCGCAGGTTCGGGTCGAGGTATTTCTTGGCCACCCGCTGTACGTCGGCGGCGGTCACCGCCTGCAGGTCGGCGAGCTCGGTGTTGGCCTTGGCCGCGTCGCCGTTGATCCGCAGGGCGTAGCCCAGCGCAAAGCCGCGCCCGTCGATGGTTTCGCGCTCGCGCAGCTTGCCGGCGATCAGTTCGTTCTTGGCCTCGTCCAGCTCGGCCTTGGTGGGCGGGGCGTCGCGCAGCGTCTGCACCTGGGCCAGCAGCGCGCGCTCGCCCTCGGCGATGGTGTGGCCCGAGGCCATGACCGCGCCCACCACGAAGGAGCCCGGCTGGGCCGGCAGGTCGGCGTTGGAATAGACCTCCGCGGCGATCTGCTTGTCATAGACCAGGCTGTCGTAGAGCCGCGAGGACTTGCCGGCCGACAGGATCGCGTCCAGCACCTTCAGCGCCGGGGCGTCGGGATCGGACGCCTTGACCCCCAGCCAGCTTATCGCCAGCGCCGGCAGCGGCACATTGGGGCCATAGCCGTCATAGACCCCGGCGTGGGTGCGCGCGGGCTCGACCGCCGTCACCCGCTGGATCGGCCTGGCCGGGTTCTTCAGGGGCGCGAGGTACTTGTCGATCCAGCCGTTGAGCTGCGCCTCGTCGAAGTTGCCGACCACGATCAGGGCGGCGTTGTCCGGGCGGTAGTAGGCCTCGTGGAACGACCGCACGTCGTCGATGGTGGCGGCGTCCAGTTCCTCGATCGAGCCGATCCCCGGGCGGTGGTAGGGGTGGGTCGTATAGGTCGCCTGCGGGACGTAGAGGGTGAACAGCCGGCCATAGGGCGAGGCCAGCACCCGCTGGCGCAGCTCCTCCTTCACCACGTCGCGCTCGGACTTGAAGTTGGCGTCGTCGATGACCAGCGAGCCGATCCGCTCGCCCTCGGCCCAGATCAGCCGCTCCAGGTGGTTGGCGGGAACCACCTCGTAGTAGTTGGTGAAGTCGTCGAAGGTGGACGCGTTGTTGAGGCCGCCGACGTCCTCGGTCAGCCGGTCGAAGCTCTCGGCCGGCAGGTCCTTGGTGGCCTTGAACATCATGTGCTCGAAGAGGTGGGCGAAGCCGGAGCGGCCCTGCGGGTCGTCCTTGGACCCGACGCCGTACCAGACCTGCACCGTCACATTGGGCGTCGTGCGGTCGAGCGATTCATAGACCTGCAGGCCGTTGGCCAGCGTCCGCTGCTTGTAGACGATCGGCGGGACCTCGCTCGCCGCGGGCCGGTGGGCCGGCGCGGCGTGCGGCTTGGCGGGCGCGGCCGCGGCGGGCGCGACGAGGGCCAGGGACAGGGTGACGGCGAGGAGGCTTGCGGCTTGGCGGATCATGGGGCGCCTGAAGATCGATGGGGCGCATTCCTTAGCATCCCGGGCGGCCGGCGGAACCTTACGGCTTCGTCATCCGGCTTCCTGAAGGTCGATCCGTCCTAGGGTCGGGACTCAATTATTTGGCCCGTCATTCCCGGCACACGGCCGGGAATGACGGCGAAAAAGTATTGAAACTACAACGTGATGATTGGGTGCTCAGTCTAGAGGCCGTGGGGGACCAACTCGGTCCGCGGGCGTCTCTTTTCCTTCCCCCTCGATGGGGGAAGGCCAGGATGGGGGTGCGCGCAGGGTCTTGGAGGGTGGATTGAGGACGGCGCCGAACTCAGGCCACGCCGCCAACTCAGCGGCGACACCCCATCCCAGCCCTTCCCCATCGAGGGGAAGGGCTGATCCCTTGATGACTTCCATCTTCCTGAAAGATTTGCCGCCGGCGGCGCAAGTTCCGAACAGCCCTTAGACCGTGTCCCCCCAATCCAGCCGCCGCGCCGTGGCGTAGTCCGCCTTGCCGCGCCGGGTCACCAGGCGCTGCGCCACCTGGCCGTCGAGGCCGCAGAGCTTGAGCGCGACGCCCGGCTTGCCGGCGCGCGGCGGGGCCAGCACGCGCGGCGCCGGCGGCAGGGCCGCCACGCCGGGCCGCGCGGCGATCAGGTAGCTGAAGCGTTCGTCCTCGAAAGGGACCTCCGCGCCCTTGGCCAGCCGGTGGTCGCGGCTGCGCGGCAGGCGGACGGAGAAATGGCACCAGTCGCCGCCGGTCAGCGGGCAGGCGGCCTGATGCGGGCAGGGCGCCAGGATCGCGGCTCCGGCGGCGATCAGCGCGGTCCGCGCCGCCAGGATGCGGGCGTAGCCGGCCGGGGTCCCGGGTTCGACCAGGGCCAGGAGGGCCTCAGTCGCATTCCACAATTCGGCGATGGTCGAAGCCTGTTTGTCGGGCGCGATCTCGGCCAGGGCGTAGCTGGCCACGACCAGGTCGGCGGCCGGCCAGGGGCCTGCGGCGGTCAGGTCGGCGCGCCGGGCCTGGGCGGCGCGCAGGGCGGCCGGACCCTCGGCGGCGAGCTCAGCCGCCAGCGCCAGGAACGGCGGGCTGTTGTCGAGCCAGGCGATCGCCGCCAGGCCGGGCCAGGCCTCGGTCGCCGCCCAGCTCGCCGCGCCGGTGCCCGCGCCGGCGTCCAGCAGGGTCGCGGGCGCAAAGCCGGGCGCGCGGCGGCCGGCCTCGGCGAACACCTTGGCGCAGGCGGCGTAGGTCGCGGGCAGGCGGGTCAGCGCATAGGCCAGCGCATCGTCGGCCTCGCGGATCACCCCGGACGAAGGCCGGCCGGCGCGGTAGGCCTCGGAGGTCCGCGCCGCGCGGTCGGCCAGGCCCTTGCGCGGCACGCCGTCGAGGGCGCGCTCCAGGGCCGCGCGCAGCGGGCCCGGCAGATCGGGGCTCATGGCGAGCCTTGCGGCGAGGCCTGACCGGCCCGCGCCAGGGCCTCGCGGCGCAGCGCCAGCAGCGCCTGGGGCACGTCGCGCCGCATCGCCAGCCGCGCCACCCAGCCCGGAACCGCGAACGGCGCGGCGACGCGGGCCTCATAGGTCACCCGCACCGCCTCGCCGTGCGGCTCCAGCCGCCATTCGCCCTCCAGCACCTTCAGGTCGCCGTCTGTGCGGTGGAAGGTCATCCGGTGCGTCGGCTCGAAGTCTTCGCGGTAGACCGTGCGCACCGAGGGCGTGAAGATCGGGCGCGTCACCTCCTCGCGGATATCCCAGCGGCCCTGCGGGTCGCGCTCCAGGATGCGGCAGCTCTTCAGGTTGGCGACCATGGTGGGGGCCAGGTCGCAGTCGGTCATCACCGCCCAGACCACCGCCTCGGGCGCGGCCACGTCGATCGCCGCGCGGATCATCCCCGAGGAGCCGTCGGCGTCGGGCCGCACCTCCACATAGGGGCGTCCGCGCTCCAGCAGCGCCTCGGCCCGCGCCGGCAGCTCCAGGGCGGCGGCGGCCGACGGGGCCAGCAGGGCGGCGGCCAGGAAAAGCGCGCGCATGTCGCCGGCCGCCCGCCCGCGGGCCTCAGGCGCTCGCCGGAGTCTTCAGCAACTCGTCGAGCACGGCGGGATCGGCGAGCGCGCCGGTGTCGCCGAGGTTCTTCGTCTCCCCCGCCGCCAGCTTGCGCAGGATGCGCCGCGCCAGATGCCCGGCCCGGGTCCGGGGCAGGGCGCGGGCGAAGCGCACGGTCTGGGGCGCGGCCGCCGGCCCGACCTCGCGCCGGACCAGGCCCTTCAGCTCGGCCTCCAGGATGTCGCTGGGCGCGGCGCCGTCGGCCAGCACCACATAGGCGTGGACGCTCTCGCCGCCTGCGCCCGGCACGCCGACGACGGCGGCCTCCAGCACGCTCTCCAGTTCCTCCATCACCCGCTCGATCTCGTCGGCGCCGATCTTCTGGCCGCCGAGGGTCAGGATGTCGGGGGCGCTGTCGTCGGCGCGGTTGCGCACCAGGTCGTCGACGACGCTGGGATCGGCCAGGGTCGAGGTGTCGCCCAGGTTGGCGATGTCGCCCTCGGCCACCTTGCGCAGGATGCGGCGCATGATCTTGCCGGAGCGGGTCTTGGGCAGCCCCGGCGCGAACTGGATGACGTCGGGCGAGGCGAAGGGGCCGATCTCGTGGCGCACGAAGTTGCGCAGCTCCGGCTCCAGCGTCGGCGTCGCCTCCACGTCGGCCTTGAGCGTCACGTAGCAGTAGATGCCCTGGCCCTTGATCTCGTGCGGATAGCCGACCACCGCGGCCTCGGCGACCGCCGGGTGGCCCACCAGGGCGCTCTCGATCTCGGCGGTGCCCAGCCGGTGGCCGGAGACGTTGATCACGTCGTCCACCCGCCCGGTGATCCAGTAGTAGCCGTCCTCGTCGCGCCGCGCCCCGTCGCCGGTGAAGTACTTGCCGGGATAGGTGGTGAAGTAGGTGGCGATGAACCGCTCGTGGTCGCCGTAGACCGTGCGCATCATGCCTGGCCAGCTGTCGGTCAGGCACAGGTTGCCGTTGATCGCGCCCTCCAGGACCTTGCCGTCGGCGTCCACCAGCTGCGGCTTCACGCCGGGCAGCGGCTTGGCGCAGGAGCCGGGCTTCAGCGGCGTGGCGCCCGGCAGCGGGCTCATCAGGCAGGCGCCGGTCTCGGTCTGCCACCAGGTGTCGACGATCGGGCAGCGCCCCTCGCCCACCACGCGGTGGTACCAGAGCCAGGCTTCCGGATTGATCGGCTCCCCGACCGTGCCGAGCAGGCGGATGGTGCTGCGCGAGGCGCGCTTCACCGGCTCGTCGCCCTCGCGCATCAGGGCCCGGATGGCGGTGGGCGCGGTGTAGAAGATCTCGACCTTGTGCTTGTCGCAGACCTCCCAGAACCGCGAGGCGGTCGGATAATTGGGCACGCCCTCGAACATCACCGTGGTGGCGGCGTTGGCCAGCGGCCCGTAGACCACATAGCTGTGGCCGGTCACCCATCCCACGTCGGCGGTGCACCAGAAGACCTCGCCCGGCCGGTAGTCGAAGACCAGTTCATGGGTGTGGGCCGCCCAGGTCAAGTAGCCGCCGGTGGTGTGCAGCACGCCCTTGGGCTTCCCCGTCGAGCCGGAGGTGTAGAGGATGAACAGCGGATCCTCGGCGTTCATCGGCTCGGGGTCGCACTGGTCGGAGACCGTGGCCTTGATGTCCGAATAGAAGACGTCGCGGCCTTCCTTCATCGGCACGTCGGCCTTGGTGCGGCGCACGACGATCACGTCGGTGACCCCCGGGCAGGAGGCCAGCGCCTCGTCGACGTTCCGTTTCAGGGGCACCGGCTTGCCGCCGCGCAGGCCCTCGTCGGCGGTGACCACGATCTTCGAATCGCAGTCCTGGATGCGGCCGGCGATGGAGTCCGGCGAGAAGCCGCCGAAGATCACCGAATGGATCGCCCCGATCCGCGCGCAGGCCAGCATGGCGTAGGCCGCCTGGGGGATCATCGGCAGGTAGATGGTCACCCGGTCGCCCTTCTTGACCCCTTTCGCCTTCAGCACATTGGCCATGCGGCAGACTTCGGCGTGCAGCTGGCCGTAGGTGATCGCGTCGCCGATGGAGCCGTCGTCGCTTTCCCAGATGATCGCGGTCTGGTCGGCGCGCTCCGGCAGGTGCCGGTCGACGCAGTTGACGGAGACGTTCAGCACCCCGTCGGCGTACCAGCGCACGCGGAAATCCTGGGCGTCGAACGAGACGTCCTTCACCTGCGTGAACGGCTTGATCCAGTCGAGCCGCCCGGCCACCTCGGCCCAGTAGCCGTCCGGGTCGGCCTCGACGCGGGCCACGGCGGCGTCGTAGGCCGCGGCGTTCATCCGGGCCTTCTTCGCCCAGGTCGCGGGAACTGGAAAGACTTCGCTGTCGGACACCGGCTCACACTCCCGAAATCGGCTCTGGAAGGGAGTATGCGGAGAGGGCCCACGGGCGCAACAACTGCCGCCAGCCGAGCTTGCCCGAAGCGGCCGGCGCAGCCATGGTCCGGGCATGGTTCGCAAGGGTCCGGTCGTCGCGTTTTCAGCGCTCGCGTTGCTCATGGCCGCCTGCGGCCCGGGTGTCCGCGCCAAGGGCTCGGCGGCGATCGCCTCCTTCCTGGCGGTGGTCCAGCGCGACGACCCCAGGGCCTTCGAGGCCGGCGTCGACCGTCCGGCGCTTCGGGCGGACCTGCGCGAGCAGCTCGCCGAGCTCGGCCGGACCCGCGGCGTGGACGTGGGCGGCGCCTCGGAGTTCGCCCTGGACCGGATGATCACCCCGCAGGCCGTGCGCGCCGCGGCCGCCCGCGTCGGGCCCGGCTGGCCGGCCGCGCCCACCGCCGCCCAGGTCGTCCCGCACATGAAGGTCGTCGACCGCGCCCACGTCTGCCTGGAAGAGGCCGCCAGCCGCCGCTGCCTGCTGAGCTTCGCCCAACGCGACGGCGCCTGGCGGTTGGCCGGCATGCGGTTCACGCCGCCCCCGTCCGAGGCCCCGCCGAACGCGCCCTGAGGCCGCCCGCGCTGGCCTCTTCGGCCGCGACGTCCTATGCGGAGGAGATCTTGAGACCCGAGGCCCGAACCCATGCTGCTGCACCTCTCGACCTGGCAAGAGATCGACGACTATCTGAAGCGCTCCAGAACGGTGGTGATTCCCATCGGGTCCAACGAGCAGCACGGCCCCACAGGCCTCCTGGGCACCGACTGGCTCTGCCCGGAGATCATCGCCCACGAAGCCCAGAAGACCCATGACCTGCTGGTCGCCCCGACCTTCAACATCGGCATGGCGCAGCACCACCTGGGCTTTCCGGGGACCATAGCGCTGCGGCCCTCGACCTTCATGGCGGTGATCGGCGACTGGTGCCGCAGCCTGGGCCTGGCGGGCTTCGAGAAGCTCTATTTCCTGAACGGCCACGGCGGCAACGTCGCCACCATCGATGCGGCCTTCTCCGAGCTCTACGCGGAGGCCACCTACAGCCAGCGCAACCGCGGCTTCGCCTGCAAGCAGAAGAACTGGTGGGAGCTGAAGGGCGTGCTGGCGCTGGCCAATCGCCAGTTCCCCACCGGCCACGGCAGCCACGCCACCCCCTCGGAGATCGCGGTCACCCAGTGGGGCTATCCGGACTCCATCAAGTCCGCCAACTACGCCCCGCAGGTCGCCCCCACCGGGCCGATCCGCGAGGCGCTCGACTTCCGCGCCCGCTATCCCGACGGCCGCATGGGCTCCGACCCCGGCCAGGCGACCCCGGAAAAGGGCGGCGAGCTGGTGGCCGCCGCCGTCGCGGGTCTGGTCGAGGACGTGGCCGCCTTCAGCGCCGAGGTCGCGCCGGCCTAGCCGCCAGGGGAGGAAACGGATGAACCACACGGCCTCCGGCCGGGCCTGGACTTCTGCACTCGCCCTGGCCGCGCTCTCGGGCGCCGCCGCCGCGCAGCCGCAGACCGCGGCGGCGTCCCTGCAGGCGTTCGAAGGCCGCTGGGCCTGCGCGGGCAGTTTCGCGGCCAGCGGCAAGCCCATCGCCTCGACGATCACCGCGGCCTGGGACGCGCCCACCCAGGCCCTGGTGCTGCATCAGGACGACCTGCCACCGAACCGCTTCCACGCCCTGGAGCTCTGGGGCGCCAATGGCCCGACCGGCTTCCGCGCCTCGATCTCCGACGCCTACAGCGGGGTCCGCTGGCTGGATTCGCCCGGCTGGGTCGATGACCGCCTGACCTGGACCCGCATGGCAGGCGCCGCGCCTGCCGAGCGGTTCGTCTTCACCCGCCCGCGGGACGGCGCCTTCACCGTCGAATGGTCGCCGGTCAAGAACGGCGGCTTCGTCCTGGGCGACAGCCTGACCTGTCGCAAGGCGCCGTCCTGACGGCCGTCACTTCGCCGCGACGGTGACGGTCAGCGAAGCGTGGGCCAGCGACGCCTTGGAGAGCTTCGCCAGCAGGTCGTCGGCGCGCTGGTCCGGCGCGACGGCGAAGGTCGCGGCGGGCATCGCCCAGAGGGTCAGCTGGTAATGGTGCAGGCCGCTGCCCGGCGGCGGGCAGGGGCCGTCGTAGGCCGCCTCGCCGAAGTTGCTGACCGCGGCATGCGCGCCGGCCGGCAGGACCTTGACGCCGCGCGGCAGGGCGGTCGTCGAGGGCGGCAGGTCGACCACCACCCAGTGCGACCAGAGCGCCGGCTTCACGTCCATGTCGACCATGGTCAGGACGTAGCTCCGCGCAGCGGCCAGCCCGCCGCTCCACGAGAGGTCGGGCGAGACGTTCTGGCCGCCGCACCGCGGATAGATGTGGGCCGCCGGCATGGTCGCGCCGGGCGTCAGGTCATGGCTGGAAAGCGTCAGGGCCAGGGCCGGGCTGGCGGCGGCCAGCGCCAGGGCGGTGGCGATCGGCAGGATGCGCATGGGGCGGTCTCGCGTCTTGTCCGGAGCCCAGCCTAGCCATTTCCGGACGCGGAAAATGTGCAAGTCAGGCGGTGAACACCTCGCCGTCGCGCTCGGCGATGGGCCAGGCGGTCAGGCTCAGCCCGAGGCAGGGGTGGGTCGCGCCGCGCCCGTCGAGGGTGAACAGCGCGCCGTGGCCGGTGCACAGGATGTGGCCGGCGTCGCGGGTCAGGTAGCGGTCGTCGAAGGTCGCCAGCGGCCAGCCGGCGTGCGGGCACGAATCGACGTAGCCGCTCAGCAGCCCGCCCTTGCGCACGACGAAGCCCGCGAAGATGCGGCCCTCCACGCGGAAGCGGAAACCCTTGCCGCCGGGGTCGGCGATCTCGGCCAGCGCGCACAGGCGCACGCCGGCCGCGGGCCGGGCGGGATTGTCGGCGGGATCCGCCACGGCCGGCCTATTCCTCGCGCAGCGGGCGGGAGAGCAGGCCGCGGATGGCCTCGTCGACGCCGATCTCGCCGGCCAGGATGGCGGCGACCGCCTCGCAGATCGGGGTGTCGACGCCGAGCTTGCGGGCCAACTGGCGCACGGCGGGCGCCGTCGCCACGCCCTCAGCCACCGACAGCTTCCCCGACAGCGCCTGCTCCAGCGTCTGGCCGCGGCCGAGCGCCAGGCCGACGCTCATGTTGCGCGATTGCGGGCTGGAGCAGGTCAGCACCAGGTCGCCCAGGCCGCAGAGCCCGGCCACGGTCTCGGCCTCGCCGCCGAGCGCCACGGCCAGCCGCGTCAGCTCGGAGAAGCCGCGGGTGATCAGGGCGGCGTGCGCGCTGCGCCCCAGGCCGCGGCCCTCGACGACGCCGCAGGCGATGGCCAGCACGTTCTTCACCGCCCCGCCGGCCTCGGCGCCGATCATGTCGGTGGCGAAGTAGGGGCGGAAGGTCGGCGTGGCGATCAGGTCCGCCAGCTCCTCGGCGCAACCGGGATCGGGACAGGCGAGCGTCACCGCGGTCGGCAGGCCGCGCGCCACCTCGCCGGCGAAGCTCGGCCCGGACAGCACCGCGGCCTGGGCCTGCGGGATGGTCTCGGCCAGCACCTGCGTCATCAGCTTCAGAGAGCCCTGCTCGACGCCCTTGGCGCAGAGCAGGATGCGCAGGCCTGCGCGCACGTGCGGGGCGAAGGCGCTCAGGGTGGCGCGCAGGTGCTGGGCCGGCGCCACGGCCAGCACGATGTCGCTGGCCGCCAGGTCGGCGAAGTCGCCGGTCGCGCGGATGCCCGGGTCGAGCTCCACGCCCGGCAGGAAGCTGGTGTTCTCGTGGCTGGCGTTGACGCTGGCCACCACGTCCGGCTCCCGCGCCCAGAGCGTCGTCTCGAGCCCGGCCCGCACGCACACCTGGGCGAGCGCCGTGCCCCAGGCGCCGCCGCCGATCACGCCCGCCGTCTTGGCCGGATGGGCCCTGCTCATGCCTTCGCTCCCTTGCGGCCGGGGACGTGGGTCGGGTTGGCGCTGGCCGCCGCCTCGTCCAACGGCCAGCGGGGCCGGGCGGCTGCATCCAGCGGGTCGGAAACGCCCTGCGCCAGCCGCTCGGCGCCGGCCAGGGCGATCATCGCGGCGTTGTCGGTGCAGTAGGCGAGCGGCGGGGCGGTGAAGGAAAAGCCCCGGCCCTCGGCGGTCGCCTGCAGCCGCGCCCGCACGGCGCGGTTGGCCGCCACCCCGCCGGCCACCACGAAGCGCAGGCCCTGCCCCGGGTGGGCCTCGGCATAGGCGGCCATCGCCCGGTCGCTGCGCTCGGCGAGCTGGGCGGCGATGGCCGCCTGCACGGCCGCGGCCAGGTCGGCGCGCTCGGCGTCCGTGGTCAGGGTCTCGGCGATCCGCGCCGCGGCGGTCTTCAGGCCGGAGAACGAGAAATCGCAGTCCTTGCGCCCGAGCAGCATGCGCGGCAGCACGAACGTCCCGGGATCGCCGCGGTCCGCCAGGGCCTCCAGCGCCGGTCCGCCCGGATAGGGCAGGCCCAGCGTCTTGGCGATCTTGTCGAAGGCCTCGCCGGCCGCGTCGTCGATGGTCGAGCCCAGCCTGCGGCAGGCGCCGATCCCGTCCACCGACAGGAGCTGGCAGTGCCCGCCGGAGACCAGCAGCAGCAGGAAGGGATAGGCGACCTCGGCCGCCAGCCGCGCCGAGACCGCGTGGCCCTCCAGGTGGTTCACCGCCACCAGCGGCAGGCCGCGGGCGAGCGCCACCGCCTTGCCGAACGACAGCCCCACCATCACCCCGCCCACCAGGCCCGGCCCGGCGGTGGCCGCGACGCCGGTCAGGCCCTCGAAGCCGACCCCGGCCTCGCCCAGCGCGCGGGCCGCGATCGCGTCGATGCTCTCCACATGCGCGCGCGCGGCGATCTCCGGCACCACGCCGCCGAACGGCGCGTGGGCGGCGATCTGGCTGGCCACCACCGAAGACAGCACCTCGACCGCCCCGTCGGCGTGGCGGCGCACCACCGCGGCCGCGGTCTCGTCGCAGCTGGTCTCGAGACCTAAGACGACTTGGGTTGCTGGGGTCATCCGGTTGCCGGGGGGCGCCCGCTCCTGTAGCAGGCGCAGTTCAAGTTTCGCGCCCCGAGGTAGCCTTCCCCCCGTGACCACGCAACCGCTCGTCAGGATCGGCGCCCGCGGCTCCAAGCTGTCGCTGGCCCAGGCCGGCCACATGCAGCGCCGCATCGCCGCGGCCCTCGGCGCCGATCCGGAGGACGCGGCCGCCGTGGAGGCCGTCGCCCCGCTGATCGTCATCACCACCACCGGCGACCGGGTGCAGGATCGCCGGCTGCTGGAGATCGGCGGCAAGGGCATGTTCACCAAGGAGATCGAGGAGGCCCTGCTGGACGGCCGCATCGACTGCGCCATCCATTCGCTGAAGGACATGCCGGCCCTGCTGCCGGACGGCCTCTGCATCGCCGCCATCCCCGAGCGGGAGGACCCGCGCGACGCCTTCCTGAGCCTGAAGGCCGAGCGGCTGGAGGACCTGGCCCAGGGCGCCGTGCTCGGCACCGCCAGCCTCAGGCGCCAGGCCCAGGCCCTGCATCGCCGGCCCGACCTCGACGTCCGGATGCTGCGCGGCAACGTCGACACCCGCCTGGCCAAGCTGCAGGCCGGCGACGCCGACGCGATCCTGCTGGCCGTGGCGGGGCTGAAGCGCCTGGGTCTCGGCCACCTGCCGAAGAGCCTGATCGACCCCGTCGAGTGCCCGCCGGCCCCGGGCCAGGGCGCGCTCGCCATCGAGACCCGCCTGGGCGACTGCGACGCCGCCTGGGTCCAGGCCATCCGCCACGCGCCCACCACCGTCGCGGTCGCGGCCGAGCGCGGCGCGCTCACCGCCCTCGAAGGCTCCTGCAAGACGGCCATCGGGGCCCATGCCTGGTTCGAGGGCGCGCACCTGAAGCTGATCGTCGAGGCGCTCTCCACCGACGGCCGCGCCCGCTTCCGCCACGCCGGCGAAGCCGACCTCACCGAGCTCGGCGATCCGGAAGCCTCGGCGCGGGCGCTCGGGTTGTCGCTGGGCCTGGCGGTGAAGGACGAAGCCGGCGACGCGATCGCGTTCTGAGCGGCCGCGCCCAGGCCGCCGCAGTCTCTCTTCTCGCTCGTCATCCCCGGGCTCGTCCCGGGGATCCACAGACTCCGAGGCGAAGGGCGCGCGCGGCGCCGCCGCATCCTCTCCGCCTACGCGGAGATCATGGATGGCCGGGACAAGCCCGGCCATGACGAGCAGAAAGAGGGAAAAGGACGTGAAGGCCGGCATCCTTCAGGATGCTGGATAGCCCGACGCCACAGCAAACTGGCCGCCATGGCCTTAAGGCGCAGTCCGTCCGGCCCGTTCCCTTGCCCCTACCGCGACATCCACGGCTTCGACTTCGACGAGGAGTGCTGGGCCGCCGCCTGCTCGCGCTGGAACTTGCCCCCGCGGGGCGGTTTGGGCTTCGCTGCGATGGCCGCCTTCTTGAGGCGCAGCGCCCGCTGGATCGGGGTTTCGCCAGAGGCTTTCTCCGGGGTTTCCCCGGCGGCTTTCTCGGGGGACTTCGGGTCGTTCGTCATCGTGGTCCCTCGTGAACGGCTGGATTTGCCGCCTCATATAGGGTTTGCAGAAGGTTAAGGCTCTCTGAGCTAGATGGGGACGCATGGCTCGACGTCGGCAGAAGATCTGGATCACCCGCGCCCAGCCCGGCGCGGCGGCCACCGCGGACCGCGTGCGGGCGCTGGGGCATGAGGCGATCGTGGCCCCGCTGCTGGCGGTCCGCGCCATGGAGGACGCGCAGGTCGACCTCAACGGCGTCGCGGCCCTGGCCTTCACCAGCGCCAACGGCGTGCGCTGCTTTTCCGACATCTGCGCCGAGCGGGCGATCCGGGTGTTCGCGGTCGGGGCGGCCACCGCCCAGGCCGCGCGCGCGGCGGGGTTCAAGCTGGTGCTGTCCGCCGACGGCGACGTCGACGCCCTCGCCGAAGGCATCGGCCAGCGGCGGGGCGAGCTGCGCGGCGTGGTGCTGCATCCCGGGGCCGCCGAGCCCGCGGGCGACCTGGCGGGCGCGTTGGAGAAACAGGGCGTCGCGGCCCGCTCGCTGATCCTCTACGAGACCGCCCCGGTGAAGCTCGAGGACGAGGCCGCCAATCAGCTGGTTCAGGCCGACGCCGTGCTGCTGCATTCCCCGCGCGCGGCCAAGGCGCTGGCCGCCGTCCTCAAGCTGCACCCGGCCCCGAAGCTGCGGGCGCTGGGCCTGTCCAAGGCGGTGATGAAGCCGCTCTCGCGCACGCCGCTGGCGGCGCGCGCCTTTCCCTCCATGCCCCTCGAAGGGGCCCTGCTGAATCTGATAGACCGGACCCCATGAGCCCCCCTTCTGGCCTTCAGCCCGACGCCTCGGAGATCACCGCGCCCAAGGACCCCGCCGCCTACCGGCCGCGTCCGCTGCTCGGTGCGACCTTCTGGGCGATGCTGGCGCTGATGCTGCTCTGCGTGCTGGCGGGCGTGGCGGTCGCCGAGTTCGTGCCGCGCCTCCTGGCGCCGAAGCCCCCCGTGCGCCATGCGGCCGACGCCGCGCCGCCCGTCGAGACCCAGGCCGCCGCTTCCGCGCCGGCGCCCGTCGCCGCCGCGCCCGCCCCGGCCGCGCCTTCCGCCGACGTCGCCCGCCTCAGCGCCCGGGTCGCCACCCTCGAGGGCCAGCAGGCGCACGCCAGCCAGGCCGCCGCCGCGGCGCTCGCCGCCTCGGCGGTGGTCGACGCCACCCAAGGGACCGGCCCCTTCGCCGAGGAGCTGGCCAGCCTGCGCGCCATCTCCGCGCCGTCGCCGGAGCTGATGGCGCTCGCCCGCCTCGCCCAGGCCGGCGCCCCCAGCCGCGCGGCGCTCGCCGCCAGCTTCCCCGACTATGCCGCCGCCGCCGCCAGCGCCGCCCGCGCGCCCAATGGCCAAGGCGGGGGCGACAAGGCCGGACTGGGCGACCGCATCGTCTACGAGCTGTCCCGCGTGGTCAGCCTGCGCCGCGTGGGCGACGTGCCCGGCGACAGCGTCGACGCCCTCCTGGCCCGCGCCGAGCGGCAGGTGGCGGACGGCGACCTCGACCGGTGCCTGCGCACCCTCGACCGCCTGCCGCCGCCGGCGCGCGAGGCCATGGCCCCCTGGCGCAGCCGCGCCGAGCGCCGCGCCGAGATCGACCGCAACGCCCAGGCGCTGCGCGCGCGGGCCCTGCAGACCCTGGCCAGCGAGGCGAGGGGCGGCGCATGATCCGCGCCAGCCTGGTCATCCTCCTGGTGGGCGCCGTGGCGGTGACCGCGCTTGCGCTGACCGGCGACGCCGGCCGCGCCAGCGTCATCTGGCTGGGCTGGCGGGCCGACATGACCGCCTCGGCCATGGTGGTCATCGTGCTGTTCGGGGCCCTGCTGGCGACCGTCGCCTGGCGGACCCTGCTCTGGGTGCTGGCCGCCCCGCAGCGGGCCGAGCGCATCCGGGCCGAAAGCCGCCGGCGCCAGGCCAACGAGACTCTGACCCGCGGCTTCCTGGCCGCGGCCGCCGGCGACGGCTCGGAGGCGCGGCGCCTGGCCCAGAAGGCCGCCGACCTCGCCGACGAGACCCCGGGCCTGGTCCGCGTGCTGGCCGCCCAGGCCGCCGAGGCCGCGGGCGACGTCGCCGCCGCCCAGGCCGCCTATTCCGCCATGCTGGGCTTCCCGGAGATGCGGCTGGCCGGCCACAAGGGGCTGATGCAGCTGGCCCTGGCCCAGGGCGAGCGCGAGACGGCGCTGCGCCACGCCCAGGAGGCGTTCGGCGAGACCCGCAGCGCCCGCTGGGCCTGGCGCGCGCTCCTCGAAGCGCGCCTCGACGCCGCCGAATGGAGCGCCGGCCTCGAACTGGTCAGGAATGCGCTCGACCGCAAGATCGTCCCGCCGGTCACCGCCGAGCGCGCCCGCGCCGCGCTCCTGGCCGCGCTCGCCGCCCAGCTCGAGACCTCGCCGGAGCCCAAGGCCCGCGGCCAGGCGCTCGACAGCGCCGTCGAGGCCGCCAAGCTGCAGCCGGGCTTCGCGCCGGGCGTGGTGATGGCCGCCCGCCTGCTGGCCGCCGACGGCAAGGTCGGCCGGGCCGCCGCGACCCTGGAAAACGCCTGGAAGACCGCACCGCACCCGGCGCTGTGGCTCGCCTTCCGCGACCTGAAGACCGACGAGACGCCGCGCGAGCGGGGCCAGCGCCTGATGGAGCTGGTGGCCCAGAACCCCGCCCACCGCGAGAGCCGCATCCTGGGCGTCGAGCGCGCCCTGATCGCCGGGGACACCGCCGCGGCGCGCCAGGCGATGGCGAGCCTGGAGGCCGAGCCGCTGACCGCCCGCATCGCCGGCCTGCGCGCCCGCCTGGCCTTCGCGTCCGGCCAGCCCGACGAAGCGCGCCTGTGGCTCAGCCAGGGCGCGAACGCCCCGCAGGAGCCCGACTGGTCCGACCTCGACCCGGAAGGCCGCGCCTTCGCCTACCAGGCGGCCGACTGGGCCCGTCTGGTGATCACCTACGCCGAGACTGGCGAGCTGATCCATCCGCGTCACGAGCGGCGCGAACGCTCGCTGAGCGCCCTGCCGGAGCTGCCGATCGCCTACGCCGACACCGCCTCCTTCATCACCGCCGACGGCCTGGAGCCGGTGCTCTATCCGGTCGACGACCAGGACTATGACGAGGACGACGGCCTGGCCGCCGAGGCCGAGCCCGCGACCCCGCGCCGCCGTCCCGGCCGTGGCCGCTTGGCGAGCGACCCGAGAGCCGCTAAATAGGCCCTCCTTCGCGGCGGGGCGTTCCCCGGCGCAACCGGATCAGGCCCCCCTCGCGGGATCAATGGGCCGCCTTAGCTCAGCCGGTAGAGCGGCGCATTCGTAATGCGTAGGTCAGGTGTTCGAGTCACCTAGGCGGCACCATCCTTCCCGCGGTCCGGTCGATGCGGCGATGTCGGGGCGGTTCGAGGCTTCGAATCGCGGCCCCGGCGGAACAGCGCAGCGGCGCAATCCCTCACCCAGGCGGCGCGAGCGCGGCGCTCGGCGCGCGGCTTCGGTGTCGGCGCAACGCCGCGCCGGTCAGGCCGAGACCCGCGATCATCAGCAGCCATGTTTCCGGCTCGGGCGCGGCCGAGATGAGATTGATCTCGATCAGTCCAGCGCCCGAGTTCGCGCCGGACTGACCGAAGATGTCGGTGAAAGCCGAGTCGAGATACGATCCGCCGCCGCCGCGCATCGCGCCGCCGGTATATCCGCCGCCGCCGCCGCCAAAGCTGTAATCCGCCCCGCCGCCGCCGCCGAACCCGCCAGTATGGAATACGAAGGTGCCCCCGCCAAAGTCTTGGGAAAGGATCGCGATCGTATCGCCGCCAGCGAAGGACGGACGCGATTTTCCACCCGTCCCATAAGGCAAGGAGGCATATGGCTGGATGTTGGTTGGTCGCGGCGTTTCGCCTGGGCCATCGCTGAGCCAGCCGGCGCCGCTTGAGCCTTGTCCGAGCACGCCGCCGGCGACCAGGGAGTCGATCTTCCCGTCGCCCCCAGGGATGCCTTGGAAGGTGTCGCCGCCGCCGCCGCCGGCCACCCCGATCAGCCGGCTTCCGTCGATGAGCCAGCTTCCGCCGCCGCCGCCGCCGCCACGATCGCCGCCGCCAGGTGCGCCTTGCCCGCCAACCACCACCGTGAGCTGCGTCCCACCGTCGAGGCGGATGTCGCCGCCGATCATCGCGCCCCAGCCCCTCTCGCCGGGAAACAGGATTTGATCGAGGTTTCCCCCAGCGGCGCCGTTGAACGTCACCTGGTAGACTCCGGTCAGGGGAACAACCCAGGTCTCGACCTGGCCGGTATAGGAAAAGACATCGGCGCGCGCCGCGCCGGCGATCGCCACGGCTCCCGCTGCAATCGCGATCCACCCGGTCCGTCTCATTGCACTCTCCGTCCTGCCGGCCGAGCAAGCGCCCTCGGAGATCGGCGGTCAACCGTCCGGCTGGCCGGAAGAACGGCCGCCGCGCTCCGATAAACCCTGGCGGTGAAGCTTGGTTGCGCTTGCAGCCTTCGCTCCGGCGTTACGCGCCGTTAGGTCGCGGCCTGTTAGGGCTGGCGCTCGGCGGGGCGCGGGTGTTCAAGCGGGTCCCACAATCCCCGGTCCTTTCCTCCCTTCCTTCTCGAGGTGTCATGATGCGAGCCCTCTCCACGCCGTTGCTCGCGGCGCTCCTGGCGGCCGCCGCGGCGCCTGCGATGGCGGCGCCCGCCGCCAAGGCTCCGGCCGCGGCCGCCAACCCGGTGACCTCCGACGTCCGCTGCCTGCTGACCATGGCCGCGCTCGGCCAGGACAAGGAGCGCCAGCAGGCCGCGGTGATCGGGGCCTATTTCTTCGCCGGCCGGCTCAGCGTCCGCGCGCCCGGCCTCGACGTCCCCGCCGCCATCAAGGTGCAGGAGGCGGCCATGTCGCCCAAGGACCTGCCGGCCGAGGCGCAGCGCTGCGGACCGCTGGTCCAGGGCGCCATGCGGGCCCTGCAGCAGAGCTTCTCCGCGCCCGCCGCCGCCGCGCCGCCCGCGGCCGCCGCGCCCGCGCCCAAGGCCGCGGCGCCTGCGCCTGCGACGCCCGCGCCGAAATAGCCGGCCGGGCCCTCCCGCCGCTCAGTTGGCCGCCGCCGCGGCGGTCATGGCCGGGCCGATCTCGTCGTGCAGCACGAGATCGGCGAAGCCGTCGAGGTCCGTCGGCTCGCGGTTGACGATGGCGAGCCTGGCCCCGTTGCGCTTGGCCAGCAGCGGGAAGCCCGCCGCCGGATGCACCACCAGGGACGAGCCCAGCACCAGGAACGCGTCGCAGTCGAGCGTCGCGGCCTCGGCCCGCGCCATGGGCCCGGCGGGCATGGCCTGGCCGAAGGAGATGGTGGCGGTCTTCACCAGCCCGCCGCAGCGGCGGCAGTAGGGGATCTCGCCGGCCTTCAGGAAGCTCTCCTTCAGCGCCTCCAGCTCGTGCCGTTCGGCGCATTCCAGGCAGGTCGCGTAGCTGGCGTTGCCGTGCAGCTCGATGACCTGGTCGGCCGGGACGCCGGAGGCCTGGTGCAGGTTGTCGACGTTCTGGGTGATCACCGCCGTCGCCTTGCCCTGGGCGACGAGCCGCGCCACCGCCATGTGCCCGGCGTTGGGCGCGCGGCCCACCCAGCCGGCGCGGCCGGAGAAGGCCCGCTCCCAGGCCTCGCGCCGCTTCGCCGGGTCGGAGACGAACTCCTGGAAGTAGATCGGCTTCATCCGGCTCCAGACCCCGCCGGGGCTGCGGAAATCGGGGATGCCGGATTCGGTGGAGATGCCCGCGCCGGTGAACACCACCAGCCGGCGGGCGTCGGCGATCAGCCGGGCGAGGTCGGCGCGGGCGGCGGCGTCGGGCATGGCCCATCTTGGCGCCGGCGACGGCTTCGCGGCTAGGGGCTTAGGCGGAGAAGGGGGGCCGGCCCGACATCGGTCGGGGGGGATGCCAGGATGTTCGCCGGGCCGGCCCTGGACCGTCGGCGGGGGGGAGCCGAGGGTCGCGTGGTTAACCGGCCGCCGGCGGATAGGTTCCTAAGGCGCCGTTGCTAGTTTTGGGCGAGTCCCGGGAAAGCGCCGGCGAGGTCGGCCTCGGTGAGGCCCGCGACCTCGATCCGCTTCAGGCGGGCGGTGTGGCCGGCGACCAGGGTCAGCGCCGATTTCGGCCGGCCGAGCGCCTTGGCCAGCAGGGCGACCAGCGCGGCGTTGGCCTGGCCGTCCGCCGCGGCCGCGGCGACGCGCACCTTCAGCACCGGACGCCCCGCCGCGTCCCGGCTCCAGCCCTCGATCGCGTCGCGCCCGCCGCGCGGTGTGACGCGGACGGCCAGGATCATGGGGTCTAGTGCAGCACCGCGATGATCGGGCCGAAGGCCAGCGGCAGCAGGTATTGCCGCACGCCCTGGATGATCAAGAGCGCGATGATCGGGGTGATGTCGACGCCGCCGATCGGCGGGATGACCTTCTGCAGGGGCCGCAGGATCGGCCGCGTCACCGCGTCCAGGAAGTGGGCGACGCTGTAGACCACCTGGTTGCGCAGGTTGATCACGTCGAAGGCCACCAGCCACGACAGGATGGCGCTGATGATGATCGCCACGACCAGAAGGCCCAGAAGCCCGTCGACGATGAAGTAGAGGAAGGATCCCATGGCCGCCTTCTAGCGGGGTTTGCGGAACGGGCAAAGGCTGCGCCGTAGAGGTGCGGCGACGAAGCGGGACGGCGCGGCTTGACAGAGGCGGGCCCAAAAGGGTTATTCCGCGCCTTCCTGGGTTTTCCCTGGGGGCCGTAGCTCAGATGGTAGAGCGCCTCGTTCGCAATGAGGAGGTCAGGGGTTCGATTCCCCTCGGCTCCACCAGGAGCCCCCTTTTTGCGGCGCTGGCGTCCTAGAGCACGATGCGGTCAGGTGGACTCACCTGACCGCTGAATCGTGCTCTAGAAACAAAAGCGTAGACCCTGATTCAGCGTTCAGGTCGCTTCGACCCGAACCCATCAGGGTCTAGGACAGCGGAACCTCGGCGCAAGGACAGACCAGGGCTGGTCCGTTCGGCGCGATGAAATCCGCCCAGATCGCATTGTGGTGCTCGATGACCTTTTCCGCCGGCAGGTGCGGCCTGTTCGAGGTCGTATGCCCGTCGCAGGGGACGACCGTCGGATAGCCGCGGCCGAGCGCGCTGCGCACCGTGGTGTCGACGCAATAGTCCGTCGCGCAGCCGCCGATGATCAGCCGCTCGACGGCGTGGGCGCGGAGCGTGCTTTCGAGGGCGGTGCCCAGGAAGGCGTCGCACGCTGACTTCCGCACCACCGGGTCGGCCGGCCGCACGTCCAGGTCGGCCGCCAGGCGCCAGCCCGGCTCGCCCGGGAAGTGGGCGTCGCCCTGCGGGCCGTCGTGCTGGATGAAGATCACCACCCCGCCGGCGTCGCGCACCGCCCCGGCGAGGCGGTTGAGCCTTTGGATGACCGCGTCGGAGTCGTGCTTGGGATTCGTCTCGCAGACCGAGCCTTCCTGCATGTCGACGATGATGAGCGCGCTCTTCATGCGGATTGATCCCCTTCCATCGGCATCCTCGCTGTCGCCAGGCCCATCCCGCGCCTGGGCCGGCTCCGGCCGGCCCTCGGGCCGCGCCAGGCCTCGGCTCCGCCAATCAAACCAAAAGTTCGTCTATTTTGCTCGTTTCTTGAGGGCGGCTTTCGATGTCGCCCACATTGAGTGAGGGGCAAGAGCGGCTGACTGCAGAGGTCCGGGCGGCGCGCGTCGCGCCCGACGCGAACGCCGGGTGCGGGCATTTTTCTCCAGCGGTCGAATTCCAAGACTTCGGGACGCTAAGACCAGAGACCTCCGCTCCACCAGGACCTCTGGACGCTGTCGGGTCACGCGCCCTCGGGCCGGATCGGGCGGTACCAGGCCTCCACGAAGGCGAAGGCGCCGAAGGCCACCAGGCCGAGCGCCACGAAGACCAGCACCACGTCGCCCCACGACTGGCGGTGGAGCGCCCAGAGCGCGCCGCCCACCCCGCGCACCTCGGCGGCGTGCTCGTGCCAGCCGGCGCTCAGCATGAAGAAGCCGACCGGCAGCATGGCGATCCCCCGCCCGAAATAGCCGACCCGCGCCAGCCGGCAGGCCCAGCGCGCGGTGACCGGATCGCATTTCAGCGTGGCGCCGAAGTTGTCGACTACGCCGCGGATCGCATTGCCCAGGCCGCAGGCGACGATGAACAGGCCGGCCGCGATCACCACCGTGGCGCCCAGCGGCCAGGCCAGCACCGCGGCGACCGTCGCCCGCGTCTGGGCCACCTCGCTCACGTGGTGCAGGTCGTGCATGGTGTCGATCAGCCCGAACACCGAGACCGCCAGGCCGCCATAGATCAGGCCGCTCAGCGCCTGGCCGGCGCGGCTGGCCCAGGCCTTGGCGCTGCGGCCCTGGTGGTCGGCGTCGAACACCGACTGCAGGGCCCGCCAGCCGGCGAAGCCATAGAGCCCCAGCCCGGTCAGCCACAGCAGCACCACCCCCAGCGGCCAGCGCCCCCAGGCCTCCAGCGCGCCGATCGCCCCGTGGGTGTGCGGCGCGAGCCGGGCCACCGCCAGGAGCGCGATCAGCCCGATGCTCAGATAGACGAAGCCGCGCGCCATATAGCCCAGCCGCGCGGCCATCTCGGCCGTCGCCGCCCAGGGGGCGACCGCGAAGCGGCGGCGAAGGCGCGCGATCACCCGGCCGCCGGGCAGGCCGAGGACGGTCGAGCTGGGCTGGCCGTCCATGCCGCCGGTCCCTAGTGGGCGTCGTCCCAGTTGGTCGCGGCGCGGGCCTCGACCACCAGGGGGACGGAAAGCGAGACGGCGGGCTCGGGGGCCTTTTCCATGACCGCCTTGGCGACCGCGATCACCTGCTCGGCCTCGGCCTCGGGGGCCTCGAAGATCAGTTCGTCGTGCACCTGCAGCAGCATCCTGGCGGTCAGGCCGGCGTCGCGCAGGGCCTGCGGCATGCGCACCATGGCCCGGCGGATCACGTCGGCGGCTGCGCCCTGGATCGGGGCGTTGATGGCCGCCCGGTCGCCGAACGCCCGCTCGGCCGGCGACTTCCCCTGGGCGGCGGGGATGAACACCTTGCGGCCGAAGATGGTGGTCACGAACCCCTCGGAGCGCACCTGGCGCTGCATGCGGTCCATGTAGGTGCGGATGCCGGGGAAGCGTTCGAAGTAGGTCTTGATGTAGGCGCCGGCCTCCTCGCGCGGGATCGACAGCTGGTTGGCCAGGCCGAAGGCCGAGATGCCGTAGACGATGCCGAAGTTGATCGCCTTGGCGCGCCGTCGGGTCTCGGCCGGCATG
>Ga0207695_10002039_pt1 | contig 30971 bp, 32 predicted proteins | sample KBSC54metaG_FD_184354 | JGI IMG/M metagenome (GOLD analysis project Ga0207695, IMG submission 184354) | Corn rhizosphere microbial communities from Kellogg Biological Station, Michigan, USA - KBS C5-4 metaG (SPAdes) (version 2) | ecosystem: Host-associated > Plants > Roots > Rhizosphere > Soil... | reverse complement strand
ATTCATCCACCAGCTATCGCCGCGATTGCTGGACTTGAAGAAGTACTGCGCCGCCATGTAGACCTTGGCCGGATTGTGGACCGAGATCTCGATGGGGGCGTTCCAATAGAAGCGCAGAGGATCGAGTTTGGCCGGAGCGTTCATCACGTTCGGAGTTCCACCGCGTCCGCCGAAATCCGCGGCGGCAGCAGCAGCGGCAGCCGCGGCCGTACCGCCTTCGTCGCCGCCCTGTACCGCGCCGCGACCGGCGTTCGGCCGGATGCTCTTCTGCGTGCCGTTGCGCAGATCGTGACGCGACATTGCGCCATCCTGCGATTCGCCGTACACAATGGACCAATCGGTGGGATCCTGGCGCGTGTAGAAGCCGTCGCCGCCGGCCACCGTGAACCAGTCGGCGTTAGTCGGACCGTTGCCCGCGCGCATGGCGCTAGGTCCGCACCAGGCGTTATTGTCCTGCAGACCGCCGCAAACCCAATAGGGCCGGCGCATGTCGGCGGACACTTGATAGAACTGACCCACGGCGATGTCGTTGTGGTGATCCCAACTGTTGGGCTTGGCGCCGTTGTTGCTGCTGTCGAAACCGCCGTCGTGGCCGACCCACACCTGGCGTGAATCCTTGGGATTGATCCAGACCGCGTGGTAGTCGGTGTGGGATGCCTGCATGCCGTACCAGGTCTTGCCGCCATCGATGGAGACGCGGCCGGGATTGCCGCCGGTGAAAATCTTCTGGTCGTTATTCGGATCGACGCGGATCTGGCTGAAGTACATCGGCCGATCGTTGCAGCCGCTCATCTGCTTCCAGGTCTTGCCGCCGTCTTCGGAACGGAAAACGCCGCTGCCGTTGGGATCGGGTGCCGCCGTCGCAGCAGCACCGCGTCCGCCGCCACCGCCGCCACCTCCACGGCCGCCGGCGCCGAGCCACTCGGTGTCGGTGCCCGCAGGGCAACTGCCGCCGCCCGTGTCACCGCCGCCGCCGCGACCCGCCAGACCGGCCAGGTTCTGCTGCGTGATCGTACCTGCGGTAAATGCGGTGCGGATGTGCTCGGCGGTCACGATGCCGCCTGAGATCGCGCCGCGCATCTGGTCGACGGGCACAGTGCCCGCGACGAAGCCCGCGATGATCTGCTCGGCAGTCATGCCCGCGGGCGGCGGGGCAGACGCCGTGGAGGGCGGCTTCTGCGGTCCGCCTTCTTTATCGGTGCCGCCGCCGGTGCCGGCTCCCGCGCCGGCTTCTACCTGCGCGTAAACGATATTCGGATTCGCGCGATACACGGATACCGCGATGCGGCCGTAGATGCCGTCTTTCGGTTTCGGCCAACCGGCACCGTCGATCCGGGTCCAGGTATTTCCCGCGTCGGTGGTCTTCCAGAGACCGCTGTTGGCGCTGCCGCCGTTCAATCCCCACCAGGTGCGGCGGCGCGCGTACGAACTCGCATAGAGCACATTCGGGTGCGAGAGATCGATCGCGACATCGTTGAAGCCCGTGTCATTGTCGATGAATTTCGAGAGCTTCCACGTTTTGCCGCCATCGGTGGTTTTGTAGAGGCCTCGTTCCGGGTTGGGCCCGAACAGGTGGCCCATAGCCGCGACGTAGACCACATTGGGGTTGGCCGGATCCACTACGATGCGGCCGATCGACTGGGTATTGTCGAGGCCGAGGTGCGTCCAATGCGCGCCTCCATCGGTGGTTCCCCAAACGCCGTCGCCGATCGACGAACTCTGGCGATTGTTGGCTTCGCCGGTGCCGACGTACACGATCTCCTTATTCGACGGAGCGATCGCGATGGCTCCGACGGAGGCGTTCTCCATGTTCTCCCACAGAGGCTTCCAGTAGTTTCCGCCATCAGTGGTTTTCCAAAGGCCTCCGGTCGCGAATCCGATGTACATGGTCATGGGATCCTGCTCGGCCGCCTGGATATCGTCGACGCGGCCCATCATGTTGGCCGGTCCGATGGAGCGGAACGTAAAGCTGCGGAGCAATGGGTCCGGGGATTGGTTGGGCGGCGGCGTCTGCGGAGCCTGCGCGCCTCTTCCTTGCCCCCATGTAGCTGCGGCGAGACCTAAACAGGCCGAAAAAGCCAATAACGTCGTGTAAATCCGGCGATGCGAATGCCGAAAAAGCATAGCTCTCCTCTCGTCTTGAACGCCCCCGTTCGACCCCTAGTTGTTTATGCTGATTACGGTAAATTTACCACAAAGGTAGGAGCGGCACAGCGCGAGTTCACGCGAGTTCACAGAGCCGGGCCGCCGGGGAGGACGAGATAGCCTTTGACGGACCTTGCGCTGACGCTGGTAATGACCAGTTTGCGCTCCTTGCCGTCGGTGCGGCCAAAGAAGATTACCGGGCTCCAGGCGTTCTGGCCGCGCAGCCAGATGGTGCGGCGATCGGGCATCACCCACATCCAACCGTAGAGGCGGCGGGCGGCCGGGTCGGTGCTGGACAGGCCGAAGGATATTCCTGGCGCCAACTGGCGGCTATGGCCGGCGGCCACGTCGAACGGGATCGTCCGGGGACTGCGATCGGCTGTTCTCGCGTCGGAGCCGCGGCCGTAACTGGCGTTTGGCCAGCGAGGGAGCGATGCCTTCGCTGTCGACGCGCGCAGGATGGCGGGCGCTGGCGGCGGCGCTTCCGCGCCCAGTGCCCGCGCCTTCACCACAAAACGATCGGGCGCCGGACCCACATAGTAAAACGGGTAGCACGTAACGAGAGTCATCTCGGGCCGGGCGCTGGCTGCCAGCACGTCCACATCTTTGGGAGTGACAATCCTGGTTCCCTCGACCTGGTACCGGTACGTTCCGTTCAGCGTTTCGAATTCGATAACGTCGTCCTTGCGAATCTTGCGAAGGCTGCGAAATAGCGTGTCGCGATGTCCGGCCACGCCGACATTGCCGGTGACGCCCGGGAGTGCGGTTCCCGGAATGTGCCCGAGCGCAACTCCCAGCGTGTCCTCGCCGACGCCCTCGCGAACGATTGCGCTGACGCCGAGTCGCCGAATTACCAGGCGGCCCAGGCGCTCGCCGTTCCATACGATCGGCGGCGGCGCGGGAACATCGGCGGCCCGCGGCTGGACCTCGGGCTGTTTCGGCGCCTGCACGTGGAGATCGCGCTCAAATGCCCGATTATCCCAGTATTGGGATATCGTGCCGCGCAGCATGTACCACGCGCACACGCCCACCATGCACAGTCCTGCGACCAACAACAGGTTGGCGGTCCGCCTGCGGAATTTACTGATGCGCCTGGTTCTGGGTGTCCACATAACGATATGTCGTTCTGCTGAGTGTCTGGAACTTGGAATGGCCGGGCGCCGAAACATGGACGCGAATGCGACGGAGCGACCCGCCTCGCGCAGCGGGAACGTAGCCGATGGTGTAGCGCGTCCGCATGTCCTTGGCGATCGCGCGGCAAACCTCGCGCATTTGGCCGGCGTCGGCTGGAAACGACGCCACGCCGCCGCTGACTTTCGCGAGGCGCTTCAGGATGCCGGGGTCGCGGTCGGGATCTCCGGTTTCGAATAATCCGATGGTGTAAATGGTGGCGATGCTGCCCTCCACCATATCCAACATCTGCTGACGGGTGCAGTGGCTCGCATTATCGCCGCCATCGCTGACCACGATGAGGCCTTTCTTTTCGCGGCGGCCCAGTTCCAGTTGCTTGAGTCCTTCGACCACCGCGTCGTTGAGTGCCGTCATGCCCTGCGGACGCGCGCGGCTCAGGGCGGCGCGCAATTGCGCCATATCGTCGCTGAAGAGGACGCCGTCGGGCAGTCCGCGTTTTACGGTGTCGTTGAAATTGAGGACGAAGAGTTCGTCGCGAGGATTGCTTTCGGCGATAAAGAGGCCGGCGGCAGCGAGCACGTCATTGCGTTTGGGCGCCATACTGCGACTCGCGTCCACGAGCAGGCCGACGGTGAATGGCAGGTCGTTATTGGAGAATGTCGAGATCGTCTGCCGCACGTTGTTTTCGTAGACTTCGAAATTACTCTGAGAAAGCCCTTCCACGAACGAGCCGTCCGGGTCTTTCACGCTGACGTCGAGAAGCACGAGGCGGACGTCGCTGTGGATGACGAAATCCTGATCCTGCGCGCTCAGATCGGGAAGAAGACAGGCGGCGGCTGTCATGACGATATTTCGAATTGCCAGCCGCCGCTCCATAGTCTTCTCCAGGGAATTACGCCCAACGTCGGAAGCGGATCAGGCCCGAGAGTCCGATCAGGAACAGGCCCGCGAACCCAATCAAAGGATAGGGACTGGCCGTCTTGGGCAACTCTGTCGCACGATTGGCTTCACCTTGATAAGGAGCGGAAGGCGGCGCGGCCGCGGGCGTTTCGGCCGGCGGAGCGGGCGGCTGTTCCACAGGCGGAGGCGGCGTGTTCTCGGCCGTCTCTACCGTTTGGGTCGTGGTCTCTTGAGTGGTTGCCGGCGGCGGAGGCGCCGCGGCTTGCTCGGTGGTCGTAGTCTGCGTGATGCTGCTGGTTTCCGTCATGGCGACGTCTCTCAGGTGCTTCGGATACGGAAACTCCTGACCGATTTGATCGCCCGGATAGAACCATGCGCGAAGTGCGCGCGCCTTGCCTGCCGGTGTTTCCCAGAAAATGAACTCGCTGTGTCCACTTACCTGGTAACGCTGTTTGGGAACCGCAAAAACGGTGTTGATGATCCGGCTCTCGTCGGCGTTAAAGATCTGCACGACGTGCCGTTCCGCCGGCGAATTGTACAGCCTAAGCACGTATTGCCCCGGCTCAAGGTATGTGTCTCTGATTTGAATGGGTTCATTGACCGTGAGAACGGTCTTCTTATTCCACTCGTCGGCTCTGGCAGGCTCTGTTGCGATTGCGCCCGCAAGAACGACGCCGCACGCCACCGCGAGAGCCGTCCGCGAGCGAATAAAAGTACTTGACTTCATCTTGAATTGCTCCTTTCGGTGTATCTTCACGCCCGTTCGAACTCTCGCCCAAACGGATATATTTAGACAGGCAGATGGCGTGCCATATACAGTAACTTCAAGACGATCAAGCAGTCAGCGGGAATGTATAGATCCTCACGCGTAGTTCTTGCCTGTCGGCACGGTGATTGCAACAGTTTCAGCGGGAGCGTCTTATGAAGACTATCGCGATGTTAGTGCTTGGTTTCGGAATGGCGGCGGGATCGGCCGGCGCGGTGACTCTGTACCGGGGCCAACTCGTCGACGCGGCCTGCTACCAGCAGAATCCCGCGGATTCGAGTGGAAAAATCTGGGTAACGTGCGCGCCGACAGCTTCGACCACCACGTTCGCCATTCACACCGAGGGTAAGATTCGCATGCTGGATGCCGCCGGTAACGAGAAGGCCATGGCCGCGTTTCACAGTGGGATCCTTAAGCGAGACTCGAATACCGATATGCCGGTGGTGATCGACGGTTACCGGCACGGCAACACCATTCAGGTCGAAGGAATCCGCGCCCGAGGGTCGGATACGTCAGTCCATTAAGGGAATCTGCCCAACGGCTGCCACCGCGTGCGCCACGGGCTGGCGCGCGCGGCGGCGCTGCTTCCACTCGAGCCAGGCGTTCGACATCCAGATCATCAACACCGTGACCAGCGCCGTGGCGAGCGCGGCCTGCCACGCCGTCATCGTCCGTTTCACGGGCGCGGCGATGATGCCGTAAACCAGCATCACGTGCACCCAATATACCTGAAGCGAATTCTTACCGAGGCATTGCATCCAACTCCAACCGGTTCCGGCGGCGTATTCGGTCCATACGAACGCGCCCGCCATGATGACCAGCGAAATGCCTCCGCGTATGAGAATGAGAGTCGGGTTATTCGACCAGAAGTCCGACTTCGCATAGATCGAATAAGGAAGGTTGGACAGATACTGGGCCACCAGAATCAGACCGAAGCCGATCAGGATGCCCCACTGCATGACGCGCTCGAAGCGTTCCTCGGGCGTGTGCTTGACGACGGTTCCGACCGCCAGTCCGAAGGCCGCATATCCTGCGCAGGGGAAGAACGGAAACCGGGCGCGCGCGGCGACCGGCACGAGGTACTCCTGCAGCAGCGGGGGCGCCGCCGTCCAGTTCAGGTTCGACATGACGGGCGCGAGTCCCGCAATCGCGAGTCCGGCAGCCAGGGCATAACGCGCGCGGCCGTTCGCATCGAATACAGCGACGGCGGAGAGCACCACCAGAGCGAGCCCCATGCAGTTGAGGATGTCGACCTTCATCAATTCCGCGAAGGTGCCTTTGGGGAAGCTGAGCAGCCAGTTGCTGAAGCGGAAGAGGAACGCGAGCACCAAAATGTATCCGGCGCGTTTCAGCGAAATCAGCCAGCGTCGCAGCAACGACGACTCGCGTTTTTGCAGGCTGTCCATCTGGAACGCCATCGTCATGCCTGCCATGAAAAGAAATAGCGGCGCGGCCATTCCGCCCACGAACTGGGAAAGCACGTAGGGACCCTGCTCGCGGATATCCATGCGCGAGAAGGAGTTAAAGGTGTGGCACTGGATCATGATGACTACAGCCAGCCCACGCATCCAATCCAAGAAGGGAAATCGCTTCACAAAAAACGGAGGAACTCCGTCACCCATGATAGCCGAATTAGTAGCATAGAAGATTGACCCTAACACCACTTCTCGAATTCCATAACGTCAGCGTGCAGCGCGGCGATCGCATCGTGCTGGACGGCGTGACGCTATCGATCGCGCAGGGCGAGCATGTCGCCATCCTGGGCCCGAACGGGTCCGGCAAATCGACCTTCATCAAGCTGCTGACGCGCGAACTGTATCCGAAGCTGAAGCCGGAGCCCTGGAGCCTGCGCATCATGGGGCGCGATCGGTGGCATCTCTTCGACCTGCGCAATCACCTCGGCATCGTGTCGGGCGACTGGATGCAGATGTGCACGCGCGACTACTCGGCCTACGAGATTGTGCTGTCGGGCTTCTTCGGCAGCGTGGGGATCTGGCCGAATCACGAAGTGACGCCGCCCATGGAAATGAAGGCGCGCGCCGTCATGGAACTGCTGGAAGTCGGCCACCTGGCGGAGCGCAACACGAACGAGCTATCCAGCGGCGAGGGCCGCCGCATCCTGATCGGTCGCGCGCTGGTCCACGACCCGCAGGCTCTCGTGCTCGACGAGCCGACGACGAGTCTGGACCTCCGCGCCACCAGCGAGCTTCGCGAGATCCTGCGCAAACTGGCGGGTCGCGGCATCGGCATGTTGATGGTGACGCACCACCTGCCGGACATCATTCCCGAGATGGAGCGGGTGATCCTGATCCGCGATGGCCGCCTGTTCCGCGACGGCCCGAAATCCGCCGTCCTCACTGACGAGGCGCTCAGCGGGCTGTTCGGCATCCCGGTGGAAGTCCTCGAGCGCGACGGGTATTATCACGTGTTGTGAAAAATGCACCGCTCCTTCCCGCTCCCTGCTCATCGCTCCCATCGGAGCCGCGCGCGTGAGCAAGCGAGGCTTTCGCTCCCTTACGGTCGCGGCTCCGTTGGTTTGCACAAGAGTTTTCGCGGGTCGGCAATCGAGCGGTCACTTCTCGAAGCGATGGAAGAAACTGGATTCCAGATAATGCGGCCGCTGGGGATTATTGGCGACCCGGCGGGCGAGGTCGCCCAGGAATGAATCGAACTGCGCGGCGGCGGCGGTGTCCACGGGCTGCTGCAAATTGTCTTCCTTCGAGTGGTAGCGCTGCGCGAGCCATTGACGCCACGCCTTGTACTCGGGCGAATTCGGCATCCAGCCGAACTTCATGGCGAGCGCCGGAACGCCGGCCTGCACGAAGCTGTACTGGTCGGTGCGCGTGAAGGAGTTGCGATCGGGCTCCGGATCGTTGGCGATTTCGATCTGGTGCGCGGCGCCGACCGCGCGCGCCTCGTCGCCCAGAGTGGATTCGGCCAGCCCCTGTACGTGCAACTTCTTCAGCGCGAAGAGCGGCATGAACATATCCATATTGAGGTCGGCGACGATGTTGGCTTCGGGCACGGTGGGACGTCCGGCGAAATAGCGCGAGCCCAGCAGTCCTTTTTCCTCACCAGTGAAAATCACGAACAGCATGGAGCGTTTCGGCCGCTCGGGATTGTGCGCGAAGCTGCGCGCGATCTCCAGCACCGAGGCGACACCCGACGCATCGTCCATCGCGCCGGCGAAAAGCGTGCCTGAGGAGTCCACTCCCAGATGATCCAGGTGCGCCGACACGAGCACGTATTCGTTCTTCAGGCGCGGGTCCGAGCCCTCCAGTTTGGCGACAATATTCGGCGATTCGACCGTGCCGCTCTCGATGGCAACCGTCGCGGCCAGGCTCTTCTTCAGGGCGAAGCGCGGCAGCGGCTTCTGCGCGTCGGCAAGGGCGAGCATTTCGGCGAAGGTATGTCCGCTACCCTCGAAGAGCTTCTCGGCTTCGGCGGGATTGAACGTGGCGGAGAACATGGTGTGCCGCTGGTCGGCGAGCGCGGGATGGCGTGCCGCGACGGCCGCGTCCTTGGGATCGGCAGACAGTCTCATGCCGGGCTGCGACGCGTTGGCGGCGACGCGGTCCCACGGGAAGTCCATGGACTTCGGCGTGGGGATGCTGATCGCCCCGGCAGCGCCTGCGTCGACGAGAGCCTTCTGCAGCGGCGACGTGCGCGCGAAAGATTTCAGCGGACCCGGCAGGTCGGACGGACCGCCATTGATGATCACGACGATCTTGCCTTTGAGTGACGCCATGGGCAATTCGGGCGAGTCGAAATCGTCGTACTTGGATTCCGGCAGATGCAGACCGTAGCCGATGAAGACTAGCGGCGCGGTGATGGATTTCGGCTGGCTGCCGCGCGAGCCGAGCGTGGCGTCGCGGCCGAGCACCAGCGGTTCCTTGCGGCCCGCCAGAAGAGTCATCGAAGATTGCGCGGGGAGCACGCGAGTCACGTCGAATTTGACGGGCTGATAATAGCCGTTCGACCCGGCCGGCTGCAGTCCAGCGGAATCGAATTGCGACACCACGTATTTGGCCGCGCGGAGATAGCCTGCCGAGCCGGTCAACCGGCCCTCCATGTCAGGCGCGGCGAGGGTCTGGACGTGCGCCCACCAGGCTTTCGCGGCCGCTTCGTCGGCGGCTGTTACCGGGCGTCCCTGTGCGGACAAATGGCAGGCGAATGCGGCAACCGCGGCGACAGCTCTCCAATGCATGGTCACGAGTGTACAACAAGGTGGCGCGCTGGTAACGCCGGCGGTCTTTGCCGCCGGTTGCCGAGCGGCAGCTCGGCGGGTGTTGCAGCCCAGTAGGATAGACGATCGCGAAGCGTCGTCTGTCCGGGCGGGCAGCGCCCGCCCGCGTCCGAGCCGGCTACTGTCATCTTCGGACAGGCCCAACAGGCCACTGAGAAACGATGGCCTGCTCCACTCCCATCGCGGCGAGCGGCAGTTCGCCCTGAGCCGAGTTCCTGTCACAACCCCGAGCTCCGCGGTGTTGAGCTATTGTGAACGCAGGCCGGGCACTTCAACGAATGCCGACTCAGCCAGAGCCCTTCGACTTCGACGAGTTTTTTCGTGCCCACTATGCGCGCATCGCTCGCACCATCGCGCGCGTGGTGGGCGACCATTCCCACGCCGAAGACCTGGCCGTCGAAGCTTTCTGGAAACTCTGGCGCACTCGCGACGCCCAGGGAGAGAACGCCGGCGGATGGCTCTACCGTACGGCCGTCCGGTTGGCGCTCAACGACCTCCGGGGCAGCCGCCGTCGAACCAAGTACGAACAACTGGTGCCGTCCGGCCCCAAACTGCCGAACCCCGAGGAGGTTCGCGCCGCAGCCGAAGAACGCGAGCAGGTCCGCCGCGTCCTGGCCGCGCTCAGCGATCGCGATAGCGAGTTGCTGCTGCTGCGCGCCAGCGGCCTGCAATATACGGAAGTCGCCGCGGCGCTCGACCTGAATCCGTCCTCCGTCGGGACCATGGTCAGCCGGGCGCAGCAATCCTTCCGAAAGGAGTATCTGAAACAGTATGGCGAACGATGATCGAAATACCGCCCGCTGGGTGGACGACCACCTGGCCGGATTGGACCCCGGCGCCGATTGGAACCCCGACCCGGCCCGCGGACTCGCCCGCCTCCGCGACAAGCAGCGCGCGTCCCGCCGTCATCGCATGGAGTGGATCGCTGCCAGCCTGGCCGGCGCCGCCGCCTGCGTTGCGCTGGTCCTGTTCCAGTCGCCGGGAGCCTGCGCCCATCCGCGCGGCTGTCCCGCCGACCCCGGTCCGGCCCCCGCGCCAGTGGTAAATTTCAAGGAAGCTGGATCGGCGGCGGCACCCGTCGTGGTGGAGATCTATACCGACTTCGAATGCCCGCCCTGCGCCACCTTTTATAAGGACACCGTTCCGCAGCTCACCGACCAATATGTAAGGACGGGCAAAGTTCGCCTGGTCCACCGCGATTTTCCGCTGCCGATTCACGCCCACGCGCGGGAGGCCGCCCGTTACGCGAACGCCGCCGGATCCCTGGGCCGCTACGACGCCGTGGCCGCGGAACTGTTCCGGACCCAGCCCGTCTGGAGCCGCGACGGAAACGTGGATACCCAAGTAGCGCAAGTACTTACGCCCGAGCAGATGCAGACAGTCAGAAGCCTCGTGCGCGCCGGCGCCGCGGCCGACGACCAGATCGCCGGCGATCGGAAACTGGCGGCGCGGGACCGCATCGACCAGACCCCCACGGTCGTCATCGTCACGCGCGGCGAGCGCCACGCCCTGAACGGGACGCCGCGGTTTTCCGACCTCCGCGCCTATCTCGACCAACTGTTAGTGCGTTAACGCTTGTAAAACTGCGGTGTCGAAAACGTCTACTCGCTCCAAATGGCTACCGCCGAGGACATTGACAAAACAGCCGTTACGCCCCAATCTAGAGTTGATAGAGGTGCAATATGAAGCCGTTCTGGGGTGTACTCACGGCATTAACCCTTGCGTTCGTGGCCGTTCCGGCATCGGCGCAACCCGTCATTTCCGCGAAATCGGGAATGGTTGCAAAAGTTCAGGGCAAAGTGTTCCTCGGCGATCAGGTGGTGGAGGATTCCGCCACCCACTTCCCGGACATTAAAGAGAAGCAGGTGGTTCGCACGGAGGACGGCCTGGCGGAAATCCTGCTGACTCCGGGCGTCTTCCTGCGCCTGGGCGAAAACAGCTCCATCCGGCTGGTGAGCAATCGTTTGGTCGACACGCGCGTCGAGATCCTGACCGGCTCGGCGGTTGTGGAGAGCGACGACGTCCTCAAGGATACGAACGTGACGATCGTTTGCGCCAACGCTTCGGTGACCATGCCGAAAATCGGCATCTACCGGTTCAACACCTCTCCGGCGCAACTCAAGGTTTACAAGGGCACGGCGGAAGTCGAACTGGGCAGCCAGCACGCGACGGTCACGACCGGCAAGATGGTGATGCTCGGCGGCGACTCGGCTGCGGCGCAGCATTTCGCGGTGGACGAGACGGACTTCCTGGATCACTGGAATCAGCAGCGCAGCGAATACGTCGCCATGGCCAATGTCTCGGCGGCGAAATCGCTCCTCGGCTCCAGCACGAGCTACTCGGGTCTGGGATGGGGCAGCGGCTCGCCGTGCATGGGCGCATGGGGCTTCAACAGCTATTACGGCATGATGACCTACATCCCGTGCAGCGGCTACCTGCGGAATCCTTATGGATACACGTACTGGAGCCCCTTCACGGTGATGCGCGCCTATTACATCGCGCCGGTTTACTCCGCCCCGGCATATAACGGCGGCGGTTACAACCGCGGCTTCAGCGGTATGGGTTCGAGCGCCTCGGCCAGCTCGTCCGGTTATTCGGGCGCGATGGCGGGGTCTTCGGCCGTCACCAGTTCGGCACCGGCCAGTTCGTCGGGCTCCACATCGTCGGCGGCGGCTTCCTCGTCCTCCGCGGGTCATGGCGGAGCGGCAGCGGGTGGCGCGGCAGGCGGCCGCAGGTAAGTTTCTCCCTAGGCAAGAAAAGGGGCCGGCTCAGGATCTCCTGAATCGGCCCTTTTTCTTTGGAGTCTACACTGCGTGGCGGAGGGGCCGGTAACGGCGGATGGCGCGGAACCCGATGAGGTCCGCGACCTTGCCGAGCAGGGTCGGCACGTTCTCGGTATAGATTGACATGACGGGTTCGCGCTTGGAATTCGACCGGCGGCGAGTAGTGGTTTCGTCGGACGTGATCAACGCGGTCGCAGGCCGGTATTCCTTTATGCGAGCATAAGCCAGTACGGTGCGGCCCGCCGGACGGGACCCGAACTCGTAATCGCTCAGCACCAGCGCATAACGCGCGGCGTCCATTTTCGTGACGGCTTCTGACGGAGTCGCGGCGATATCCACGGAATATCCGCCGGCTTGCAACAGGGTTCGGAGCGTGAGTCGCGCCGCCAAGTCGCTGTGCACCACCAGCACCCTGGCGAGGTTCAAGGGACCCGCGTTCGCTTCCCCGGGCGAACTGGATAACTTGTGCATTCCCTTCAAGCTCAACTGTAACCGAGAATGGCCAAATCGCAGCCAGTTAATTTCGATAATGCGCTGGTACTAGGACGGTATCCAACCAGCGCAACGAAGCTCGTTTGTTTTCACATGTTTCAGCAATGTAAAGGGAGTCGCCCGCGAGCGGAAAACGGCGAAATCCGTCACATGTCTTCACAGCGTGAGGGGAACTCCGGCGGGGTATTACGTCACCAAGTCCCGTCTGGGGTACGATACAAACAGGGCACCAATAGCATGACCGTTCGAATTAACCTGACTCCCGCGGAAGAGGCGGCGCTTGCAGCGCCCGCGAGAGCCGCAAGTGTTTCCATCGAATCCCTTCTGCACTAAGCCGTTCTTCATCTGATCGGCATAGACGAAGCTGAGCGTCGGAGAGGGTTAACGGGCGACCAGTGGGAAACAGAATTGGTGCAATGGCTCGACAGCATGCCGGATGTGCCCTCCCTTTTGGCTAGTTGATACGAACATCCTTCTGCGGGCGTTGGATCATCGCCATCCACACTGCGGGACTGTCCGCCGCGCCTGCTTCGGCGACAAAACGCAAACGAGACACCGGAGTGGGAAAGGCTAGGCGCACAGCACAGAGTGTTCGGCAATAAAGTCCAGGACGCCCGACTAGTGGCGATCATGAACGTCCACCATGTATCGCACCTTCTGACATTCAATACCGGCGATTTCTCGCGTTATCCGGGATTCACGGTTATCGATCCATCGAAGGTAGACCCACTCCAGTAAAGGGAACCCCTGCGTCCCTAATCCGCGACGGCCTGCGCGACGATGGGCGCCGATCTCCGCAAACGGAGCGATGAGCAGATCGACACGCTCGCGAGAATGACGGCGGTACCCGCGGCGGTGCGCCACGTGATCGCTTCGCCCGCGAAGGCCCACCCGAGCAGCACCGCCACCAGCGGATTGACGTACGAGTGCGTCGACACGATCGCCGGCGAACTCACTTGCAGCAGCCAGACATACGCCGTGAACGTCACCAAGGACCCGAGCACGATCAGGAAGACCACGGCCCCGACGGCGCGCGGGGTGAAGTCCGCCGCATGCAGTTTTGCGCCCTCCCCGAGACCGAGTCCGACGGTCCACAGCAGCGCGCCGCCGCAGATCATCTGCATGGCAGCGAACGTGGACGGCGAGGTTGTCGACTTCACGCCACGCCCGTAAATCGCCCCCACCGCCCAGAGCATCTCGGCAGCCAAAACGGCCAGCGCGCGCAGTCCTTCGGGTTGCGGTCCGTGGAAGTCCATCGGAATCAGGATAGCCACGCCGGCGAAGCCCAGCGCGATTCCGGAAAGCACGCGCGCGTTCAGTTCGCTTTCGAGGCCGCGTAACGGCGCGAGCAGGACCATCCAGATCGGCAGCGTCGACGAGAGCAGCGCCGCCAGTCCCGAATCGATGCGCATCTCCGCCCATGCCAGCAGCCCGTGGCATCCCAGAAAACAGCAGGCGCCCGAAAAGAGCGCCGGACCCCAGAGGCGACGCTCGATCTTTACGCGGCCCTGCGTCCGCAGCCACAGGAACAGCAGCGTGCCGGCGGCCAGGTGGCGCGTGCCCATGGTGAGCAGCGGCGGCAGCGTGCGAACCGCGAACCGGATCGCCAGGAATGTCGAGCCCCAGATGAAATAGATCGCGCCGAAGGCAAGCAGCAGTTTGAGCCGGCTGTGTCCCTGGTGCACTACCAGTCGATCTCTGCCGGGAAATACTCCGCCACGAGGTCCTCGTAGTAGGGCATCACTTCCTTCGGGTCGGGACGTTCCCTGCCCTTCGAATACAGGTCGTAGGGATTAAACTTGCGCACCCATTCGAACATGCGCTCGTCCTGATCGTTCATCAGGTGGCGATACGCCCCGTGCTTGTGGCCCGGATAGAACGAGTGGTAGCGCAGCATGTACTGCGCAGGTTCCGGCAGATACTGCTTCGTGACCTGATAGATGTACTCGTCGTGCCCCCACGAAAGGTGGACGTTGTCCAGCCCGCAATGCGGCTCGTAAATGCCGTACGGCGTCTGGTATTCGGGGACCTTGGCGTCGGGGTTGGCGGCGAAATATTCGGGGAAAACGATCTGGTCGCTCCAGGCGCACCCGACCGGAAAAGTGTCGCCGACCACGGCCCATTGCGGGTCGCCGTACAGGCACAGCACCTTGCCCAGATCGTGCAGGAAACCAGCCAGCACGAACCAGCGCTCATGGCCGTCCTTGCGGATGGCCTCGGCGGTCTGCAAGAGGTGTTCGATCTGTGTCAGGTCGGTGTCGGGATCGCTGTCGTCGACCAGGGTATTGAGGTAGTTGGCGGCTTCCCAAATGCTCTGTTTCTTGCGCCGCAGCGGCAGGTACTCAGCGCGCTTGGCCATCACAAAGTCGACAGTTTGCCCGGCGTGGTTGAGGCGGTAGAATTCCGCCACTCCCGGATTGGCTTCCGCGGAGTAGTTGCGGAACTCCTCTTCCTCTTTCCCCGGACGGTATCTCGAAGCTACGAATTCATCCCACTCCTCGAGTCGCTGCATGACTATATATTAACGCCGACGGTCAATTTCCGGCTGGATGGCCGGCCGTCTCGATATTGATGATCTCCACCGGCCCCTTCTGCGAGACAAGGCGAAGTCCCAGGGTCTCCTGCAAGGCGCTGCCGAGCGAAGGCAGCGACCCTGCGGATTGCACGGGGCTTTCGTCGCTGCGCAATTGCAGGTCGTCGGGCGCCCATTCCAGTTTGTAGTCGAACGGTCCGGTAAGGCCCGTCTGGTCGAGAACCGGCCGGCCAAGCACCCATTGCAACGTCTCGATCAGGTGATCCAGGGGCGCGTTCACCGAGGTAATCAGGTGCCGCTGCACCACTCGGAACTGGACCGGCACGGTGGTGTCTTTGGACGCCTGAAGTTTCGGGCCGTTCTTGCCGGACTGCAACGCGTAGACCTGCTGCTCCCGTGTGTCGCGGCGGACGGTGATGGCGAAGCGCTGCTCCAGCAGTTTCTGGAGCATGATCATAAGTTCTTTGTCGCTGGGCGGCTTCGCAGCGTCGGCGGCTTTGGCTTCGATGTCGAAGCGGTCGGAATCGATCCATTTCGGGCCGCCCGTTACTTGATAATCGTTGACGTGATACGCAGCCGCGACGAGTTGCTTGAGAGTAGTGTTCTGAGTGCTCAATCTGCCGGGCAGCGGTCGAATGGAATAACCGCGCACGCCCGTCGAAGCGGGTTTAATGGAGACGGCATCGAACGCCTGTGCCTGCACCAATCCGGCCAACAGCAGGGCCATTGCGACAATCTTGCCCATTTCCCCTCCCGGAAGGTAGACGAGGTCAGGCCGATTTGGTACCTAATTGCCGACGGGCACCTGATCGGCGCGGTCCACAACGACCATGTCGACGGGGACCTTCCGCGGATTCGGCCGCATGCCCAACTGCTGCTGCACGGCAGTCGTTAGGTTGGGTCCAGGTGGAAGTCGAATTTGCCGGTGAGCCTTGGCGGTGACGAAGACGAGCACGGCCTTGCCGCGGACCCCTCCCATCAAGACGAGGCCGGGGCCGTCGAACCGCGGGTACCCTTCGAGATCGGTCTTCGGTGGAGCGGCGAGTTCCACGGCGGGCTGGGAATCGGCGATGGCGGCCGGCTTCATCTTCGGTCCGCTCCGTGCGGCAACCAGCTCGAAGCCTTGCAGATCCTTGGTCTCGTGGTGAATCGCCATGGCCCGAGCGCGCGAATCCGGCGGCGACGGTTTCACCGAAGCTACTTCGAGGGACTGCGCGAATCCGGCAGCGCAGAAGAGCAGAACGTATGCTGCAAAAACAGCCATATGCTGCACATCTAGCAGTAACGGAACCGGGCGTCAACTGCTAATGTGTATGCAGGACCCATGGCCACTTCTGCTACACACCTCTGGCTCATTCTCTGGAAGGCCTACGAAGCGGTCGCCGAACATGCCGCGCGGCACATCCGCGGGCTCGGGATCGGCGACTCGGATTTTGCTGTGTTGGAAGCACTGCTGCACAAGGGACCGTTACCCGTGAACACGATCGGCGGACTGATTCACCTGACCAGCGGATCCATTACGGCGGCCGTGGATCGCCTGGAGGCAAAAGGGTTCGTGGAACGGCAGAACGATCCTTCCGACCGGCGGGCGCGAATCGTGCATCTGACGCCGGCCGGACGCAAGCTGATCTCGTGCGCGTTTGCCGATCATGAGGCCGCCATGGAGCGCGCCTGCGCCGGACTCACACCGCAGGAGCGGACGCAGGCAGCGGCTTTGCTCAAGAAGCTCGGCTTGCAGGCAAAGGCATCGTTGCAAGCTTGAGGTACCCTCGCTCCCCTCACGGTCGCGGCTCCGATGCGAACGAAAACGCGCGCCCACACTATATCGCTTCCTACGCGCGAACCTCCGATCGGAGCCGCGAACGTGAGAGAGCGGTGAGCTAGTTCGCCAAGATAATTTTCGCCGGCCCGCAGTCGGCGACATACCGCGTCATGCCCTGCGTCTCGAGCCGCACCTCGATGGGACGCCACTTGCGCAAGGTCTGCAGCAGTGCGGCGCGGAATGCCACCGAGTTCCCGTCGCGCCCCTTCGCACGGCGCACCAGCACGACCTCGGCGCACTCGCCCATCAGTTCCGCGGGAGGCCGCTGCAGATTGTCGGTATAGGCCACTAGCACGCAATCGCGCTGATCCCCGGCGTGGGCGCGCGACCGCAGCGAAGGCGTCGCCACCACCAGCCGCGGCCTGTCCTCCGCGCCCGTCCCGGGGAACACCGCGACCGACCCGTTGGTCAATGCCATAAAGCTCTCCTCGGGCCACGCCGGGGGTGTCGGAGGACCACCCTGAATGGCGATGGCCGGCGCCGCCGCCAGCGCCGCTCTGGCCGAACTGCTGTGATCGGCGCGCAGCCTCAAGCGGAGAATCGCCTGGTCCCACAGCGATCGGAATATCTTCGGATCGGCAACCGCGCGCGCCAGAAACCGCAGGTAGTTGATCTCCATCATGCGCTCCAACTCTTCCTCGTTGTAATAGCGCGATGTGGTGGCGCGATGCCGGTGCTCGACCACGGCGCCATCGACATATACCGTGGGCCAGCCGCGCTGCCAGGCCCGATAGCCGAGGTCGAGGTCTTCCACGTACGCCGGTTCGTAGACCTCATCCAAGCCATCCAGCGCGCGCAACTTGCCCGCATCGTACACCGAACATCCGCCGCTGCCGTACAGGACCCAGCTCAAATCCTCACCCGTAATCGGCTCGTCGCAACGCAGCGGAAAATCCTCAGGACTGTCCTGCGCCATCACCGCCTTCCCGGTTTCCTCGCGCCGCACTCCGGCCGGGAAGCGGATCTGCGCCGTCGCGCAAAACAGGTCGGGAATCTTGTCGAACGCCGCGCCGAGTTGCTCGAAGAATCGCGGCTGTATGAGCATGTCGTTATTCAGCAGGCAAATGTGCGAGTAACGCGCCCGTTCGATTCCGCGATTGACAGCCGCGGCGAAAGACAGCGGCTCGGCGGAAACTTCCACCTGCACGTCGGGCCATTCGCGCTGCAGCCACGATTGCGTGCCGTCGCCCGACCCGTTGTCGACGACGATGATCTCGCCGGCCAACTCGGCGAGGTCTTCGTGGATTCCCGGCAATTGCGCGCGCAGCAACTCCTTGCCGTCGCGCGACGGAATGATCACCGACAGGCCCAGCGCGCCCGCGCCCCGCTGCTGCTCCGGCGGGAGAGGAGCCTGCCTGCGCGGCCGGAGCCTTCCCGCGACCCGCGCGACGTGGTATCCGAATGCCGTGTTCATCGTTATACCAGCAGATGCCGCAGACGCGGACAGTTTTCCGAAGTCCGGGCGGCTTCCCATATCGCGAGCGCCTGCAGTCCGAAGCCCGCCGATACCGGATTGACATAAGGCAGCCAGGCGGCATCGCGCCGGCCGAAATAGAAACCGCCGTCGATCCGCGGGTCGTCGCTCGCCACCTGAAAGTCCGATAGCCGCGATGCTTCGCACCCGGCCGCTTCGCGATCCAGCGGGACCGCGCCCACGGAATCGGCATACAGCCGCGCGCGCAGCAATTGCGCGTACACGTCACTGCGCTCGAATTCAGGACCGATGTCGCGCAGGTGGAACGCGACGCGGCGCAGACCCTCGGCCATGGCGGCGGCGCAACGCGGCTCGGACGCGCACGGCAGCAGGCCTTCCAGGAAATAGCAGTACGCGTGCAAACGGTCCATCACCTTCAGCCGATCGGGATGGCCGGGCAGAAACTGGCAGTGCGTGAGCAGCGAATAGTCCAGTACGCGCCGGTAGGGTTCGCGAAACGCGACGTCGCCCGTTGCGTCGGCCAGATCCCACCAGGCGAGCGCCGCCTTCAACTGATAGCAGCCGGCCGATTGCGACCAGCGGAGCGGATCGCGGGAAGCGGGAGCCTTGCCGGGCAGGTGCAGGATGGGGTGAAAATCGCCGTCTCGCGAGGCGAAGTCGGCTGCCATCTGCTTTCCGAGCGCCGCCGCGAGGTCGAGGAATCGCTGCGTGCCGGTGGCGCGCCACGCCGCCAACAGGCCGCGGACGATGATTCCGCAATCGAAGAAATAGGTCTCGCTCGACCCGGGCTCGAACGGCATGGCGCGAAGAGCGGAGTCCCAGGTATCGCAGAGGAATTGCGCGGCAGCGGCGGCGCGCTCCAGATACTGCTCTTCACCGGTCACGGAATGCAGGTACACCAGCGTGCTGACCGCGTATCCGGTGATTTCGGTCGAGACGCCGTGGTTGCGATTCGCGCCGGTGCGGTAGAAGCGGGCGACGCCGCCTTCAGGCTCTTGAATGCCGGAATGAACAAACCAATTCCCGGCGCGATGAATCTGTGGGAGCAAGGCTCATTTTAGCATCCAGATTCCGGCCAGGAGAGTGAAAATGGTCAGCGGAATTCCCGTCCGGGCGTATTCCCAAAAAGAGATGCGCACAGCATGGCGCGCCTTCTGCACCACGATCAGATTGGCCACCGAACCGAGCACCGTCAGATTCCCGGCCAGCGTGGACGACATCGCCAGAACCAGCCAGGCGCGCGTGGCGTCCGGCAGGTGCGGGACGAAGCCCTTGAACACCAGCACGGCGGGGACGTTGCTGACGACGTTCGAGAGCAGCGCGGCGAACGCCGCCATTGGGCCGATCCGTTCCAGGTGATAGCGCGACGCCCACGCGAACAGGTCGGCGGGTGCGGGCGTCTTCTCCAAGCCCGCGACCACCACAAAGAGTCCGATGAACATGACCAGCAGACTCCAGTCGATTTCGCGATACACCCGCTCGGGCTTCAGTCGCCGCGTGACCAGCAGGAGTCCGCCGGCGATGATCGCCACCTTGGGCACAGGCCAGCCGGCGAAGAAGAACGCGATCATGGCGATCGACACCGCCACGCTCTTCCACATGAGCGGTCGATGCACGCGCACCGGAATATCGGCGACTTCCAGCGGCGTTTCCCTGCGGAACTCGGCGCGGTAGACGACGGCGATGACGAGCACCGTGAGCACGAGTCCGACGGCGGCGATCGGCGAGAGCGCGGCGGCGAACCGGCCGTACGCGATGTGCGAGAAGCTCCCGATCATCATGTTCTGCGGGTTGCCCGTAATCGTGGCCACGCTGCCGATGTTGGCCGCCATGGCGACCGCGAGAAGATACGGCACGGGATTCCGCCGCAGCCGCTCCGTGATCTCGACCACCAACGGCGTGAGCACCAGGCACATCGTGTCGTTGACGAAGAATGCGGAGAAGACGCCAGCGACTACTACGATGCCCGCGAGCAGAGGCAACGGCCGGTGCGCATGCTCGACGACCCAGGTGCTGACCACGGCAAAAAATCCCGACAACCGCAGATTCGCAACCACGATCATCATGCCGAACAGCAGCACCAGCGTATCGGCATCGATGGCTGCCCACGCTTCCTCGACGGTCAGGACGTTGCAGGCGATCATCAGACTGGCGCCGATAATCATCGCGCCAGTCCGATCGACGCGGAAGCCCGGAAGGCGTCCGATCGCCAGCACCAAGTACGTGGCAACAAAGATGAGAATAGCGGCGAGGACCAAGCGCTTATTGTCGCATCGGGCCAGTGGAACAGGCCATCCTTTCTCAGTGGCCTGTTGGGCCTGTCCGCAGAACCCCAGTGGGCTTACGCGAACAACAGCCGTCCTCTTGGCTCAGGTAGAGGCCGCCCCAATTCCTGGGCGGATTCGATCCACTCTTGAATCACCGCACAGCCGGGCAACTCCGGAACTTCCGCGACAAAGGCCCCATCGTGAGAACCACGGGGCTGTAGATTCAGGATCTCGGCTACTCCTGATTTGGAGAAGATGTGGTGATCACCTCTGATGCGCTCATTGCCGCAACCAGTAAGTCGTAGCTATGACCCAGGACTCACAGCCGTTTCCTCACCGGGCGCCGCCTTTAGATCGCGGAGCAAACGGTTGAACGCTCGCTGATATGATTCAGGGTCAGTCCAGTTGCTGAAATCGGGCAGGAAGTATTCCCGAATCTCGCGCGCACTGTCGGTCCCGGTGTCGGCGTCGAAGCACTTCCACTCGCGAATGCGCTCGAACGGCGCCAGCGTGAGAGGGAATAGCATCTGCCGCTCCTTCTGTTGCTCCTTGGCGCGCGCATTTGCGATCTCGGTCTTCACCCAGTTGCTGCTCATGCTGGCGTCCGAGAGGATCAGCAGCAGCTTGTCATAGACCTGGATCGCCTCGTCGATCTGCTCATGGATTTTCCGGCCACCCTGAATATCGTGCGGCGCGAACCAGCAGCGGACGCCGTGCAGTTGCAGGTCCTCGTAAAGCCGGTCGGCGAAATCCTGATCTTTGGTGCTATAGCTGATGAAACAGGAATGGAACCGCTGTTCATTTTGCGCCAGCGCACCCGCCAGCGACATCATTTCGTCGGACAGACCGGCACCGCGCAGGAACTCGGCCGGGATCCCCCCGCGTGAACGAGTCAGCACGTCAGTGCCGATCGTCGACGGTCCTTCGTGGATAATTCGCTCCAACCCGATGGCGGCGCCGAGGTCCGTTCCCCCGAACGTGGTCCATCCAATGATCGCGCCGGTGAAGTTGGTTTCGACCAGGATCGTTCCCAGAAGAATCGCCCGGCTTAACTCAGCGCGCCGCAAATCGGCCCCCATGAGGTTCGCCCGGCTGAGATTCGCGCCCAGAAGATAAGACGACTGCAGATCGGCCCGTTGAAACGTTGCGCCCAGGCAGTTCGCTTCGCTCAGATTCGCGCTCTGAGCAACGCTGTCCGCTAACGTCGCGCGGTTGAGGTTTGCGCCCACGAGGTTGGACTCGACGAGGTCGGAGTTACTCAGGCCGGCCTTATATAAGTTGACATTCCGCAGGTTCGCTTCCCGGAGGCATGCGCGGCCAAGGTTGATGCCGATCATGGTCGCACTGGCGAAATCGGCTCCGGCGAATGATGCGCCGCTGCAATCCGCATTATGCAGACTGGCATGCCGCATCACGATGCCGTCGAGCTTCCGCCCCCGCAGGTCGCAGTCCCGGAGGTCCGGCCTGATCCGCGGATCTTCGGCTCTCCAGTTATTCCACGCCTCGACTCCTCGGTTGAGAATGGAAAGGTGCTCGCTGTTCGCCACGTCAACCCCAAGCGATTATACGATGCCTCCGGCGCCGCATCAGCTCTGGGGGCCCGACTTGGTCGCCAACGACATTACCTAGATAGCGTTACGGCCCTACCTCAAACCCAACGCTCCTTTCGGCGGACACTAGTGACGGCGACCGAGCGCCACCACCGCGGCGCCGAAGACGAACCCGAGCGCCAACGCCGCACCCAGGCGGGCGGGGCTTTCGAACGCGATGCAGCGCGTGCCTTCGGGGGTGATTTCGATGGCCCCGGCAGGCCGGGCGGTGATGCGGCCGCCGCCACCGCGCGTGCCGCCGCCGAAGCCATAGCGGAAGCGCGCCGCAGGGATCACGATGCGGTCGCCGACTCTGACCGGTTCGCCATAGACGTGCTTCACGTTTCCAGCGATACTTTCGAGAAGTTGTTGGGTGTCCATGGGTGTATTATGCAGGACCCGATATAATCGAACTAGACGTATGACGGAATCCGAAAAAGAAAAGGCGAAGGCAACCGCAGCCGCCGGCGTGGGCGCGGGCCTCGGAGGCGCCGGAGGTGCTTCTGTCGGCGTTTTGGAACTGGCTGCGCAGGCAGGCTCGGTGACGGGTCTATCGGCGGGCCTGGCGATCGGCTTGGGGGCTCTGGCGGGCGCGCTGGTCGGCCTGGCCGGTTACAACGCGTACAAGAAAATCAAGAAGGCCAAGAGCTAGCCGTTAGATATTTTGACGCGGACCGGAACCTCTTTTACACTCGTGGATAAGAGGGGTCTCAGTTGTCCGCGAAAGTGCTTCAGTTTACACCACGGCCGCCGGCCCAAGCCGACGTGCTGGCCGACCTTGCGTTCGAAATGTGGTTGGCCCATTGTTTTTACGCCGAACTATCTCCCGCACAGGATCTGGCAGAGGCGGAAAAGGCCTTGCGCCTGTCAAACCCGGGCAAGCTACTGGTCCTGCCGAAGACTGCTACTCGATGACCGCGCCGGCGCCTTCGATCCGATACGACTTACTATCCTGGCCGGTGAACTTGCCCTCGGCGATCACCGTCTTCCCCGCCGAGTCCTTGGGGAACACGATCACGCCGTCTTCCACCTTGATGCGGATCTTCTGCCCGTCGTCATTGGTGAGATCGAGCCAGCAGCCCATTTCCTGACACACGTCGACGATCTTGCCTTTGACCTGCACCATCTTGCCCAAATAATCGGCCGGGGCCGCCAGCAGTTTGGCGAGCGCGACAGGCTCTTTCCGGGTAAGCGGCTTGCCGAGTTTCAACTCGGCGGCGGGAAGCAGCGCGGCGGCGGCGAGAGCGAATGCGAGCAGGAGTCTCATTAACGCCATTATAAAGGCCGGCCTACGCGAGCACCAGTTCCAGTTCTTCCGCCGTCAACGGCGCGCCGGTTTTTTCGGCCGATTTCAGCGGAACTTCCCGCAGGTGCAGCGGGTCCAATCCGCGGGCCGGGTGGCGCTGGCTCCAGCCATTCTCCGATTTCGGAAACGCGACCCAACCGGTTCCGGTAACACAAGCGATCCAGTGATTCGGATGATCCAAGCTCTTGTACAACTTAATCATGGGACAAAAGTATCTGAAAATGCAGAAATGTTCAACAGATCTTATGTGGGGGACACGAAACTACCCACACGCGTGGGGTAGTCCTACGCGAAACTGAGGACCAGTGCCGGACCACGCCGCACCAGGTGCGGAGTTCGCGCCGCGACGTCGGCCAGGAACAGGTCCATCCGCGCGGGCGCGATGTGCAGCTTGGAAGCCAGGCCGTAGCGCACCGTCACTCCGCCGGAAAACCAACGGCTATCGTCGCTGGGACCGATGAACGTAATCACTTCGTAAGGAATCAGGATCTTCATGCAAAACGCATGGACCAGAAGCCCGCGCGGCGTGGTCACGTACGACTGAGGGTAAGCGCAGATCAACAGAATGATCAGGACGGGTCCGGCGATCCAATAATTGCCGCCGAGTAGCACTACAGCCAGCGCCACCACGATGGCTGCGGCCAGCCGCCAATCGAATTGTGCATCGTAGCTCATATAAGAAGGAGTGGGCAGGCGGGGTCGCCTGCCCGACGGTTAGCCGGCCTTTCTCTTGTTCTTCAGTTCCGCGAGCAGGCGGTCCACCTGCTCGGATTTCTCCATGGCGGCGAACTGGTCGTCGACGTTGTCGGCGGCGAGCTCGCTGCTGGCCTGCGCGGCAGCCTCAGTGTGCTGCACCTTGTTCTTCATGCGGTCGAACGCGGCGGCGTTCGAGTTGTCGCCCATGGCGCGGCCGGCGTCGGTGGCCTTGCCGAGGGCGCGCGAGCGGCGATGCTGCGCGATCAGCATATCGCTCTTGGATTGCGCTTCCACCAGCTTCTGCTGCAGTTTGAGGAGCGCGGTCTTCAGGTTCTCCACCTGAGTCTTTTGATCCTCCACCTGCTGCTTGAAGCTCTCGGCCATCGATTGATAGCTCATGGATCGCTCCACGGCGGCGCGAGCCAGAGGGTCGTCCTTCTTATCGACGGCCAACTCCGCGCGCCGCATCCACTGCTTGTGATTGTCTTCGCTCTCCTGCAGCTTCTTCTCCAGCACGTGCTGGTCTGCGATCGAGATAGCGACCTGCGTTTTCACCTGGAGGAGCTGATTCTCCATGTCCAGGATGACCTGCTTGATCATCGTTTCCGGGTTTTCGGCCTTGTCGATCAGGTCGTTCAGATTCGCCCGGACTAAAGTTCCGACTCGTTCCAAAAGTGCCATAACGATTCTCCTTTGCGTGAATTAGGCCGACTGAGCCTTGCTCTTGTCGTCCGGCTTACGGGGTTGGTCGCCGATCAGGCGGACCTTCGAGAGCAGTTCCTGGAGCGGCATGCCGCTGAGAGTTTCGAAGAGCGCGGGAATCTGCGCGGCCATTTCAGTGATGTCGCCGGTGATTTTGTGCATCCCGGCGGACGCGCCGTTACCGGTGGACACGATCGTGATCTTGTCCACGTTGGCGAGCGGCGACGCCAGGGCTTTGACGATCTCAGGCATTCCGGAGATCAGCTTGTCCACGATGGCGGCCTGATTGAACTGCTGGTAGGCTTCGGCCTTCACGTTCATGGCCTTGGCTTCGGCTTCGCCCTTCCTGAAGATGATCTCGGCTTCGGCTTCGCCCTGCGCGCGGATGGCGGAGGCGCGGCCTTCGGCTTCGATGACCAGTTTCTGCTTTTCGGCTTCGGCCATGTTCTCGATGCGCTTGCGGTCGTACTCGGCGGCCTTCAAGACGGTCGCGATCAGTTCGTTCTCACGGCGGCGGATTTCCGCTTCCTGCACGAGCACCTCGTGTTCCTTTTCCACCTGGTGGACGGTGACTTCGGCGGCGCGCACCTGCTGCTGCATCACGTTGCCCTGGATTTCGTACGCCTTATCGGCGGTGGCCTGCTGCTTCTTCACCATCTCCAGGTACTCGGCCTTCTTCACTTCGAGGTCGCGCTGCGCTTCCGCCTGCTTGGCCTGCGATTGGGTCTCGGCGAGCACCCGCTCCTGATCGGCCTGCGCTTTGGCGACGGCCGATTCGCGCGAGGCGACGGCGCGCTTGATGGCGGTGTCGCGATCGGCTTCGGCGGCGGCCACGTCGGCATCGCGCTTGATGCGGGCGACGTCGGGGCGGCCCATGTTGCTGATGTACTCGTTCTTGTCGCGGACTTCCTTGATGGTGAAGCTGATGACTTCCAGCCCCATCTTATTGATGTCGTCGGCGCAGGTGGAGCGCATGCGGTCGCCCACCATCTCGGGCTGCTTGACGATCTCTTCCACGGTGAGCTGGCCGATGATGCCGCGCAAGTGGCCTTCCATCACGAGGCGAATGAGGCCTTCGCGCTCGGTAGGCGGCTTGGTCAGGAACTGCTCGGCGGCGGTGAGGATCGACTCCGGGTCCGACTTCACCTTGATCTGCGCCACGGCTTCCACCGTGACGGCGACGCCCTGTTTGGTGTACAAGTCCTGCTGCGGGGCGACATCGAACGACATCAGTTCGAGCGACAGCCCGCGGTAGCTTTCCACCATGGGGAAGATTACGGTGCCGCGGCCCTTGACGACGCGAGTGCCCCGGAAACCATACACGATGATCGCCTCATGCGGTCCGGCTTTGCGGAACAGCTTGGCGAACATCGCCATCAGGAACAGAATCACCAGGACCGAAAGCCCGGCAATCACAAATACTTGGTTTTCCATAAACGTTGATTTACTGAGCTCTCCTTAAAGCTCACCGGCGGGATCGACCCACCGTCTTACATATGCAATCCCTTTTTCGTAGCGGGTGACCATCACCTCGGATCCTTTGGGCAGCGGCGTGCCGTCGTCCGACCGCGCTCCGCTGACGCGGCGCGTGCCCTCCTGCGCATACACCAGCTCGCCGGTGCCGCCGGGGCGGATCGGAATGCTCAGCTTGCCAAGCACGCCGACCATGTCGTAATCCGCCGGGTCGAGCGGGGCTTCGCTCCCCATCAGGAACTTCGCCAGGAACAGAAACACGATGGTCCCGGCGCCCGTGCCGCTCAGCAAAGCGACGGCCAGCGCGATCAGGAACCAGACGTGATAGTAATGCTCCAGCAGATAGCCCGTGCCGCCGAACCAGGCGAGGAACGCGGCGACGGTGCCGAAATTGAACCACGGCACATTGGCGCCGCCGCCCCCGTGGGCGGGTCCCGTGTGGACGTGAACTCCGTGGTGGAAGTGCAGATGCGGCAGGTGCAGATGGATGCTGCCGGCCAGCAGCGACAACGCGCTGAGGCTGAAACCCACCAGGAAACAGATGAGGTAAAAACTCGACCAGGTCATGAACGCCTCCTCTTGTGGTTGGTCGCGGGCGCCTTCAATACATCAATCAACCGTTCGGCCAGGCCGGGATTCTCCAGGATCGTGCCGAGCAGGACCAGGCACATGCGGGAATCGGCATGGCGGGCCGTGGTTAAGAGCGCGCAATGCAGGTCAGGATCTTTGCGGAAGCGTTCGGCTCCGCTGACCAGCCACAGGTCCAACTTGTCTTCGAGCACTCCGACGTCGGAGATCAGCTCGTTCTGAAAACCTTCCGGGTCGTCGACGAGGTATCCGGGATGCACTTTGAAGAAGCGCGCGAGCAACATGCGCGACGAGTTGGTGAGGTGCGGGCGCGCGCCGCTCTCGATCTGCGAAAGATAGCTTTGGCTGATGGATTTGCCGAGCTCCTTTTCAATGAGTCGCGACAATTCCTGCTGCGAGAGGTCGCGGTTGAATCCGCGAAGGGTGCCTTCGACCTCCCGGAGATATCGAAGCTTTTCGCCAAGTCTCATATTGCAATTTGTAATTACTATATGGCAATTTGCGATTGCGGTCAAGAACTATATTTGGCGTGTTTTCAATATGCCGGCGGGGAAAATTTGAGCCGCCGATGCGCCGATGAACGCCGATCCGGGTTTGGCTTTGTTCCGCCAGACCGATTGGCTTCGTTCCGCCAGACCGGTTTGGCTTCGTTCCGCCGGATCAGTTTGGCTTCGTTCCGCCAGACCGGTTTGGCTTTGTTCCGCCAGACCGATTGGCTTTGTTCCGCCAAACCGATTGGCTTCGTTCCGCCTGGACCAGTTTGGCTTCGTTCCGCCAGACCGGTTTGGCTTTGTTCCGCCAGACCCATTGGCTTTGTTCCGCCGGATCAGTTTGGCTTCGTTCCGCCAGACCAGTTTGGCTTCGTTCCGCCAGACCGGTTTGGCTTTGTTCCGTCAGACCGGTTTGGCTTTGTTCCGTCAGACCGGTTTGGCTTTGTTCCGCGAGACCGATTGGCTTTGTTCCGTCAGACCGGTTTGGCTTTGTTCCGCCAGACCGATTGGCTTTGTTCCGCCAGACCAGTTTGGCTTCGTTCCGCCAAACCGATTGGCTTTGTTCCGCAGCGCGAGCTTGGATTCGTTTCGTCAGGCCACGCTGGGAAGAATGCCTCTGTGAAAGATTTTTGGGATGGCGAATCTTACGCCGTAACTATCGGGCCTCGGGAACGACGTCCATGGCCGCGCGTGCTTCAGATTACACTCTTGTTCTCATGACTCTATACCGATTCCTACCATACCAGTCGTCAAGTGAGCTGGAGAGTCAAGTCGTTGAAGCTGCAGGGCAAGATTGTTGTCAACGGGATTTTGAGGGCAGTCAAATTCCGGGAGTTAACGGGAATTTGATCCGAGATCGGCGGCGAGGACGGCGGGGTCGTAGCCAGAAAATGGGTAGTGGGTCAGTTTGAATTTTTGAATTCCTATTCCCCACTGGCTTTCGCGCGCAACTGTGCGCGAGCCCGAAGCGCCTGCTGAATGACCTCACAAGCCAACTCATCAGTTTCGGCTGCGTCCGACTGCGGGGCAAGCCGCCTCAACTCGGCTACGTCCTTCTCATCTAGCTGCTGTTTTTCAGTCAAAGCGCCCAAGACCCGGAGCGCAATTTTCATGGCGTCTATTCCTGATTTCGTCGCTGTGGCAAATCGTATCATTCCTAGCCGCTCAAGCAAACCCAAGGATCACGACTTTGCGAGCATCGCCCGAAGCGTCGTAGAGCAGGCCATCGGAGAGAAGCTGGACGGCTCCCAAATACTGCGCGGAACACTTGAGATTACCGAGAAGAACCAGGCCGCCGTTGAATTAGAAGGCTCGGCGGGATAAAGGGCGGGAAGGCTCGCGCCGCTGCGCTATCCCCTGAGCAGCGGGCATTGATAGCGAAGAAGGCTGCGGCGGCCAGATGGCGTCCGAAGCCTAAGTCTTAATGCTGCGCGAATAGGGCGGCTCGTTCAATCTGTTCTCTGCTGATTCGCTTATTCACTAGCCCGTGCATGACCCTGATGTCATCTAGCACCAACCTCAACTGAGTTTTCAGTGGCAAATTCTCCGTGCTTATCTGGAGCCGCCAATATTTTGTTGATTTCGCGGATCTCTGGCGTAGCGGATGCCGCGCTCGCCTCGATGATCGAATCTTTGATCCTCTATGGCAACACATCGGCCAGAGTTCCGAAGGGATTGCTCTCATAAATCTCGATTCCTCTTTGTGATAACCTCATTGCCTGGAGGAAATATAACAGTGCTCCGGCTGATCCTATTCGCGCTCGCCCTCACTTACCCCGCCTTCTCCGCAGTCCTGCATAACGCCGACGTTATCCGGCTCATTCACGACGGCACGGCCGTCTCCGAAGTTATCCGTCAGATTAACTCCTCCGAATCCGGCTTCGTGCTGTATGACGAAGACGTGAACGAACTGCGCAGTGAGCGCGTGCCGGACGAAGTAATCCGCGCCATGTTCGCGCGGCAGAGTGGCAAGAAGTCAAACGAAGTCACGGTCACGCTGTCCGATCCGCCGGCGAAGGTCAGCCCTGACGACTCTCCCTACGGTTTCCGTCGCGGCGCCGTGGCGGTCGCCTTCGCCGCGGGGACATCGTGGCGGCGCGGCTTTGGCGTAGGCGCGGATGTCGCAGGAGGCTTCGGCGTTGGCCTGCATCGGTATGTCGCGGCGTTTGGCTTTGGCACATACAGCGGCTTCTCGGCTGGCCATGTGTCGTTCGGTGCGGGCGGGCTGGAGGTAGTCGGGACCAACCGGTCGCGAGTCGTCCCGTATGCTAACCTCGGCGCGGCATACACCTCTGTCTCGTACGGTCCCTTTTCCTGGAGTGCGCCTGGTGTCGCGTTCGGTGGCGGCGTTCGCGTCTACGTGCGGCACTCAGCCGGGTTCACGAGCGGACTGATGGCGGTGCGGGTGCTTGGCAACAGCGGCGGATATACAACATTCGTGCCGGTGTTCGGGTTCTTCGGGCAGTCGCGGTAAATGGTTTGACTATTGGATTGTGAGCAGCCTCTCGGCTTGGTTTACGTGATCTACTGCGCAGTTCCACACCAGCCCCGGCTCGCCGCCAACTAAGGAGCCGATCATAGCGGGATCGTTCAGGTTCATCGTGGCTCCCCATTGCGCTCGTGTATCCGCGATGAACTTTTTCGTGGCTTGGCAGCGCCCAAGTTCGGTATCTCCGGTTAGGATAGTGCCGACGTTTTTCATGATTTCCAGCCCGCCCGCAGATGTTGAAACCTGTGCGCTCCACGCCTGAGCCGCAAGCTCAAACTGCCCAAACGCAATTTTGATTTCAGCGCGGAGTCCTGCTGGTTCGTTCTTGGCGGGCGAATTCAAATAGCGGTCAACCGCTACTCTGGCATCGAGAACACGGGATGAGTAATCGCGGTAGGAAATGCCGCTCTTGGTAACCGATCGAAGCGCAGTCAATGCAGACATCGCATCTTGCAGCAGCGAGGTTGCAGATGATCCGGCCGGAGTTGATTTTTGGGGCGCTTGGCTGAAGTAAATAGCCCTCACCTTATCAAGACCGATAGTTACCGGCTGGCCCGCAACCTCGATGGCGACACCTTCACTCGCAGCACGTCGGAATGCACCGTCGATGCGTTCGCCACTTTTCAGCTCGACCGTGACCACGCTTGCTTTGTCTGTGGAGATCGGCCTGGGTTCAGGCTTCACGGCTGGGGGGTTCGGGGTCGGCTGTTTTGGGGGTTCGCCACCGACGAAGATTTCCTGTCCGCTAGCCGCGCTGGCGAACAGCACGGCTAGGAGTAGCCACCTCATAACCCTGCCACCGTCTTCGCTTCCGGCGGAATTGGGCCGGCGGAATCCGGCCCCTTGCGTTCCCAACTCATCAGTTTCGGCTGCGTCCGACTGCGGGGCGAGCCGCCTCAACTCGGCTACGTCCTTCTCATCTAGCTGCTGTTTTTCAGTCAAAGCGCCCAAGACCCGGAGCGCAATTTTCATGGCGTCTATTCCTGATTTCATCGCTGTGGCAAATCGTATCATTCCTAGCCGCTCAAGCAAACCCAAGGATCACGACTTTGCGAGCATCGCCCGAAGCGTCGTAGAGCAGGCCATCGGAGAGAAGCTGGACGGCTCCCAAATACTGC
>Ga0207695_10002036_pt1 | contig 30989 bp, 30 predicted proteins | sample KBSC54metaG_FD_184354 | JGI IMG/M metagenome (GOLD analysis project Ga0207695, IMG submission 184354) | Corn rhizosphere microbial communities from Kellogg Biological Station, Michigan, USA - KBS C5-4 metaG (SPAdes) (version 2) | ecosystem: Host-associated > Plants > Roots > Rhizosphere > Soil... | reverse complement strand
GCGGCACATGGTCCGCACGTCACCCAGCCCCGGGACGTTCCGGTAGATGGAACGCCCCTGAGCCAGCAGCGACGACGCCAGGATCGGCAGCGCGGCGTTCTTCGAGCCGGAGACGCGCACCTCGCCGACGAGGCGCGCGCCGCCGCGGATGACGATCTTCTGCAAACGCGCTTAAGCGGCCGGAGCGCCGCCCTCGGCGGCAGCGGGCGCGGGCACGCCGGCGTGCTCGTCACACAGGCCGGCCCTGGTGCGCGGCTTGCGGCAACCTTCCTTGCTGCAGATCTTGTAGTGATGGTGCGCGCCCAGCTTCTCGCGGCGCCAGGCCAGGAAGTGCTTGCGGCAGTAGCCCTTCGCCCGCAGGGGCTGGCTGCACTTCTCGGCGGTGCAGCTGCCCCGCTTCGCCACCGCGGCGGCGAGCTTCTCGGCCGCCGCGCCCTTGGACGCGGCTGGGGCGGCCGGCTTGGCGGCGGATTTGGACTTGGCTTTCGGGGCCTTGGACTCGGTCTTCGTGTCAGCCATCGCGGGCGGGAAGATTAGGCGGCGCCGCCGCCGAGTCAAGCCCCGTGCCTGTCCGGGGTCCGAAAGAGGGGGCAGGGGGGCCCCGGTTCGCGCGATTCAGGTAATTCACGGATTTGACACATTCGACCCCGATTGGTCAGGCTGGCAGGGTGCTGCGCGGACACCGCATCGCCGTCGTCGTGCCGGCCTTCAACGAGGCCGACAAGATCTCCCGCACGGTTCGTTCCATCCCCGGCTTCGTCGACCACGTGATCGTCGTGGACGACGGCAGCGCGGACGGCACCGGGCGCATCGCCGCGCGCTCGGGGCGCCGTGGCCTCGAGGTGGTGGTCCACCAGCAGAACAAGGGGGTGGGGGCGGCCATCGCGACCGGCTACCGACGGGCCCTGGTGCTGGGCGCCGATGCCACGGCGGTGATGGCCGGCGACGCCCAGATGGATCCGGCCGACCTGCCCAACCTGCTGGCGCCCGTGCTGGCGGGCCGCGCCGACTACGCGAAGGGCAACCGCTTCGCCTGGCCCGGGTGCTGGCGGGAGATGCCCCTGCCGCGCTTCCTGGGCAACGTGGCGCTCTCCTGGCTGACCCGGGTGGCCACGGGCTACCGGCTGTTCGATTCCCAGTGCGGCTACACGGTGGCGTCGCGAGAGGCGCTGGCGGCGATCGGACCCGACGCGATGTTCGCCCGCTACGGCTACCCGAACGATCTGCTGGGTCGACTGGCCCGGGCGGGCGCGCGCGCCGTCGACGTCCCGGTGCGGCCCGTGTACGGGCCGGGCTGGCGTTCGGGGATCCGCCTGACCACGGTGGTCTATCCGATCCTGTTCCTGCTGGGGCGCGCGTTCGTGCTGCGCCTGCGCTCGGGGCGCCGCCCGCGCACGCTGGTGGCCGCGCCCAGCGCCGCGCCGGAATCGGCATGACGATCGGCGTCCTGACGACGTCGTTCCCGCGACACGCCGGTGACTTCGCGGGCTCGTTCGTCGCCGACAGCGTTCGCGCGCTGGCCGCGTCCGGCGCCGCGATCGAGGTGATCGCCGCCGACGACGGTGCCGGCGCGGCCGACGGCGTGGCGCGGACGGACCTGGGGCCCCGCGTGCGGGTGTGGCGCGTGCCCGTGCAGGTCACGGGGGGACCGCGGCTGTTCTACGGCGACGGCGCGCCCGAGGCGCTGGAGCGCGGCGGCGGCGCCGTGTGGGCGCAGGCCGCGGCGTTCTGGGCGGGCCTTTGCCAGCGCTTGCGGGCCCGCGCCGGCCGCTGGGCCGCGATCGAGGCCCACTGGCTGGTGCCTTGCGGTCTGGCCGCGCGCGGGTGCTTCCCGGCGCTGCCCCTGACGGTGCACGCCCATTCGGGCGACGTGGCGCTGCTGGAGAGGTTACCGGCCGGCCCGGCGCTGGCGCGCTACGTGGCGCGGGGCGCGACGGACTTGCTGTTCGCCAGCGAGGATCTGCGGGTCCGCTTCGGCCGGCTGGCCGGCACCGTCGTGGGACGGGTGATGCCGCGCCAGCCCCTGGGCCTGGCGGCCGCGGTCGATCCCGCCCGCCGCCTGGCGGCGCGGCACAGCCTGCGCTTCGAAGGGCCCACGCTGTTGTCGGTGGGCCGCCTGGTCCCCATCAAGGGCTTCGACGTTCTGGTGCGGGCCGCGGCGATCGCCGGCCAGCGAGGGCCGGCGCCCAGCGTCGTCATCCTGGGCGACGGACCCGAGCGCGAGCGCCTGGGCGCGCTGGCCAGGCGGCTGGGCGTGCCCCTGCGCTTGCCGGGGTTCGTCGAGCGGCAGGACGTGCCGCGCTGGATGACGGCGGCCGACCTCTACGTTCAGCCGTCCCGCCGGCTGGCCTCGGGGCGCACCGAGGGCCTGCCCGTCGCCACCCTCGAGGCGCTGTCCCTGGGCGTCCCCGTGGTCGCCTCGGCCACGGGGGGGCTGTCCGAGCTGCCGCACCCCGCTCCCCGCCTGCGCCTGGTGCCCGCCGACGATCCGGCCGCGCTGGCGGCGGCGCTGGCCGCCTGACCGCACGGGGCGGCGGCGCCCGACGGTGATCCCCGGGACCGCCGGCGCGAAAAAGATGCGACGGAAACCGACGGGGCCGGACACTAGGTGCTGCTGGACACGAGACGGACCGGTCGGAAAACACCCGTCGGAAGAAAACAGGTCGCGCAGGGCAGGGAGAGACCATGCGTCCAGGCCGCATGAAGATCGGGAGAGGCGCGTGCGCCTGGCTGTTGCTGGGCGGCGCGGCGTGCGCAGCATCTTGTGGAGTCGACGTCGTCGAGACCGTGGACCCACCGGCGAGCCGCTTCACCGCGGCCGATTGCGCCGCGGCTGCCCAGGACGCGAGGGCCGTCGCCGATCCCGACTTCTCCGTCGTCTCGCCGCCGACGTACAACGACTGCGGGACCGCATACGTGGTGAACGTGGGGGCCGCCGGTCGACCAGGGGGGGCGGACGACAGCGACGGCGCGACCTTCCACCATGACCTGCTGGTGTCTTACGCGGGGGGCCCCGTCACCAGCGCGTCGGAGTGCCACCAGCTTTATGGCGCTGCCTACTTCTACGACCACCCGTCGAGCGGCGGCTACCGGGCCATCAGCCTGAAGGCGGCACCCGGCTGGTGGTTACCCCAGCGGGCCGTCTGCATCCCGCCGCAGGTCAACCTGAGGGACTTCGACCAGTACCTGGGCCCGTCGGTGGGCGACATGCGGATCGCGGCGACGATGCGCGATTTCGACGATCCGGCGCTGACGCTGGTGGTGTCCGCGGTCCAGCACAGCGTCAGGACCCCGTCGGGCTGTGCCGGCGGTGTCGCCCGCGTGACGTCCGGCGAGGGCCTGTTCACCGGTCAGTCCATCTCTTCGTGCGACGGCCGGTTTCAACTGGTCCTGCGCGACGACGGCAACCTGGTGCTCTCGCAGAAGAACTCCGATGGCGTTTCCAGCACGGTGCTGTGGGCGACGAACACCGGCGGCGTCCCCGGCGCCAACATGTTGAAGCTGCAAGCGGAAGGCGAGCTGGTCCTCACCGCCTTCGACGGCACGACCATCTGGTCCAGCGACGCGGGCGCCGGGCCCGGCTCGTCCCTCGCGCTCTCGGACGACGGCGACATGAAGCTGTACGACCGGGCCGGCCGCGCCGTCTGGCAGACGATGACGGGCGGTCACTGACTCGGGGGGACAGTCCCCGGTTGGCCGATGGGGTCGCGCGCGGGGCGCGCGGCCGCCGCCGTCACAGCGACGCGCTGGCGGGGGCCAGCTCCCACAGCACGGCGGCGGTGCGCCGGGACAGGGTCCGACTCTTCGCGCACAACGAGACGTGGTATCCGCGCGGGGGGCGCTTGATCTCCACCGGTTCGATGCGGCCGCGCAGGGGGCTATCGCGCCGGACCAGCTCGGGCACCACGCCCACGCCGCAGCCCAGCGCGACCATGGCCAGGATCGCCTCGTTGCCGTCGACCTCGGCGTAGACCTCGGGGCGGGCGCCCTGTTGCTCGAGCCAGGCGTCGATGCGCACGCGCTCGAGCCCCCGCCGCGGCAGGATCACCGGCAAGCCGTTCCAGTGGGCGCCGCCCAGCCGCGCCCGCCGGGCCATCTCGGCGTCGGAGGCGGGGGCGATGAACGACAGCTCGGTGTGGGCCAGGCGCACGAAGCGCAGCTCGACGGCGGGCCGGTCCGGCTCGGGGACCACGGCCAGGTCGACCTCGTCGTTCTCCAGCGCCTGCAAGCAGCGCGCGGCGTCCGACGTGCTCAGCTGCAGGTGAATGGCGGGGTAGCGGTCGCGACAGCGCGCCAGCAGCTTGGGCAACACCGAGTGGCAGGCGGTCACCGTGCAGGCGATGCGTAGCTCGCCGCTGGGCGCGACGGCCTCGGTCGCCAGCGCCTCCATCAACCGGGCGTGCATGGCCACCTGGGCCCGGGCGTGGTCGCGGAATATCTCGCCCGCCCGGGTCAACGCTACGCGGCGCTTGCTCCGCTGGAAGAGCGGCTGCCCCAGCTCCTCCTCCAGCCGCTGGATGGTCCGGGTCAGGGCCGAGGGGCTCATGTGCAGCGCGTGGGCGCTGCGGGCGAAGTGCAGGGTGTCGGCCAGGTGCAGAAAGACGCTGTATTCCTGGTGGGGGGCGGAGGCCATGTTGCGATCTTAGCAATACAGACTGCCGATAATGGGCGCAATTGCAACGTTGGCCCAGCGCCGGGCGGGAGCTATCCTGCTGGACACGCTCGCGATGCGTCCCGAGGGGCTCTCCGCCCGCCGGGACACCTCGCGGCGGTTTCCCAGGCATCAACGCGCGAGGAGCAATCACATGTCTCGACAGAACTACTTCAACACCCTCACGATGGCGCAGAAGCTGGATCAGCTGGGCCGGTGCCGTTTCATGGACCGCAGCGAGTTCGCCAACGGCATCGAGAAGCTGCGAGGCAAGAAGGTCGTCATCGTCGGCTGCGGCGCGCAGGGCCTGAACCAGGGCCTGAACATGCGTGACTCGGGCCTGGACATCACCTACGCGCTGCGCGCCGACGCCATCGCGCAGAAGCGGGCCAGCTACACCAACGCCACCAGCAACGGCTTCAAGGTCGGCACCTACGAGGAGCTGATTCCGACCGCCGACCTGGTCTGCAACCTGGCCCCCGACAAGCAGCACGCCGACGTCGTCCAGAAGGTGATGCCGCTGATGAAGAAGGGCGCCTGCCTGGCCTACAGCCACGGCTTCAACATCGTCGAGGAGGGGCAGCAGATCCGCAAGGATCTGACCGTCGTCATGGTGGCGCCGAAGTGCCCGGGCACCGAGGTGCGCGAGGAGTACAAGCGCGGCTTCGGCGTGCCGACTCTGATCGCCGTGCACCGCGAGAACGATCCCAACGGCGACGGCCTAGAGATCGCGAAGGCCTACGCCGCCGCGACCGGCGGCGACCGGGCCGGCGTCCTCGAGTCCAGCTTCGTCGCCGAGGTGAAGAGCGACCTGATGGGCGAGCAGACGATCCTGTGCGGCATGCTGCAGACCGGGTCGATCCTGTGCTTCGACCGCATGGTGGCCCAGGGCATCGATCGCGGCTACGCCGCCAAGCTGGTGCAGTTCGGCTGGGAGACCATCACCGAGTCGCTGAAGCAGGGCGGCATCACCCTGATGATGGACCGCCTCAGCAACCCGGCGAAGCTGAAGGCCTTCGAGCTGGCCGAGGAGCTGCGCGGTCTGATGCGGCCCCTCTACAAGAAGCACCAGGACGACATCATCACGGGCGCCTTCAGCACCACGATGATGAAGGACTGGGACGCGGGCGACGTGAACCTGCTGGGCTGGCGCGCCGCCACGAACGACACCGCGTTCGAGCAGACCGCGGCCGGCTCCATGAAGATCGCGGAGCAGGAGTACTACGACCACGGCGTGCTGATGGTGGCCATGGTGAAGGCCGGCGTCGAGCTGGCGTTCGAGTGCATGGTCGAGGTGGGCATGAAGGCCGAGTCGGCCTACTACGAGTCCCTGCACGAGGTGCCGCTGATCGCCAACCTGATCTCGCGCAAGAAGCTGTACGAGATGAACAAGGTCATCAGCGACACGGCCGAGTACGGCTGCTACCTGTTCAGCCACGCCGCGGTGCCGCTGCTGAAGGACTTCATGAGCAAGCAGTCGACCGACGTGATCGGCAAGGCGTTCGCGCCGGGCGTGCAGCAGGTCGACAACCGCCGCCTGCTGACCGTGAACCAGGCCATCGAGGGCCATCCGGTCGAGAAGGTGGGCGCCACGCTGCGCGGCTACATGACGGCGATGAAGCAGATCGCCGTCGGCGGCTGATTCGTCACGGCTCGTGCGTTCGAGCTGAAGCGGCATGAGTGAACCCGAAGCCCCGGCGCTGTCCGAGCTGACGCTCGACGGGCCGGGGCTTTCGCTCGTCACCGGTCCGAACGGCTCGGGAAAATCGAGCGCGGTCCGCGCCCTGGCGGCGCGCGTGGCGGGGGCGTGGCTGCTGTCGGCCGAGTCGCAGCAGGCCTTCTACGAGGCGCAGCTGGCGGCCGACGAGAGCAACTTCAAGCAAGGGGTCGACACCAGCAGCAGCGTGGGCGAGCTGCTGGGCGAAGCGGGGCGCGCCAGTCCCCTGCTGGCGGCGTTTCGTCTGGAGCCGCTGTGGGGCCGGCACTACCGCCAGCTGTCCACCGGCGAGGCGCGCAAGGTGCTGCTGCTGCAGGCGGTGCTGCGCGCGCCGCCGTTGCTGATCCTGGACGATCCCTTCGACGGGCTGGACCGCGCCGCGTGCGCGGAGCTGGCCCACGCCATCGGCCACGTCGCCGGCCACCTGCCGGTCGTGGTGGCGGGCACCTTCGGCCCGGACAACCTGCCGTTCCCCGTCGAGGCGCTGCGCGAGGTGGCGGTCCTGACCGGCCAGCGCGTGGTCTTCCGCGGCACGCCGCAGGACTTCCTGGCGCGGCCCTCCGACAGCCCACACGGGCGCACGCCGCCGCCGGTGGAGCTGGGCAGCTGGTACCAGCCGCTGGATCCGGCGGTCGCGCTGGTCAGGCTGGTCGACGGTCACGTCAGCTACGGCGACCAGCTTGTCTTCGAGCACCTCGACTTCACCGTCTTCGCCGGCCAGCACACGCTGATCGAAGGACCGAACGGGTCGGGCAAGTCGACCTTGCTGGAGATGCTGACCGGCGATCACCCGCAGGCGTACAGCAACGACCTGCACCTGTTCGGCCGCCGCCGCGGCAGCGGCGAGACGGTGTGGGACATCAAGAAGAACGTGGGCCTGGTCTCGTCGCGCCTGCACCGCGACTATCGCGTGGGCGGCAGCGTGGAGGAGGTGTTGCTGAGCGGGCTCTACGACAGCATCGGCCTTTACCAGCGGCCCGAGGCCAGCCACGGCGCCCGGGCCCGCGCCTGGCTCGACTGGCTGGGGCTGGGCCTGGAGCCCGGCGCCGCCTTTCGCGAGCTGTCGTTCGGCCAGCAGCGCCTGCTGCTGATCGGTCGCGCGGCCATCAAGGTCCCGCCGCTGCTGGTGATGGACGAGCCGACCTCGGGGCTGGACGCCGACAACCGCCTGCGCGTCCTGGAGCTGGTCGAGTCGCTCTGCACGCAGCGGAGGAGCACCGTCCTGATGGTCACCCACCGCGCCGATGAGCGCGCCTTCTGGCAGTCGCGCATCGGCGGTTCGATCCTGTCGCTCGCGTCGCGCGTCTGAGCCGTCTTCGCCTCTGGTCGCCGGGCGGTCAGGGCGCCTGCCCGCAGTCCCACCTGTCCGCCAGCGTCTTCGCGATCGGCAGCAGGGTGGAACGCCGGGCGTCCGGGGCCTGGCTGATCAGCGCCTGCGCCAGATGAATCAGGCAGGCGTCGCCCGCTGCCGAGGTCGGGCCGACAGGTCGCGGGATCTGGATGTCGGGGAGCACGCCGGCGCCCTCGATCTCGCGATCGTTGGCCGTCCGCAAATAGCCCGTGCGCAGCAGCAATTCAAACATTTCGTCCGGCTGGCCATCGAAGGGCTCTGCCTGTTCCTGGGGTGGAGGGGGCTCGACACCGTCGAGGATGTTCTGCACGACGTCCCGGTCGGGAGGAGCGGGCGGGGACGACGCGCCGGCCGGTCGCCATTTCCTGGGGAGAGCGAAGAAGGTGCGGACCGAGCCCGCGCCGGCCGTGACCTCGCCGATGATCAGCCCTCTGCCCAGGCTCTGGATCGCCGAAGCGACCAGCTCGGCGGCGGAGGCCGTCTCATGGTTCACCAGCACCACGACGGTGCCGGTGAAGTCGTGGCCACTGTCGTGGGCCTCCAGCGCCGTGCGCTCATGCCTGCCGACGATCCATCCCAGCACGCCCCGCTGGATGAAGACGCCCGCGACCTTGGCTGCTTCATCCACCAGACCGCCCTTGTCGTTGCGCAGGTCCAGGATCACGCCTTTCGGCGGTCTTTCGCCCGAGCCGGCGGCGCCCTGCTCCACTTCGGCGGCCGCGCCCCGCGCGAAGCCGCCGACAGGCAGATAGGCCGCATCCTCCAGGTACGGGCCCTGGAACTGGGGCCGCGCCGCAGCCTGCCCCTGTGGGCTGACCAGCGCGCTGGCGATCAGGCCCGCTGGTTTCCCCCGGTCCCTCTCGTAGCTGGGGGCGTCCGTCAGCATCGACGCTCGATCCAGCGCCGCCAGCATGCCGTTCGTGGCGGCGAGCTCGATCCGGGTGAACCGCGCCTCGGTCTCGCCGGCCGGCAGCGCCAGGCGGGAGCCAATGAACCGCATCGCCGTCTGCAGCGACGAGCGTAGGTTCCACGGGGCGTCGACCCGCTCGATGTTCAGCGCGCAACGTTCTCCCGCGACGGTGACATTGATCCAGCGGGGTAGGGCGTCGGGATCCCGTTCCACCGCCACGTCCTGGTCCGCGGCCGGTATCGCGGACAGCGCCGCCAGCAGCAGCTGGCGAGAGTACGGCGTGATGTCCCGCGGATACGTCTCGCGCAGATAGAACAGCGTCCTCGAGAACAGCGACAGCTCCGCCAGCTGGGCGCCGGTCACCGGCGAGGAGCCCACGGCGCAGCTCGTGGGGGGCGCGGACCTTACGGACGTCAGCGTCGGTCGCGGGCGCTCGTCTCGCTGGCCGAGGAGTGTTCGCTCGGGTTCGCGGTCGGGCGCCCGCTCTGCGCCGGGCGCCGCGCATCCGAACGTGAACAGCGTCGCCCAGCCCACGAGGGCCATCCTTCCCGTCACCATCGGTCGAGGATACGGGCAGGGCGTCACTTGCCGAAAGTTTCCCGGCCGCGTTCACCGTCAGGGGCGTGAGAAGGAAGCGGCCGTCAGGACGGGCCCGGAGGTCGCGCCTGGCGAGTGTCGGTGAATGTAGACAGAAGGGGGCGAACCAGCCCTGAGGCTCCCCGAACGCCGCCGGCCGTCCGGCCTTCGAAACATTCCGGAAAAGAACTTGCTTCGATCGAGTGAGATCGACAACATTCTTTCTCTACGCACTCGCCTTGCTTGATTCCCTGAATCGAAGGAGGACGCAGTGTCGCGCCGGCCCCGCTCGACCCCCAGTCAGCCCATCCGTGCTCTCAGCGCTCCGGAAATTTCCGTCGTGCTGGCCGTTCATGACGACGAAGAACGGATAGGGCATCAGGTGAAGGCGATCGCCTGTCATCTCAGGTCCTTGAAGCGATCCTTCGAGATCGTCGCCGTGAACAACGGCTCCCGGGACAACAGCCTGTCCATCCTGGAATTGCTGGCCGCCCGCCTGCCGGAGCTGCGGGTCGTTCGGGCGGCGGCGGGGGGCCGGGCGTTCCTTCGCGGTGCCGAACAGGCAGCCGGGACGTTACTGATCCTGTTCCAGGCCAACCGGCGCACGACGCTGGCGCCGCTGGGCTGGGCGCTGTCCCGTCTGGCGGCCGGCCGCGACGCCGTCATCCTGCGCGATCGCTACGTCGTGGCGCGCCTGCGACCGGTGCTGCCGGTGCTGGCGCGGGCGTCGGGGCCGGGCCTGCTGTTCGAGAGCCTCTTCGAGCGCCGCGCTCAGGCCCTGGGCCTGGACGTCGTCGGTTCACGCGCCGTCCAGAAGGGCGCGACGTCGCTCCTGCTGGGGCCGGTGCTGCGGTTTCTGGCGGCCTGACCGCGACCTGGCCGCCGGGGCTAGGCCCCACAAAACCTGCTAGGCTTCGCCGATGCTCTCGATTCTGATCGCCATCGTCGGGCTGGGCGTGCTCGTCGTCCTGCACGAAGGCGGGCACTTCCTGGCGGCGCGGCTCTGCGGCATGAAGGTCGAACGGTTCTCCATCGGCTTCGGCCCCACCTTGCTGGGGTTCAAGCGGGGGGGGACGACGTTTCAGATCGCTCCCATCCCCCTGGGGGGCTTCGTCCAGATCACGGGCCTGAACCCGAACGAGGAGTTCGATCCCAAGGACCCTTACGTCTATCCCAACCGCCCGCGGTGGATGCGGCTGTTCACCATCGTGGCCGGCCCGCTGGCCAACTACCTGACGGCGTTCGTGATCATGCTGTTCGTCTTCACCATCATGGGCGTGCCCATGCCGTCGAAGACCGAGCGCATCGGCGACGTCGTTCCCAACTCCCCCGCGGCCGCCGCCGGCCTGAAGGTGGGGGACGTCATCGCGCAGGCCAACGGCCATCCCATCAACGCCGACCACACCATCGCCGCAGAGATCAAGGCCACGGGCGGCGTGCCCATCGCGCTCGATCTCGTCCGCGGGGGAAAGCCCGTGGCGCTGACCATCACGCCCCAGCAGAAGGGGCCGGGCGTGTACCAGATCGGCGTCATGCTCGAGCACTTCGACCTGACCGCGCTGCCGTTCCCGGCCGCCGCCAAGGAGGCGCTGATCTACCCGTACGAGAAGTCGAAGGTCATCCTGGCGGGCCTGTACAACATGGTCACCGGCAAGGAGAAGGCCGAGCTGTCCGGTCCCATCGGCATCACCCGTGAGATCGCCCGCGCCGCGAACCGCAGCGTCTGGGACTACTTCGGCATCATCGCCATGCTGTCCGTCTACCTGGGCCTGTTCAACCTGTTGCCGCTGCCGGCGCTGGACGGCGGGCGGGCGCTGTTCCTGTCGGTGGAGGCGCTGATCCGCCGGCGGATCAACCCGCGCGTCGAGGCCATGGTCCACACGGTCGGCCTGGTGGTGCTGCTGGGTGTGCTGGTCCTGGTCAGCTTCAAGGACGTGACCCGGGTCTTCGGCCGCGGCTAGTCCCGTGCGGGGGAAGCGTCAACCCGTCCCCTCGGCGGGCTCACGGATTCACGAGGGGCTGGTGGGGGCGCGCGCGCTGGTCGGCACGCCCTACCTGGCCGACGCGGGGCTGCGCGCCGAATACCAGCGCGACATCGCGCCGCGCACTGGCGTGGCGCTGCGCAAGATCCTGACGGAGGTGCTGCCGGCGGCGGGGCTGCGCTTGCGCCCCGACTCCGTCCTGGATCTCGGCGCGGGGACCGGCGCGGTCGGGGAGGCGCTGCGGGGACTGTTCCGGCATGGTCACCGCCTGGTCGAGGTCGACCGCGTGGCGCGCGGCGGGACGACCCGGGCCGCGGACGTGACCCGCGTCGAGACGCTGGCGGCGTTCGGCAGCCCGTTCGATCTGGTGATCGCCGCGCACGTCCTGAACGAGCTGTACCTGGACGAGCAGGAGCCGGCGGCGCGGGCCTTGCGGCTGGCGCGCCTGGTCCGCGTCTGGAGCGAGGAGCTGCTGGGCGGCCAGGGCACCCTGGTGGTGATCGAGCCCGCGCTGCGCGAGACGTCTCGCGTGCTGCTGGCGGTGCGTGATCACCTGCTGGCGTCAGGGCTGTCCGTCGTCGCGCCCTGCTTCTTCACCGGGCCCTGTCCGGCGCTGCTGCGCGAGCGGGACTGGTGCCACGACAGCGCGCCCGACGCCAGCGGGCGGCGCATCGATTTCAGCTACCTGGTCGTGCGCACGGCCGGGGTGCCGGTGCCCGCGGGCGCGGTCAGCCGCTTCCGTGTGGTCAGCGACCCGCTGCCCGAGAAGGGCCGGCTGCGCGTCTACGGCTGCGGCGACGATGGCCGGCACGCGCTGGTGCGGCTGGATCGGCACGCCGCGCCCGCGAACGCCGACTTCGATCGCGTGGTGCGCGGCGACGTCGTGCAGGTGGCGCGGATGACCTACGCGGGCGACGGGCTGCGCGTGGGGCCCGAGGCCTGGGTCGTTCGTGTCACCGCACCGTCACCGATTTCCGATTGCGACGCCCCGGTCACGGAGGGAAGCTGACGCAGCTCTACGGCGACCGCAGCGGCACCCTGGAGGATCCTTTCGGGCACGTGTGGACGCTCACGACGCACGTCGAGGACGTGTCGCCCGACGAGATGAAGAAGCGGATGGCCGCGATGTCCGGGCCCGCCTGATCGGCGGCGCCTGCGGTCGAGGCTCAGCGGCCGCCCACGACGTCGCGCAGCGCAGCGATGACGCGATCGATCGACCGGTCGTCGAGCGACGGATGCAGCGGCAGCGCCAGCACCTCGGCGCAGGCGCGCTCGGCCACCGGCAGCTCCCCGGGCCCGTGGCCCAGCGCCCGCAGCGCGGGCTGCAGGTGCAGCGGCGTGGGGTAGTAGATCTCCGACGCGACACCGGCGCGCGCCAGCCCGGCGAGCGTCCGGTCGCGCCCTTCCGGGACGCGCACCACGAACTGGTTCCACACGCAGCCCGGATCCTCGGGCGGCAGGCCCAGGCCCAGGCCCCGCAGCCCGGTGTGATAGCGGGCGGCGGCGCGCCGGCGGGCGGCGGTCCAGGCGGGCAGCCGGGGCAACTTCACCCGCAGCAGCGCTGCCTGCAGCGCATCCAGGCGGAAGTTCCCGCCCACGTCGGGGTGGTGGTTCTTGCGGTCCGCGCCGTGGACGCGCAGGCGGCGCATCGTCGCGGCGAAGGCCGCGTCCTCGGTCAGCACGGCCCCCCCGTCGCCCAGGCCGCCCAGGTTCTTCGTGGGAAAGAACGACAGCGCGGCGGCGGTGGTGCGCGTACCCACGAGCCGCCCGTCGGGGCCGACGGCGCCGATCGCCTGCGCCGCGTCTTCCAGCAGCGCGATGCCGCGCGCCCGACATTCGGCTTCCAGGGCGGCGGTGGGCAGGCAGCGGCCGAAGATGTGCACGACCAGCACGGCCCTGGTGCGGGGGCCGACCTTGGCCAGGGCGGCGGCGGGATCCAGGTTCAGCGTGGCGGCGTCGACGTCCGCGAAGACCGGCCGCGCGCCGGCGCGCAGGATCGCCCCCGCGGTGGCGAAGAACGAGAACGGCGACGTGACGACCTCGTCACCCGGCCCCACGCCCGCCCCGGCCAGCATCGCCAGCAACGCGTCCGTGCCCGACGACATGCCGACCGCGTGGCCGACGCCGCAGGCCTCGGCCAGCTCGCGCTCGAACGCCTCGACCTCGGGCCCCAGGATGTACCGTCCCGAACGGATCACCCGCCCCGCCGCCGCCAGCAGCTCGTCGGTGAACGCCTGGTGATCAGCCGCGGGATCGGCGAAGGGAACAGTCGGGGAAGGAAGAGGGTCGTTCACCGCGCGGCCACTCGCGCGCGGTCGTTCACGCCGCCTTGCCCCAGTGATGCAGCCACTGCTCGAACACGAACAGCGTCCACAGCTGCTTGCGGTGGTCGTGCCGTCCCTCGACGTGCTCGTCCAGGATGCGCGTCACCTCGGCAGGGTCGAAGAACCCCTCCCGTCGCAGCTTGTCCGGCTGCAAGGCTTCCCGCACCATGGGCAGCAGATCTTCCTTCATCCAGCGCGCCACCGGCACGCCGAAGCCCTGCTTGGGCCGGTCCAGGATGTCGTCGGGCAGCGTGCCCCGCATGGCCGTCTTCAGGATGCGCTTCGTGGTCGTGCCGTCCATGCGCAGCGACGGCGGAAGCTGGCAGGCGAACGTGACCACGTCGGTGTCCAGGAACGGCGCGCGCGCCTCCAGCCCCACCCCCGCCGAGGCCCGGTCGACCTTCACGTTGATGTCGCCGGTCAGATAGAAGCGGCAATAGAAGTCCATGATGACGTCCCAGGGATCGCGCGCCTTGGTGGTGGCGGCGCGGGCGTCGATGCTGTCGAACGGGTCGCCGCTGGCGGCGCGCATGTCCGGCGACAGCAACGTGGTCTGCTCCTCGGGCAGGAAGCTGGACAGCCAGCGCTGGTGGCGCCGTGGTCCCGTCGCGGCGACGCCGCGCAGGAACTGGTTCACCTTGAAGTCCAGGCTGAAGTAGTCGGTGCCCGCCGGCAGCAACCCGGCCGCCTTGCGCGCCATCGACGCGCCCAGGGCGCCCAGCGGGCGCGGCAGGCGATCGTAGAAGTCGCGCGCCAGCTTCTCGGCCTTGAACGTCGGATAGCCGGCGAACAGCTCGTCACCACCGTCGCCGCCCAGCGCCACCGTCACGTGCTGGCGCGTGAAGCGCGTCAGCAAGTAGGTGGGGATGATCGACGCGTCGGCCAGCGGCTCGTCCATCATCCGCATCACGTCGGGCAGGATGCCGATCATCGACTGCGGGGTCAGCCGCTCCTCGCGGTGCTCGGTGCCGAACTTCTGCGCGATGACCCGCGCGTAGCTGGTCTCGTCGAAGCTGGCGTCGGAGAAGCCGATGGAGAAGCTCTTGATCCCGCCGTGCCCGCCGGCCGCCGCCATCAGCGCCACCATCGTCGACGAGTCGATGCCGCCAGAGAGAAAGACCCCCAGCGGCACGTCCGACATCAGGCGCCGCTTCACGGCGCGCAAAAGCAGCGACCGCAGCTCCTCGGCCGCCTCTTCCTCGCGGCGGGGGGCGTGCTTCTCGGGGAACGGCAGGTCCCAGTAGCGGCGCACCACCGGCACCGCCGCGGGATCGCGGCCCAGGTCCAGCGACAGGCACTCGCTGGCGTCCAGCTTGCGCGCGCCCTTGATGATGGTCAGCGGCGCCGGCACGTATTCGAACGCCAGGAAGCGCGACAGCGCCTGGGGCTCGACCGCCCGATCGATACCGGGCACCGTCAGCAGCGCCTTCAGCTCGGAGCCGAAGGCGAACAGCGGCGGCCGCCCCCCGTCACGGGGGATCTGCGCCCAGTAGAAGGGCTTCTTGCCCATCCGGTCGCGCGCGGCGAACAGCCGCTTCTTGCGCGCGTCCCAGATGGCGAAGGCGAACATGCCGTCGATGCGGTCCAGCAGCCCCTCGCCCCACTGCTCGTAGCCGTGGACCAGGACCTCGGTGTCGCAGTGCGAACGGAACTTGTGGCCGGCGGCGCTCAGCTCGTCGCACAGCGAGGCGAAGTTGTAGATCTCGCCGTTGAACGTCACCTGCACGGTGTCGTCCTCGCCGCCCATCGGCTGCGTGCCGGCGGCGCTGAGATCGATGATCGACAGGCGCCGGTGCCCCAGCCCCACGCCCGGCGCGAACCAGAAGCCCTCGCCGTCAGGGCCCCGGGGCGCGACGGTGCGGGTCATGCGGCGCACCACGTCCGCGTCGACGGTGCCACCCGTCGGGTCGATCAGCCCCGCGATGCCGCACACGGATCGCGGGTCCCTAGACCGAGCCCACGCCGGCGGTGGCCCCCGCGGGCTTCTGCAGGCGGGGGGGATCGAAGTTCACGGTCTCGCTGACCAGGTAGGTCGGCTTCGACTGCGCCTCGTGATAGGTGCGGATCTGCAGCTCGGCCAGCAGGCCCATCATGATGAACTGGATGCCCAGCATGAAGAGGAACACCGACACCACGAACAGCGGGTTGCGGTGCACCCAGGCGTGCTCCGCGAACTTCTGGAACAGGGTGAACGCGGCCGCCGCGATTCCGCTGGCGCACAGCGCGAAGCCCAGGCCGCCGAAGAAGTACAGCGGCTTGGTCGAGTAGTCACCCAGGAACTTCACCGTGATCAGATCCAGCAGCACCTTGAACGTGCGCATCAGCCCGTACTTCGACTTGCCCTCGCGCCGGGCGTGGTGGGTGACCGGCATCTCGGTGACGCGCGCCCCGGCCCACTTGGCGTAGATGGGGATGAACCGATGCATCTCGCCGTAAAGGTTGACGGGCTCCAGGAACTCGCGCCGGTAGGCCTTCAGCGTGCAGCCGTAGTCGTGCAGCTTCACGCCCGACACCCGGCCGATGACCCAGTTCGCGATCCACGACGGCAGCTTGCGCGTCGCCACCTTGTCCTGGCGATCGCGACGCCAGCCCGAGACCACGTCGAAGCCCTCGTCCAGCTTCAGCAGCAGCTTGGGGATGTCGGCCGGATCGTTCTGCAGGTCGGCGTCCATCGGCACCACGACGTCGCCGCGCGCCGCCTTGAACCCGGCGGCCATGGCCGCGGTCTGGCCAAAGTTACGCCGGAAGCGGATCAGGCGCAGCCACGGCCGCGTCGAGGCGGCCTCGCGCAGCTTCGCGGGGCTGCCGTCACGGGAGCCATCGTCGACCAGGATGACCTCGGTCTGCCGGCCCAACCCACGCAGCGATGATTCGGCCGTGTCCAGGGCCGCCACGAGGCGCGGGATGGTCTCGACCTCGTTGTAACAGGGGATGACGATGGTGACGTCCATGGGGTTGTCTAGAATACGCGAAGCGCCGGTGTAGTCGAGCGGAGCAGGCTCGCCGCGGCGCGGCGGGGCGGCCGGTTTGACGGGGGCTTTTGGCTGTGGTTCGTTACCGCGTGCTCGTCTCTCTCGTCATTCCTGTTTACAACGAGGCCCCCACCCTGAAAGAGCTGGTCCGGCGGGTCGTCGCCGTCGAGCTGGACAAGGAGCTGGTCTTCGTCGACGACGGCTCGAAGGACGGCAGCCGCGAGATGCTGACCGAGCTGGCCCGGGGGTCGCTGGACGCCTGGTTGCCGCCCGGCTCGGTGCAGCGGGGCCGTAACCTGGTGCAGGTCGTCCTGCAGCCCCAGAACGCGGGCAAGGGCGCGGCCCTGCGCACCGGCTTCGCGAAGGCCAGCGGCGACATCATCGCCATCCAGGACGCCGACCTCGAGTACGACCCGCGCGATCTGGTGCGCCTGATCCAGCCCATCGTCGATGGCATCGCCGACGTCTGCTTCGGCTCGCGGTTCATCGGCTCGCCCCGGCGGGCGCTGTACTTCTGGCACACGGTCCTGAACAAGAGCCTGACCCTGCTGTCGAACGCGCTGAACGACATCAACATCACCGACATGGAGACCTGCTACAAGGCCTTCCGCGCCGAGGTGATCAAGGGCATCACCGTCGAGGAGGATCGCTTCGGCATCGAGCCCGAGCTGACCGCGAAGGTGTCCAAGCAGCACCTGCGCATCTACGAGGTGCCGGTCAGCTACCAGGGACGCACCTACGAGGAAGGGAAGAAGATCGGCTGGAAGGACGGCGTGCGGGCGCTCTACTGCATCCTCAAGTACGGTCTGCGGCGGTAACCTTCACCCATGCAGCAGCGGGGCTGGCGCCTGGCGGTGAAGCGCGCCGCGGACGTTTCGCTGGCCGGGGCGGCGCTGGTCATGACCGCGCCCGCCCTGGGCGCGGCCGCGCTGGCGGTGCGGACGCTGATGGGCGCGCCGGTGCTGTTCCGCCAGGTCCGCCCGGGGCGCGGCGACGCCCTGTTCACGGTCTACAAGCTTCGCACCATGACGGTGGGGGCGGGCAGCGACGCGGCCAGGCTGACCCCGCTGGGCAAGCTGCTGCGGGCCACCAGCCTGGACGAGCTGCCCCAGCTGTGGAACGTCATTCGCGGCGACATGAGCCTGGTGGGGCCGCGCCCCTTGCTGGTGTCCTATCTACCCCGCTACTCCGCCGAGCAGCGGCGCCGTCACCAGGTGCTGCCCGGCATCACGGGGTGGGCGCAGATCAACGGCCGGAACACCGTCACGCACGAGGAGAAGTTCCGGCTCGACGTCTGGTATGTCGACCACTGGAGCCTGGCGCTGGACGCGCGCATCCTGGCCACCACGCTGTGGCGGGTGCTCGCGCGCGCCGGCATCAGCGCCGAGGGGCACGCGACGATGCCCGAATTCCAGGGCTCGCCCCCCGGGGACCACTCGGGACAAGCTTGATCGTCCCAACCGTTGTATGTTTTCGGCCCACATGAGCGGTCCGCCATCGTTGCTGGAGAAGGGCAGCCACATCGTCATCTACGGAGCCGGGGGACACGGGCGGGTGGTGGCTGACGCCGCGCGCGCGGCCGATCTCGAGGTCATGGGATTCCTCGACGACGCCGTGCCCGCGGGAGAGCAGGTGCTCGAGTGGCGAATCCTGGGCGACGTGGAGTGGTTGCACGGCCGGCATGGTGTATCGGTGGCGCTGGGCATCGGCGCCAACGACGTGCGCAGGCAGGTCGCCGACAAGTTGCAACGCGCGGGGGCGGTGCTGGCGACGGTCGTGCACCCCACGGCGGTGGTGTCACCCTACGCCGAGCTGGGGCCGGGCGTGGTGGTGTTCGCGATGGCCGTGGTGAACGTCGGCGCGCGGGTGGGGCAGGGCGCCATCGTCAACACGGGCTCGATCCTCGAGCACGACGTCGTCATCGGCGACTTCGCGCACGTGGCCTCGAACGCCGCGCTGGGCGGCGCCGCGCGGGTGGGCGCGGACGCCATGCTGGGCACGGGGGCGGTGGTGCTGCCGGGCCGGGCCGTCGGCGACGGCAGCATCGTGGGGGCGGGCGCGGTGGTCAGCCGTGACGTGCCCCCCGGGGTCGTGGTGGCCGGCGTCCCCGCCCGTCGCATGCACAGCCACGCCACCACGCGGACCCCGTGACTTTCAGGCTGATCATCGGTCAATAAGAGAAAGATGGGCCGTATCTACCTTTCCCCGCCGCACATGGGCGCCGACGAGCGCGCCTTGCTGCTGGAGGCGTTCGACTCGAACTGGATCGCGCCGCTTGGTCCCCATGTCGACGCGTTCGAGCGCGAGCTGGCCGCCCGCGTGGGCGTCGCCGCCGCGGCCGCGCTGTCGAGCGGGACGGCCGGCCTGCACCTGGCGCTGATCCTGCTGGGCGTCGGACCGGGGGACGAGGTCATCGTGTCGGACCTGACGTTCGCGGCGTCCGCGAACGTCGTGCGATACGTGGGCGCCACCCCGGTGTTCGTCGACGCGGACGAGGCGACCTGGACCATGGATCCCGCCCTGCTGGGCGAGGCCATCGCGGATGGCGTGCGCCGGGGCAAGCCGCCGAAGGCGGTCATCGCCGTGGATCTGTACGGGCAGTCGGCCGACTACGATCGGCTGCGGGACGTGGCGGCGCCGCACGGCATCCCGGTCATCCAGGACGCCAGCGAGTCCCTGGGGGCGACGTACCACGGCCGCCCCGCCGGCATCGAGGGCGTGTTCGGCGTGTTCTCGTTCAACGGGAACAAGATCCTGACCACCAGCGGGGGCGGCATGCTGGTGTCGAACGACGCCGCCGCCGTCGCCGAGGCGCGCACGCTGGCCAGCCAGGCGAGGGATCCCGCCCCGCACTACCAGCACAGCAAGGTGGGCTACAACTATCGCTTGAGCAACCTGCTGGCGGCCATCGGTCGGGGGCAGCTGCGCGCGCTGGAGGCGCGGGTGGCGGCCCGGCGCGCCAACTTCGCCTGGTATCACCAGCGGTTGGCCGGCAGGCCGGGCTGGGACTTCATGCCCGAGGCCGCGTACGGCACCTGCACGCGCTGGCTCACCTGTCTGACCATTCAACCGTCGATCGCGGGCGTGGACCGAGAAAAGTTGCGGCTGGCGCTGGCCGAGGACGACATCGAGGCACGACCGCTGTGGAAACCGATGCACTTACAGCCCGTGTTCGAAGATTGTCGCGTTTACGGAGGAGCGGTGGGCCGGCGCCTGTTCGAGACCGGCCTGTGCCTGCCCAGCGGATCGTCACTGACCGAGGCGGAGCGCCTGCGCGTGCTGGCGGGCATCGATCGCGCCAGCCAGGGCGTCAGAGGGGCATCGTGAACCGGCCGCTCGTCCTTCGCACCGCGCAGATCGTCATCGATCTGTTGATCCTTTCCTGCGCGCTGTGGGCCGCGCTGTGGCTGCGCTTCGAGGGCGACGTGCCCTACCAGATGTTCAAGCGGGTCATCTTCCTGTGGCCCTACATCGTGGGCTTGCAGTACGGGTTCCTCGCGCTGCTGGGCATCCCCCGCTTCTCGTGGCGCTACATCGGGCTGCGGGAGGCGGTGCGCATCCTGCGCGCGCTGGCGCTGGCTACCGCCTTGCTGGTGGCGGCGCGCCTGCTGCTGGTCAACGTCATCCCCGGAAATCTCTACGCGCAGTACGGCCACCTGCCGCTCGGCATCGCGGTCTTCGACTTCGTGCTGGCGTTCGTCGGCCTTTCCGGCGTGCGCGTGGCGCGACGTATGGGGACCGAACGGGCGCAGATGCAGCGCGTACAGGCCGGCACGGCGCGCGTCCCCACGCTGCTGGTGGGCGCCGGTCACGCCGGGCTCCTGATCGCCAAGGAGATCGCGCGCAACCCGTCGCTGGGAATCGAGGCCGTCGGCTTCATCGACGACAACGAGCAGACCCACGGCACGGTGGTGCACGGCATCCGGGTGCTGGGTCGGGTGGCTGACATCGAACGGCTGGCGCGCCATCACGAGGCCCAGCAGGCCATCATCACCATCGCCAGCGCTCCCGGTGACGTGGTCAGGAATATCGCGGAAGCGTGCCAGCGCGCGGGCTTGAAAGTCAAGGTGGTCCCTGGCCTCCACCAGCTGGTCAGCGGCCAGCTGAACTTCACGCGCATCCGTGACGTGGCCATCGAAGATCTGCTGCGTCGTGACCAGGTGGTGCTGGACGATCAGGCCATCGCCGCCGACCTTCGCGACAGCGTCGTGCTAGTCACCGGGGCCGGCGGGAGCATCGGCGCCGAGATCTGCCGGCAGGTCAGCCGCTTCGGTCCTCGCCGGCTGTTGTTAGTCGAGCGCGCCGAGAACGCCCTGTTCGAGATCCACCGTGAGCTGCGCGCCGACTTTCCGTCCCTGACGCTGGAGCCGCTGGTCGCCGACATCACCGACGCGCGACGCATGAACCAGATCTTTCAGGACTACGCCCCCCAGGTGGTGTTCCACGCGGCCGCGCACAAGCACGTCCCCATGATGGAGTGGAACGTGAGTGAGGCGATCAAGAACAATGTGATCGGGACGCGGGGCCTGGCCGACATGGCGCACGGACATCGCACGCGGGCGTTCGTCATGATCTCGACGGACAAGGCCGTGAACCCCTCCAGTGTCATGGGGGCCAGCAAGCGCGCGGCGGAGATCTACATCCAGGCGCTCGCCAAGCAGAGCTCCACCCGCTTCGTCACCGTCCGCTTTGGCAACGTGCTGGACTCGAACGGCAGCGTGGTGCCCATCTTCCGCGAGCAGATCAGCCGGGGCGGCCCGGTCACCGTCACGCATCCCGACATGAAGCGCTACTTCATGACCATCCCCGAGGCCTGCCAGCTGGTGTTGCAAGCCGGCGCCATGGGCCGGGGCGGCGAGATCTTCATCCTGGACATGGGCGAGCCCGTCCGCATCGTCGATCTGGCGCGCGATTTGATCCATCTGTCGGGATTTTTGCCGAACGAGATCGAGATCGTCTTCAGCGGGATCCGCCCCGGCGAGAAGCTGTACGAGGAACTGTCCATCTCCGACGAGAAGGCGCAGAAGACCCAACACCCCAAGATCTATATCGGCCGTACCATCGCCGAACCGCTGGAGATCGTCGCCGCGAGACTGGACGATTTGAGGGCCGCCGTCGAACGCGGAGCCAGCGCAGAGGCGGTGCGCGACCTCCTGTCCTCCGTGGTGCCTGAGTTCGCCCAATCGACGTCGTCGGTGGGTCGGGCGTCGGCGGCGCCCGACCCCCCCGGACCCAAGCTCACCGGACCCAAGACCGCCCTGGCCTGAGCGCGTCCGGCAGACTACTCCGCCCGGTGACCGCTCATGCCTTCGCGCCTTCCTCACGGGGGCCGTAGTACCCGCCGTACTGATAGCTGCGGTAGTAGTAGTTGTAGTACGGGTCCGAAGGGTTGACCTGGTTGACGATGCACCCCAGCAGGCGCGCCTTGGCGTCGTCGAGCTGCCGCTTCGCGAAGAGGGCGGCCTCGCGCGTGGTGTGGCCGGCGCGAACCACCAGCACGACGCCGTCGGCCAGGTGGCCCACGATCACTGGATCGGTGACCGCCGAAGTGGGAGGCGAGTCGAGAATGATGCGGTCGTAGCGCTTGCCGAACTCTGCCAGCAGGTCCTTGAACTTGCGGGTGTGAAGCAGCTCGGCCGGATTCGGTGGCAGCGGACCACAGGGGCAGACGTCCAGGTTGGGGACCACCGTCTGGAACACGACCTCGTCGACCGTCTTCTCGCCCACGACCGCGTTCGAGATGCCGAGGCTGTTCTTGATCCCGAACGCACGATGGATGCGGGGGCGGCGTAGATCGGTGTCGACCAGCAGCACGCGTCCGCCCGCCTGGGCCATGGTGATGGCCAGGTTGATCGCGGTCGTCGTTTTCCCTTCCTCGGGCCCCGGGCTGGTCACCACGAACGTCTTCAAGGGGTTATCCGGCGACAAGAACATCAGGTTGGTGCGGATCGAGCGGCAGGCTTCGGCAGCAGCCGAGCGCAGATCGTGAAAGACGCTCAGATCGCGCTGCTTCTGCTCCTCGGGCGAGGACTTTCCGACGGTGCGTTCTCCCATGATTGGCAACATGCCGAGTACCGGGACACCCAGCACGGCCTCAACCTCTTCCTGACTCTTGATGGTGTTGTCCAGCGCCTCCGCGCCGACGGCCGCGCCGATGCCCAGCAATACTCCTACCAGCAGCGCCACGGCAAGATTCGCGAACGGCCGCGGCTTGATGGGTGCGTTGTTGGGGATGGCCAGGTCCATCACCCGGACGTTGTTCGTGCGCACCAGCCCCGACAACCCGGTCTCTTTCTGGCGCTGAGTTATCAGCTTGTACAGGTTCAGCGTGTCGTCTGCCTCGCGCACCAGGGGCCGGTACTCGACCTCCAGCTTCGACAGCTCGATGGCGTCGTGCTTCTCCTTGTTCAGCACCTTGTTCAGGGCCTCTTCGTTGTCCTCCAGCGTGATATAGCGGTTCTCGTTGGCCTTCAGCAGCTTGTCGATCTCGCTCACGTACTCCTGGCGGACTTTGGCCAGTTCGCTCTTCAGCGCTTCGATTTTGGGGTGCTTCTCGCCGTAGGTCGTCTCCAGCTGGGCCAGCATCTTGCTCAAATCGACGTAGGTGACGCGAAGCTGCTGCACGACCTGGTTCTCGCGCACCTCGGGCAATGCCTCCTCGGCATCCAGGTTGTCGCGGGCCCCGGTGATCAGCTTGCGCGCCGACTCCAGCTCCAATTTCTTCAGACGTAGCTCGGCCAGCTTCTGGGTGAAGGCCTGCACGTTCTGTGAGATCAGGCTCTGACGCGCGTCCAGGCTGGTGTCGAGCAGCTGGTGCTTGCGGCGGTACTCGTAGACGGCCAGCTCGGCCCGCTTCAGCTTTTCACCGACCGAGACGACCTGGTCACCGAGGAACGTCGAGGCAGCGTTGGTTCCTTCGAGCTTGTACTCGAGGTTGTTTTCGATGTAGGCGTTGGCGATCGCGTTGGCGATCTGCGCGGCGCGCTCGGGCTGGCGATCTTCGACGGTGATGGTGGCCAAGCGAGAATCCTTGATAGGCTTCACCGACGTCTGCGCCATCACGGACCCCGTGACGTCTCGAACCTGTCCGGGGACCCCGGCGTGAGGGTACGGATAGTCCACGTCGGCGCCCAACCCCAGACGTTCGACCACCTTCTGCGCGATCTCCTTCGAGCCGATGATCTTGTATTGCGTCTGGTAGAACTGGACGTCGGCCCAGTAGCTGCCAGAGCCCATCTCAACGACCTCGGACACGTTGTTGTTGAAGACCCTTGGCGCCGAGGGATCGATGATGATTGTGCACGTGGCCGAGAAGATCTTCGGGGCGCGGTAGGTCCACAAGAAGGCGCCCACGCAGACGAGCAGCGTGGTCAAGGCGATGATTCGCCAGCGCTTCCGCAGCGAGGTGAGGGAAAGGGTGGCCGCGATGCCCGCGCCCTGGGGTCTCGCGATTGGCTCCGGCAGTGGTAAGGGCCGGGGTGATCCATTCACGGAAGACGGTAGGGAAAACACGGCGGAAGGCTACTTCGTCGGATGGGGGGTCGCAAGGCTGCGAACTTTCTTAGTTTCTCGCCGCGCGAACGGGGCCGCGACCTTCACCGCCGGGGCCGCACACCGGCGACGCGCCGGTGCTATATAGGCGGTTCAACCGCGGGCGTGGAAACGACGTGAATCAGTCCAGACCGGAAGAGCTCGAGCGGGTGCCCTGTCCGCGCTGCGGCGGACAGACGTTTCATACCGTGACGTCCACCGCGCCGAACGAAGCGGCGGTGGGGAACAGCCGGTTCTCCGTGGTCTCGTGCGACGGGTGCCGGCTGACGTACGCGAATCCTCGCCTGTCGGCCGCCGCGCTCTCCGCCGCCTATGCTTCTATCGAGGTCCCGCTCGATGCGCAGGGCGGCCAGACCGAGGCACCGCCCGCTTCGGGACCGCGCGGCATATGGCGTCACCTGACGCAACGGCAGGTTGTGGGGGACTGGGTCGAGCAGGGGCCCGTGCTGGACGTGGGCTGCAACGTCGGTGATCTGCTGGTGGCGTTGAGGGCGCGGGGCTTCGCGGTGGCGGGGATCGAGTCGAGCCCTTCGGCGGTGGCCCGTTGCCGCGCGCGTGGCCTCGAAACCACCCAGGGTACGGTCGAAGACGTGACCCTCGCCGAGGCGTCCTACGGAACCATCACCATGTCGCACGTGCTCGAGCACGTGGCGGATCCCGTCTCCGTTCTACGGAAGCTCAAGCGGGCCCTGGTGCCGGGCGGGCGCATCGTGGTCGCCGTGCCCAATCGCGCCGGCCTGGTGGCTCGGTTGTTCGGCCCTCATTGGCACGGGTGGGATCCCCCCTTCCACCTGGTTCACTTCGACGCCTCTTCGCTGCGAGGCGTGCTCGAGGCGGCCGGGTTCCAGGTCGATCGCGTGCTCACGCGCGGCAACCCCGACGATGTCACCCGTTCCCTGCGGAAGATGCTGGGCCGGCGGGTCGACGCCTTCTGGCTTCGCGCCGCCCTGCTGCCAGCGACGTTGGCCTTGGGCCCCCTCGAACAAGGCGGCGAGCTATGCGCCGTCGCGCACCGGCCCCCGCGGGAGAACTAGTTGAACCGCCGCCGTCGAAATAATGGCGTCACGTCCGCCCGACTAGCCTCTGCGGACGCTTCGCTGCTCATCCTCCCCGTGCGTCTGCCTGGTCGTCGCGCCTCGCGTCCGCCGCGTCCGGTCGGCCTTGGCGTCGACGCCGTGTCGACGGAGGTGCCTTAGTCCATGGCCGACCACGATCAATCCGATCGAACGGAGGGCGGGACCGCTCCAGCGCAGCGGATCCAGATAGATCTGGACTACAACCGGCCCCGGCGCAGAGGCCGCGGGATGCGCCACTTCAGGCACCGGAGGGCTCTGAAGAGACGCCTCACCAAGACCGCCTTCTTCACCGTCATCGTCGCGGTGAGCCTCCTCGCCGGCTACATGCTCTCGCGCTGAGAAGGCAGCTCACCGGTCGCCCGTTGGTGGGGGCAGGCGACCGGTGGTTCGGGTGAAACGCTCGCTTACTTCTTGACGGGCGCCGTGGCCGCGGGGGCGGCCGGGTGAGCCGGCGCGGCCATGGCCGGGGCGGCCTCGTGCTTCGGGGCCATGGCCGGGGCGGCCTCATGCTTCGGGGCCATCCCATGCTCGGCGGCCATCGAGTGCTCGCTGGGGGCCATGTCGCCCCAGCCCGCCTCGCAGATCTGGCGGAACTTCCACTTGCCGTCCTTCAGGGTCAGGACGTCGAAGCTGTGCCAGCTGCCCTTGACCTTGCCCATGGTCATGCTGTCGTTGTTCACCGAGACGACCAGGCTGTCGGAGATGAACGTCGGCGCGTGCTTGGCGGTCATCTTCATGTCCTTCGGCATGTTGGCGAACCCGGCCATCATGGCCACGAACTGCTCGCGGGTCGCCTCGAAGTGCTTCTCCTCACCCTTCGAGTTGTCGCTCATCATGATGAGGGGGAACTCGACCAGGTCGGCCAGCGCGTTGACGTCGCTCTTCTTCCAGGCCTCGTCCCAGGCCTTGTAGGTGTCGGTGACGCCCTTCTTGTCTTCCTTCGTGACCTTGCGGCTCATCGGTCCCATCTTCGTCATGTCGGGGCCCTGGGCGGCGGCCGGCGCGGCGGGGGCGGCGGGCGGCGGGGCGGCGACCGGCGCGGGGCCGGCGGGCGCCGCGGCGGGCTTCGCCATGGCCGGGGCAGGCGCTGCCGGTTTCGCGGCCGGAGCCTGGGCGAACGCGGGGAGGGTGAGGCCTGCGACGGTCGAACCGAACAGTAGTGCGAGGGCGAATCTAGTCATCGGGGGGCTCCTTTCGGCGTGAGGTGAGGCACGGTAACGCGCCTTCATTCGGCCCGGAAGCAGAATCGTTCCATTTTCTACAGGCCGGTCCCGATGGCAGGCTGGACGCCGGTCCTGACGGCCGGCCCATCGCCTGGGCGGCCGCCCGCGCGCCGGCGCGCACTCGCCGGCCGTCGCTGCCAGGTCAACGGCCATGCATCAAATACATAATATTATTACAGAAACTAGAATCGTTCTGGCACTCTCGGGCATTGCTTGACAGCTTTGCGTCCGTGTCTAAGGTTGGCGCGCCATAGCCGTGCCCAAGGAGCCGAATGCCCATCTATGAATACGCGTGCGCCGCCTGCGGCCACGAGTTCGAGGAATGGCAGAAGATGTCCGACGCGCCCGTGCGGACGTGTCCCAAGTGCAAGAAGAAGAAGGTCGAGCGCCTGATCAGCAAGACCGCCTTTCAGCTGAAGGGCGGCGGCTGGTACGCGGATCTGTATTCGTCGTCCAAGCCGGGCGAGGGCAAGAGCGACTCCGGCGAAAAGGCGGAGACGAAGGCGGAGGGCAGCAAGGACAGCGGCTCCTCCGCGAAGGACTCGGCCGGCGGCGGCGAGAGCCCGTCGAAGGGCGCCGGCAAGTCCGGCGACTCCGCGGGCTCGTCCGCCTCGACCAAGAAGAAGAGCGCAAAAAAAGCTGAGTCCCGCGCCGCATAAGGACCGCGCCGCGGGGTGATTGTCGAACCGAAAACGCCAAGGAGTAGACCCATGAAGATCCGTCCCCTTTACGACCGCATCCTGGTCAAGCGAAACGAAGAGCAGAGCCGCACCGCCAGCGGGTTGTACATCCCCGACACCGCCAAGGAGAAGCCCATGGAGGCGACCATCGTCGCCGTCGGCAACGGCAAGATTCAGGAGGACGGCTCGCTGCGCAAGCTCGAGGTGAAGGCCGGCGACAAGATCCTGTTCAGCAAGTACTCGGGCAGCGACATCAAGATCGACGGTGTCGAGCACCTGATCCTGCGCGAGGACGACATCCTGGCGGTCATCGAGTAGCGCCCAATTTCTTAGAACACAAAACAAACGGAGATCTGAAAATGGCAGCCAAAGACATCGTTTTTTCGTCGAGCGCGCGGGCGAGCATCGCCAGCGGGCTCAACATCCTGGCCAACACCGTCAAGGTGACGCTGGGGCCGCGCGGGCGGAACGTCATCATCGAGAAGTCCTGGGGGACGCCGACGGTGACCAAGGACGGCGTGACCGTCGCCAAGGAGGTCGAGCTGGAGGACAAGCTCGCCAACATGGGCGCGCAGATGGTCAAGGAGGTCGCCTCCAAGACGTCGGACATCGCCGGTGACGGAACCACGACGGCCACGGTGCTGGCGCAGGCCATCTACACCGAGGGTTCGAAGCTGGTGGCCGCCGGTCACAACCCGATGGACATCAAGCGCGGCATCGACGCGGCGGTCGTGAAGATCGTCGAGAACCTGAAGGGCCAGTCGAAGCCCACCAAGGGCAAGACCGAGATCGCCCAGGTCGGCACCATCAGCGCCAACGGCGAGACGGTGATCGGCGACATCCTCTCCGAGGCCATGGAGAAGGTCGGCAAGGAGGGCGTGATCACCGTCGAAGAGGCGAAGTCGATGGAGACGACGCTGGACGTGGTCGAGGGCATGCAGTTCGACCGCGGCTATCTGTCGCCCTACTTCGTGACGGACGCCGAGCGCATGGAGGCCGTCCTCGAGGACTGCCTGATCCTGATCCACGAGAAGAAGCTGTCGAATATGAAGGATCTGCTGCCCGTGCTGGAGCAGGTCGCCAAGGCCGGCAAGCCCTTCCTGATCATCGCCGAGGACATCGAGGGCGAGGCGCTGGCCACCCTGGTCGTCAACAAGCTGCGCGGCACGCTGCACGTGTGCGCGGTCAAGGCGCCGGGCTTCGGCGATCGCCGCAAGGAGATGCTGACCGACATCGCCGTCCTGACCGGCGGCCTGGCCGTCACCGAGGATCGCGGCATCAAGCTGGAGAGCATCACCCTGAAGGATCTGGGCCGCGCCAAGCGCGTCACCATCGACAAGGACAACACCACCATCGTCGAGGGCGTGGGCAAGAAGCCCGACATCGAGGCGCGCGTGAAGCAGATTCGCGCCCAGATCGAGGACACGACGTCCGACTACGACCGTGAGAAGCTGCAGGAGCGGCTGGCCAAGCTGGTTGGCGGCGTGGCGGTCATCAAGGTCGGCGCTGCCACCGAGTCCGAGATGAAGGAGAAGAAGGCCCGCGTCGAGGACGCCCTGCACGCGACCCGCGCGGCCGTCGAGGAGGGCATCGTCCCGGGCGGTGGCGTGGCGCTCATCCGCTCGCTGGCGGCGCTGGACAACCTGAAGTTCGACGACGACCGCCAGTACGGCGTCAACATCATCCGCCGCGCGGTGGAGGAGCCGTTGCGCCAGATCTCGGCGAACGCCGGCGTGGACGGCTCGATCGTCGTGGAGAAGGTCAAGAACGGCAAGGGCGCGTTCGGCTTCAACGCGGCCACCGAGGAGTACGAGGACCTGGTCAAGGCCGGCGTCATCGACCCGACGAAGGTCGTGCGCGCGGCGCTGCAGAACGCGGCGTCGGTCGCCTCGCTGATGCTGACGACCGAGGCGCTGATCGCCGAGCGTCCGAAGAAGAAGGCGCCGGCGGCTGGCGCGGGCGGCGGTGGGCACTCCCACGGCGGCATGGGCGGCGGCGACGACGACTTCTAGGGAGCTGAGGGGACGTCCGTCCCCTCTGCTTTCCGTCGGCGGTCGTAAATAGCAAAAACAGAAGAGCCCGCCGGGATCCGGCGGGCTTTTTCTTTTGTGCTGGGGGAGACTCTGCGCCAGTGGCCGAATTTGCTAGGAGGTTGGGTATGAGACTCTTGCTCCTCGGGCTGGTTGTCGGTTTGGCTTGTGCGGCGCCTCCCAAGAAGGCGGACCCGGCCCCCGCGACGGCGGGCGTGACGGCGCCACCCGCGCCGGGCGGGCGCATCAAGGACTCGGTGCCCGAACGCAGCGCCGCCTTGAATGCCGCCGACCGCGACCTGAACCAGGGGGCGACGGAGCAGCGCTTCGGCTTCGACGAGGCGCGCGCGCGGCGCGAGGCGGCCAAGAAATCGGGCGCCGACGGGGGAGCCCCCGCGGAGCCGGGCCTGGGCTCGAACGGCTCGCTGATCCCGTCGCCGCGGCAGTGACCGGTCAGAGGTGCGGCTGCAGGCGCGCCTTCAGGGCGGCCTTCGGCAAGGCGCCGCGGATCTCCTCCTTCTTCTGACCGCGGTCGAACAGGATCAGCGTGGGGATGGCCTGCACCTGGAACGCCGCGGCCATGCGCGGGTTCTCGTCGACGTTCAGCTTGGTCACCTTCAGGTGGCCCCTGGTCTCGGCGGCCAGCTGATCCAGCACGGGGGCCATGGTGCGACAGGGCCCACACCAGGGGGCCCAGAAGTCGACCAGCACCGGCATGGGTGACGCCTCCACCTCGGTCGCCCACTCGGCGTCGGTCACGGTCACCGGCGAACCGGGGAGCAGCGAGGCGTGGCAGCGGCTGCAGGTGGGGCCCTGTTCCAGCCGGTCGCGCGCCACGCGGTTCTTGGCCTTGCAACCGGGGCAGCGCAGCACCGACCCGGAACCGGACGATGAATCGTTGGTCATCCCGTCAGACTAAGCATGTCCCGGCGGGCGACCAGGGCCCCCGTCGATCGGCCCCCCCTCCCGCGGATTCTGGCGTGGCAGACGGCCTTCGTTTGGGGCAACATGCCGCACCCATGCAGGTCGCTGACAAGAAGGCTGTCTCCATCTCGTACACGCTGAAAGACGACGCCGGGCAGGTGATCGACTCCTCCGAAGGGCGGGCACCGCTGGTGTACCTGCACGGCACCGGCAGCATCGTGCCGGGCCTGGAGAAGGCGTTGCTGGGGAAGCAGAGCGGAGACGAGGTGCACGTCGATCTCCCCGTGGCCGAGGCCTATGGCTCCCGCGACGAGAAGAAGGTGCGCAAGGTGCCGTTGCGCAAGCTGCCGGCCGGCAAGGTCGCCGTGGGGATGCGCTATCGCGTGCAGACCGACGGCGGACCGGTGTCGGCGCTGGTGACCGCGGTGCAGGGCGACTACGCCACCATCGACGCGAACCATCCTTTGGCAGACATGAACCTGCACTTCGACGTCAAGATCGTCGAGGTTCGTGACGCGACGGCCGAGGAGCTGGAGCACGGACACGCCCACGCGCCGGGCGACCACCACCACTGACCTCCGCCCGCTACTCGACCTCGATCACGCCGGGGCAGCGCCAGTGCGCGGGGCGCCAGCGGCCCCGGGGGCCGCGGTGCCCTTCGATCCAGACCCCACCAGGGCAGGGGCGCGGGCCGGGACGGACCACGAGCTCCTCGCGGACCACGCAGCCGGCAGTCGTCAGGGACGCAAGGCAGACGGACAGGACAAGTAGCAGGCGCACCGAAGGCTCCTTTGCGATGGTCTCCCATCGCTCGGTTCAGGTAGTGGCAACGTAGGCCAGGGCGTTGACCGGGCAAGCTTGCCGCCTGCCCCGACGACGGAAGTTCTCACGGGCCGTGGCCTGGTACGAGCGACGCCCATCACGCGCGGGTGGGCGTCGAGACCGATGTCGCCTAGCGGCGGCTGCTGTACAGCGCGGCCAGCGCGGCGCCGATCGCCTGCGACAGCTCGCCCAGCGTCGAG
>Ga0207695_10002033_pt1 | contig 31037 bp, 24 predicted proteins | sample KBSC54metaG_FD_184354 | JGI IMG/M metagenome (GOLD analysis project Ga0207695, IMG submission 184354) | Corn rhizosphere microbial communities from Kellogg Biological Station, Michigan, USA - KBS C5-4 metaG (SPAdes) (version 2) | ecosystem: Host-associated > Plants > Roots > Rhizosphere > Soil... | reverse complement strand
ACCACTCGGAGCTCGTGCGCGGATCGCAAGCGCTGTTCGGGCGCAATTCGTTAGGCGGCGCCCTGCTGTTCTTCACGCAGCGCGGCACGCCGACACCGTCGGCCGGCATCCAGCTCAGCACAGGCTCGTTCGGAGAACGAGTGGGCACGATTACGGCCGGCGGCATGATCAACGGTATCGATGCATTCGCAATGGGATCCGCCTCCAACGAGGATGGCTGGCGCCAGGCGACGGCCGCTCGAACACGACAGCTTTTCGTGACCATCGGGCGCCGCTCGACGGCCGGCGGCGCGGACACCAGCGACATCGCACTCAGCCTGCTCTATGCGCACGATCGGGTCAGAGAGGCTGGCTCCCTTCCCGACAGCTGGATCGCCGTGAATCCGCGGCTCAACTACACCCCCGGCGATTTCTTCAATCCGGACCTCATTCACGTCGCGCTCCGCGGATTCCGCGGCGCGTGGGGCGGCACGCTGCGAGGCACCCTCTACTTTCGCCGCAACGACATCGAGCAATTCAACGTGAACGTACCGCCGCCGAGCACCGATGCGTTCATCGACAACAAGTCGCTCGGCGCAACGGGAGAATGGACGCGTCCTTTCCTGCTCGGCGCGCTGCCGACCGCGCTCACCGTTGGCGCCGAGTACGCACGCCAGAACGTGCGATTCCGGTTGACCAACACGGGCGGTGGCGAGCCCGATTCCGTCGCAACACTCGCGGTAGTCCACGAAGATGACGCCGCCGCGTACAGCCAGGCGGTCCTCGACATCACGCCGCGGCTGTCGGCAACGGCCGCGCTGCGGCTGGACTATGTGCGCATTCCATTTCGAGACGAGCTCAAGGCGGCGAACGATGGCACCAACACGTACGACCGCCTGTCGCCGTTCCTGGGACTTACCTGGAAGGCCTCGGCCGCGTTGCGCGGATTCGTGGCCTACAAGAGCGCCTTCCGCGCACCGGCCCCGCTCGAGCTGGCCTGCGCCAGTCCGGTCGCGCCATGCTCGCTCCCGTCTGCGTTAGGCGCCGACCCGGCGCTCGCGCCCGTGACCACGCACGACTACGAGGCCGGATTCGACCTGGACTTGCCCAACCATACGTCGTTCGACGTCGATGGCTTCTGGACCGTGGTCGACAACGATATCGTCTTCGCGGCGCCGAACCTGACGCAGGTCTACTTCGTGAACATCCCGAAGTCGCGCCGCGCCGGCGTCGAGATCTCGGCGCAAACCGCGCTGCCCGCCGGCGGACGCCTGTTTGGATCGTACAGCTACGTCGCATCGACATATCAGAGCACTGTGCAGATTGCCACCGCCGACACGAATCCCGTCCCCGCACGTCCGGGCGACCAGATTCCATCGTCGCCCAGGCACCGCGGTCGAGTGGGCGTCGGCATGACGCGAACGATCGGTGCCCTCGCCTTCGACGCGCAGCTCGACCTTCGCGCGTATTCGAGCCAGTTCTTGCGCGGCGACGAGGCCAACCGGCACGCACCGGTACCGGGGTACGCCGTATCCGGGTTCAATTTGAACGGGCAATACCAGCGCTACACCATCCAACTCGAGATCGACAATCTCTTCGATCGCCGATACCAGACGTTCGGCGCCATCGCCGAAAACAGCCTCGGCCCGCCGCCGGGACAGGCGGCGCCCAACGCCGGCAGCGATGAGGGTGCGCTGGCCAACTTCTTCACGCCGGGATTGCCGCGGCGCATCGTGCTGTCGGTGGGCGCGAAGTTCTGATGCGTCGGGCGACGGGTCGTCGCCTAACGCAACCTCACGCGCGTGCGGCCCGCCGCCCGCGCCAGTACAGCAGCCCGCCGATCAGCACGAACACGCCGGCGCCGCCTAACACCTTGGCGAGGAACAATACGGCCTGCACGCCGCCCTCGGGCGGAATCCCGGCGAGGACCATCGCGAACGCCGTCATGAGCAATCCGCTCACGCCGCAGACGAGGGCAGTCGGCCGCCCGCCGGGAACGCGGCTCCCCACGCGCTCCCTGCCGTCCGCCGTCGGCGCCGTCGCCGGCCGCCCACCGGCGAACTGCATCAGGAAGCTCACGAACAGGTAGAGGTAAGGGATGAAGTAGAGGAGAATCTGCGTGTCGAGCAGGATCAGGTAGGCGCGCTCGACCGTCGTGCCTTTGCCCAGAAGCGAGACGCCTAACAGAATGCTCGCCAGCACGGCCGCCACCACCATCGCGACGTAGGGCGTCCCGTACTTGGGATGCAGTTTGCCGAACGCCGGCGGGAAATAGCGGTCGAGCCCGATCACGAACGCCACGCGCGCAGGACCGGCGAGCCAGGCGCCCACGCCGCCAATGTTCCCGATCGTGTAGAGCGCCGCGCACAGCACGCTGACCCACGCGAGCCCGGTTCCGATGCGGCCGGCGCCGATCGCGATCCCCTGGATGAAGCCCGCCGTCAGATTCACCTGATCGCTGGGCACCAGCCACAGCATTGCCGCGGAGCCGAGCACGTACGCGGCAGCAATGAGGGGCGCCGATATGAGAACCGCGCGCGGCATCGTGCGCGCCGGATCGTGCACCTCGTCGCCCATGGCCGACGACAGCTCCAACCCGGTGAACGCAAATGCGATCGACGCCCACAAATTCAGCGACGCAAGATTGTCGAGATGCGGCGTCAGCGACGCTCGCGTGATGGGATTCGCCGGAGGGCTCGTGATCGCCGCCGCCACGCCGACGATGACGAGGATCGTCGCCGGAATGTACGTGCCCAGCGCACCGAAATTCTGCAGCCATTTGCCGCGGCCCGTGCCGATCACGTTCACGCCGACCGCCACCCACAGCGCGAGCAGCGTCGCCGTCAGGACGTACGCACGATTGTCCGCCAGCCCGCTCTCCCCTTTGCCGATGACCCACGTCGCGATCACCGCCGTCGAGATGAGGAGATTCGGATAGTACAGGACGTTGTTGATCCAGTAGCACCACCCGCAGAGAAAGCCATGACCTTCGCCTAACGTCTCGCGCGTCCAGGTATAGATGCCGCCCTCGCTCGGGAATCGGGCCGACAGGGCGAGCACGGCGAGTCCCTGCGGAATGAAGAACAGTGCGGCGGCGAGGATCCAGAGCGCGAGCGTTCCCGGTCCGGCCTTCGCCGCGGTGGCGAGCCACCGCAGGCCGATCACGGCCACCATGTTGAACAGCACGACGTCGCGCAGGCCGAGCACGCGCGGCGGCCGCGCGTGCGCCGCCTGGGTGGCGACAGGCGCTGCGGCCGTCACGCGTCGCGCTGCCTAACGAGAGCGGCGCCGGCGCGCCGGGTGCCGCGGCACCTCATGCCTCGCCGCCGGCCAGCCCGGATCCCGCGCCCTGGTTCGCCACGCCCGCGCGGCTCACCCCGAGCTCTCCCTCGCCTTCCCATTTGGCCATCACCGCGGACGCGAGACAGTTCCCCACCACGTTGATCGATGTGCGCGCCATGTCCATCAGCGCGTCCACGCCCACGATCACTGCGACGCCTTGCAACGGCAATCCGAATTGCGTGAGCGCCCCGGACAGAATCACGAGCCCCGCCCGCGGCACACCGGCCACGCCTTTGCTCGTCAGCATCAGCGTCAGCATCATGAGCAGCTGACCGCCCAGGCCCATGTGCACGCCGGCGGCCTGGGCGACGAACACCGACGCCACCGCGAGATACAACGTGCTTCCATCGAGATTGAACGAGTAGCCCGTCGGCATCACGAAGGCGACGATGCGCCGCGGCACGCCGAACCGTTCCATCTCTTCCATGGCTAACGGAAGCGCCGCCTCTGACGACGCCGTCGAGAACGCGATGAGCCACGGCTCCTTGATTGCCCGGATGAACCGCCTGATCGGCACCCGCGCCAGCGCAGCCACCGGCCACAAGACGCCGGCCGCGAACACGATCAGCGCGATGTACAGCGTCCCGACCAGCAGCCCGAGGCCGCGCAGCACGCCTAACCCATTCTTGCCCACCGTGTACGCGATGGCGCCGCCGATGCCGAACGGCGCGAACGCCATCACCAGCCCGGTGAATTTGAACATCACTTCGGACAGGCTTTCGCAGAACGCCAGCATCGTCTGCTTGGGGCCCGAGCGCACCTTGGTGACGGCCACGCCGAACAACACCGCAAAGAACACGATCTGCAGCACTTCGTTCCTGGCAGCCGACTCGGCGATGCTCTGCGGCACCACGTGCACGAGCACCGTGTCCGCGCTCACGTGCGTGGCCGCGAGCGCAGCACCCTGCGACGCCGACGCCCCGGCGATCGGCACGCCCTCTCCTGGCCGGATCACGTTCACACACACGAGGCCGACGACGAGCGCCAGCGTCGTCACGACTTCGAAGTACACGATCGACCGCAGCGCCAAGCGGCCGACGCGCTTGAGATCGTCGCCGTGCCCTGCGATGCCGACCACCAGCATGCCGAAGATCAAGGGCGCGATGAGCGCCTTGATCATCCGCAGGAAAATGGTCGACAGAATCTGCAGGTGGACGGCAAACCCGGGCGTGAACCAGCCGAGCAGCGTGCCCGCGACCATCGAGAACACGATCCATTGCGTCAGCGAGACGCGGCGCAATCGGCGCCAGATCGTGCCCGGTGCGGTCACGCGCCCGTGGTCGTGGACTCGCCGGCCGGCGCCGCCGCCATGCCTAACGATCTGCGGCGCAGCGCCGAGTGGCGATACCCATAGAAGAAGTAGAACACGAGGCCGAGGATCAGCCACGCCACGAACCGCGCCCACGTAATGGCCGGCAGCTGGAACATGAGGTACGCACACGCGGCGATCGAGATGAAAGGCGTGATCGGCACCCAGGGAACACGGAACGGCCGCGGCCGCTCGGGCTCGAGGCGCCGCAGCAGAATCACGCCGGCCGACACGAGCACGAACGCGAACAGCGTTCCGATATTCGTCAGATCGACCACCTCGGAAATGTTCGCGAAGGCCGAGAACGTCGCCACGAACACGCCGGTCAGGATCGTGCCGACGTACGGCGTCTTGTATTTGGGATGCACCTTCGCCATGACCGGCGGCAGCAGGCCGTCCCGCGCCATCGAGAAGAAGATGCGCGGCTGGCCGAGCTGGAACACCAGCAGCACGCTGCCCATGGCGATCACCGCGCCCAACGCAATGATGAAGCGCGACGCGTTGAGCAAGCCCCGCGGCCCGGACGCGTACTGCAGCGCGGTGATCATCGGCTCGGGCGTGCCTAACAGCTTCCAGGGCGCCACGCCCGTCATCACGATCGAAATCGCAATGTAGAGCACCGTACACACGACGAGGCTCATCACGATCCCGAACGGCATGTCCTTGGCGGGATTCTTCGCCTCCTCGGCCGCGGTCGAGACCGCGTCGAACCCGATGTAGCTGAAGAAAATGATCGCCGCCGCCGCGCTGATGCCGGCGAATCCGTTGGGCGCGAAGCCGCCGCTCGCCTTGTCCGTCCAGTTGTGCGGCTTGATCAGGAAAAGGCCGACCGCGATGAAGAACAGGATGATGCCGATCTTGAGCAGCACCATCGCGTTGTTCGTGTCGGCCGACTCCTTGATGCCGATCACGAGAATCACCGTGATCACCGCGACGACCGCGACCGCGGGCAGATTGACGATGAACGGCAGCCCGAACAGGTGCGGCGCATTCGTCCACGCCGAGGCCATGTACCGCGTCACCGGGTCGTTAGGCATCGACGACAGCATCCGGAACGCGTCGTGCGCCGTCCGGTAGTCCGTGGCCAGCCACGCCGGCAGATCCAGGCCGAAGTGGTTGATCAGCTCGCGAAAATATCCCGCCCACCCGATCGCGACGCCGATGTTGCCGACCGCGTACTCGATGATGAGGTCCCAGCCGATGATCCAGGCGACGAACTCGCCGATCGAAGCGTACGCGTACGTGTACGCCGATCCCGAAATCGGCACCATCGCCGCGAACTCGGCGTAGCACAGCGCCGCGAATCCGCACGCGACCGCGGTGAGCAGGAACGAAAATACGATCGCCGGACCCGCCCCGGGACGGGACGGGTCGCCGACGATGGCGGTGCCGGTCGTGGCGAAAATCCCGGCGCCGATCGTGGCCCCCACGCCTAACGCCGTGAGGTGCCACTTGTTGAGCGATCGCTTGAGCCCGCCGCGCCGCTCGGCGTCCGCCTCGCACTCGGCGAGCGACTTCCGCAGGAAGAGGGACGACGCCACTAGACCGCCCCCCGCGATTCGTCGCCGCGCAGCGCCACGCGCGTCCCGTCCGGCGGCGCGGTCAGCGGCTGACCGCGCCCACCGCCACACCGCCTACTTCTGCGGCCGCGGGCTCCTCACGCTGAATGCGCATCCCGTAGAACGACCGCCACACGAAGTACACCGAGATCAGGAAGAAGATGGCCGCAATCAAGTGCACCAATCCCGGTCCCTGGCTCGCACGCAACGACACCGCCAACTCCACCGCCAGGAGCCCGAACAAGGTCGTGAATTTGATCACCGGGTTGAGCGCAACCGACGACGTGTCCTTGAACGGATCGCCCACCGTGTCGCCCACCACCGTCGCCGCGTGCAACTCCGTGCCCTTCAGCTTGAGCTCCACCTCGACGATTTTCTTCGCGTTGTCCCAGGCGCCGCCGGCGTTCGCCATGAAGATCGCCTGATACAACCCGAACAAGGCGATCGAGATCAGGTAGCCGATGAAGAAATACGGCTCCACGAACGCGAACGCGAGCGCCGCGAAGAATACGGTGAGGAAGATGTTGAGCATGCCCCGTTGGGCGTACACGGTGCAGATCTCCACCACCTTCTTGCTGTCCGTCACCGACGCCTTGGTCACACCTTCCAGCCGGATGTTGCGCTTGATGAACTCGACCGCGCGGTACGCCCCGGTGGTCACCGCCTGTGTGGACGCGCCGGTGAACCAGTAGATCAGCGCGCCGCCCGTCAACAGGCCGAGCAGAAACGGCGGGTGGAGCATCGACAGCTTGTCGAGATTTTCCGTCAGGCCGTTGGTGAGCGCCACGATGATCGAGAAAATCATCGTGGTCGCGCCGACCACCGCCGTGCCGATGAGCACCGGCTTGGCCGTCGCCTTGAACGTGTTGCCCGCGCCATCGTTCTCCTCGAGCAGATCCTTCGAGCGCTCGAACTGCGGTGTGAATCCAAACTCGCGCTGCAGCTCGGCCGCGATGTTCGGCTCCTGCTCGATCAGCGACAACTCGAAAATCGACTGCGCGTTGTCGGTCACCGGACCATACGAGTCGACCGCGATCGTCACCGGACCCATGCCGAGGAATCCAAACGCGACCAGGCCGAACGCGAACACCGCCGGCGCCACCATGAGCGCGTCCATGCCGAAGCTCGCCACCCAGGCGCCGATCGCCATGAGGCCCATGATCACGATGCCTAACCAATAGGCGCTGAAGTTCCCCGCCACCAGGCCGGACAGAATGTTGAGCGACGCCCCGCCTTCCCTGGAGGAGCTCACGATCTCGCGCGTGTGGATCGACTCGACCGACGTGAACACCTTCACCAGCTCGGGGATCAACGCGCCGGCCAGCGTGCCGCACGTCATCACCGTCGAAATCTTCCACCACATCGTGCCGTCGCCCAACCGCGGCAGCAGCAGATACGACACCACGTAGGTCAGCACGATCGAGACGATGGACGTCAACCACACCAGCGACGTCAGCGGCGCCTCGAAGTTCATGTTGTCGGCCGCCGCGTACCGCGCCTTCGCCACCCAGCCGTTGATGAGATACGACGCGCCGCTGGCGACGATCATCACGACGCGCATCACGAAGATCCACACCAGGAGCTGGACCTGCACCGTCGGCTCTTTCACCGCGAGCACGATGAACGTGATCAGCGCGACGCCCGTCACACCGTACGTCTCGAACCCGTCGGCGCTCGGCCCAACGGAGTCGCCGGCGTTGTCGCCGGTGCAGTCCGCGATCACGCCGGGGTTGCGCGCGTCATCTTCCTTGATGTTGAACACGATCTTCATCAAGTCGGACCCGATGTCGGCGATCTTGGTGAAGATGCCGCCCGCGATGCGCAGGGCGGCCGCGCCCAACGACTCGCCGATCGCGAATCCGATGAAGCACGGTCCGGCGTAGTCGCCCGGAATGAAGAGAAGAATGCAGAGCATCATCACCAGCTCGACGCTGATGAGCAGCATGCCGATGCTCATGCCCGCGCTCAACGGAATCGCGAAGCACGGATAGGGCTTGCCGCGCAGGCTGGCGAACGCCGTGCGCGAGTTCGCGAACGTATTCACGCGAATGCCGAACCAGGCGACGCCGTAGCTGCCGGCGATGCCCAACACGCTGAACAGCAGAATGATGATCACTTTCGCCGCGCCGTAATGCTGCAGCACGCCGAAGTAGAGCAGGATGACGATCCCGATGAACACCTCGAGCAGCAGCAGGAACTTGCCCTGCTGGATCAGGTATGTCTTGCAGGTCTCGTAGATGAGCTCCGAGACCTCGCGCATCGACGTGTGGACCGGGAGGCCCTTGAGTTTGCTGTAGATCACGAGGCCGAACAGCATGCCTAACGCACAGAAGACGAGACCGACCATGAGCAGCTTGTGCCCGGGGATGCCGAAGAACGACACGGTCGACAAGTCCGGAATACGCAGGTCCGCTTCGCCGCCGGCGCTCTGCGCTGCCTGTGCGGCAAGCGTGGGTGCGGCAAGCGCCAGGGCGCCCAGCGCGAGCAGTGGATACCACAGCACGCGCGCTGCGCGTCGAACGACAGGTGCCAACCAGGTCATCGGGAAACGCCTCCAGAGTGTGCGAGCGATACAACGAGACGAACGGCGCGGGGCCGGGTGAGCCGCCACGACAATGATCGATGCTTCGGTGACACGAGGCAACGGCTCAGGCCGATTCCGCGCGTCGCCACAACAGAAACACGGGCACGCCGACGATGACGATCGCCAGACCCGCCAGCGCCTGCGCGCGCGTCTTGTCGGCGATGAGCAGGATGATCGCCGTGATCGCGGCCAGCACGATGTACAACCCCGGCAGCCACGGATACCCCACGGCCCGGTACGGCCGCTCGGCGTCGGGACGCGTCCGGCGCAGGATGAACAGCCCGGTCGTGGTGAGCGCGTAGAAGACGAGCTGGGCGAAGATCACGTAGTTGAGCAGCTGTCCGTACGTGCCCGTTAGGCAGAGGAGCGACGTCCACAGCCCCTGGTACACGAGACCGGACGCCGGCACGCTCCGCAGATTCAGTTCGCCGACCTTCTTGAAGAACACGCCGTCGCGCGCCATCGCATAGTACGCGCGCGGCCCGGCGAGAATGAGCCCGTTGCTGCAGCCGAACGTACTGATCAGGATCGCAACCGCCATCACGGTCCCGCCGCTCGCGCCGAACAACACCGTGGCGGCGGCCGTGCCCACGCGGTCCTGTGTCGCGAACTGGATCCCCTGCCCCATCACCGTCGTCGCGGTCGCGGATCCGGCCATGGGCAGCGTGAACAGATAGCCGACGTTCGTCAGCACGTAGAGCAGCGTCACGAGGCCGGTGCCTAACGCCAAGGCCAGCGGCAGGTTGCGCTTCGGGTTGTGCACCTCCGACGCCGCAAACGTCACGTTGTTCCAGGCGTCGCTCGAGAAGAGCGACCCGACCAGCGCCGCACCGAACGCCAGCACGAACGCCGACCCCAGGTCGACGTGCCCGAAGAAATGGCCGCCCTTGAAGTTGGCGGCCATGGCGGTGGCATTCCTGCCTAACGTAAGGCAGAGGATCACCAGCAGCGCCAGCGCCCCCGTCTTCACGATCGTGAACGTCGTCTGGATGAACTTGCCCTCGCGCACGCCGCGCAGGTTGATCCAGGTGAGAAACCACACGATGACCAGCGCGACCAGACGCTGCGGGCTGAGCCCGACGTCGATCGGTCCGCCCGCCGTCGCGAACGAGTGATGCGGAAACCACGTGTACAGGTCAGGCGATATCGACGGCACGAGCTCGCCCAGGAACCGCGCGAACGCGACCAATACGGCCGCGATCGTTCCCGTCTGAATCACGACGAACAGCGTCCACCCATAGAGGAATCCCATGAGCGGGCCCATCGCCTCGCGCAAAAACAAATACTGCCCGCCGGCCTTCGGGAACATCGCCGCCAGCTCGCCGTACGCCAGCGCGCCCAGCAGCGTCATGACGCCCGTGACGATCCAGACGACCAACAGCCAGAACGGCGATCCGACCGACCGCGCGATATCCGCCGAAACGATGAAAATGCCCGATCCGATCATGGCGCCCGCGACGAGCATCGTGGCGTCCATGAGCGTGAGCGCTTTGACGAACTCGTGCGGTGTCTCGGTGGTCGCTGGTCGATCGGCCACGACGGTGGTCATTCAGCTCCTCAATTGGAATGGCAAACTCCGGCTGGCAGGCAAAGCCGGACGCGCCCCATGAGCGCCACGAACCGAAGCGATAGGCGCCCAAAGTGATAGCCGCAGGAAGCTAACAAACGGCAGATTTACAAGCCAGCGGTAAGGCGGACAAAACTAAAGGCGGACAACACGGACAACGCCGGACCGGAGCGGACCTCTAAAGCGGACAACGCGGCCAAAACCTAAAGGCGGACAACACGGACAACGCCGGACCGGAGCGGACCTCTAAAGCGGACAACGCGGACCGAGCCGGAAGCCGGAGAACTCCCTTCTCCGGCCGTGTCCGGATCGTCCGGCCTTGTCCGCCTTACCGGCCTTGTCCGCCTTACCGGCCTTGTCCGCCTTAAAGGATGAACTCCGTAACGAACACCGAAGCCACGGGCGTTCCGTCAGTCTTGTGCGCAGGCCTGAAGTGGTATTCTGACAGCCTCGACTTGAGCTCGTGGTCGTAGCCGGAGTCACCGGTCGGATCGAACTCGAATTTCACCACACGCCCAGTTTGATCGATCGTGAATCGCAGCTGCACCGTCTTCCCGTGCAATCCTTTGGGAACAGGCAATGGCGGGATCACCGCGAAGTCGGGCGTCGCGGGATACACCGTGCCTTCACCGCCTCCGGTGCCCGGTCCGTTCCCCGAGCCGCGGCCAGGACCGTTGCCGGCGCCCACACCCCCTCCGGTGCCCGGACCGGCGCCATCAGAACCGTCAGTCCCGGCGCCGGCCGCAGGTGCGACCGCGACAACGGTCGGCGCCGTCGCCGTCGGAGTCGGCGCTTGTTCAGCCGGCGTGACGGTCGGCTGTACGACCGGCTTCTTCACGACAGGCTTGGGCTGCTTCTTGACCACCGGCGGCGTGATCGGCTGCGGCTTGGGCACCGCCGGCTTGGGCGTCGCGAGTCGCATGTACTTGACCCGCTGCTGGATCACGCGCTGGCCACCCAGGCCGAGTCGGCCACCGCCGCCACCGCCGGCGGGCCCTGATCCGCCTGCGCCGCGCGCGATCTCCGCCTTCTCGACCGTAACGATGCCGCCGATCAGCAGCAGGATGATTATCGCGTGGATCACGAGCGAGGCGAGCAACCCCCAGCGCCCCGGCCGCTCGGTTGGAACGCCGATCGGCGGCCGGTACGGCGGCATGGGCCGCGGCTCAGGTGCGCTCGTCACAGCGCGGTTCGAGTTGGCGATGGGCCACCTCCATGCACGATCCTATTCGAGCACGACCTCGAGGTTCCCTCAACATAACGGAAAAGGAGCAATCGGCGGCTCTATGATCTTCCACATAAGGCCGGCCTTTGCGTTCGAGGTGTCCTGCGACGCCGACGAGACGACCGGTGGCGTGAGCCAGTGCGGATCCTGCGACGACACGGCTTCAAAAGAAGTCGTCCGAGATCGGCGCTGCACGGCCGGCCACGCGAAACGGGCTCGCCCGGCAAACGCCGCGGCGAGCCCGTTCTCGGTTCTTCGAGCGATCCGAGTTACTTGGGCGGAATACCGATGATCTTGACTCCCGCGCCGCGCGCCACGTCCATGGCGTGAATCACGTCCTGGAACGTCACGGCCGTGTCGCCCTTCACGAAGATGATCTTGTCCGGGCGGCCGTCGTACACGTCGTGCAGCTTCTTGGCCAGCGCCGCTTTCGGCACATCCTCGCTGTTGAGCTTGTACGAGCCGTTCGGCAGCACCTGCAGCACGATCTGGTCCGGATTGGGCTGCGGTGTGGTCGGTGGCGGATTGGGATCAGGCAGCTGCGTGTCGATCGCCTTTCGCGCCAGCGGCACGGCCACCATGAAGATGACCAACAGCACCAGGAGCACGTCGATCATCGGCGTGACGTTGATGTCGTTGGTGAGGCCGCGCTCGTTCGCGCCTGACATAGCCATGGTCGCGGTCTCCTGTCCTACTGTTTGTTAGGCGTCGGCGACAAGATGTCGCCCGGCACCGTGGAGCGGGTTCCCGGCGTCTGGTCGGTGATGGCTGCCAGCACGCGCACCCCGTTGTGCTCGATGATGTCGATTGCGTCGAGCACCTTCGAATACTTGAGGTTCCGGTCCGCCTTGAGGTACATGATGAACTCCTGCCGCCCAGGCGCGTTGAAGATGTCCCGCGTGCGCTCGGCCAGCGTCGAGTTCTCGATGCGCTTCTTGTTCAGGTAGTACTGTCCGTTGGCATCGATCCCGAGCACGACGTCATCGTTCTCTTCGGGATGCGCCTTGATGTTGATGCCATCGGGCGGCTGCGCCTGGAAGCCGGAATTGATGAGCGGCGTCACGATCATGAAAATGATCAACAACACGAGCATGACGTCGATCAACGGCGTGACGTTGGGCTCCGCTTTGACCGCGCCGCTCGACCCTGTGGACGACATCGCCATGACTCGACTCCTCGATCAGTGAGTGGCGACTACTGGGAAATCGGGCCGCCCTGAGAGCTCGACGCCGAGGTGGCGTTGAACTCGCGGGTGAACCGCGACCGGCCGAACTCGCCGGCCACACCCTTGATCAGGTAGTCGATCATTTCCTTCGATGTGTACGTCATCTCGACGGACAGGTTGTCGATCTTGGTCGAGAAGTAGTTGAAGAACCACACCGCCGGAATGGCGACGATGAGGCCGAAGGCCGTCGTGATGAGCGCCTCGGAAATACCGGCCGACACCGAGCCTAACCCGCCGGCGCCCGACACCGCCATGCCCTGGAAGGCGTTCACGATGCCCATGACCGTTCCGAGCAGTCCGACGAACGGCGCCGTGGCGCCGACCGTCGCCAGCACGGCCAAGCCGCGCTTGAGCTCGGATACGATGATCAACATGTTGCGCTCCACCGCGCGCTCGGCCGAGTTGATGTCGGCCACGGTCACCGATCCGTCCTGGAGCAGCGGCTTCACTTCGCCTAACGCACCGCCCAACACGCGGGCCACGTGCGACTTCTTGTAGCTCTCGGCCAGCTTGATCGCCTCGTTGAGGTTGTCCTCCTCGAGGAACTGCGAAAACTCCGGCGCGAACTTGCGGGTCTCCGACTGCGCCTTCCGCAGACGGATCCACTTCCCGATCGCGATGGTGAGCGAGAAGATCGACATGATCGCGAGCACGAACACGATGCCCTTGGCGAACCACCCCATCGTGCCCCACATGGATACCAGCGACAGACTCATGGATCAGGTCCTCCGACGGTGTGCGATTGGTGAACCTACGACACCCAGCTTCACGGCTTGGGCTTCGCGAACGAAAACGGGAACTGCACGAGCTCTTTCACTTTCCGGCCGCCGGTTTCGGCAGCATAGAACCGCATGCGCGGCAGCACGTTCTTCACGGAATTCGTGAACAGGTCGTTGGAGGACTTGAGCACCTTGAACGTGCTCATGTCCGCCTTGCCCGTCGTGTCGATCACGAACTGCACGAGCACTTCGCCTTCGACGCCCGCGCTCTCCAGCATGCTCGGGTACTGCGGCTTCGGATTGTCTTCCTTGGCCAACGCCGGCTTCTCGACCTGGAACTCGAAATACGTCTGATCCGGGTTCACCGGACCTTTGCCGCCGACGACGCCTTTCGAGGTGCCGCCTTCGACGCCCTTGCCGGAGAAATCGGCTTCGTTAGTCACCGCCTTCGACAGGTCGACATCCGGAATCTTGGTCGGGATGTTGATCGGCGGCGTCAGCACCTGGAAGCCTTTGGGAGGCGGCGGCTGCACCGTCGTCTGCGGCGGCGGCGGCTTCGGCGGCTCCGGCTTCGGTGGAGGCGGTTTGGTTTGGACGAACTTGACGTCCTCTTCCCGGTGCTCTTTCTCGCTGCGCAGGCCCGCGTTCAACGTGACCGCGACGGCAAGTCCGATCAGTGCCGCGTGCACGATGACGCTTGCGATGGCACCGCCCGGATTCTTGTCCCGTTTGGGCTTGGATTCGAGCAGCGTGGTGAACATGCTCGATCACGCTCCGCTGTGAAGGGTTCCACACCAGTCCGTAACGCTTCGAGAACTTTACCGGCGGCAAATGAGCCGGTAATGCCGGCCACATTAAGAAACCGTGAAGCCGATGTTATTTTTCCCGAACGACCAGCCGTGACCGCGCTGCGCGCGCCGAGCATTGCTCAGGCTGCGGCTGGGCCTTCGGCGCGGTCACGCAAGACGTGGTCCGGTTCTTCGTCGGGCACCGGCAGAGTCACGGTGAACGTGCTGCCGCGCCCGTATCGCGACCTGACGGAGATGGTGCCGCCGTGGGCTTCGGCAATCCACTGGCTGATGGCGAGTCCCAAACCGAACCCTGATCGTTCCGTGCCGCGCGAGCGCGCGCGATCCGCGCGATAGAAGCGCTCGAAAATGTGCGGCAGATCGGAGGCAGAGATCCCGATGCCGGTGTCGCGCACCGAGAACGCGGCGGTGTGCTCGTACGATGTGAGCGAGATTTCCACGCTGCCGCCGCGCGGCGTGTACTTGATCGCATTCGTGGTGAGGTTCAGGAAGAGTTGGCGCAGCCGCGCCCGGTCGCCGAGCACCGACACGCGCGCCGGCTCGGCCATGGTCACCGTTAGGCCCGCGGGCTCGGCCAGAATCGTCGCGGTCTCGTAGACTTCGCGCGCCAGCGGCTCGAGTGCCACGCGCTCGCGGTGCAGATCGAAGCGCCCTTCATCCGCCCGCGCCAGCGTGAGCAGGCTCTCCACCAGATCCGCCATCCGCGTCGTCTCGTGCAGCGCTTCCTCGAGCGCCACCATCCGTTCGGCGCGGGTCGACGCGCCGCTCATGGAGCGCTCGACGTCGGCGCGCAGCACGGCCAACGGCGTCTTGAGCTCGTGGCTCGCATCCGCGGTGAATCGGCGCAACGCCGCGAACGACTTCTCGAGGCGTTCCATCATCTCGTTGAGCGTGATGCCGAGGCGGGCCATCTCTTCGTTGGCATCGTCGATCGGCAGACGCCGGTGCAGGCTGCGCCCGTCGGTGATGGCCTGCACTTCGTTAATCATCTGCCCAACGGGACGGAACGCACGCCCGGCGATGATGTACGCCAGCCCGACCGACGCCATGAGCAGGAGCGGCGCGACCGCGAAGCTGGTGCCGATGAGCTCGCGAATCGCGATGTCGGTGGAGGTGACCGACTCCGCGGCCACGACGCGCTGAACGTTAGGCACGTCCATGTCTTCGTTCACCGCCACCAGCAGCAGGCGGTCTTTGTCGAGATCGAGCAGGACGCCCTGGCCGCCCGGCTTCACCGAGATCGCCTCGCGCTGCAGCGTCGCGCGGTCGTCTTCGGACAGGCGCAGGTAGGCGAACGAGCCGTACAGCAGCCGCCCGCTCGGGTCGAGGACGAGCACGTACCCTTCCATGCCCTCGAACAGCGTCCGCAGCGTCGGCGAGAGAATCGGTCCCGACAGCGTGTCCTTCGTCACCGTGACGGGCCCCGACTTGCTCGCCTGCTCGATGATGTTGGACGCGAGATTCGCCTGCGCCAGCACGTGCTTGGACAGCTCTTCGTAGGAGCTCGCACGGCGCGCCGTCCACAGCGCCGCGGTGAAGGCCACCATCGTGCCGACCATTGCGCCCGCGTAGGCAATCGTGAGGCGGGCCCGAATGCTTCTCACCGCGATCCTCCGCGCATCACTCGCGTATCACGTAGCCCACACCGCGGACGGTGTGGATCAGTTTCACGGGCGCGTTCGCGTCGACCTTCTTGCGGAGGTGGTTGATCACCACGTCCACGATGTTCGTCCCGGGATCGAAGTGATAGCCCCACGCGTACTCGGTGATGAGCGTCCGGCTCATCACGCGCCCCGTGTGACGCATCAGGTACTCCAGCACCGTGTATTCCTTGGGCGTGAGCTCGAGGTCGCGTCCCGCGCGCCTAACGGTGCGCGTGTTCTTGTCCAGCTCGAGATCCTTCACCCGCAGCTGCGGCTCGGCGATGGCCAGCGGCCGGCGGCTCAGCGCTTCGACGCGCGCCAGAAACTCCTCGAACGCGAACGGCTTGGTGACGTAGTCGTCGGCGCCGGCGCGCAGCGCCTGCACCTTCGCGTCGACGGCGTCCTGCGCGGTGAGCACCAGCACCGGGCGCTGAAAGCCGCGCGCGCGCAGGTTGTGCAGCACTTCCATGCCCGATCGGCCGGGCAGCCGCATGTCCAGCACGATGAGATCGTACGCGTCCGAATGGGCCCGCCGTTCGCCCTCTTCGCCGTCGGGCACGAGATCGACGCCCCAGCGCTGCTCTTCGAGCCCGCGCTTGACGTACTGCCCAACGGTCGGATCATCCTCGATTACCAGAATCTTCATTGCCAGCGTCGCTCAGTCATCCGGGCGTCGGTCGGTGGAACCCGTATTCGCGAATCTTGCGATACAACGTCTTGGGCGAAATACCGAGGACCTCGGCGGCCTTGCCTTGGTGCCAGTTCACGTGCGTCAACACCGACTCGATGTGGCGCCGTTCGACGTCGTCGAGCGGGACCATCGGCTCGGCAGCCCGGCCGCCGGCGGCCGGCCCGCCTAACGGAAGGTCCGCCGCGTGGACGACCCCGTTCGTCGCCAGCAAGACCGCGCGCTCCATCACGTTGCGCAGCTCGCGCACGTTGCCCGGCCACGCGTAGTGCTGCATCGCCTCGAGCGCATCCGGCGCCAGCGTCGGCGCCGTGGGCCCGCCGAACTGCGCCAGAAAATGGGCCGCCAGCAGCGGCACGTCCACCGTCCGCTCGCGCAACGGCGGCAGCGTGATGCTGATCGTATTGATGCGATAGTAAAGATCACTCCGGAACGTTCCATCGGCCACGCGCTGCGCCAGATCCTGATTGCTCGCCGCAACCACGCGCAGATCGGTATGCACTTTCTGCGTGCCGCCCACCCGATAGAAGCTCCCCAGCTCGAGCGCGCGCAGCAGCTTGCCCTGGAGCCGTTGATCCAGGGCGCCGATTTCGTCCATGAAGATGGTGCCGCCCGACGCCAGCTCGAAGAGCCCGAGCTTCCGCGCCACCGCGCCCGGGAACGCGCCGCGCTCGTGGCCGAACAATTCGCTCTCCAGCGAGTCGTCGGGAATCGCCGCGCAGTTCAAGTCGACTAACGGACCGGCCGCGCGATGCGACAAGCGGTGGAGCGAGTGCGCGATGAGCTCCTTGCCGGTGCCGCTCTCGCCCGACACCAGCACCGCCGAATCGCTCTTCGCCACGCGCTCCACCAGGGCGAGCACCGCTTGCATCGGCGCGTACTGCGTCACCACTTCCGGCACCGCGTCGGCCCGCGCCAACCGCGACTGCAAGAGCGTGTTTTCGAGCGAGAGCTGGCGCTTTTCCCATGCGCGGCGCACGAGCACTTCGATCTCCGCCATGCGATACGGCTTGCTCAGGTAATCGTAGGCGCCGAGCTTCATCGCGCTGATGGCCGTTTCGATCGTGCCGTTGCCGGTGATGATGATCACCTCCGGCGGCGACACGTCCTCACGAACCTGCCGGAGCACTTCCAACCCATCGAGCTCCGGCATCACGATGTCGAGCAGTGCCACGTCGAACGCCTCGGCGCGCAGCGCGTCTAACGCTGCCCGCCCGTCGGTGAACGTGCGCACCTCGTGACCGCGGCCGGCGAGAAATTTCTCCAGCAGCGCGCCGAGATTCGGCTCGTCTTCCGCGATCAGAACCTTGATTCGTGCGTCGCCTCTCATGTCGTTTTCTCCTTGCCCTGGCCGTCCGTCGTCGGCTTGGCCTGCGCCGCCGGCAAGTGCACGCGAAACGTGCTGCCCACACCGAGCTGGCTCTCCACTTCGATGCGCCCTCCATGATCGGCCACGATGCCGTAGCAGATGGACAATCCGAGACCGGTGCCCCGGCCCGGCGACTTGGTCGTATAGAACGGCTCGAACAACCTGCCTAAATCGCTGCCGGCGATGCCCCGCCCCTGGTCTTCCACTTCGATCACCACGCCGGACTCCGGCGCATCGTTCCGGCTCCGGATCGCGACGCGGCCCGCGCCATCCATGGCGTCGCTCGCGTTGAGCAAGAGCGCCATGAGCACCTGCGCCAATTGCTCGCGGCTGCCGAGCACCGGCGGCTCCGCATCCGCTTCGAGCGACGCTTCGACGCGAACATGCCTGAAGCGCGGATGGTGCTTGAGCAGGAACAGCGTGTGCTCCACCACATCGTTCGGATCCACCACCTCGCGCGTGTCGCCGCGCGGCCGGCTGAAGTCGAGCAGGCCATCGACGATGCGCTTGCTGCGATGCACTTCGTGATCGATGATGTGCGTGTACTCGGCGATCGCATCGTGCAACGGCGCCGGCACGCCGCTCTCGTTCAGCTGCAAGGCGAGGCTCTCGGCGCAGGCGGCGATCGTGGCGAGCGGATTGTTGATTTCGTGCATCACGCCGGCCGACAGCTGGCCTAACGCAGCCAGCCGCTGGGCCTCGGCCACGCGCTCGTGCGCGCGCTTCCATTCCGTGATGTCCTCGCCGATGGTGATCACGTGCGTCACCGCCGCGTCGTTGATGCGCATGGGAATCTTCGACACGCGGTACGTGCGCAGCTCTCCCGCCGCCGTCGACGTCATCTCGAACTGCGTCATCGCGCCGGTCCGAAAGACGTCATCGAATTCCTGGCGCAGCATGTCGGCGGGTTGGCGGCGCAAGATCTCGAAGATCGTGCGGCCTAACGCTTCCTCGCGCAGCACGCCCTGCAGGCCGGTCTCCCGCTTCCGGTTCCACGCGTGCACGCGGTACTCGCGATCCACCACGTACAGACCCACCGGCAGCGAATCCACGATGCGCTCGATGAACCGGCGCTGCTCGTCGATCTGCCGCGTCCGCTCGACCACCGCTTCCGCGGCGCGCCGCGCACTCTCATCCGACGCGAGCGCCGATCCGACCAGAAATCCTGCCGTGGTCAGCACCGTGCGTTCGAGCGGCGACAGCGCAGCACCCCGGATCGTCGCCAACGTGCCGCCGCTGCCATCGCGATGCGACCCGCCAAGCGGCGTCAGAACGATCGCATCGGCTGCCCGCCCCGCGCGTGTCCCGTACGGCGCCGGCAGCTGATCGACGGTGAGCTCGATGGTTCCACCCGGCGCACGCGCCAACCGCTCGGCGCCCTCTTCGCTCGAGTCGGACGACACACGCCACAGCGAGCACTCATCCAGATCGAGACCGGATCGCAAGGTCTCGAGCAAATCATCCAGCGGGTCGGAAAGCGCTGAAGCCGCCGCTCCATTCGCGAGTCGCTGTGCGAGCGAAGCGATCAGAAGCAGGAGTTCACTGCACGAGCTATCGACTTGAGCATCCGACGGCGCCACACGTGATTGACGAGGCACGGATCCTCGAATTGGCAGGACTCATTAACCTAAGGCACAGACCCACCGACGGACAAGATGACCGAAGAACTCGGCGCCGCCCATCTTCCTGCGAATTCGACAGTTGCCTGTCAGCCAGGCAGCGAATCGGGCAAAATCGGCAACAAATTCCGGTACGCCGGTTGCTTTGCCGGTCGGCGCAACCCTGATCACAGGAGATTATCTATGGCGTACCGTGGAAGCTCACTCGTTCCGTTCTTCGGCAGCGAAACGCGGCCGTTGTTCGGGCTCCGCCGTGAGATCGACCGGCTGTTCGACGATATGACTGGAGGCAGCGAGCGGTCTCGTTGGACGCCCGCGGTAGACGTCCGTGAGACCGAGAAGTCGTTGGCCATCGACGTGGAGCTGCCGGGCATCAAGCCGGAAAACGTCGAAGTGAACGTCGAGAACGGTGTGCTCTCGATTACTGGAGAGAAGCGCTCCGAGCGCGCACACGACGAGAAGGACCGCTACCACATGGTCGAACGGAGCTACGGCTCGTTCTTCCGGTCGTTCCAGTTACCGGCCGGCGTCGATGAGTCGCAGATCAAAGCGTCGTTTCACGACGGCCTGTTGACGGTCGACATTCCGAAGGCTGCACTGCCGCAGCCGCGGAAGATCGAGATCGCCAAGCATGGCGAGAAGGAAGTCGCATCGCAGCCGGCGCGCGAGACGGCATCGCGCGGATCCAGCCCATCGGCATCGACCGGCGAGCGCATGGCGGCGAGCGGATCCGAGCCTGCGCCTAACGAAGCGCGCCGGTAGGCTTCCGCCCCCGCCGCCACGGATCGCCGCCCCGGTTCACGCCGTGGCGGCGATTTGCGTTAGGATCTCGTCGTTGGTCCGCTTGTGCCCCGGCGAATCCTCGATGTGCCGCCACGCGATGCGGCCGTCGGTGCCGACGAGGAAATACGCGCGATTGGCGAAGAACCGCTCGGGGATCAACACCCCGTAGGCGCGCGACACGTCGCGCTTGAAATCACTGAGCAGGTCGACCCGCATGTTGTGCTTGGCCTTGAACTCGCGCAACGTGGGCACCGAATCGACACTGATCGGCAGAATGACGACGTCCTTGTCGAGGAACTGGTCGAAGTCGTCGCTCATGTCGCACAACTCGGCCGTGCACGTGCTCGTGAAGGCGAGCGGGAAGAACGCGATGAGCACGCGCTTCTTTCCACGGAACGAGGAGAGCGTGACCGGCGACCCGGCGGTCGAATCAGCGGTGAAGTCGGGAGCGACGTCGCCGACGGCCGGGCTCGAGCCCGCGGTCGTTGGAGCTGGTGCGGACATCCGGGCTTATCCTCCGTTGGTCGGGTGCGCGGAAGCTAGAGCGATGCTCCGTCGCCGGCAACGATGGCCGTTGCGTCAGGGGCTTTCGCGGCGCGGTGATTCGCGGGTCGCCTCTCGCCGCGGCTCGACGCGCGGTGCGCTCGATGCAGCGCTCGACGGCGCGCGAATGAGTTCTTCGGCCGCGAGCAGGCTGCGCGACAGCTCGGCCATCGTCATGTTGCGGCTCTGACTCGTGCGCTGCAGCACCTTGTACGCCGCGCTCTCGCTGATCGAGTCGCGCTCCATGAGAATTCCCTTAGCACGCTCGATGATTTTCCGATCTTCGAGCCGCTTGCGCAGGTCGTCGGTCTCGTGGCGCTGCTTCATCCACTCTTCGTGGCGCGCTTCGGCGATGGCGATGGCGGCGCTCAGTTGGGCGGCCGTCACCGGCTTTACCAGGTAGTGAAACACCGGCAGCATTGCCGCTTGGCCCAACGTCTCGGCGTCGCTGTACGCCGTGACGATGATGATCGGGACAGGCCGGTCGACGTGGATCCGTTCCGCCGCTTCCAGGCCCGAGAGATGGGGCATGCGGACGTCGAGCAGCACGAGATCGGGGCTCAGGGTGCGCGCCATGGAGACGGCGGTCACGCCGTCGGCAGCAATGCCGATCACGCTGTGGCCGAGTGAGCGCAGATCTTGCTCGAGGCCCAGCGCGGTGACGCTCTCATCCTCGGCGATCAAGATTCGTAGCGGCGATGGCAATGGTGGCTCCGGCGTGGCATCTTGAATTGACGTACAGCCTGCAAGACACGGACCCTCGACTCCATTGAGTCCGTTCTAGCCGGTCGACCAGCGAGTTCGTACATGTCCGAAGCACGCATCGTGATCGTGGCTCCCTCGAAAGCGAATGTGCGCGCCGCGGCGACGACGCGTGCGTTGGCCCGTGCGCTCGAGCGGATGGACTTTCGCGTCGCGCACGCAACGCCCGCCGATGCCGTGGACTCGGTGGACGAGCGGGTGGAAGCCGTGATCGTCGCCGCGACTCGTCCTATTGTGCTGCCGATCGCGCGCCGCCTCAAGGCCCGCTTTCAGATGCCGCTGCTGCCGATCGTGGCGCTCACGGCGGCTCCGCGGCAGCGGCCTAACGGTGCGGCGCCAGACGTGTGGCTGCGCGCATCCACGCCGTGCGCCGAAGTGGCCGACCGCGTCGAAGAGCTGGTGCGCATCCGGCACGCCGAGCGTGAGATGGTCCGCTTGAGCACCACGCTGGCGGAGCTCGCAGCGGAGAATGGGCGGTTGTACGAGCGCGCGCGGCGCGACGCCGAGGCCACCGCGCTGCTGTTGCGCGAGCTGCAGCATCGCGTGCGAAACAATCTTGCGGCGATCCAGGCGCTGCTGGTGCTCGAGCGCCATCGCGCGCCGCCGCGCGCGCTGCCCGAAGCGCTCGACGTCGCGATCGCCCGATTGCGCAGCATGGCGGCGCTGCAGGATTCGCTCTTGCCGCACGCCAGCGAAGTGGAGCTTGCGTCGCTCGCGCGCGCGGTGGCGAACGGCGCGCTCGATGTGTTTGGCGCCGGCGATCGCGTGCGCTGCGACGTGACTGGCGGCGCCACGTTGCCGGCGCGCAGCGCGAGCGCGGTGGCCATCGTGCTCAACGAGCTGATCACCAACGCACTCAAACACGCCGATGCGCAGACGGTCGACGTCACGATCCGGCAGAATGGTCGCGCCGTCGAATTGGATGTCGCAGACGATGGACGCGGCATGCCGGCGACGAGCGCGAGCGGCAGCGGCTTGGTGATCGTGCGGGCGGTGGTGCAGAACGAGTTGGGCGGCTCGTTGTCCTACGTGCCATCGGCGTGCGGGACGCGGGCACGAATTGCGATTCCAGCCGCGGCCGGCGACGGCGCGGCAGGCGCCGACTGAGCGGCGCTCATCTGCATGTCGGCGGGCGGGCTCGAGGCGACCAGCACGGCGGTCGCCGCGAGCACGGCCGCCCCGGCCAGGAGCTCCAGGGCCGCGGAGCGGCGCAGCCGCCGCGCCGCGGCCTCGCTGCCTAACGACGGCCGCATGAGGCGCCAGTTGATGGCGCCCAACGCCAACACGGTCGCGACCAGCGCGAGCTTGATGAGCAGCGTGCGCCCGTAGTCGCTGTCGACGAAGGCGTGCCAGCTGCCCAGGTGCAGCCAGGCGGCGATGACGCCCGTGGCCACCACTACGCCGGCCGACACCAGCGCCACCGGCGAGAACGCGTTGACGAAGTCCGCGGCCGCCGGTCCCCGCGCGCCGGGGTCCTGCCCGAGGCAGGCGGGCATGGCGACGAGCGCCACGCCTAACAACGTGCCTAACCACGCCCCGGCGGCCAGGATGTGCAGCGCGTCCGCACAGACGGCCAGTTCCCGCAACGATCCGGCGTCGGCCGCGTGTCCGCTCATCGAGAACGACAGCGCGAGGAGCACGGCGCACACCTCGGCGAACCGCCAGTGCGCGGTCCCCGCGCGCCGCGACGGGACGCCGGCGGCAAGCGCGATGATCGCTGCCGCGACCTGCAGCAGCCACGCCCAGCCCCACACCGTCGTGGTCACGACGCCGCCCACGTCCACCGGCATCGGCGGATTGCCGCGCAGGGCGGCGATCTGCGCCGCGAGACGCAGCGCGGCGTCGATGACCAGAAGCGCAGCCGCAAGACGGAGCACACCGGCGGCGCGACTGTCCACGCGCCTGGCCAGCTCGGCGCGGCCGGCGCTCGCGCGCGGCGTCACCCACCGCGCGAGCACGATGGATCCGACTAACGCAAGCATCGCGACGAAGCCGAGCCAACGCACGGCGACATACCAGAACGACTCGACGTCGAAGCCGCCGGCCGAGCTCGTGTCCATTGCGGCCATCGATGGAGGAGCGGGCGACGGCGTCATCGTGTCGGGCGGCGGCGACGCAGGGGGCGCAGCGGACGCCTGCGGCGCGACGGCCGCCGCATGAGCCGAGATCGTAAACGAGAACGAGCCGTGCACGGGGTGTCCGTCGTCGGACGTGGTCCGCCAACGAACGGTGTACCTGCCCGGCGGCAACGCGTGTATGAGCCCGACCGTCAGAGTGTGTTTCGGAACCTGCACGAGGCGCGGCGGACCGGAGTCGACGCGCGCGCCGGCAGCATTCAGCACTTCGATGTGCGTTGGCGCGAGCTGCGGATCTTCGCTGAAGGACAGGCCGACCGCGGCGGGCGCTGCGTCGAGCGTCGAGCCGGCGGGCGGCGCGCTCGACACGAGGATGAGATGCGCAAACGCCGCGCGCGGAATCGCGAGGCCGGCCAGAAGCACGGCGACAAACGACGCAATGCGCGCGCGACGCAGGCGCCGGGCGGCCAATGAATTCAGCGGCGCTCCTCCGCGTTGCGAGTGGGCGGAGACTGACTACGCAAAAGGCCCGGCGGCACTGCACCGCCAGGCCTGGGATGATTGGCGATGGAGCGTGCGAGGTTCGAACTCGCGACCTTTCGGTTGCAAACCGAATGCTCTCCCAACTGAGCTAACGCCCCGATGCAAGACGAAAGATAAAATCGCCCGCGTCGCGCGCGCCAGAGCATGCTTCCACCGTTCGTGCGACGGGTCTACGTTTCGCGAAGTCCCTTCGGCAGGAGCAGGCGATGAGCACCCAGCCAGATACCGCGGCGTCGACGCAGCATCTCACCGTGCGCTGTCCATTTTGCCGCACCTGGAACCGCGTCGCCGCGGCGCGCGTGAGCGACCGGCCGAAGTGCGGGAACTGCGCGCGTCCCCTGCTCCTGGATCGGCCGCTGGCCGTCGACGACGAGTCGTTTCAGCGCACGATCACCGAGACGGATGTGCCCGTCCTGGTCGACTTCTACGCGGACTGGTGCGGACCCTGCAAGATGATGGCGCCGCTGCTCGATGAAGTTGCCGCGAGCCATCAGGGCGCTCTGTTAGTCACGAAGCTCGACACGGATCGCGCGCCGCAGACATCGCAGCAATACAACGTGCGCGGCATTCCAACCACCATTCTCTTCCGCGGCGGGCGCGAAGTGGCGCGCGAAGTGGGCGCGGTGCCGAAGGCGCGCCTCGAGGCGTTGGCGTCGAAGTAGCCTCGCTCGACCGTCTCCGCCACATGGAGGGATCTACGACAAAAGCTCAAAAGGATAACAACAAGGATGCAAGAGATGGGGTCGGCGCACCTCCACGCCTAACGAAGCGTCGTTGAGGTTGCATATGCACCGACCCCATCTCTTGTATCCTGGTAGTCATCCTTCACACCAGAGCGAAGAAGCTCTCCACACAGGCCTCCCGTTAGCCCTCACGTCGCTCATCCAGCGGACATAGTGCGCCGACGTGTATCGGCGCGGCTACTCGTGCGCCGGAAGCGGCTCCATCGTATCCGGATTCACCGGCACCTGCACCTCGTCGCGATAGGGCGACGTCATGAGCGTCACCCGGACGCGCGGGAACGCATCCATGAACGCGCGGTAGCTGAGTCCCCACAGACCGAGGAAGCCGAGCGTCATGCCGATCTCCCAGATCCCGAAGAGGAAATGCGGCGCGCCCGCGTGCAGCGACGGATACACCTCGATGTAGCGCAGCAGCCAGATGCCCACCACGCTGCTCAGGGCGAAGATGAAAAACGTCGGCAGATACACCTTTGCCGCGCGCGACAACAGGCCAAAGAACGGAATCACGAACGCCAGGAAGACGATCGCGAGCGTCGCCCATTCCCAGGGCGCTTCCAGACGGCCGTGGAACCAGTGCGTTTCCTCCGGCATGTTGCCGTACCAGATCACCAGGTATTGCGCGAACGTGAGGTAGCCCCAGAACGCGGTGAACGCGAACCCCAGTTTGCCCAGGTCGTGGAAGTGGTGCTCGGTGATCAGCTCTTCGGCTGCCAGGTGTCTGCGCCACCACATCACGAGCAGCGACCACGACATGATCGCGGCCAGCCACGCCCCCATGTAGAACCACCAGCCGTACATCGTGCTCTGGAAGTACATGTCGAGCGACATCGACAGATCCCAGGAGTGCATCAGATAGAAGAAGTTGAACAGCAGGCACATGACCACGGCCAGCCAGCCCTGCATCGAGTGCGTCGAGTGGATCTCGCGGCGCTCCTCGCCGAAACCGCGGCGCATGCGGTCGCGAATGCCCCTGGCCCAGGCGGCGCCGAAGTCGTTAGGCAACACGCCCACGTCCAGCCGCACACACTTGTAGATGTACCACAGGCTGAGCACGGTGAGGATGAGGAACATCCCGATCTCGCGCGCGGCGAAGAAGCCCGGGCTCAGCCAAAACCGCTTCTCGGGAATCGGCGCTTCGCCGGAAAACCAGGGGAAGATGTGCTTGCCGCCGAGGATGATCACGATGAGCAGCAGCAACGCCACCGGCATGAACGCTACGTAGCCTTCGATCATCCGCACGATGGTGCGCGACCAACGCGCGGTCGTGATGCGCTGCACCGCGACCACGATCACGCCCGCCTGCGACACGCTGGCGAAGAACAGCCAGTTGAAGTGCATTGCCTGCCACATGCGATCCTGTCCGGTGAACGCGCCGATCAGGAATACGATGAGTCCGATGATGGCGAAGATGGCACTCCACGTCGTGACCCACGGCGGCATCGGTTTGGACGTCAGCCGGACGAGTTCCTCGCGGCTGGGCATGTCTCGATCGGTCGTCGCGTGCGAGCTCACGGGCGGCCTCCCTTGGATGCGGCGGACGGCTTGGTGGTGCTAACGCTGTCGATCGGTGTCGCCGCCTGCGGCGGCAGCGCGGCCGTATCCTCGAGCTCCGACATCCACGCCGCGACATCCTGCGGACGGTACGGGGCCGGTCGCGTTGGGCCGGTGCGCGTGTAGCCCGGCACCTGGCGTCCGTTCTCTCCGGGGAACCCGGGGGGCGAGGTGTCGGCGGTGACACCGGGGAGTTTGCCTTGCAGCGCGCGCACGTAATTCACCACGTCCCAGCGATCCATGTCTTCGATGCGGTCGTACGTGGGCATCAACCCGCGGCCGTTGCGGATCATGCCATAGATGTAGCCGTCGGTACGGTTCTTCGTGACATCGGTGAGCAAGCTCGGCGCGGGCACGCCGTACTGCACCGCTCTGCCGTTGCCCGCGCCGGATGCACCGTGACAGACCGCGCAGTTGATCTGGAAATACTTGCGGCCGTTGTCCAACGACGCGCGGGTCGGCGCATGCGGATTCTGCAAGTTGGACATCGAGTCGATCGTGCCCGGCAGTTGCTGGTACGACACCACGTAGGCCGGTTCGGGATTTCCGGTGAGCGGCACCGAGTAGATGGGCGTGCCGCGCATCGGGGTCACCGTGTCGCCGGCATACTGCCATTGCCACGGCTTGATTTTGGGCTGCTGCTTGAAATCCGTGAACCACTCGCAGCCGGTGGCCGCGACGGTCGCGGCGAGCAGCAGCGCGACGCGCACCGTGCCTAACGCTTTACCGCTCACCGCGCACCTCCACCGCCCCGTGCTTCTTGAGCGTATCTGAAACGTCGGTCTGCCGATCCGGCGGGCATTCCACCCACACGCCGAAATTCGCGTTGCTGAACCGCTCATCGTAGCCCACCGTCATCGTGATGCGCGGAATGCGCGATACGACGAACAAGCCGAGCACCGTCGCGAGCGAGCCGATGAGCACCATGAGCTCGAAGCTGATGATCGTGTACGGCACCCACGACGGCACCACCTTGCCGCCGACGACTAACGGCCAGTAATCCGAGATCCAGATCGGAATCCAGTAGCCGAACGTCGCGCCGAGCAGGCCGCCGATGAGCGTGTAGCGGCGGACGACGCTCGGACCCGTGTTCAGCAAGTGCTCCAGCTCGTGGCGCGGCGCGGGCGAATACACCCGGATGTCTCCGGCCTTGAGCTTCTTGACCGCTGCGACCGCATCGACCGTCGCGTCGAGCTCGCGGAATACTCCGACGATGCCTTCCATCAGTCGCGCTCCCCCGGCGTCTCCGGCTCGTACTCCAGGTGCATGCCCGCGACGTCGATGCCTTCCACCGCGTGCGCCACTCTGAGGGGCGGAGGGATGATCTCCTTGATCTCGGCGATCGCGACGACGGGGAAGTTCTTGATGAAGAGCAGGAACCACATCGCGAACCACCCGAAGCTGCCTAACAGAATCGCCCAGTCGATGTACGTGGGGGCATACCGCGTCCACTGCCACGGCTCGAATTCGTGGGACAGCGACGGATCGAAGATCACGAAGCGCTCGAACCACATGCCGAGGTTGATGAACAAGGACAGCGTGAACAGCCACGTCGTGTTGCGACGCAGTTTTTGCCAGAACAGCGTGAGCGGCAGAATGGTGTTGCAGGTGAGCATGATCCACGCGGCCCACCACCATTGGCCGAACACCCGGTTGTACCAGAACGAGTGCTCGATCTCGTTGCCGCCGTACCAGCCGATGAAGAATTCGGTGATGTACGCCGTCGCCACCACGAGTGCCGTGAACAGACACAGCTTCGCCGCGGCGTCGAGGTGGTTGAGCGTGACGTAATGCTTGAGGTTGAACCAGCGCCGGATCGGGATGATGATGGTGAACACCATGCCGATGCCGGAGAAGATCGCGCCGGCCACGAAGTACGGTGCGAACAACGTCGCGTGCCAGCCCGGCGTGTTGGCCATGGCGAAGTCGAACGACACCGTGGAGTGCACCGACAGCACCAGCGGCGTCGAGAACGCGGCCAGGAACAGATACGCGCGCGCGAAGTGCCGCCACTCGAGGTCCGAGTTGCGCCATCCGAACGACAGCACCCCGTAGATCCGTTTGCGCAGGGGATCGCGCTCGCGGTCCCGGATGGCGGCGAAGTCGGGCAGGAGTCCCAGGTACAGGAACGTCGCCGAAACGGTCAGGTACGTGAGGATCGCGAACACGTCCCAGACTAACGGAGACTTGAACTGCGGCCAGATGAGCCGCCAGTTCGGGTACGGGATCAGCCAGAAGAATTTCCACGGGCGCCCGAGGTGAAGAATCGGGAACAAGCCCGCGGTCATGATCGCGAACACGGTCATCGCTTCCGCGCACCGGTAAATCGTGGTGCGGAATCCCGCGCGGAAGAGATACAAGATCGCGGAGATCAGCGTGCCCGCGTGTCCGATACCGACCCAGAACACGAACGTCGATGTACACGCCCCACATGACGGGCGGCGAATAGCCTGCCACGCCCAGGCCCATGTACACCTGCCACATCCAGGCGCCAAGCCCGATCAGCAGGCAGACGACCGCCAGCAACAAGCCGGCGAGCCACGCCTTGGTCGGATTGAGAGTGCGGCGGATCTCCTCGGTGACCTGGTCGTACGTCTCGACCGACGGAAGCTGAATGTTCGCTTCCGGTATGTTAGGCCCGGTTTGGACTCGCGGTCGTGCGACAGTGGCCATGTGCTATGCTCCAGCCGGCGCGGATCCGGGCGCCGGGTGATTGACCTTCTTCAGATACACGACGGCCGGGAACGTATTGAGCTGCTCCTGGAACACGTGATAGCCGCGCCGGTCCTGTGCGAGCTGGGCAACCGTCCACTGGTTGTCGGCGGCGTCGCCGAAGGTGATCGCCTTGGACGGACACGCCTGGGCGCACGACGACGTGAATTCGTCCGGCCTAACTTCGCGGTTCTCGGCTTTCGCGCGGTGCTCCGCTTCGCGGATGCGCTGCACGCAGAACGTGCACTTCTCCATCACGCCCTTGCCGCGCACCGTCACGTCGGGATTGAGCTGCCAGTTCATCCGCTCCGGCCACGCGTATTGCGGCCGGTGCGGCTCGCCGTAGCCGAACCAGTTGAAGTAGCGAACCTTGTACGGGCAGTTATTCGAGCAGTAGCGCGTTCCGACGCAGCGGTTGTAGACCTGCACGTTCAGCCCGTCGGGCGAGTGATACGTCGCGTACACCGGACAGACCGGCTCGCACGGCGCGTTGCCGCAGTGTTGACACAACATCGGGACGAAGCGCGCCTCGAAATCGCCGCCGTCTTCTCCGCCCTCCCAGTAGCGCTCGAGACGAATCCAGTTCATCTCGCGGCCCTTGAGCACGTTGCCGCCCGGCACGCCGTGCAAGAACGCTGTGTGTACCTGCTGATACGGCGCGCCGACGATTGGAATGTTGTTCTCGGCGTAGCAGGCGGTGACGCATGCTTGGCATCCCGTGCAGCGCGCCAGGTCAATCGTCATCGCCCAACGGCGCTTCGCCATCTGGCTCCAATTCTTGGGGTCGTACATCCCCATTTCTTTGGTCTTGATCGATGACTGGATGGCGCCCTGCGCATCCGCGGCCACGGGCGACCGGAGTCCCGGGAGGTACTCGTGCGACGCGTCGCCCGGCATCTTGTCGGGCGCTTCAGGCTTTGGCGGCGCCTCGAGCTCATCCACCGTCATCGCGAGGGCGATGCCGCGGTTGTATTGCCGCGACGAGCCCTCGACCGTCACGACCTGCGTGAACTTGCCGGTCTGGGTGACTTTGACTTTGGTCGATGCCCAACGGAAGCCGCCCGAGGCGGGATCGAAGCTCGCCGGGAGCAGGTCGCCGGCGTTCGACCCGACGTTGGCCGCATAGCGGCCGTAGGCGGTGTGTCCCTGGCCGAACGCGATCGCCACCGTCTCGGGCTGAATGCCCATGTAGACGTAGGCCGGCAGTTCCAGCGCTCCGTCAGGCGACTCGATGCGCAGGATGTCGCCGGAGTCGATGCCCAGCCGCTGCGCCGTCTGCTCGTTCACCTCGACCCACGTCTGCCAGAAGATCTTGGTGACCGGATCGGGGAATTCCTGGAGCCACGGCTTGTTGGCGCCGCTGCCGTCGCCTAACGACGCCGACGGGTAGACGACGAGGAAAAAGTCGCCGCTGCCCGCGGCCGCCGGCGCCGCAGCTGCGGGCGCCGCCGCACGCGCGGGCGCCGGGCGGCGCGGCAGCGCTCCCGAGCCGACGCCCTTCTGCAGCGCCGCCGTGAACGCCGCGGTGCCGCCCGGAAAATGGTCGATCAACCAGCGCATGTAGTTAGGCGCCGCGAACTGCGCCGCCGCCTTCCCGTTCGACTTGCCCACCTGCAACAGCACGTCCGCGGTCTGGCGCGTGTCGTACACCGGGTCCATCCCCGGCTGCTGCAGCGTGATCACGTCCG
>Ga0207695_10002030_pt1 | contig 31079 bp, 23 predicted proteins | sample KBSC54metaG_FD_184354 | JGI IMG/M metagenome (GOLD analysis project Ga0207695, IMG submission 184354) | Corn rhizosphere microbial communities from Kellogg Biological Station, Michigan, USA - KBS C5-4 metaG (SPAdes) (version 2) | ecosystem: Host-associated > Plants > Roots > Rhizosphere > Soil... | reverse complement strand
AATCGAGAAGAACAATTAATGAGGAGAAACAATGCCAAAATCATTCATGCATAAATTTCACGTAGCTGGAATGTACAACAGCGCAGATGTTGCCGCGGTCAGGAGCAGACTGCTAACAATACGGGGTGTCAGCGGCATCAATGTCGACCTGCGAAAAATGCAGGCACAGATAACCGCTGCCAGCGTCATCGAGGTCCTGGCATTGAGAAATGCGCTTGAAAGCATGGATTTCGAGGTCTCCGGGCTGACAACCACCGCGATACCCTCTCCGTTCAGCGTAAGGAATGATGAGATCGAAGAACCAGACACACCTATTTAATCCAAAAAGTTCGAAAGTTTTGAAAGAAATAATATTTTATTCTTTTCCGTAACCCGATACCCGCGATCGGGAGTCCGCAATTCCTAAGATCCAGTGCCCGCTCCAACTGGCTACCGGCAAATGCGTTCTGATCATAAAAAGTAGCCTTTTCACCCATTTCGCTCCTTTTAGCAAACGAGAAAAGAGCATATCGGCCTGGCGTGTGTTTGCGGTGATTCATATTTTCCGTTTTAATTTAGACATCCACAAAACTGCCGTTTATTTTATTCTAAAGTATTATACTCTTCCCGAAATACATTACAACATTCACACATATTCGAAGGATATGTGATCGGCCAATAGCAGAAATATATCCATTAAAATTGGAAGATGCATTTACCTGACGAACCGGAAAGTTTTCTTGTAATCAATGATAGTATGCAATAATTTCACCTTTCCGATAATTTTATTTTTGAATGCTCTTTGAAATTTGAGTCCATCGCATTGGGAAAGGGCGGCTTCATAAGAGGTTACGGCTTCTTCGAAATGGCCGCTATTCTCATCCCTTAGTGCTTTCAAATATAACCCAACGGGTATATTGTTCCTCCAGTAGATAAAAGCGCGCGCTAAAGCGGTAATGAGAAAAACCGAGACGAGTATAGTAAGCGATAGAAAAAAAAGGTATAGCATAAACTAAATTTAGACGATGATAAACAATATAAAAATACGTTATTTCGAGTCTATACTTGTTACATGGTTCTTCCAAATACTTACATGGATCACATATCCGGGAAGGATTTGCAATAGAATGTGTGAATTGTATAAGGTTCACGCAAAATAATGCAGTGCAAAATTCTTCTGGGGACGACTAACTTTGAGATGTTTTTTCTGGCTCCGGTAACTAATGACGATGGCTGCATGGGAGAGGTAAGATAGAACCAGAATAACGGACGAAGGAAAATGGAAAATTTCAGCGTTGTCATTTTTATATTGGCCATTTTGATCAGCATATCTGCTGTGACCGATAAGATTAGACTACCTTATCCCGTCCTGCTGGTTCTCGCTGGAATCGTGATCGGTGTTATACCCCGGTTGCCTCAACTGACCCTGGACCCGGAACTGGCCTTCCTTGTTTTTTTACCTCCATTGCTTTATGATGCCGCGTCACATACTTCCTGGCATGAGTTCAAAACAAATATCCGGCCCATATCCGCCCTGGGAATTAGTCTTGTCTTTTTTACGACGACGACGGTTGCCCTTACGGCTCATCATTTTATCCCTATGTTCAGCTGGCCGCTTGCTTTTCTTCTTGGCGCCATTGTCTCGCCACCCGATGCTACGGCTGCGACGAGCGTCATTAAAGGACTTGGTCTCAATAAGCAGGTTATCAGTATCTTAGAGGGAGAAAGCCTACTTAACGACGCATCGGCTTTAATTGCTTATCGTTATGCGCTTATAGCAGCTACTACAGGGAATTTCCTGTTCTGGCAAGCCAGTCTGCAGTTCTTGCTGGTGGCCGGGGGAGGTATCGTCGCGGGCGTTGTTGCAGGCTATGGGCTAAGCGCCTTACATAAAAGGATCAACAACCATCCTCTCGTTGAAACCAGTTTAACTTTATTGACGCCATTCCTGTCCTTTCTGCTGGGAGAGCTGATACATACCTCCGGCATTCTGGCGGTTGTAAGTACAGGCCTGTTCATATCGTGGCGTTCTCCCGAAATCTTCTCTTACCAAACCCGAATGCATACAAGGGTTGTATGGGACAACCTGATATTTCTGTTGAACGGTTTTATCTTCATCCTTATTGGCCTTCAGCTACCAGGCATTCTAAGGCAGCTGACAAATTACAAGTTGCCGGCGCTTGTAGGTTATGGCTTATTGATCAGCATGGCCACGATCCTGGTGCGGATATTATGGGTTTTCGGGAGCGCCTTGACATTTCAATACTTCAATCAGAGAAAAACAAGTAGTAGCCTGCAGCCGCCTTATAAAAAATCCGATCCGACCTGGAAAAATGTATTGATCGTAGCGTGGACAGGAACAAGAGGAATGATCTCAATGGCAACGGCTCTTGCCTTACCGCTGACACTTTATAATGGGAGACCCTTTCCGGAACGCCACCTGATCATATTTGTCTGCTTCGTCGTGATATTTATCACCCTCGTGGTTCAGGGGTATTCTCTCCCTTTGCTGACCCGGATCCTTGGAATAAAAGTCTCAGACCACCAGGATAAAGAAGAAAAGGAGCTCCAATTGTACCTTGTCAGGAGCACACTGCATTTCCTGGATGAAGAATTTGGACAAAAGCTGGAGGATAACGTCAGAAATGCTTTAAAGCTGGAATATGGTCAGCTCGCCGAAAAATTAGTTGTTGAAATAGCAACACACAAACGGAACGAAAAAAGAAAAGAACAATCACCGGTGAGGACGCTTACCGAGATCCAGAAAGCACAAATAGAAATCGGCCTGTTTCAACGGAAGATACTCCTGCGTCTTCACAAGGACGGAAATATCAGCAATGAGGTCATAAGGCAGGTGGAGAAGGAAATGGACATCGATGAATTAAAGTTTCAGCAATTATTGCCGAAGGAGCCCGAGTGAAAGGCGCATTAAAATGAGAAGAGGGCAGCGTTGCAGGCTTTCACATCCGGTAGCAAACCGCGTTAACATTCATGCCTGCCCCAACAGATGCAAATAAGATGATATCATCCGCCTGGACGCTGTGCTCCGGCAGAACGCCTTTGCGAACCATATTGAAAAGGGTGGGAATGGTGGCGACTGAACTGTTTCCCAGCTCCCGGATATTCATGGGCATGACCAGTTCGGGTGCAGTGCCCGAATGATACAGCTGATAGAATCTTCGAATGATAGCGGCATCCATTTTTTCATTGGCCTGGTGGATAAATATCTTTTTCAACTGGTGGATATCCACCCCGCTGACGTCCAGGCAGGTCTTCATTGCCTGTGGCACGATGTCAAGCGCAAATTCATACACCTTTCGTCCCTGCATTTTGAGGTACTTGATGCGGGGATCCGAATCCGGGAAATAGGATTTACCCATGTATATGTAATCTACCTCCTCCGTAGCATAGGACTGAGCCACCGACCCGAGAATGCCGGAGCCTTCCCCCGGCCTCGATTCGACAACTGCAGCACCTGCCCCATCGCTGAAGATCATGCTGTCCCGGTCATAAATGTCGATCACCCGGCTTAGGGCCTCCGTGCCCACCACGAGGCATTGGCGAGCCGTCCCGGCTTTAAAAAATGTATCCGCATGGATCAACGCCTGAAGCCATCCGGGACAGCCGAATAAAATGTCGTATGCTATGCAATTGGGATTTCTGATCTTCAGAAGGCGTTTCACCCGCGCGGCCAACGATGGAACGGCGTCGGATTGGCTTGTATGCTTTTGGACATTTCCAAAATTGTGCGCCACGATCAACTGGTCAATGGACTCCGGATCGATGGCTGCGTCCAGTATGGCTTCTTCTGCCGCATAGGCAGCCATATCTGAAGCGTTGGTTACCATATCAGCATAGCGCCGGGCGGAGATGCCGGTGACCTGCTCGAATTTCCGTAAGATGTCCTCTGCATCGCCCTTGATCCGCTGTTCATTGCCATCATAAAAATCATGGGCGGTGAAATCTTTATTTAATTTTACGTTTTCCGGGATAAAGCTCCCTGTCCCTGTTATTACAGTTCGCATAACTAAATAGAAAGAAAGTTAGATATTGTTTACAGGTGATAACTAAGTTAATAAATAGTGGGGGAATAGCAAAATATATTGGTGCACGCTGAGGTGCGCACCGGTGACGCATAAAAAAGCCACAAGCATGATCTTGTGGCTATTAGACGACAATAGTTCTGAACTAGTTTTTCATGATAACGGCGTCCAGGGAATGTAGCACTCCGTTGGACGAGGAGTGATCATGGTTTAATATTTCGGCTCCTTGAATTTTTACATGACCATCCTTTACGTGGACATGCAGTTGCTTACCGTTGAGGGTTTTCAAGTTTGCTCCGTCCTTAAGGTCCTTATAATTCACTTTGCCGGCAATAATATGGTCATTCAGAAAATCGGCAAGCTTAGCCTTATTTTCCGGCTTCAATAGCGTATCCACGAAGCCTTTTTCCAGTTTTTCAAATGCACTATCCGATGGAGCGAAGACGGTATAAGGTCCAGTGCCGGTTAAAACGTTCTCCAATCCTGATGCAGTAACGCTTTTCTTCAATATGGTCATGTTCTTCTCTGCGTGGATAACCTGTACAATGTTTGACATTATTTTGAAATTTGATTGCCGATGGAATAACCGGCAACAGATGTAAGGTAACCTATGTTAAGCGATTTCAATGTTAATGTTTAGCTTTAATTAAATCCTGCGGGAATTTCTCTATCCAGGCCGCTACCCTATCACCAATTTGGAGACGGCAAGCCAATATCCGGATCATGGTCCGCGAGGATGGCAATAGAAGCCAATTTTTCACGTAGAGATTTTAAGCTATGTGTTTTGATCAAAAAATGATGCGCTCCTCGTTTCTTCATTTCCTGCATCTCTTGTTCACTTGAAGTAGTAGAGTAAATGATGACAGGAATGTGTTGGAGGGAAGACGTTTGTTTTATGATAACAAGAAACTTTTCCCCGTTTAAAACTGGCATATTCAGGTCTAAAAAGATCACGTCGGGTATAGGTATTAAAGCATCTATCAGATAGTCAATTGCTTCTTGACCATTGGAAGCGGTAAAGCATCGGCAATCGGGATCGTTTCCTGCTAATGCCTCAGCTAAAAATTGCTGATCGTCAATGTCATCATCAACTATAAAATATGTTTTGCTTTTTTTCAAGAGTTTATTCAAGTATTTTAGGGCTTACGGGGCTTGATAAAGATACTCTTTAAACAACAACTATGAAATTTCGTTTCTTGGGGAAGCTGTTTAAGAATGACGGAGATGCATTCCATTTGAAATCAGGTACGGCAATGGTGTTATTTAAAGACAAATTTCAAAGCACGAAGATTTGCCGATATTTAATCTTTTGTTACTTTGAGCTTTAAGTCGTATATTAGTACGGATATTTTTCAATTCCTCTCTTATTTCTCGTACAGGATACCACAGGCGCTCTATCGGTTCTCCCCTATGCGTAATGATACGGATTGTGCGCAGGTTGCATGTCTTATCCTGACTTTTCACTTCAGATATAAGCAGATGGCCGGATTCTATCTTTAGTAGCTCCCTGGTATGCTTTGTAACCATGCAGCTAACAATTTCTTGACAATGGTTAAATCAAATAAAAAAGAGGTTAAGATCCTTTCATCTAACTTATTTCCAGTTGTAGGCATCGGCGCCTCGGCAGGTGGATTGGAAGCATTCAAAAGGTTATTAAAGGCGATCCCCGAAGACTCAGGCATGGCTTATATCCTCGTTCAACATTTAGACCCCGCCCATGAAAGTATATTAGCAGACCTTTTACAGAGAGTCACTAAAATCCCCGTACAGGAAGTAACGGACAACGTGCATGTGGCGCCAGACCATATATATATCATTCCCTCCAACAAGTTATTAACAGCCACTGACGGTGTTCTTCAACTAAGAGCGCGGCTTCCGAAAAATCAGAGGAACCTGCCTATAGACGTATTCTTCGCATCGTTAGCTGAAGTTCATCAAAGCCATGCCATTGGGGTTGTTTTATCCGGCACGGCAACAGACGGAACCCTTGGACTTAAGGCTATCAAAGAGCAAGGCGGTATCACTTTCGCGCAGGAGCAGCAATCCGCAGCTTATGACGGAATGCCTCAGAGCGCTATTGACGCAGGCGTAGTGGATTTTATATTGCCCCCGGAAAAGATACCCGAGCAATTATTACGATTGAAAAGTGCGTTCAAGGGCAACGGGACCGATGAGAAAGGAATTACTGAGAAAAACCAGGAAGACGGGTTTAAGAAAATTATTTCTCTGCTCCGTGTTAAAAGAGGAGTAGACTTCACCTATTACAAACAGACTACTATTCGCAGGCGCATCAATCGTCGTATTGCTTTGAGCATGAAAGAAAGTATTGACGAGTATTTGGGCCTTCTCAGGGAAAATGCAATGGAATTGGATGTTTTGTATCAGGATTTGCTTATCCCCGTGACGCAATTTTTTCGTGACCTCAAAATGTTCGATAAGCTAAGCGAAACAGTGTTCCCTGCGATTTTAAAAGACCGCCAAAAGAATGACCCTATACGTGTTTGGATAGCCGGGTGTTCGACAGGTGAAGAGGCGTACTCATTTGTCATGTCCTTCCAGGAATACATAGCCGAGAAGGGATTAAATGCTACCATGCAGGTGTTTGCAACAGATATCTCCGAAATAGCGATAATTAAAGCGAGGAGCGGAGTTTATGCAATCAATGAAACCAATGGACTTTCAACCGAACGGCTGCAGGAGTTCTTTACCAAGACAGATGGCAAATTACGACTTAATAAGATCATCAGGGATACCTGTGTGTTTGCACATCACAATTATCTTAAAGATCCGCCTTTCGCAAAAATCGATCTCATCAGCTGCCGCAATTCATTAATCTATTTGGAACCCTTTTTACAGAAAAAAGCGCTGACCACGTTTCATTACTCCCTTAAGGAGAAGGGATTTTTGATTCTGGGGAAATCGGAAACTGCCGGGCAAACGCCGGAATTGTTTGCCAGTTTTGATAAAACAAACAAGTTTTATACAAGGAAACCCGTGAAAGGAAACTTTTTGCACGTGTTGGCCGACCGAAACGATAAAATAACCGATCGAGATATAAATAAGGCTTATAGAGAGGGAATTAATAAAGACGATTTTCAGAAAAGTGGGGACGAGATCTTATTGTCAAAATATGTGCCCCCGGGAGTCATAGTAAATGCAGAAATGGATATCGTTCAATTTCGTGGAGCAACCGGTATGTGGTTGGAGCCTTCTCCGGGTAAGCCAAGTTCGAATTTGTTGAAAATGGCGCGGGAAGGCCTGGCCTTCGAATTGCGTAATGTCCTGCATAAGGCAAGAAAGAGTAAAGAAGCAGTTATCAAGGAGAATATCCCTTTGCAGTTTGCCGGCAAAGAATATCTTGCGACCATTGAAGCAGTACTATTGCCTGACACGATAGAGCCTTACTTCCTGGTGCTGTTCAGGGATACTACAACGCCGGCTAACCCTGTTGAGGAACAAAAGAACGATAGTGGGAATAAAGGAAGACTGGATTTACGCCTTGAGAAGGAATTAAGCCGGAATAAGAATTTGCGAAAGGAATTGGCACAGGCGAGAGAGGATATGCGAAGCGTCACTGAGGATCAGGAAGCAGCCAATGAAGAATTACAGAGTGCTAACGAAGAACTTCTTTCGGGGAGCGAAGAGCTGCAAAGTCTGAATGAAGAATTGGAGACGTCGAAGGAGGAGGTGCAAACCACTAATGAAGAATTGATTATTGTCAATCAGGAGCTTTTTGATCGAAATGAACAACTAAATCTCTCCCGTCTGTACGCTGAATCCATAGTCTCCACTATTCGAGAGCCCTTACTAATCCTGAATAAGGAATTAAGAGTAAGGAGCGCCAACAGGGCATTTTATGATAAGTTCCAGGTTAAAGAAGAAGAGACCGAAGGAAAGCTCCTGTTTGAATTGGGAAATAAACAGTGGGATATACCGGTCTTAAAAAAAATGCTCGAAAAAATTCTTCCGCAAAAAGCCAATTTTGTTGATTTTGAAGTTAAATCTAATTTTCCTGAACTTGGCGAACGTATAATGCTGTTGAGCGCCATCCAGATCGTGAGAGATCCGGCGGAGGAACAATCGATTCTCATCGCCATTGAGGATGTTACTGAACGGAGGAAGGAAAGGATGCAGGAAATGGCGCTGGCGGCAGAGTTGGAAAAAAAGGTCTTTGATAGGACATTTTCGCTGCACGAAGCTAATACCGCGCTCCAGCTTTCAAATGAGAATTTGGCACAATTTGCTTACATAGCTTCACACGACCTGCAGGAACCGATTAGAAAAATAAGAACATTTTCAACTACCCTTCAGGAAAAGTACTACAACGACTTGGCGGATCCGGTTAAGGTACTGATAGATAAAATTAACTTTTCTTCTGAACGTATGTCCACGCTTATCAAAGAACTCCATAATTTCTCTAAGGTACTTCATAGCGAAGCTGCTTTTGAACAAACGGACCTTGACAAATGCCTCAGCAAAGTCCTAAGTGATTTTGATCAGCTCATTGCCGAAAAAGGTGTTGTCATTAACCGGGAGCCTTTGCATGTAATCGATGCCATTCCGTTTCAAATGAATCAGTTATTTTTCAATTTGATCAGCAATGCCATAAAATTTGCGAAAACAGGGGTATCTCCGGTCATTACGATTTCTTCTAAAATACTTAAAGTGGAAGAGGCGGCAAAACATGCAAATATAGACCCTAATTATTCCTATTGTGAAATAGGGATCAGGGATAATGGAATAGGATTTAAGCAACAGTTGGGAGAGGAAATATTTTTACTTTTCCGTCGGTTGAATAGCCAGGATAGCTATGCAGGCACTGGTATCGGCTTGGCGTTGTGTAAAAAAATTGTCACCAACCATCATGGCGAAATATCAGTTGTGTCAAAGGAAAATGCGGGCACTTTATTTAAAATTATATTACCCTTGAGCCGCTAAGTTTTCTTTTCCTGCTACCACACCGCTAGTTATATGATTTGCCTTGCGTAATAATTCATAGTTGTCGGATCTCAGCAAATATCCGAGAAAATTGATAACTTTAATTTCTTTAATAATACCACAACCTATAAGCCATGCAGCTTGCAAAAACCATTTTAATCACTTTCTTTTTATGTAAAGTCTTTACCTCTTATGCCCAAGACAGCGCTATATGGAAAAATAAAAAATGTGCTGTTGCGCTTACCTACGATGATGCACTGAATATTGACCTGGACAAGGTCATCCCGGCGTTGGATTCGATGGGATTTAAAGGTACTTTTTACCTGATCGGTTCCTCAGATGCTTTCACCAAACGTATTCCGGAATGGAGACGGGCTGCAGCCAAAGGGCATGAGCTGGGGAATCATACCATGTATCATCCCTGTTATGGAAAGCGACCAGGTCGCGAATGGGTGAGTCCCGATTATGACCTGAATAGTTATACCATGCGGCGGATGACAGATGAAATAAAAATGAACAGCGCCTTGCTGGAAGCTACCGACGGCAAAACAAAAAGAACGTTGGCCTGTCCCTGCGGCGATACAAAGATTGGGGATTCTTCCTACCTGTATAAGGTGAAAAATAATTTTATTGCCGTAAGGGATGGTACTCCAGATGCAAATGATGTAAATGGTTTTGGCGGTGTGACCATTCAATGGATGGGTCCGAACGGAAATTCAGGTGACGAGATGATCGCAGCTGTGCAAAGGGCGATGAAAAGCAATGCACTGCTGGTCTTTGTTTTTCATGGAGTGGGAGGAGATCATAACATTAATATATCTTTGGAAGCGCACCGTGAATTGCTGCAATTTCTAAAACAAAACGAATCGCAGGTGTGGGTGGCGCCGTTTATCGATATAGCTGAATATATAAAAAGGGGTCGATGAGCTAACAGGGCCCTCATGAGGTCATCTTTTTCAAAAAATCCGTTTTATTTCGCCTCGATACCTCCACTTCGGAACCGTCCGACATCACTACGATCCCTCCTTCTCCCTTAATATAGCTCACAATGTAATTAAGGTTGACAATAAACGATTTATGCACCCTGAAAAAATTGTACCTTCCCAACAATACTTCTGTTTCCTTTAGCGTCAGCGAAGCGACTTCCTTCTTTCCATCAACGAGATAAAAAACGGAATAGACGTTGTCCCCCCTCACCTTGATCACCTTGTTAACGTCGACGAACTTAAGGCCGTTGATCACCGGCACTGCGATCTTCCCCGTGCCCGCCGGTTCCTGGTGATGCTGAGCAAATAATTGCACTTGCTGTTCGATAAAGCGATGGTAAGAAGCCTTATTCTTTTGTCGCTGCTGCAGCCGGCCCATGGAGGCTTTTAATTCTCCTACATCGATGGGCTTTTGCAGGAAGTCGAGCGCACTGATGCGCAAGGCTTCAATGGCATACTCGCTATAGGCTGTAGTGAAAATGACCTCGAAGTCGATGGTGCCGCAGTCTCTTAAAAAAGTGAACCCGTTCATTTTCGGCATTTCAATATCCAGGAAAACAAGGTCGGGCTTCAACTCGTTCATCTCTTGAAGGGCCTGTTCCGGCTTGCTGAATAATTTGACAACCTGTACTTCGGGACAATGACCCCTTATCTTTTCGCCCAGGGCCTGTAGCGATATTTCCTCGTCGTCGATGATGATGGCTCTTGTCATGTATATAAGTTAAAGAATCATCCTTACATTTTCAAATTAACGGGCAAAATGATGGTTACTTTTGTCCCGGTCTCATCCAGGGCATTCGAATCGATGACTTCAATGCTTACGTCCATTCGACTGCTGATCTTTATCAGTTCCAGCCGCTTTTCGGTGACTTTCATCCCAAGCGGCTGGTGAGCCTTTAAATTGTCCTTATTCAATTGCATTGCCTTTTTTCTTCCGATGCCATTGTCCTCGATGGTGATCATGATGGCGTCCCCCGCCTTCCTGATCCTGACAGACAGGATCCCGTCGCCGGCGTCCTTGTTCCTCAATCCATGAATGATCGCATTTTCAATATACGGCTGGAGCAGAAGGGGGGGTATCTTATAATTTTGTTCCTGTAGCTCCCGGTCGATGTCGAATGTATAGTTGAACTGGTAATTGCTGCGAACGACCTCCAGTTCGATGTACAACCTGAGGGCCTGCAGATCCTGGCTCAACGGCACCTCCTGGTGTTGGGAATTCTCCAGCACGAGCCGGATAAGCTTCGAGAATTTCTGCAGGAAGTCCAGGGCCTCTTGTTTTCTGTTATTGGTGATGAGCCCGTCAATGCTATTCATGCAATTGAAGATGAAATGGGGGTTCATCTGAGCCCTCAACGCCATCATTTCCGACCCGGCGATCTTGTTCTTCATCGCAGATTCCCGCCGGATCGTGCCGATCCGTCTTCGTACGGCCAGAAAGATCAATGCGGCTGCCGATACCAGCATCAGCAATTGAAACCACCGCCGCTGCCATACCGGGGGACGGATAACAATTTCCAGTCTTGCGAATTGGGTTGAGGCCTGGCCATAGATGTTTACAGACCTTACCGAGAAGTGATAGCGGCCGGGCGAAAGATTGAGCAGGGTGACGTGATTGGAAATGGAAGGCTGGCTCCACTGATTCTGTGATCCGCCGGTCAACTGGTACGTATATGCGGTCGTCCGTTCATTGATAAAGGAAGGGGACGAGTAGAAGATGTTTAACCCGTTGTTATTATAGGGAAGGTCAATGGTATTCCCGGCGCCGGCAATCAGGCTCTTCCCGCTTAGCAGCTGAATGGATGAAATGACGATGGGCAGGTTTCGAAGTGCGCGGCGTTCGATATCGACGGAAGGTATTTTGATAAGTCCCGATTCCGCGCCCAGCAGGATATTGCCCTGGTCGTCCTTCCTGATGCTGTAAATGGTGGTGGAGAAATTGTAGAAGTCGCTGATATTCTGAACGTAAAAGCTGTCTTTGTTTGCCGGGAAAATGATCTTGTCAAGGCCATAGCCCGTGCCGGCAAGCAAAGTTGTGTCGTCATGCCAAAGGAGGGATTCGACGTGGTTGTTACTAAGACCCGAAGCCGCACTGATCCAAAATAGCTTTTTCAACTCACCGCGATCCCGGGCCATAACATAGACCCCGCTTTGCGTCATACCATAGACGATCCTGTGGCGGCGATCGACGGTCATGCATTTTATATTATCTTCCGGGCCTGCGGCGCTGGCTTTGCAGCGGAAGGCGACCTGTATACCCGGCTGGCCTGATCTGTCTCCCATCGAGTACGCGACGATATCGTTGTCCAGCCCGCCGGTCCAAAGCAGGTTGGACGAATCCAGGACCATGCAACTGATGAAATGAACACGGTCCTTCGTCAACGTGCTTAGTTTTTCATTCCGGAACAACAGGATGCAGCTGTCCCCGCCCAGTAACAACCCCTCGTCCCCAAGAGTGATCATGCTCCTGAAATGCATGGGAAGGGGAAATATTTTCCGGGCCGAAATGCCGGAGCTACCTGTCTGCAGGGCAACCAGCTTTTTCAGCGACAACCCGTAATAATTTCCCTTCAAGCCTGTAAGTTTCAAAAAGTACTCATCCTCCAGGGGCGGCCTCCAGGCCCTGATCCCCTGGCCATAACCCTGCTGATAGCCAACTCCCGAATAACCGCAGGTGATGAAGCTGTTGCGGGGCAGGGGCTGCAGATCGAGCACGAGGTCTGCGGGCAAACCCTGTCTGGATGAATAAAAAAGGACGTCTTTGTGAACGAGTTTTTGCAGCCCGCTGTTTGTGCCGATCCAGAGGTTGTCCTCTTTGTCGCAATACAGGCAAAAGACGGTATTACTGGCGAGACCCTGGTCGGTTGTAATATGCGAGAACGTCCCGCTGTCCGGGTTATACTTTATCAGCCCCTCGTTGACACTGGCCATCCAGATGTTGTTTTTCCTGTCCCCGACGATGGCCCGGAACTCGGAATGTAGAAAAGGCTCGAATGGAGGAGGCAGGTTTTCGAATGCGATATGGCCGGAATGGATGGATGCGGGGCGCAAAACCAATACCCCTGATCCAATGGAAGCAAGCCAGACGTTTTGCGACGCATCCACGTAAATATTTCGTACAAACAGCTTCTCCTGCGAGGATGCCACCAGCTTCCAGGTCCTGCTATCATAGATCTCGAGTGGTTCGTAGCTTTTTCCAACGATCAACAGGCTGTCCTGCCATTCCATAACGCAATTGATGCCGGGGAACCTGCCATTTGGCACCGGCAGTTTTCTGAGCTTGCCGGCTTCGGAGATATATAGTCCGGTATAGGTGCTGGCATAGCGCCTTCCGGAGCTTCCGAGATATAGGTTTTTCACGGCGGGCAGTGTTGCGGGACTGTCTGCCGACAGTCGTTGATCGGAGAATCGATATACCTGGCTGCTATTGGTAAACAATGCAAAATGTCCCCCGGCTAATTCGTGTATGCTGGAAATTGTACTGCTTCGGAAACCTTTGCTGCTACCATAGTTTGTGAAGGAGGAGCCATCATAAACGCTTAGGCCTGCGGGGGTGCCGAACAACATAAAGCCGTTGGATCCCTGCTCAATGCAATTCACGTCGTTGTTCACCAACCCGTTGCTCTTGTTGTAGAGATCGAAATTGAGTTGCTGGGCCGAGGCCACGGGCCAATAAAATTGCCCGATGAAAACCAGTGTCAATATGTTCTTTCGAATGCGCAAAGTGGAGCTGTAAGATACCCAAAATTGATATTCACCACCTGCCGCTGCCTCGCCGATCCGGCCGTTGCCTAATTCCCGCCGGAAAACTCGCGGCTCCCGAATACTTTTATTTGTCGAATTATTGCCAACGTCAAAATAGAGATATGAGAATACATTCCCGCCTCGCCCTGCTTTCTGCCTTTGTCATTGCCCTGGTGGCCTGCCGGAAAACCGGTGGTGAAAAACCGCCCCCGCCTTCCCTTCCCACGATCGCCGCCATCAGCCCGGTTTCCGGAGCGGCGGGGATCTCCGTCACCATCACCGGCGCCAATTTCGACACCGTCGCCACAAACGATAAGGTAACATTCAATGGTACGGCTGCGGCCGTCATCAGCGCCACCGCCACGACCCTCGTCGTCACCGTTCCCGTGGGAGGAAGCACCGGCGCCGTCTCCGTCACAACGCCGGCGGGCGCGGTAACGGGGCCGAATTTCACCTACCAGCTACCTATTGTCCCGGATATCTATGTCGCAGGGTTTGAATTGAACGGCACCACCAGCACCGCCAACACCGTTGCGAAATACTGGAAGAATGGAACTGCCGTAGCGCTTACTGACGGAAGCAAGGATGCCCTCGCCAATTCCATTTTTGTTTCAGGCAGCGATATCTATGTCGCCGGCGAGGAAGACAAAACGCCGCGTGGGTCATTAAACGTGGCGATAGCGAAATACTGGAAGAACGGCGTGGCGACGGCGTTGACGGATGGAACCCATTTTGCATATGCCACCTCGATCTTCGTGTCGGGAACAGACGTCTATGTCGCCGGTTATGAGTCTACAGGTACTATCTTCAACGCAAAATACTGGAAGAATGGGACGCCTGTGACCCTTGGCAGCGGTAATAATAATGCCTATGCCATGTCGATCTATGTCTCGGGGCCGGATGTCTATGTTGCGGGCTCCGAAAATACAAACGGGTCCTCCGGCCAGGTACAGGCCAAATATTGGAAGAATGGCGTGGCCACCAATTTGTCCGGCGCCCACGTTTCTGCCCTGGCCACGGGGGTATTCGTATCCGGCAGCGACGTATATGCAACGGGTTACTACAGCGTCGGCAGCGAACAATTCGCCGCATACTGGAAGAATGGAACAGGCTTTGACCTGCCGAGTACAACCAGCGGCCCTTCCGAAGTCCAGGCCAACGCGATATATGTATCGGGCACCGACGTCTATGTAGCCGGCACCGACAATTTCACGGCAAACGGCATTACGACAACCGTTTCAAATTACTGGAAGAATGGAACAGGGGTCGCTTTGTCCGACGGTGGCGCCCAGGCCCAGGCCAATGCGATATTCGTCTCGGGCAGTGACGTATACGTTGCCGGTGATTATTTCGTCGCGGGGTCGATCTCTGTGGCGAAGTATTGGAAAAATGGAGTTTCCACCGCGTTGACGGATGGGACCTTTAATGCAGGCGCAAATAGCATCTTTGTCAAATAGTTCATGATAGCCGGGCATCCTATCGGACGCCCGGCGAACGGAAGATCTGCTTACTGTTTTACGATAGGAATGTTCTTTCCCCCAGCGCTCAAGTAATAAACGCCCCTGGCAAGGCCGCTGATATCAAATGATGTTGAAATGACGCCGCCTGCCGAAGGCAATCGAATTGTCCTGACCAGTTTTCCTGCACAGTCATGCAATTCCAGTACGACCGGGTCCTGCTGCGCGGGCAACTGAATGTATACCACATCGTTTGCAGGATTGGGAAAAATGGTGATACCTGTGACATCATCAAACGCTACCGCTACGGTTTTGCTATAGGTATAGCCTCCATTGCGGTCAATGATCTTCAGGCGATAATAGTCTACCGATGGCAATGGCCGGTGATCGTAAAACGAATAATTCTTTTGCGGACCGGCATTACCGGGTAAGGTCGCAGCAGCGGCAACGGCGCCAATGCTGTTGAATGTCACACCGTCAGTACTCCTTTCAATGTCAAAGGATGTTACACCCATGTTGTCACTGGCAGTAAAATCCAACCGGACGTCGTTATCCATTTTAGTTGCGGTCAAAGAAACAGGGTCTATCGCCAAGACGGGTATGCTCGCCGTCAACTGCAGCGAACTGATAGACAACGGCGCCAGGGTCACTTGCAGACTGGTATCGCTGGCCGGCATTATTGTTGAGGCCTGCAATGCGTTATTGGTATGCGAAATAAACGTTTCCGTACCCGCGGGAAGGTTAGACAAGGTAAGTACCTGGACTGGCTGGTTGGGTATTTTGAAATGGGCAAGGTTTACAGTTACGGTTTTGGTGAGGGTAAGCGACCGGTTCACCAGCACCACCGTAATTGAATCATTTGCATCACTGGCCGTAGCGTAGGCGGATACATTAAGCTCATCGCCGGAAAGTGCATTAATGCTATTTTTCTTATTATACCTGCTGTACAGGTGGAGTGTTTCCCACATGCCCTTATCCCAGTTCCAGGGCGAGAAATATTCCACGCCATGCTTCATAAATTCACCTAACATGGAACCATACCACACTGCCTGAGCATTGGGATTGTTATTGAGAGCGACCGCTGTTTCAGAAACGCCAAAGGTAACCCCGTTGCCCGGCCCCATATACTGATTCAGCCAGTTTTGACACCTCCCGAATATATCTTCGATTTGTATGGAATTATCCCACCCGCCATTGACTAAATGTACTCCATTGGCTTCCGGGTATGAATAGCTGCTGTCAAAAAATACGCGATGATACTGCAGAATGTCGGCAGGGTTAGAGCTACCCGGATAAAAGTGCAGGTCGATGACATCCAGCAGGCGTATACCCGTTCGTTGCTGCTCTTCGGCCAGCCGCTTGATAAAGAATTGCAGCCAGGGATAATGAATGCCGTCGGATCCTGTTACCTGCCCGCCCTTCCAGGCATACCATTGCCATTCGTTTGGGCTCACCGGTCCGCTCAGCTTAATACCGGGGAAGAGCGCCCGCGCTTTTTTCGCTACTGCAAAAAAGCGCTGCATAAACGATTCCGCATCCAATTGAACGGGCATTGCATCATCGTGCGTACCATCCCATATTTCCACTTCGTTGTCCATATTCCAGTAGCGGAGATGGGTGGAGTCCAAACCTTGTCCGCCACTGCCAAACCAGTGGTTCAGGACGCCGGTGGTGGAATCTTCATTCCAGTGCTCCAGGTATAAGCTGGTATCGCCGTTTACAAGGGCCTGGCTTCCGCCGGCGGGGTTAAGGGTACCGCCTCCCGCCAGGTTCTGGCCCAGGCCCGACCAAAACTGCGAGTTGTTGTAGGTCCAGTCATCGAAGTTATGGGAGGTGTTCGACGCCACCTGGCCTAAAAGCTGGAATCCCCACATGCACTGTGCGGAGGGGATATTTTGTTGCAGGGATGCAGTGGCAAAATCCCAGTCGTGCTTGTACACATTATTGTACCAATCGGGATGGCTGGACAGCTTCAGCCGCCAATTGAATTTGGAAAGATTGTTACCGCCATTCTCACGGTAAAAATTCAGGCCTGCGTCTTTATACAGCTGCCAGGTAGCCGCGCTGGTCGGACTGGCCGGGTCATCCGATATAGAATTATTCCTTCCATAAATGAAGGGAGAAACCGGCTTTCGGCCGGACTGAAGGTCTACGGTGACCTGCACATTCTGGGCTAAAAGAACTGAGTAAATAAAAAGGGACAGCAGGGATACGGATATTTTTTTCATAAAGTAGAGACAGCTGTGCTCAGCATGGAAGCCAAACATGCAAATCAAGGGCCAAGAAGTCATAGGCAGGGGTATCATTCTGTTATTTCAGGGCACAAAAATGTTCAGCCGCCCGATGTCCAATAGTCGCTAATTAGACGTATATTTACAGAATCTCCCTTTCTTCCTACTCAGGTTTGCGTCATTCTGACTATTTTTCGAAAGGATCGCAGCACTTAAAATTCCATTATGAAAGTCACAGCCAGTACGGTTTTTGACATATTGTCACGTCTGCGCGTTTATTTCCAGGGCGCCGGAAAAGCCTGGGCTTATGGCAATGAGGAGCCCTTTCGCTCCGAACTGTATAGCTCGGACCAACTGAACAGCCACGCCAAAGCGGTTGCTGAAACGCACCGGCTGCAGACGATACATCCGGCTGACCACTTGCTGAAAAGGCTGGCCGACAATGAAAACATGTTGCTGGAAGTGCGTGATCTACTGGTCGGGAACATCAAAACGGGAAAAGTCATTACGCCCGGCGCAGAATGGCTGCTCGATAATTTTTATCTCATCGAGGAGCAGGTGGTCCTGGCCAGGAAACACCTGCCCAAGGGCTATAGCGAAGGGCTTCCTACATTGGCTACCGGCATTTCCGCGGGCATGCCCCGGGTTTACGATATCGTGCTGGAGATCATTTCTCATAGCGACGGCCGGGTGGATGCCGAGAATCTCGGCAATTTTGTAGCCGCCTATCAGACCATCACGGTACTTACGCTCGGTGAGCTGTGGGCCATACCCATCATGCTGCGATTGGCCGTTATCGAAAACCTGCGGCGGGTCTGTGGAAAGATAGCGCTGGATATGATCGATCACAACCTGGCCGAGTATTGGGCCGATAAAATGATCGACACGATAAAGAGCGAGACGGAAGATCTGATCCTGACCATAGCAGACATGGTACGTTCAAAACCGCCCCTAAGCAGCCCTTTCGTGGCCGGCTTTACCCGAAGCTTGCAAGGAAAAGGACCTGCACTGGCTTTACCGCTTAACTGGCTGGAGCAGCAGTTGGCAGGGATGGGTACCAACAGCAATGTGATCGTTCGACAGGAAAGCCAAAAACAAGCTGCCGATCAGGTTTCTGTCCGAAACAGCATCGGAACGTTGCGGTTTATCGGAAGAACGGACTGGCGGGAGTTCGTCGAGACGCTCAGCATCGTAGAACAACTATTGATTAAAGATCCCGCAGGCACCTATTCGTCCATGGATTTCGCTACCCGGGACCGGTACCGCCACGTTGTGGAATCCATCGCTAAAAATTCCAGGTTGCCGGAGATGGATGTTGCACAGGAGGTACTTGCCCTTGCCGGAAAACACAAAGACGCAAATCCATCTGCTAAAAGAGAGCAACATGTAGGATATTACCTCATCGACAAAGGAGTTAGTGAGACTATACAAGCGACAGGGGTCCGCTACAGCGCGATCGCTAACCTGCTTCGGGCATTCGGGAAGATGCCGCTCTTTCTTTACCTGTCTTCTATTGCAGTACTAACTTCGTTGATAAGCACCGCCTTGTTCTATCTTCCGTACAGTGAGGATATTCGCAACAGATGGCTGCTGCCGGTGGTTGTCCTGCTGGCGATCCCGGCATCCGCGCAGCTGGCCATTGCCCTGGTCAACTGGATCTCCACCTTGCTGGTGAAGCCTCACTTATTGCCGCGCATGGATTTTTCGCGGGGAATTCCTTCCGAATATCGCACCCTTGTGGTAGTACCGACCCTGCTTACCAGCCCGGCATATATCGAATCGCTGCTGGAGGCATTAGAAATACGTTTCCTCGCAAACAAAGGGGATAACCTGCATTTTGGATTGCTTACCGATCATGCAGATGCCGATGTGGAAAATCATGAAGGAGATCAGGCATTGACCGGGCTGGCAAGCGACGGGATCGACGCGTTGAATCGCAAATACGGGCGAACGGGTAACGATATTTTCTTTCTTTTCCATCGTCCCAGGGTCTGGAATGCAGGGGAACGAAAATGGATGGGCTACGAACGCAAACGGGGAAAAATAACAGCGCTCAATGCTTTGCTGAGGCGTAGGGGACAACATGAATTTTCGTTGATCAGGGGGGATTATCGCATTCTTTATGACGTAAAATACGTGATCACCCTGGATTCCGACACCCAACTCCCGAGAGAATCAGCCTGGAAGCTCGTAGCGACCATGGCACACCCGCTCAACCATCCTCTATACAATGCGCGGAAAAAGCGCGTTACGGCGGGATACGGGGTGTTGCAGCCAAGGGTGGAGTCGTCCATGCCTGTAACCACGACTTCGCTGTATCTAAATATGCAAGGCAGCGAATCGGGCATCGACCCTTATACCCGCGTCTCCTCTGACGTATACCAGGATCTTTTCGACGAAGGATCTTTTATCGGAAAGGGGATCTATGACGTGGATATTTTTGAATTGACCTTCAAAGATCTTTTTCAGGAAAACCGGATCCTGAGCCACGATTTGCTGGAAGGCTGTTATGTACGATCCGGTTTGGTAAGCGATGTGTTCCTATATGAAGAAAACCCCTCCCGGTACGAAGCGGACCTTCGACGTCATCACCGGTGGATCCGTGGGGACTGGCAGATCGCGGGCTGGATCTTACCCTTTATTACTACCGGAACAGGAAAGGTGAGCAGGAACAGGCTTTCCGCATTGTCGAGGTGGAAGATAGCCGACAACCTGAGGCGAAGCCTTGTTCCCCTATCGCTATTGTGTCTTCTTTTGTCAGGTTGGTTCGTTCTCCCTTCTCCCTGGTTTTGGACTTTGGCAGTCTCTGCTATCTTCCTGCTTCAACCCATCGTCGCGATTGGCTGGCAACTTTTGCACCAGCCAGTGGATATGACGGTCAAAGCTCATCTAAAGGAAATAGCGGGAAATGTAAAAATTACGCTGATCCGGTTCATCTTCGGCCTTTGCATACTTCCGTTCGAAGCGCTCCGGTACGCAGACGCCATTCTGCGAACGTTCTGGCGAATGAGATTTTCACGGCGGAGGCTTATGGAATGGACGCCGTTTGCCAGCGACTCCGGAAAGCGCCGTGGCTCTCTATGGTCCACTTATCGCCTCATGCCGGTACCGCCGATCCTGGCCTTTGTCTGCGGTGTGTTTCTGCTGACGAATCTACAACATCTGCTGGTAGCCGGTCCCATCCTTATATTGTGGCTGCTCTCGCCAGCCGTGGTGTGGCGCCTAAGTAAACATAAGACGGAAGCCGCTCCGGAATTGTCCGTGCAAGAACTGTCCTTTCTGCATGAAGCCGCCCGCAAGACCTGGGCTTATTTCGAACAATTCGTGACAGCGGATGACAATTGGTTGCCACCCGACAACTTCCAGGAGCATGATGGAGCCGTCATCGCTCACCGGACCTCGCCAACCAACATGGGGCTGGCGCTGCTGGCCAATCTTGCGGCGTATGATTTTGGCTATCTTTCGGGTGCTGAGCTTGCGGACCGATGCGCCCTCACGCTGGGGACCATGAACAAGCTGGAGCGCTTTAAAGGGCATTTTTGCAACTGGTACGATACACAGTCCCTATCGACCCTGTTCCCCAGGTATGTCTCGACTGTCGACAGCGGGAATCTCGCCGGACATCTGCTCACTTTGCGTCAGGGGCTGTTGGGCTTGCCCGAAAAATCGGTATTCCCCAAGGAGGTGCTGGAAGGCTTCCGCACGACTATCGCGATTGTTTCCTCCGAGTCAACAGGACGTTTCGGCCAGGTCATTGGCCGAATAAATGCGCTGTTGCAGCAAAAGCCGCGGGAAGAAGGTTCGCTTGCCGCCATAAAGAAATTGCTTGACGAGCTGCGCGGCCTGGCAGATCAACTGCGCATTCCGGAAGAAGAGGGAGATACTGCGCTATCGAGATGGGCCGGCAGGTTTTCCCACCAGGTAAACGATCACCAAAGCCAGCTGCTACAATTGATCCCCTGGATAGACCTGTTACCCATCCCCGAACGTTTTGCCCGCCTGGCACCCACGGATGGGGTACCGACGCTGCGATCGCTCCGGGCCATGAGGGAGACCTGCCTGGCGGCGTTGACGCAATATGAAGAACAAACCCAAACTGCGGAAGACAAGAATTGGCTCGGCCGGATGCGCACGGCGCTTTACGAGGCCGAAGGGCTGGCGATAGCCAGGATCGACCATCTGGAACAATTGGCGGAACAATGCGAGCAGCTGAGTGAAATAGAATATGACTTTCTGCTCGACCCGTCTACCGGTCTTCTCAGGATCGGATTCAATATCGAGGAACAGAGAAAAGACAATGGCTTCTACGATCTATTGGCCTCGGAAGCAAGGCTGGGAATTTTTGTAGGTATCGCCCAGGGCAAGCTTCTGCAGGAAAGCTGGTTCGCCCTCGGGCGTTTGCTCACCAACTCCGGTGAAGACCCTATCTTACTTTCCTGGAGCGGATCGATGTTTGAATATTTGATGCCCCAGCTGGTGATGCCCATGTATGAAAATACGCTACTTGCACAAACCAGTAAAGCGATGGTCCGACGGCAGATGGGGTATGCGGCGCAACAGGGCAAACCCTGGGGCATTTCGGAATCCGCTTACAATCTATTAGATGCCGGTCTGAACTATCAGTATCGGGCGTTCGGCGTACCCGGACTTGGGCTCACCCGTGGACTGGAAGAGAATCTTGTAATCGCACCTTATGCCTGTATGCTGGCATTGATGGTTATGCCCGAAAGCGCCGTTGCCAACCTGCAGGTCTTATCAGCGAAAGGCATGGAAGGTGAGTATGGTTTTCGTGAGGCGGTGGACTATACGGCTTCGCGGCTTCCCAGGGGCAAGACTTCAGTGATCATTCAATCTTATATGGTCCACCACCAGGGGATGGGACTGCTGTCGTTGGCCTATGTCTTGTTAAACAAGCCGATGCAGCAAAGATTTATATCGGAACTTCGTTTTCAGGCGACCCTGCTGCTTTTACAGGAACGCGTTCCCCGCACCACCCTGTTCTATGCGCATACGGAGGACATGGTCGAATCGCAGTCATCGGGGTCCACCGCACAAGTCCGGATCATCAATACTCCTCTTACAAGGATACCGGAAGTGCAACTGTTGAGCAATGGCCGCTACCAGGTCATGATCGCCAATTCCGGAGCGGGATACAGCCGCTGGAAAGACCTCGCGGTCACCCGCTGGAGAGAAGACCCTACCAAGGATGACCGGGGCATCTTTTGTTATATTAAGGATGTGAGCAGCGGCAATTTCTGGTCGAATACCTATGAGCCTACGTTGCGCACCGCCAAAAAGTATGAGGTGATATTTTCACAGGCGCATGTTGAATTCCGCAGGGTCGATCATGGGATCGATACTAAGACGGAGATAGTGATCTCGCCGGAGGATGATATGGAAATGCGGCGGGTAAAGATCACTAATACATCGGCATTTTCAAGGGTGCTGGAGATAACGAGCTATGCCGAAGTGGTCATGGCAACCCAGGCCGCGGATGAGGCGCATCCCGCTTTCAGCAACCTGTTCGTGGAAACGGAGATCCTTCCTGAACATACAGCGGTGATCTGTACGCGCCGCCCGCGCTCCGAAGAGGAAATGCCGCCCTGGATGTTCCACCTGATGAATGTCCGTGGGGCCGCCATAGAAGCCACATCCTATGAGACCGCGCGGCTGCCCTTTATAGGGCGGGGCAGATCGCTGATACACCCACAGGCAATGGACATAGAATCGCTGTCCGGCAGCCAGGGGGCTGTGCTGGATCCGATCATGGCAATCCGCTATCGCATTGTGATAAAGTCAAATCACACCGCAACCATCGATTTGATCTACGGGATCAACGAAACGAGGGAAGCATGTGAGGCATTGATGAACAAATACAGGGATGAAAATTTGAAAAGCCGGGCCTTTGAGCTCTCGTGGACCCATAACCAGGTGTTGCTGCGCCAGATCAATGCGACGGAAGCCGATGCCCAGCTGTATGACCAGCTCGCTTCCTCCCTGATCTATCCCAACCCGGCATTTCGTGGTGAAGAAGCTGTGATCGTCAATAATTTCAGAGGGCAATCGAGCCTTTGGAGCCATAGTGTGTCCGGGGACCTTCCGATCGTATTGCTTCATATGACTGAACAGGAGAACCTCGAGCTCGCGCGGCAAATGATACAGGCGCATGCCTACTGGCGCCTGAAAGGTCTGTCCGTAGACCTCGTGATCTGGAATGAAGACCATGGATCGTACCGGCACCTCCTGCAGGACCATATACTGGGCCTTGTCAATGCGGATGGCGGGCATCAGCTCTATCAAAAACCCGGCAAAATATTCGTCCGGTCTGCGGAACAGATATCTCCCGAAGACCGTATCCTTTTTGAAAGTGTCGCCAGGGTCGTCATCTATGACCATAAAGGGACGCTTTTGGAACAGATGAACCATATTTCCCTGGGAAAAACGCCTTTGCCCTTTGTTCAAACAGTCGCCCGGCAAGTGGAAGAGCCTTTGGATAACCTCACGCTGCCGGACAACCTTGTTTTTGGCAATGGCACCGGCGGTTTCACCGCTGACGGCAAGGAATATAAGATACTTACGGGAAAAAACAGGACGACACCCGCACCCTGGGTCAATGTCATCGCCAACCGGAATATAGGTGCCGTGATATCGGAAAGCGGCTCTGCCTATACCTGGTGCATTAACGCGCATGAATATCGCCTTACGCCATGGAGCAACGATCCCGTGACAGATGCCGGCGGAGAAGCATTCTATCTACGGGACGAAGAGTCCGGGCATTTTTGGTCTCCCATGCCTTTCCCCGTTCGCGGTGCTACTCCTTATATAGCTACGCATGGATTCGGCTATAGCAACTTTCAGCATGACGAGCAAGGCATTTCTACGGAAATGTGCGTATTTGTAGACAGCGACCTGGCCGTTAAGTGGACGATGTTAAAGATAAAAAATCAGTCGGGCCGGCGACGCAAGCTCTCGGCCACTGGGTACCTGGAAATCGTCCTGGGTGATGTTGCAAGCAGGACGGGCATGCATATTGTCTCCGAACAGGATACCGAAAGCGGAGCGCTGTTTTTTATGAATAGATACAACACAGCGTTTGCAGACCGGGTTAGTTTTTTCAAGGTCGATGAAGCCGGTGCTGTGGCGTTCACCACGGACCGCCTTGAATTTATCGGCAGGAATAGAAATCTGCAGGATCCGCAGGCGATGTACCGCAAAAGGCTTTCGGGCAGAACCGGAGCGGGTATGGACCCCTGCGCTGCGCTACAGGTGGTATTCGAGCTATCCGATGGCGCAGGGAAAGAGCTGGTATTTATCCTTGGAAGCGCACCGAATAAGCAGGAAGCGGCCGGGCTCCTCGGGAATGTATCCGGTCCACGCGCCGCCCAACTTTCGCTGGTGCGGGTCAAAGAATACTGGAAGGAGATGCTGGGAGCAACACAGATCACGACGCCCGATACCGCCTTGAATATATACGGCAATGGCTGGCTCCTTTATCAAACCATTTCCTCCAGGTTATTCGGCCGCAGCGGGTTTTATCAATCCGGCGGCGCTTTCGGGTTCAGGGATCAGTTGCAGGATGTACTGGCCTTGCTCTATGCCAGGCCTGACCTGGCCCGCGAACAGATACTCTTACATGCGTCCAGGCAATTTGTGGAGGGCGATGTACAACACTGGTGGCATCCGCCCGAAGGGAGGGGTGTCAGAACCCATTGTTCCGATGATATGCTTTGGCTGCCCTATGTGGTAGCCCGGTATATTAAGGTCACTGGCGACACGGCTGTGCTGAACACTACCGTCGGCTACCTGGAAAGCAGGCTCCTTCATCCGGAAGAAGAATCCCTCTATGATCTGCCGGCGAGCGGCAACATCGGCGGGACGCTGTTTGAACATTGCGTAAGGGCGATCAGACACGGTTTGCGTTTTGGTCCACATGGCCTGCCACTGATCGGTACCGGCGACTGGAACGACGGAATGGACAAGGTAGGCAACAAAGGCATAGGCGAAAGTGTCTGGCTCGCTTTTTTCCTTTACGATGTACTGCGTCGGTTTACCGATACGGCAAATACCTATGGAGATCACCTTTTTGCCGAGATGTGCAAAACGGAAGGGGCCAGCCTACGGTCCAGGATCGAATCGTCGGGCTGGGATGGCGGGTGGTATAAGCGCGCTTACTTCGATGACGGTACGCCTTTAGGTTCCCGGGAAAATAAAGAATGCAGCATCGATGCTGTTTCCCAGAGCTGGGCTGTACTGTCTGGGGCGGCAAGCGATAAAAGGGCTGTCATGGCCATGGCTTCCCTCGAAGAAAAGCTCGTCAGAAAAGACCTGAAATTGATACAGCTCCTGGACCCTCCTTTCAATTCAAAGGAACTGAACCCGGGATATATCAAAGGTTATGTGCCGGGAGTCCGGGAGAATGGCGGCCAGTACACCCACGCCGCTATTTGGACCTTGATGGCATTTGCGAAGCTGGGCCAGCGCGAAAAGCTGTGGGAACTGCTGGAATTGATCCATCCCATCAATCATGCGAACGATGAGGAGTCGATCAATGTATACAAGGTAGAGCCTTATGTGATGGCGGCTGATGTATATGCAAATGAGTCACATAAAGGTATGGGCGGTTGGACATGGTACACGGGGTCCGCCGGCTGGATGTATCAATTTATCCTGGATTCTTTGATCGGGCTGGACTGCCAGTCGGATTCGTTAACCTTCCGGCCATGCTTTCCTACGAACTGGCCCTCGATCCAACTGACCTATCGTTATGGCAGAGCCGAGTATCGGATTACCGTTTTCCAGCTAGCCGATGATTCTGCTTCGAGGTGGAAATTGGACGCCCTGCAAGGCGCGGGGAATACGATAAAACTCGCCGATGACGGAAAGATTCACTTCGTGGAAATGCATATTCGCAACCAGCTCTAAAAAAAAGTGCAAAAAAATGCCCCGAATGGGGCGGGGCGATAAAATATCTTATTTGGAGGAAATCTTAACAAATGTCTGGCCATTAAAAATCCGCGATAGGTTCAGATCCTTCGATTGCCCGTATTCTTCCATCTTGCTTACGGTAACGAAACGCCAGAAATTCTTTTTCTTCAACTCTAAAAAGTCAGGCGCTTTTATAAATACACCTTCTACCGTTCTTGCTTTGAGGAATATCCTGGTGAATCTGTTCGATTCGGCGCCGATGAAACGCTCTATTTGTTCAATGGTCATAATAAACACAAGGTACCTATTAATGCCGGCACCAGCAAATATTACTTATGTTTATATATAACATCAGGTATTCGATCTGCGGCATATGCAGCCCGGGCAGTGTAAGGCACGCACTTCAAAATAAAACGATGATATTCATTTAATAGGGTTACATTACATCCATCACCACCTCTTTCGCGATAGCGATTACTTTTTCAGCATAAGGTTTTTAGTAAATAATTTAAAACGTTCACTTTTTAAAATGTTAACTATGAGACTTTCTGAGTTTATTTTATTGAATGAGCAAGAAAAAAAATCGACTGTCCTTCACAGGGGTGTTCTTCTCGCCAAGAGAAGTACGTTCGAATCCATGGTATTTTTGTTCCAGGTCGGTAGTTATTATGTGGAAGCGTATTGCAATCCCGAAAATAAGGCCATCGAAGAGTATAGGATGTTTGACAACATCGAGGTTTTGAGCCCTTATTTGGATGCCATACCACTCGATAACCTGCTGAACTGAGCGTATCATTGATCTGTTTTATGTTATCCCGTTCTTTGCAACGGGATAATTTATTTGGTCAACCCGGTGAGAAGATGTATCTTCACAGTGTTAATTGAGTTCTGCATTTGTATTTGTTAATTTATCCCGCCTCACGAACTGGATTTCTTTTCCTCTACATTGTTTGCTTTTCTCATATCTTTTACTTTTTAATTGTTAAGTATGAACATTTATGTTTCTAATTTAAGCTTCAACGTACAGGATGAAGACTTAAGAGAATTTTTTGCTCCCTATGGCGAAGTAACCTCCGCGAAAGTCATAATGGATAAAATAACGAACCAGTCCCGTGGATTCGGTTTTATTGAAATGCCTGATGAAGCTGCTTCAAAGAGGGCGATTGCTGAACTGGATGGGGCAACTGTCGAGAACAGGACCATTAAGGTTAATGAAGCAAGGCCTAAAGAAGCCCGGCCGGCTCGCAATGATAACGGCCGCAATTTTAACAACGCCGACAGCTACAATAAAAACAGATATTAATATTTGTTTAAATTGAATTAAAGCCCCGGTTCTGCCGGGGCTTTTTATTGCATTCAACCTGCTATTAGTTTGACTCGAGGTTTAACAGCTTGAACATTTCGCGCGTAATGCACTTCACATTTGCTGCAATTTCTTCCGCGGTACAGCTGACTACCTGAAGGTTGACCGGTAGTCCTTCTTTCGTTTCCATCAAATCCATATGTAGCATATCGGTCTCCTGCGGTAATTCCCGGCCCTTCAACTGACTAAAGGTACGATAGGCAAATTCCCGGTCGTTTCCCAGGTTGAACGATCCATATGACTCGAATCCATCGGCCGTTCGTAGTCGAAGTATGACATAGAAAGTAGTTCTCATAACAATCGATTTATACCGTGGTTATGAACAGGAAGAGTTTGTGATGGTCCCCTCAAATTTATAAAAAGGGAAAATTCTTAAAAAAATCCTGGCAACGATTTTTGCAAATTCTTAACGCATGCCTAAATGCCCACATCCATTGAAATTTTTTCAGCAAAACTGTCATTTTTTCAGCGGAAAATCATTTGGCATTTATCTTGTTTTGCGAAAAAATAAATTCAAAAAAGGAGGAAATTATGAACAACATCATCAAGAAAACGGACAATCGTCCGACCACCTTTGGAAGTGTTGTAGATGAACTCTTCCAAAGCAATTTGAATCGTTTTTTCGACGACCATTCGTGGGGTTTCAACGGCTTGCAGACCGATGCCAGGGTGCCGGTGAACATCCGGGAGACCGATACGGCCTATGAGATCCAGGTGATTGCCCCGGGCTTGAAGAAGGAGGATTTCAACCTGGCATTTACAGGAGACACCCTGACGGTGTCATTTGAGCACAATGAGCAGAAGTCGGAAGGCGATCAGAAAAAGTGGATCCGCCAGGAATATCGTTCGGCTTCTTTTTCCCGCAGCTTCACTGTTGACAACACTGTCAACGTGGACAAGGCGAATGCCCGTTATGAGAACGGGATATTATCGCTTACGCTTCCCAAGAAGGAGGAGGCGAAGCGCCTCTCCCGCAAAATCGAGATCCAATAATTGACTGGTTCGAGATCCAATAATTGACCGGGGAGAAGATACCATTATCGGGCGGACGCTTTATGTCCGCCTTTTTTTCTGATCTTTTTGCGAACTATGGGAGCTTTATTAGCGCGCTTAAGTGTGCTTTGCGTGGTTATATTGCTTTTGATCGCCTTGTTGAGAAGGTGGAGACTTCCTTACCTGGTAGCGCCGTTCAAGGTATTTTTCGTCGCACTCTATTTCGTATCCGTAGGACTGATGATCGACCTGCGGTATATAGCGGACCATTGGTTATCTATAGCAGCTATTACCGGGACCGTACTGGCGAGCAATAGCCTGTTATCAGCAGTCGTGTTCAGGGGGATGGGCATGTCCTGGCGAGAGTCCTGGTGGGCAGGGGCGTTGCTGTCGCAGACGGGAGAACTTGGATTACTTGCTTGTTCGCTGGCCGCTGCGTGGGGAATGATCGACGAGGGCATATACAAACTGGCCGTTGCAGTGACGAGTCTGGCATTGCTCGTTTCCACCGGGTGGACTTCCATTTTACGGACGATCCTGGTTCGGAAAAACAGGGGTGCTGCACCAGGCAGAAAAACACGGGTGCTGCACCAGGTGGAAAAGCGTTAGGTAACCTAACAGAAATTTTGGCAAGAAAATCTGTCAGAAAAGACTGAAAAAATTTCATTTTTAGAGATTGGCATATTGCTTGTCCGCCAGATTTCACGGTTTATATCTACTCATATTGTAATTGAACGTAGTAAATGACTTTGCTATCAAATTCAAAATCATACATTATGTCAAGTACACTTCATCTCAAGCCACTTCAAGACAGGGTCATCATTAAACCCGCGCCAGCAGAAGAGAGAACTGCCGGCGGTATTATCATTCCCGACACGGCAAAAGAAAAACCGCAGCGCGGTACAGTCGTTGCCGCGGGTCCGGGCAAAAAAGACGAGCCGGTCACCGTTAAGCAGGGAGACACGGTTTTATATGGTAAGTATTCCGGGACGGAGCTTAAGGTCGACGGGGAGGATCTGCTGATTGTTCGCGAGTCAGATATCCTCGCCATCATTTAGCCCGGCGTGCATTTTTAGTTTCGAAACCTTATTGTCCAAAAAGAAAATTCATTTACAATGGCAAAGCAACTTTTTTTTGACACTGATGCAAGAAATCGAATGAAAAGAGGCGTCGACATCCTCTCCAATGCAGTTAAGGTCACCCTGGGGCCACAAGGGCGCAATGTGGTGCTGGAAAAGAAATTCGGTGCGTCAGCTATCACCAAAGACGGGGTCAGTGTAGCAAAAGAGATCGAACTGGAAGACCCTATTGAAAATATGGGCGCCCAAATGGTGAAAGAGGTAGCTTCCAAGACAGCGGATGCTGCCGGCGATGGAACCACGACGGCCACGGTATTGGCGCAAGCGATTATTGCTGAGGGAATGAAAAATGTCGCCGCGGGCGCTAATCCTATGGACCTGAAAAGAGGGATCGACAAGGCCACCGAAGCGGTAGTGCAGCAACTAAAACAACAATCGCAAACGGTTGGAAATGATACGGATAAGATCAGGCAGGTAGCTACTGTCTCTGCCAATAATGACGAGAATATCGGAAGCCTTATTGCCGAGGCGTTTAAAAAAGTGGGTAAAGAAGGAGTGATCACGGTGGAAGAGGCCAAGGGTACGACCACCACCGTTGAAGTTGTGGAGGGTATGGAATTCGACCGGGGGTATATTTCGCCCTATTTCGTCACAAACCCCGACAAAATGGAGGCTGAATTGCAGAACCCTTATGTGTTGATATATGATAAAAAGATCAGCGTGATGAAAGATATGCTTCCGCTGCTGGAGAAAACGGCACAAAGCGGCAGGCCTCTATTGATCATTGCTGAAGACCTCGACGGGGAGGCCCTGGCGACGCTGGTAGTGAACAAGCTAAGAGGAACGCTGAAGGTTGCAGCAGTAAAGGCGCCGGGCTTTGGCGACAGGCGCAAAGAAATGCTGGAAGACATCGCAGTGCTTACGGGAGGTATCGTCATCAGCGAAGATCGGGGATATAAACTGGAGAATGCAGATATAAGCTATCTGGGCACGGCAGATGCAGTAACCATTGACAAGGATAACACCACCATTGTCGGAGGTAAGGGAAAGAAGGAAGATATCCAGGCGAGAGTGGGCCAGATCAAAGGACAGATCGCGTCGAGCACCTCGGACTACGACAAGGAAAAGTTGCAGGAGCGGTTGGCAAAATTGAGCGGCGGAGTAGCGGTCCTCTATGTCGGCGCTGCTACGGAAGTAGAAATGAAAGAAAAGAAGGATAGGGTGGATGATGCGTTGCATGCCACGCGCGCGGCTATCGAAGAAGGGATAGTACCGGGTGGTGGTGTGGCGTATATTCGCGCGCTCGAATCCCTCGATCGACTGTCGGGTAGTAACCCGGAT
>Ga0207695_10002027_pt1 | contig 31101 bp, 22 predicted proteins | sample KBSC54metaG_FD_184354 | JGI IMG/M metagenome (GOLD analysis project Ga0207695, IMG submission 184354) | Corn rhizosphere microbial communities from Kellogg Biological Station, Michigan, USA - KBS C5-4 metaG (SPAdes) (version 2) | ecosystem: Host-associated > Plants > Roots > Rhizosphere > Soil... | reverse complement strand
CTGATCCCGGACGGCAGCAATCTCAAGGCGACGATGTTGATCGAATACGCCGATACGGAAGAGCGCGCGCGCAAACTGGTCGAATTGCACGGCATCGAACGCCGCCTCGCACTGCGCGTCGGCACCCAGCCTCCGGTGCTGGCAATTGCCGACGAAGACCTCGAACGCAGCACCGAGGAGAAAACTTCCGCCGTGCATTTCCTGCGCTTCGAACTCTTGCCGGCTCACGTCGGCGCGCTGCGTGGCGGCGAAGGCGCGCGGCTGTCGGTGGAGCACCCGGCCTATCGCGCCGAGGCGGACCTCGCGCCCGCCACGCGCATGGCATTGCTCGCCGACCTGGCTTGAACATCCGCCACATCGGCGTGGCGCTCGCCGCGCTGCTCGCCATCCTCGTCTGGCGGCACGCGCATCGGCCCGTCGCTCACGAACCCGGCGTGCTCGTGACCGAAGCGCCGCTGCAACAGGCGGTCAGCGCCGGCATCCCGCCATTGCAGAAAGGCAGTTACACGATCAAACCGCTGGCGAAATTCTCGCTGTCGGCGCGCGTGCTGTCGCGTGCCGACTACCGCTGGGATACCGAGTCCGCGCTGGCGCCGATCGATCTTGCGCTCGGCTGGCAGCGCATGTCCGACAGCGCAGTGCTCGACAAGATCGATATTACGCAATCGGGCCGTTTTTATTTCTGGCGCGTCCACGAGTTTCCGGTCCCGCAACAGGAAATCATCGAGTCCAGCGCGAACATGCACCTGATTCCCGCAGACAAGACCGTTTTGCATGACATCCAGCGAACCCGCGCCGGGGACATCGTCACGTTCGACGGCTATCTCGTCGAAGCCGATGGCCCGAACGGCTACAAGTGGGCCAGCTCACTGACGCGCAGCGATTCGGGCGCCGGCGCGTGCGAACTGGTGTGGGTCGAGCATTTCGGCATCGCCCCGCATTGATCCGCACGACTTGATCGAGCGATCAAATTGCGCTACGGTGACTGGGTTGATCGATCAATCAAGTCAGCGAATGTCGCCATCGACCCGCGATCGCCTCGTCTACGCCGCGCTGCGGCTGTTCGCCGAAAAAGGCTACGCCTCGACGAGCGTGGCCGACGTGCGCCAGGCAGCCGACGTGCACAGCGGCAGTCTGTACCACTTTTTCCCGGGCAAGCAGGACCTGCTGCTCGCGGTACTCGACGCGTATCGCCACGGCATCGACCCGATGCTGCTGCAGCCTGCCTGGAAAGACGTCAACGATCCGATCGAGAAAATCTTTGCGCTGCTCGCGAGCTATCGGCGCGCGCTCGTGCAGACGGATTGCCAGTACGGCTGCCCGATCGGCAGTCTTGCGCTCGAGCTGCACGAGCCCGATCCGGCTGTGCGCGAGCTGCTCGCACTCAATTTTGCAGGCTGGGTGCGCGCCGTGCGCGGCTGTCTCGATGCCGCACGCGACCGTCTGCCAGCGAATCTCGACGCCAACGGTCTTGCCGAATTCGTCCTCACGACGATGGAGGGCGCGGTGATGCAGGCGCGCACGCATCGATCGATCCGCTATTTCGACAGCTCGGTACGCCAGCTGCGCGCGTATTTCGATCTCTTGCTGCGCGAAACAGGCTCTACCAGGCGCAACATCAAGCCCACTCAGAGACGGAGGAAAAAACCATGAATCGTTTTGCCATCGCCGCCGCGATCGCGGCATTCTCGACGCAATGCGCTGCCGCCGATGCGCCGTCGCCGTATGCGCCGCTCGCGTTCCTTGCCGGCTACTGCTGGCAGGGCGAGCTGCCGGGCGGCAAGAAAGACATCGATACGCATTGTTTCAGCTGGATTTACGGCGACAAGTTCGTGCGCGACGTGCACACGGTGCGCGGCGAAGGCCACAAGGACTACGTCGGCGAATCGATCTATTACTGGGACAGCGTTGCGAAGAAGCTGCAGTACCTTTATGTCGAGAATGCCGGCGGCTCGAGCAAGGGCGATGTGGAAGCGAGCGATACAGCGCTTGTGTTTCCGCCGAGCACCTACCAGGAAGGCGGACAGACGCAGACCTATCGCAGCCGCTGGACACACTCCCGCGCTGACGCTTACGACGTCGTTACCGAGTTCAGGAAAGCCGACGCATGGGCACCGGGTTGGACGGTGCACATGGTCCGGCTCGAAGCGCCCAAAGCGAAGTAAGCGGCATCACGCGCGCGCCTGCGCGCGCCCGGGCGCCGCCGCTTGCGCGCGTGCGAGGCCTGCTTCGAGATCGGTGATCAAATCCTCCGCGGCTTCGATACCGACCGATAGCCGCAGCAGACCCTCGCCGATGCCGGCGCGCTCACGCGCGGCGGCGTCCATGCTCGCATGCGTCATTGTCGCTGGATGCGCGACGAGGCTTTCCACGCCGCCGAGCGATTCGGCCAGCGTGAAGCATTGCAGGCCTTCGACGAACGCCTCGACCGCCGGCTGGCCACCGGCGAGATCGAAACTGAGCATCGCGCCGAAGCCGCGCTGCTGCTTGCGCGCAAGCGTGTGGCCCGGATGCGTGGACAGGCCGGGGAAGTATACTTTTCCCACGGCGCCATGGCCGACCAGCAATTCGGCCGCGGTGCTGGCATTGGTTTGATGCACGGCGAGGCGCGCGCCGAGCGTGCGCAGACCGCGCAGTGTGAGATAGCTGTCGAACGGCGCTCCGGCGAGTCCCAGACAATTGCACCACCATGCGAGCTGCTCGCCTACGGCGGCGTCTCTCCAGATCACGACGCCGCCCACGACATCGGAGTGGCCGTTGAGATACTTCGTCGTCGAATGCACGACAACGTCCGCACCGAGTGCGATCGGCTGCTGCAGCGCGGGCGAGAGGAACGTATTGTCGACGACAACCAGTGCGTCGGCTGCGTGCGCAAGCCGCGAGGTCGCGGCGATGTCGGTGATGCGCAGCAACGGATTGCTCGGCGTCTCGATCCAGACCAGCTTCGGTTTGCGCGAGAGCGCCGCGGCGAGCGCGGTCTTGTCGGTGAAGTCGACGAATTCCACGCTGTACAAGCCGCGCGCGGCTTGCGCCTTGAACAAGCGGTAGCTGCCGCCGTAGCAGTCGTGCGGCGCGATCAGCAGGTCCGCGGGCTGCAGCTGCGCCGTCAGCAGCGTGATCGCGGCCATGCCGGACGCGGTCACCACTCCTCCGGCGCCGCCCTCGAGTTCGGCGAGCGCGCCGGCGAGCGTGTCGCGCGTGGGGTTGCCCGAACGCGTGTAATCGTAGCGGCGCTTCTGACCGAAGCCGGCAAAACTGTAATTGCTCGACAGATACAGCGCCGGCATCACCGCACCGTGCGCCGGATCGGCATCGACGCCGAAGCGCGCGGCGATCGTAGCAGGCTGACGGCTCATACACGTTCCTCCAAGGCTGCGCGCAGCAGATTGCCGACCGCGCGTTCTTCCTTGAGGAACCCGTCGTGGCCGTGTGGTGATGAAATCTCGATCAGTTCGCAGCGCGGCGCGCGGCGTGCGTATTCGCGCGCCAGCGACAGCGGCACGATCAGATCTTCGCGCACGGCGAGCAGGGTCGTCGGTACATGGATCATCGCCGGATCGATGCGATGCGCGTCGATCGACGCGCTGAGCACGCGATACGCCGCCGCGTCGAAGCGCGCGGCGAATTTCGCGCCGTGGTGATCGAGCCATGACGAGATCTCGCCGCCGGAGACATCGCCGCCAAAACGCGCTTCGATACCTTCCGGTGTTCGGTATCCGAGCACCGCGAGGGACCGCGCCAGCGCGAGCGCCGTATCCGCATCGTCACCGAGATCGAGAATCGTGCGCTGCACCTGGCGCAAGGCCAAGCCGAATTGCGAAGGCTGATGCGCGGCGCAAAGCTGCAGCAGATGGCGCACGCGATCGCCAAGCAGTGCCGCCAGGTGTTGCGCGACATTGCCGCCGTAGGACGCGCCGACGAGCAGGTGCACGCGCCGCACACCGAGGCGATTGAGCAGCAACAGCAGTGCGCGGGCTTGATCTGCGCTCGACACGGCGGGGAAATCGGCAGTGCCGTGCGGGCCAGCCGAGCCATCGACGCCGCCCAGCCAATCGATGCCGAGCAGGCGATAGCGCGTGGTGTCGAGAGCTCTGCCCACACCGCACTGCGCTTCGAACCAGCCGCGGCCGTCGCGCGCGCAGGCGCGGGCATGCGCGGAAATGCCGCCAAGTACGACGACGAGCGGTGCTTCGTCCGGCCCGACGCATTGCCATGCGATTCGCGCGCGATGCAGCGATTCACCGCCTTCAAGCCGGAACGGATCGGGCAGATCAAGTACGCCGGTGCGCCAGCGTATGCCGGCATCCAGACTGGTCGATTCGAATTGCGGATGGGCAGACACGCGGCTTGATCCGTAGGATTTTGCGCATCCTACGTGACGCAAATACAGACGTCAAGACGTATAGACGTCCATTTATTCACGAATAGCGGATCAACGCGTGCAACGGCACCGGCGCAGGCCAGTGGGCTCGCGCGTCGAGAAACGCGAGCTCGATCACGACGGAAGCGGCGATCAGCTGAGCGCCGAGCTGCGCGATCAGGGCGCGGGCGGCCAGCAGCGTGCCCCCGGTGGCGATGACGTCGTCCACGAGCGCGACGCGTGCGCCGGGCGCGAGCGCATCCGCATGGACCTCGAGGCGATCGCTGCCGTACTCTAGCGCGTAATCCGCACCGATCGTGCGCGACGGCAGCTTGCCGGGCTTGCGGATCGGCACGAAGCCGACACCCAGCTCGCGCGCGAGCGCCGCACCGAAAATGAAGCCGCGCGATTCGATCGCGCAGATCGCATCCAGCCGCGCGTCGCGATACGGCTCGGCGAGCGCGTCAATGCAGACCTTCAGCGCCTGCGCGTTGGCCAGCAACGGCGTAATGTCCTTGAACAGAACGCCGATTTTCGGAAAATCCGCGACGTCGCGCACGTACGGCAATAGTTCGATCATGCCGGTTCTCCGACGGGCGCGGGCTTGCCGCGCATCGAACCGATGAAGATTCCGACGAGCGACAATGCGAGGCCAAGCCAATCCAGCGAACTCGTCGGACGCGCGAACAGAATCACGTCGAGCACGAACGACAGCGCCGGCTGCAGCAGCAACAACAGGCCGACCAGCGAGGCCGGCAGCTTCGGCATCGCACCCGCGATCAGCACCCAGCCGAGCACTTGGCCGAAGAAACCCAAACCCAGCAACGCGGCCCATGATTGCGCGTCCGGAATCGCGAAGCCGCCGCCCTCGCCGAGCACGACGATGCCGAGTATCGCCGCCGACAGCAGGCTGTTGAGGAACAACGCCCGCACCGGCGTGAGCTGCGGCCGCACCGCTTGCGCACGACGCAGGCTAAGCAGATAGACGGCGTAGCACACGCCGGTGAACAGACCGAGGCCGACACCGAAGCGGAACTGCGGAGTGAACGAACTCCAGCCCGTGCCGACCAGCAACCACAGTCCGAACAGCGCCAGCGCCACGCCGAGCACGAAGCGGGCGTTCACGCGCTCGTGGAAGAACATGACGCCAACGATGGCGAGAATGAAAACCTGGAAATTCGCCGCCAGCGTGGCCAAGCCCGGGCCGATATAAGCAATGCTGCGATGCCAGACGAACAGGTCGGACGCGAACGCAAGCGCAGGCAGCAGCATCCACGTGTAGTCGCGCAGTGCGAACGAGCGCGATTGCCGGCGTGCGAACAGCAGCACGAGCAGCATCGCGGCGCCGAATGCCATGCGCCAGAATGCCGACAATGTCGGCGATACGTGCGCCCAACGCACGAAGATGCTTGTGGTGCTGATGAGCGCCGCGCCTGCCGCCATGCGCAGCAGCGCACCCCTTGACGGTGCTGTCATGCGGGATCCGGCAGCAGTCCGCCGTCGGTTTCCGGCGCGGCGCGGCACTCGGCCAGCTCAGCGTCGAGTTTCTCGGCGATCGCGCGGGCACGCGGAAAATCGATCTCGGACACCATCACGCTGACCAGCGACATCGGCGGCAGCTCGCCGGCCGCGCCGGTCAGATACTGGCCGCTGACGAACGCTGGAATGCCTTCGTGTTCGAGCGCATTCTTGACGAGGTTCGCGTCGATGATGTTTTCGGCCCGGTAAACGATCTGCACAGCAGGCTCCACGGTTGCCCTGCCCCACGCTACTGCATCGCTCAGGCCGCGTAAAGCCGCTAAACTGGCGTATTCGCCCACCCGATCATCACTATGTCCGAAGCCGCACCGACTCCGAACAATTTCATCCGCCAGATCGTCGCCGAGGAACGCGCGGCCGGCAAGCACGGTGGCCGCGTCGTCACGCGCTTTCCGCCGGAGCCGAACGGCTATCTGCACCTGGGCCACGGTAAATCAATCTGCCTGAACTTCGGCATCGCGCGCGATTTCGGCGGCGTCTGCCATCTGCGACTGGACGACACGAATCCGGCCAAGGAAGACGTCGAATACGTCGAAGCGATCAAGACCGACGTGCAGTGGCTCGGCTTCGACTGGGACGTGCTGCGCCATGCGTCGGATTATTTCGAGGTGTTCTATCTGTGCGCGGAGAAACTCATCCGCGACGGCAAGGCTTTCGTCTGCGATCTGAGCGCCGACCAGGTGCGCGAATATCGCGGCACATTGACCGAGCCCGGCCGCAATTCGCCGTGGCGTGATCGCTCCGTCGAGGAAAATCTGGATTTGTTCCGGCGCATGCGCGCCGGCGAATTCGCCGATGGCGCCAGGACGTTGCGCGCGAAGATCGACATGGCCAGCGGCAACATCAACCTGCGCGATCCGGCGCTGTATCGCATCCGCAAAGTGCCGCACCAGAACACCGGCGACAAGTGGTGCATCTACCCGATGTACGACTACGCGCATTGTATTTCCGACGCGGTCGAAGGCATCACGCATTCGCTGTGCACGCTCGAGTTCGAGGATCATCGTCCGCTCTACGACTGGTGCCTGCAGCAGATCGACTTGCCGCATCATCCGGAACTCGTGCAGCCATTGCTCGACGCCGGGCTGCCGACGCCGGTCAGCACGCCACGTCAGATCGAATTCGCTCGCGGCAACCTCGACTTCACCGTGATGAGCAAGCGCAAGCTCATGGCGCTCGTGCAGGACGGCCTCGTCGCCGGCTGGGACGATCCGCGCATGCCCACGCTCTCGGGCGTGCGTCGCCGCGGCTTTCCGCCCGCGGCGATCCGCACGTTCTGGGACCGCGCCGGTGTGACCAAGCAGAATTCGGTGATCGAGTTTTCGGTGCTCGAAAGCTGCGTGCGCGAAGTGCTCGATGCGACGGCGCCGCGCCGCTTTGCCGTGCTCGATCCGCTGAAATTGACGCTCACGAATCTGTCGGAAGACCACAACGAGTTGCTGACCTTCCCGAACCATCCGAAGAACGAAGCTTTCGGCGTGCGTGAAGTCGCGTTCACGCGCGACCTGCTGATCGAACGCGAAGATTTTGCCGAAGTGCCACCGAAGGGTTTTCATCGCCTCGTGCCCGGCGGCGAAGTGCGCCTGCGTGGCGTCGGCATCGTCAAATGTACAGAAGTGGTAAAGGATGCAAATGGAAACGTCGCCGAGGTACGCTGCACGCTCGATACCGATACGCGACACGGCATGCCCGGCGCCGAGCGCAAGGTCAAAGGCACGATTCACTGGGTGAGTGCGCGCCACGCGATTGCGGCCGAAGTGCGTCTCTATGACCGGCTGTTCAAGGTCGCCGACCCGGACGACACGAGCGACGGCAAGACCTACGACGATCACCTCAATCCGAACGCACTGCACACCGTAGTCGGGTATGTGGAAGCGTCGCTCGGCCAGGCCGTGCCGGAAGATGTCTTTCAGTTCGAGCGCACCGGTTTCTTCGTCGCCGACCGCCACGACCACGCGCCCGGCAAACCGGTATTCAATCGGACGGTGACCCTGCGCGATTCGTACGCGAAGCCGCGCTGATGGCAACCAAGCGCAAGCGCGTCGGCAGTCTCGCCTGCGTCGGCGTCGGCATCACGCTCGGCTCGCACCTGACGCCGCTCGCGCGCAGCCACATCGAGCAAGCCGACGTCGTGTTCGCGGCGATGTCCGATGCGATCGTCGAGAAGTGGCTGGAGACCATGAACCGCAACGTGCGCAGCCTGCAGCCGTTCTATGGCGAGGGCAAAGCGCGCATGAAGACCTATCGCGAGATGGTCGATGCGATTCTCGCTGAAGTGCGGGCCGGGCGTCGCGTCTGCGCGGCGTTCTACGGCCATCCTGGCGTATTTGCGTGGGCGCCGCACCGGGCCATCGCGATCGCGCGCAAGGAAGGTTACGTCGCGCATATGGAGCCCGGGATCTCGGCCGAGGATTGCCTGTATGCGGATCTGGGCATAGACCCGGCCACCTTCGGCTGCCAGCATTTTGAGGCGAGCCAGCTGCTGTATTACAAGCGGCGCATCGATCCGGGCGCGTATGTGGTGCTGTGGCAAGCCGGGCTGATCGACGTCGACTCGGTAGGCCAGTCGTCGGTCGCCGGTCTGCAAGTGTTGGTCGAGCGATTGGCGCAGGATTACCCGGCGGGGCACAAGGTGACGATTTATCGCGCCGCGACCTTGCCGATCCATGCGCCGCGGATCGAGCGCACGACGTTGCGCAAGCTTGCTTCCGCGCGCATCGAACCGGCCGACACATTGGTGTTGCCGCCAGCGCGGGAACTCGTGCCGGATACGAAAACGTTGCGCAAGCTCGAGGCGCTCGCGCGCCCGCGCGCACGGGCCTGAGCACATGCCTGCGCGACTTTCGCGCGGACATTGCCGACCACTGCGGTTTCGGTGCAATATCGACCCGCCACTGCGGCCGGCACGAGCGCGCTGGCGATCAAAAACCAACCAGCAAGGGGATAACGAACATGTCCAATGTCATCGGTTTCCTGGAACAGGCCGGGCGCAACCCCTCGATGCGTCATGCGAGCCGCGAACAACTGCTGCGCGCGATGCGTGAGGAAAATATCGAACCTGCTTTGCAGGAAGCCATGCTGAAGCAAAGCTCCGCCCTCCCCGCCCTGCTCGGCGCGCGCGAAATAATGTTCGCCCCGAACACCAAGGCGCCGAAGCCGGCTGCGAAGAAGTCGACCAAGAAAGCGCCGGCGAAGAAGGCTCCCGCCAAGCGCAAGTGAACTCGTAGTACCCGTCGTGCGATCGGGAACGACATGGCGCCCGGCAGTATTTGCCGGGCGCTTGCTTGCGACAGTCGCCTTGCTGGGCGTTTGTTGCTGCGTTGCCGCCGACACGCCCGATGAATTGCTGCAACACGCCGATCGACTGAAAACCGGCGACAACGCCGCATTCCAAACATTGCTCGCGCAGCTCGACACTCAGTCGGACAGCCTCACTCCCGGACAGCGCGACTGGCTCGGATATTTTCACGCTTGGCAGCTCGGCTATGCCGGCCACAATGCGGAGGCGTTGTCGGCGTTCGAGGGGCTGATAGCGCACATCCACGACCCGACTGTGATCGCACGCGCTCGGATCTCGATGGTCGACGACCAGCTCAACACGTTGCATTACCTGGACGCCTATGCGACCGTCGAGCAGCTGCTCGAATCGCTGCCGCATATCCAGGACCACTACGCGCACTACGCCGCGCTGACCGTTGCGGCGGGTGCGTTCAATGCGGCCGGCCAATACGATCTGGCGCTGCATTATGTCAATGAAGCGCTCGCTTACGATCACGAAGCGCGCGCGAGCTGCATCGCGCTCACGCGCAAGTCGATGATCCTGAACAAGGCCGGCAGGCTGCGCGCGGACGACCCGACGCTGCGCGACGGCATCGACGCCTGCCAGCGCATCGGCGACCCGGTATGGGGCAATCTCGTGCGCATCCAGCAAGCACAGACGATGGTCGCGGCCGGCGATTACGCCGCGGCCATGCGGTTGCTTGCGGCCCATGATGCGGAAGCGCTCGCGACGCACGATGCCGAAGTGATGTCGTGGTTCCGCGCCCTGCAGGCGCGCTGTTTTCTGGCCGAAGACAATCTCGACAAGGCGCGCGAATATGCACAAAGCGCGATTGAGAATGGCATCCAGCAGGCGCATTCCGAACCGGCCGCCAAGGCCTACGAGATCCTTTATGAAATCGCCAAGCGGCAGGGACATGCCGAAGATGCGCTCGGCTACTACGAGAAGTATGCCGCTGCCGACAAGGGTTATCTCAATGATGTCTCGGCGCGCGCGTTGGCATATCAGATGGTGCGCCAGCAGGTGCTGGACAGCAAACGCCAGGTCGACGCGCTCAACCAGAAAAACAAGCTGCTGCAGCTGCAAGGCGAGGTCGACGCCAAGACGTCTGAAGCGCGACTGCTGTACATGGCGCTGCTGCTCAGCGGACTGGTGATCGTCGGCCTGTGGGCGTACCGCACCAAGCGTTCGCAGATCAAATTCCAGAAACTGGCGCGGCGCGACGGCCTCACCGGCATCTTCAACCGCCAGCATTTTTTCGAAACCGCGCAGGACGCGCTGCGTTATTGCGCGAAAAGTTCGCGCGAAGCCAGCCTGCTCGTGCTTGACCTGGACCACTTCAAATCGGTGAACGACACGCATGGCCACGCCGCGGGCGATGCCGTGCTCAAGCGGGCAGTCGCCGCCTGCCAGGCGCGGCTGCGCTCGATCGACCTGTTCGGCCGTCTCGGCGGCGAGGAGTTCGCCGTGCTGCTGCCCGATTGCACGCAAGTCACCGCCGCGCAACGCGCCGAAGAAATGCGCGCGGCCATCGCCGCGTCACGTCGTACTGGAGATGCCGCGGCCGACGTGCAGATCACGGCGAGTTTCGGTGTCGCCGCAACGAAAGTGTGTGGATACAACCTGCCGACATTGCTCGCCAATGCGGACAATGCGCTGTACGTCGCGAAAAATTCAGGCCGCAATCGCGTGGCGACGTTTCAGGCACCAGCCAGCGCAACCGCAGTGCCGGCCTGATCCCGGTTTCAGGCTTCGCGCCGCGCCGCGCGATGTGAAAACGCGAAGATGCAGAACACAATCATGGCGAGCAGCGCGGCCGTAGCGCTGTAACGGCTCAGTTCGAGTCCGCCATCGGCACGCGGTTTGTCGAGTATGTCGCCGACCACCGCACCGAGCGGACGCGTCAGAATGAACGCGGCCCAGAACAGCAGCACGTGCGAAATCCGCGTCCACAAATACGCCGCGCCGATCACGGCCAACAACGTGCCGAACACGATCGCCGCGCCTGCGTAACCCAGACTCAGCGAATCGGCAGCCCAATCGCCGAGCGCGGTACCAAGCGTCTGCGAAAACATGATCGTCGTCCAGTAAAACGCTTCCGAAGTCGGAGATGCGACCGTGTCCACGGCGATCGTGCCGAGCGTGCGGTACCACGCGAACAGCGACGCGAGCAGCATTGCCAGCAGGATCGCTACGCCTCCCGGATAGCCGATACCGAGCGAACGGTCGGCAAAGTCTGCAAGCGTGGTACCGACCGTCGTCGTCGCGACGATAGTCGCCCAATACAACACCGGGTGAAATCGCTTCGCCGAAGCCTGCGCGATCACCATCACAATGAAAATCGCGCCAAAAATACCGGTGCTTACCAGGTAACCGAGATCCATCGACATCGACACGGCGTCGCCGCCGGTTTCGCCGATCGTCGTGCACAGGATCTTGATGATCCAGAAGACCAGCGTGACTTCCGGAACCTTGCTGACCAGCACGTCCCTGTGGGCATTCATCGGCGTCCTTCGCTCGCGGCACCAGCGATGAGTTTACTCACGAATCTGAAACTTTCCATAAACGGCTCTGGCAACCGCTAAACTTGCTGCTTCGATTTCTGCGGGACTGCGCGATGCTCCCTGCCCAATTGCACCTCACGCTGCCACTGTGGTTGCGTGACGCCGTCGACGATTCGCGTCTGTACGCGGACGACGCGGCGCGCGTCGCGCTCGCGATCGAGCTCGCGCGCGGCAACGTCGAAAACCGCAGCGGCGGGCCGTTCGGCGCGGCGGTGTTCACCGGTGAAGGACGCCTCGTGTCGGTCGGCGTCAATCGCGTCATCGCGCAAAGCTGCTCGGTCGCGCACGCCGAGACCATGGCCTACATGCTCGCGCAACAACGACTGCAGCGCTTCCGGCTCAACGAGGACGGTACCCGTTTCGTCCTCGCCGCCAGCTCGCAGCCGTGCTGCCAATGCTACGGTGCGACCGTATGGGCCGGCATCGACGAACTGCTGATCGGCGCGCGTTCGGCGGACGTGGAAGAACTCACGGAGTTCGACGAAGGACCGTTGCCGGCCGACTGGATCGGCGAACTGGAAAAGCGCGGCGTGCAGGTCAAGCGCGACATTCTGCGCGAGCAGGCGCGCGAAGTACTGCGGCGTTACACCGAATTGGGCGGCATGGCGTACTGAGCCATGAAGCCGCTCCGCCCGCAACTGCGCGGCCTGATTTTCAAACTCACGCTGTTTTACGTGCTGCTGTCGTTGCCGAGCCTGGTGCTCGTGGAAACCGGCAGCCTCGTCTACGAATTCAACGAACTCATGCGGAGCGTCGAAGGCGGATCGCTGACGCGCGCAACCCAAGCAGCCGCCGGCGAACTGGCACGCACGTGGCCCGGCGCAGGGGCGCAGGCGCGGCAATATCTCGCCGCGGCATCCGAAGCGCTGGTCTTGCGCCTGCAGCGCCCGCGTGGCGGTTTGCTCCAGGAAGACTCCTCCATTCTCACGGAACTGAGTACCGCGCCGCTGACTGCCGCGGTGCTTTCCGTCGACGGCCAGGTACTGGCCACGGCGCCGGCGAAGTCCGCATCGGCGCTGCAGATCCCGCGACCGGATTCGGGTGAATGGCGCGCATTGACGGCCGGCCACCTCGTCGATGTCGCCGAGAGTCCCTACCGCACTCGCCGCGCACTCGCGCCGATCCAGGAAGGCGATGCGCTGCATGGCTATCTTCTCGTTGAACTGAGCTTGCCGGTGCCCTGGCATCGATTCCTGCTCAATCTGAGCGTGGAATGGCCGATTGTGCTCGGTTACCTGCTTGTGTTCGGCGTGGCCTCGTCGTTTTTCCTGGCGACATGGGTCACGCGTCGACTCAATCGGGTCGCGCGCGCGGCGAGCGCGTGGAGCCGCGGCGATTTTTCCGATCGCATCGACGACAAATCCAACGACGAACTCGGCCACGTTTCCCACCTGCTCGACGACATGGCCCTGCAGCTGAAAGACCTGCTGCAGTCGCGAGCGCAGCTCGCCACGCTCGCCGAACGCCAGCGCCTGGCGCGCGACCTGCACGATACGGTCAAGCAGAAAGCCTTTGCGCTGAGCCTGCAGCTGGCCGGCGCGCGGCGCCTGCTCGGTGAACATCCGGCCGGCGAACGCGTTGCGCAAGCAGAAAAGCTCGGGCAGCAGATCCAGCAGGAACTCGCCCAGATACTGGACGAGTTGCGCGCCAGCGACGCCGCGATGCCGTTCGCCGCGCGCCTGCGCACGCGTACGCAGGAGTGGGCGCAACTGAGCGGCATGCGCGTGGCAATCGATGTCGCCGACCTGCCGGCGATGCCTGCACAGCACGAAGAGGCGTTGCTGCGCATCGCCGACGAGGCACTGGCCAATGTGCTGCGCCACAGCGGCGCGAGCAGCGCGCAAGTCCGCCTGCGTCGCGAGGCGGATTCCGCGGAGCTGGCCATCGTGGATAATGGCCGCGGCGCGCCGGATGAGGCGCAGCCGGGCATGGGCTTGGCGAACATGCGCGAACGCGCCGCTTCGCTGCCGTCCGGCCGTTTCGAATTCGATACTTCCGCAAGTGGCACACACGTTCGTGTACATTTTTTTCTGAAAACCGAATCGACATGAATTCACCTCCGATCCGTCTCGTCATCGCCGACGACCATGTGCTCGTGCGCCAGGGCGTGCGCGCGTTCCTCGACACGCACGCCGACCTCGCCATCGTCGGCGAAGCGGAAGACGCGGGCGGCGCCGCGCAGGTCTGTGCGCAACTCAAGCCGCAAGTCGCGCTGGTCGACCTGGTCATGCCTGGCGGCGGCATCGCGGCGACGCGCGACATCCGCGCGGCCAGTCCGGATACGCAAGTGATCCTGCTCACCTCGTTCGACGATTCGCGCCAGATTCTCGCCGCGATCCAAGCCGGCGCCCTGTCATGCCTGCTCAAGGACATCGACGCCGACGGTCTGGCCGACGCGATTCGCAGGACCGCGCGCGGCGAAGCCGTGCTGCATCCGCGCGTGGCCGGCTACCTGCTCGACGCGATCCGCCGCGGCGCGAATCCCGGCGAGGAACCGCTCGCCACGCTCAGCGAGCGCGAACGCGAAGTACTCGCGCTGATGGCCGAGGGCATGAGCAATCAGGTAATCGGCGAAAAACTCGGCATCTCGGAAAAAACCGTGAAGACGCACGTGAGCAACATTCTCGCCAAACTCGGCGTGGCCGACCGCACGCAGGCGGCCGTCTATGCCTGGAAATCGGGAATGAAGCAGGCTTGAACGCAATCCTGCTGTATTGCCGCGCGGGCTTCGAGGGCGAGTGCGCGCAAGAAGTCCGGACGCTCGCGCAGGCGGCACGAATCACCGGCGAGGCGCCGTACCAAGCCAGTTCCGGATACGTCGAATTCTCAAGCGATGCCGCCGAAGCAACCCTGCGCGAGACATTCCGCTGGCGTGACCTCGTTTTCGCCCGGCAAACCCTGATCGCGTTCGCGCAGTTTGCAGGAATGTCGCGCAGCGATCGCCTGACGCCGATCATGGCGGCGCTGCAGGCACGAAGCGAAGCGTTTTACGACGTGTGGGTCGAAGCACCCGATAGCGATGCGGGCAAGCAGCTTGCCGCGCTGTGCAAAAGCTTTGGCAATGCGCTGATCGGCGCGCTGAAGAAGGCGCGCCTGCTCGACGCGGCCGCGCCCCGACGGCTGCACGTGTTTTTTGCACAAGGCGACAAAGTATATCTTTGCGCCGCCGATCCGGACGCGGCCGCCCCCTGGCCGCAAGGCATTCCACGCCTGAAATTCCCGCGCGAAGCCCCGAGCCGCTCCACGCTCAAGCTCGAAGAAGCGTTCGTCTCGCTATTGAGCGAAGACGAGCAGCGGCGCTGGCTCAAGCCCGGCATGCGCGCCGTCGATCTCGGTGCCGCGCCCGGCGGCTGGACCTACCAGCTCGTGCGCCGCTCGATCCGCGTCAGCGCCGTCGACAACGGCCCGATGGATCGCGCCCTGCTCGATTCGGGACTCGTCGAACACCTGCGCGCCGACGGCTTCCGCTATCGCCCGAAGAAACCGGTGGACTGGCTGGTCTGCGACATGGTCGAACAGCCGCGCCGCATCGCCGAGTTGATCGCCCAATGGCTGAGCGCCGGCGCGTGCCAGCGCGCGATCTTCAATCTCAAGCTGCCGATGAAAAAGCGCTACGAGGAAACGCAAAATTGCCTGGCGCGTGTGCGCGCGGCCGCAAGCGACGTGCGCGCGCGGCAGCTCTACCACGACCGCGAGGAAATCACGGTGTTCGCGGCACGCTGAGCGCACGTCGGAAATTGCTCGGACGCGCCACGGCCATTGCCGGAAATTGCTCCTGCATTTCCGGCATACCGGCCATCCATGGCATTGCCGAAAATTGCTCCTGCATTTCCGGCATACCGGCCATCCATGGCATTGCCGAAAATTGCTCCTGCATTTCCGGCATACCGGCCATCCATGGCCATTGCCGAAAATTGCTCCTGCATTTCCGGCATACCGGCCATCCATGGCCATTGCCGAAAATTGCTCCTGCATTTCCGGCATACCGGCCATCCATGGCCATAAAGAAAACGGGGCGCCGAAGCGCCCCGAGGATTTCTGCAGGATTGCTTTAACTCATTCAAACCCGTTCGCGAAGATCACTTCGGAGCCCTGCACGACGTTGACCTGAATCGTTGCCGAGCCACTGCGTGCCTGAGCGTCGCCGATCGTTACCGGCAGCAGCTTCGTGCCGAGCGCGATGTTCGACGGAACGGTGGCGACAAACGTGTAGACATGATCCCCCGCTGTCTGGTCGCCGTGCGTGCCGTCGTCATAGAACGTCTGCGCGGGGTCGCCTCCGATCTGGGCCAGATTCGCCGTGACCGTCAGACCGCTGCTATCCGGACTGGTGCCCGGGATCACCGAGACCAGCAGGGTCACATCACCGGCCAGGCCCACGCTGCCCGGCTCCGCCAGACCCGAACCGCTCAGCGCGCCCGGAGCGGGGACGTTGAACGCGATGCTGGCGTTGGCCGTACGACCCTGCGCATCGGCGATCGACACCGGGATCACATGCAGCCCTGGCGCAGCGGAGTTCTGCACCGTCGCGCTGAACGTGAACGAGCCACCGCCGTTGTCCGTGAAGGCCTGCGTCGCTGTGCCGCCAAAGTCGGTCAGATCAGCAGTCACCGTAACGCCGGTGCTGGTCGGATTCGTTCCGGAACTCACCGTGACCGTGAACGTCGATGCGGTACCGGCAATGCCCGAGTTGGGCGAGGCCGAAGCGGTTGCGCTCAGTGTCGACGGCGTCAGGATCGTAAGGCCGATGTTCACCGTGGCGCTGCGACTCTGGGCGTCGCTGATCGTCACCGGCAAGTTCTTGCTGCCCGGCACGGTGGCCAACGGAACGTTCGCGCTGAACGAGAACGTGCCATCGTTCGCGGTCGCGTCGCCGTGGGTGCCGTCGTCATAGAACTGCTGGGTCGCGCTGCCGCCGATGCTGGTCAGATCGCCCGTGACCGTGATGCTCGTGCTGGCCGGATTGGTACCCGCGACCGGCGTGACGGTCAGAAGCGTCGAACCGGACGGGGCAACACTGCTCGGTGAAGCCGAGCCCGAACCACTCAGCGCGCCCGAGTTCAGCACGGTCAACGCGATGTTCGCCGCGCCCGTACGTCCCTGCGCATCGCTTACGCTCGCCAGCAGATTCTTGCTGCCCGGTATCGTGGCAAGTGGAACAGTCGCATTGTACGAATAGATGCCATCACCCGCGACCGCGTCACCGTTCAGGCCGTCGTCCAGGAAAGCCTGCGTGGCGCTGCCGTTGATGCTGCTCAGATCGGCCGTGACGACTATGCCGCTGCTGGCCGGATTCGTGCCGGCAGTGACGTGCACCGTAAGCAATGTCGACGCACTCGGTGCGACGCTGGATGGTGATGCTGAACCCGACGCGCCCAGAGTACCTCCGCTCATGACCTCGAACGCGATGCTGGTACCGGTGAAGCGGGTTTGCGCATCCGACACCGATACAGCGATCTGGTGCGAACCGAGCGCAGCGCTGGGGGCCACGGTCGCATTGAACGTGAACACCCCGCCGCCGTTATCAGTGAAGGCTTGCGTAGCGGTGCCGCCGAAATCGACCAGATTGGCGGTCACGCTGATTCCGGTACTGGGCGGATTGAAGCCGCCGGTAACGTTCACGGTGAACACCGAAGTGGTGCCAACGATGCCGGAATCCGGCGATGCCGAACCGGTGGCTGAAATGCCGTCGTTCTGCACTTCAACGGCACCGATATCCGAGCCATCGCCTGCGTCGACGACGCCAGGATTCTCAAACGGACGCGGCATTCCACGCTGGTCGGTCGCCGGACCGCCCGTGCCGCCCTTGTCGATGACCGGGCTGCTCGCATTTGGCAAACGCGTGTCGGTCTGACCACCGTTGTTCGCGAGTGCGCCGAGGTTCGGGCTCACACCGGTGATGTTATGCGTGGTCGTTCCGGTAATCGTCGCGCCCGCCGTGCTCTGAATCAGGTTGTAGTCAGCCGAGACGACCGTCCCCGAGATGTCCGGAGACCCTCCGCCAACGCCGCCTGCCACGATCGTATTCTGGAGCGTGATGGCGCCCGAGCCCGCCGCTTCGGCGAGGTTGCCTCCGGTCGCAGCGGTGTTGTTGGTGATAGTGCTGTTGATCGCGGTGAAGGTCGCGGTAGCACCGATATTGCGCAACGCACCGCCCGTGCCGGTGCTGCTGGCGGTATTGCCAGTCACGGTGCTATTGGTCAACGTGATCTGGCCGCGGTTGAAGATCGCGCCACGCGGGCTACCGGAACCATTCAACGTAGCGTTGTTCGCAATCGTGCAGCGCAGGATCGCCGCTGAGCCAGCTTCGAGATCGACGCCAGCGCCGACACCACCGGCGGAATTGACGTTGCCGACAATAGACAGATCAGTCAACGCGACGGCGCCCGAGTTGATCTGGATACCTGCCCCGTTCGTGGCCTTGCCATTGGTAATAGTCAGTCCGGAAATGCTGACGTTGCCCGAGGCGTTGATTTGGAACACGCGGCTGGCAGCGTTGCCGTTGACCGTGAGCGTGCGCGCACCCGGTCCCGGAATGGACACGCTGTTGTTGATGGGCAACTGGCCCGATGTCAGCGTAATCGTGCCGCTCAGGCCCGCCTGGAAATTGACCGTGGCGCCGTCGGGCGCGTCGCTCAGCACCTGACGCAACGAGCCCGGCCCGCTGTCGTTGGTGTTGGTCACGATTTCGGGCGCGACATTGCTCAAGTTAAAGTTCACCGTCGCGGACGGATTGATGGACGCGACAACCTGATAGCTGCCGACCGTGTTATTTGCCGTGAATATCGGTGAAGTCGCGACGCCAAACGTCGCGTCAGTGATCGCAGTCGTGGTCGTGAGGTTGCCCGGGAACGTACCGGTCGCGCCGCTGACCGGTGCCGTGAAGGTCACCGTGACACCGCCAACCGGGTTGCCGAATCCGTCGAGCACCTGCACTTTCAGCGGGCTGAAATTGAGCGTCGTCCACGTGGATTGCGGTGTGCCGCTCTGCACCGAAATGTAGTTGGTATCGACGGTGACGCTGTACGCCTGGACGACAGGACAGACGCCGTCATCGGCGGTGATGCTGAAATTGTATACACCGTCCGCCGTCAGCGTTCCGGTCAGGTTGCCGCCGGCGCTCAATCCGGTTCCCGCCGGCAAGTTGCCGCTGAACGAGAACGTGTACGGCCCGGCGCCGCCGCCGGTTACGCTAAACTGTTCGTTGTAGCTGCCGCCGATCGAACCATTGGGGAGAACGGCATCGGGCGCCGAACTCAGCGCCGCGCCCGAACAGCCGCTCGCGTTGACCGTGAAGATGCCGGTGCCGGTGGCCGACTGACCATCGGGGTTCGTGATCGTGATGTCGCGCGCACCCGTCGTCGCGCCATTGCTGACCGCCAGGTCCAGCTGCACGCTCGTCGGATCGTTTGCCCAGGTCGCGTTGAGAACGCTAACACCGCCACCGCTGACGCTCGCTGAAATGTGTTTCGGAAAACCCGCGCCCGGATCGTAGAAACCCGTTCCGCCACTGACCGTGACAGAAGCCGTCGATCCCGCCGAGGTGGAAGACGGGCTCGCGCTCGCCGGCGCGGTCGGCGCCGGTGCGAGCAACTGATTGATGCGTACACCCCAGCTTCCGCCGCTGAAGTTGCTGTCGGTGTACTCCGACACGCCCCACATCGTCATGTTGTCGTCCGGGTCCACCGAGATCGCGGAATAGTCCCCCCAACGCCGAGCGCGCGATGTGCCGAGATCAAAAGTCGGGTCGTAGGGGACGCTCGCCGCGGTTACGTTCACCGTTGGGGTATAGGTGAAGCCGGGAGGATCCGTCGCGAGGCGGCCAGTGGTCGCGCCGTTGGCGAATTGTGCGACTCCGATAGACGAGAACGAGAACGCGGCGTGTCCCTGCCCGCTCACCGCCATCGATCCGTAGGTATAGAAAAGCGGATTCACGGCCGTCGAATCGAAGATCGTACCGGCCTGGACAGGAAAGATGGGTGGCGCGTTGTCCAGGGTAGTGGGGTCGATTTGATAGAAGCGCACGCAATCGCGATCGTCGAAGCCCGCGGTATTCGGGTCCGAAACGCCGGTGGCGCCGCAGGAAACGCCCTGCGTGGTATAGATGCTGCCATTGACGATGCGCGACTGGATCGGGCGGTTGTCGTTGCCGTCGATCTTGCCGTTGTAGGTACCGCCGGGATGATTGTTGCCCAGATGCTCCACTTTGAGCGGCACGTCGTTCATCGGAACGGTCAGCGGAATATCCGCTGTCAGCGTGGGGGTGCCGCCCGGATCGCTCACACGGCGCACGTTCACGATGCCGGAGGAGCAATTTGAATCTGCGACGAAATAGCCGTTGGTGGCCGACGGATCGTCGTTGTCCACGCCTTGCGGAGTCACCGAATCACCACCGGAGCTGGGACAAGTTGTCGGGTTGGTGCCGGTCAGGCCGCGAAACGCGCTGACCACAATCGGGCCGGCACCCAACACGGACGATTTTCTTACGACGAACGCTACGCCGCCGGCAAATGAGGGGCACGGCGGAGCTCCGTTGTTGAACTGGTTGCCGCCGATATAAATCGCATTCACGTCGATACCGATCGAGGGATAGTCCATCAGGCAGCCGGTATCTCCGGTCGGAGGTACGGCATCCTGGGTGAACTGGAAAAACGTGAAGCTGGACTTCGCCGAGATGACTGCGCTGTTGCTGACCGCGATCAGAATGCGATTCGGCGCGCCGACGTCGATCATGATGACGAACCAGCGCTGAGTCAGGCGGTCGAAGCGAATGCGCGGATCGCTGGTGCTCGCGTTGCGCACGGAGGCAAAGAAGTTGTCCGTGCTCGTATCCAGCGCGTTGTCCTTCACGCCGGTGGTCTTGTTGAAGCTGCGCACCAGGCCATTGACGGCAACGATGAATTGCTTCGGTCCAACCGCGCCCATGGTATCGGGCGGAACGAAACCGGAGTCGGCCAGGGTACCGCCGGTGAAGCTAACCAAGCCGAGGGTTTGCGGCGTATACGCAACCGGCGTGCCCGATTGTTGCTGGGGAGCCCACAATGGATAGGTGGCGACTAGGGGCGACGCGGGGTTCGGGCTTCGCTCGCGACCTGCATACGGAGAGGGGTTGGGCGCTGCGTCTTCTTCCTGGGCCTGGGCGGTCGCCGTGGCGTCGCGCGCCATGATAGTGGCCACGGTTTCGGTGATGCCATTGCCCATCGCCGTCGGAATACCGACCATTACTCCCGGATTGCCTCCCGCCAACACGGAAGATGCGGTCAGCATGCATGCGAGCGCCAATGCGACTAAATTCCAGCGCGTTAATATAGTTTTCATTGAATCTCCCCAGTCGAACTTCCACGGCACGCAAACGCAATCGCCCGACGCGAACCGCGCCGATCAGAATTTGCTGCCCCCAGTATTCCGGAAACGAAGGTTTCCGGAGTGCGCGGACCATATGCCTTTCATAGGGAGTGGCGCAACTAAAACAGTTGGCGCGTCGCAGCAGATTTGTCCGGACAATTGGATTTGGCCCGCAACATCGTCGCGGCGACGGCATCGGACGCTACTTCGTTGTACGCCGCGTTTGCTATCCTTCCAGCCCTTTATTTGATTTGGGGCCGGCCACGGCCCCATTTTTATGCGCCGTTTTCGCTCGTTTCTTCCGCTAATCGTGCTGATCGCCGTCGGCATCGCGCTGCTTTCCACCGGCGTGCTCAACCGCTTCCGGCCGGACACGCTCGCCGCCGAGCAGGCCAGCCTGCAGCTGCAGATCTCGGCGCATCCGTTGATTGCCGGGTTGCTGCAGGTCGGCGTGATTTCGTTGTCGATCTCTACCGGCATCCCGGGGGTGGTCGTGCTGATCATGGCCGGCGGCATGTTGTTCGGGGTGATTGCCGGCACGATCCTGTCATCGGTCGGCGTGTTGCTGGGTGCGCTGATCCTGTTCTTCGCGAGCAAGCATGCGTTTGGCGATCACTCGCACGCCCATGCACCCGGATTCGCCGGTGCACTGCGCAGCGGCTATCGCGCGCATCCGGTCAGCTACACGTTCTTTCTGCGTCTCGTGCCGTTCTTTCCGTTCGGCGGCGTCACGGTCGGCTTGGCTTGGCTGCGCTGTCCGTTGTGGCTGTTCGTCGCCGCGACCGGCACCGGCGGCGCGGTGATGACCGGCATCGAAACCGCGCTCGGCTCCGGTTTGGCCAAGAATATCGGCGCCAATCACGCGATCAGCGCCGACCTGCTCGCCGATCCGAAAGTCGTCGTGCCCCTGGTGGCGATGGCTTTGCTTGCGTTGGTGCCGATCGGCATCAGCAAATGGCGCGGCGCGCGTGCGCAAACTCAAGTCCCGCCGCCGAATTGAGCGTTTTGGCGCGCTCGGCTATCCTGCGACGGCTTTGCCGTAAATCCGCTGGGACGCACTCTTGAACGTCACCCCCGCTTCGCCCCACAAGCCGTCGTTCTGGCGCGCGCTTTTGCTCGCCGTGCTCGTCGCCGGTCTGAACTTCGCGCTGTGGCAGGCACTGAACCGGCCGACGCAACCGCCGAGCTGGACCGGCAAGGTCCGCGGCTTCGCCTACGATCCGTATCAGCGCTACCAGAATCCGATCAAGCAGATTTTTCCGACCGTCGAGGAAGTCGAAAGCGACATCAAGCTGTTGTCGCAGCACACGGACCGGCTGCGCACGTACGACGCCCTGAACAATCCGGTGATTCCGTCGCTGGCGAAGAAATATGGCCTGAAGGTTCTGGCTGGCGCGTATATCGACAATCGCTGGCAGCGCAACGAGGACGAAGTGGCCGCACTGATCGATGCCACGCGCCAGTACGACAATATCGATCGCGTGATGGTCGGCAACGAAGTGTTGCTGCGCAACGACATGGGCGTGGACTCGCTGATCAAGTACATCGATCGCGTGCGCGCGCAGGTGAAGGTGCCGGTGTCCACGGCCGAGCCGTGGCACATCTGGCTCAAATATCCGCAGCTCGCGCAGCACGTGGATTTCATCACCGTGCATCTGCTGCCGTACTGGGAAGGCTATCCGCGCAAGGACGCAATCGGGCTGCAGGTGCTGATGCGTTATTACGAACTGCAGAGCGCGTTTCCGGGCAAGCACATCGTCATCGGCGAAGTCGGCTGGCCATCCTCGGGAGATCGCATCAAAGGCGCGCAAGCGTCCATCACCGATGAAGGCCTGTTCATCCGGCAGTGGCTCAACGTCGCCGCCGAGCGCGATATCGATTACTACTTGATGGAGTCGGTCGACCAGCCATGGAAGGAGCCGTTCGAGGGCCGCGTCGGCGCGTACTGGGGCATGTTCGGCGCCGACCGCCAGCCGAAATTCGCGCTGACCGGAACCGTCGTCGAAGATCCGAGCTGGCCGTGGAAAGCCGCGCTCGCAAGTCTTATCGCTTTGCTGCCGATGTTCTGGTTCGCGCGGCATTTCATGCGCTTCAAGATCATGGGACTGTTGTTCTTCTGCGCGCTGATCCAGCTGTCGGCGTCGCTGCTGGTGTGGTCGGCAACGTTGCCGTACGCGTTTTATCTCGACCCATTCGACTGGACGATGCTGCTGATTCTCGCGCCGGCGCAAGTCGCGATCATCGCGATCCTGCTGATCAACGGTTTCGAGTTCACGGAAGTGTTGTGGCGCAGGCGCTGGTTGCGCGAATTCAAACTGCTGGAACCGAAACCGGGCGACAAGCAGCCATTCGTGTCGATTCACCTGGCCTGCTGCAATGAACCGCCGGAGATGGTGATCCTGACGATCGATTCGCTCGCCGCTCTTGATTACGAGAATTTCGAAGTACTCGTGATCGACAACAACACCAAGCGCGACGAGGTCTGGCAGCCGGTCGAGGAACATTGCAAGAAACTCGGCAGCAGGTTCCGCTTCTTCCATCTGAATCCGTGGCCCGGTTTCAAGGCCGGCGCGCTGAACTTCGGATTGAAGCAAACCGACGCGCGCGCCGAGGTCGTCGCCGCGATCGATGCCGACTACGTCGTGCGCGCCGATTGGCTCAAGGCACTGACCGGCTATTTCGCCGATCCGAAAGTCGCGGTCGTGCAGTGCCCGCAAGCGCACCGCGACTGGGAACACAATTCATTCCGGCGCATGACGAACTGGGAATACGACGGCTTCTTCCGCATCGGCATGCACCATCGCAACGAACGCAACGCCATCATCCAGCACGGCACGATGACGATGGTGCGGCGTGGCGCGCTCGAGGCGACCGGCGCGTGGAGCGAGTGGACGATCTGCGAAGACGCCGAGCTCGGCTTGCGCCTGATGCACGCCGGCTACGACACGATCTACGTCGACGAAGTGATGGGCCGAGGACTCACGCCCGCGGATTTCACCGCGTACAAATCGCAGCGCTACCGCTGGGCATTCGGCGCGATGCAGATTCTGAAAGCACGCTGGCACTGGATGGCTGATCGCGGGCCGCTCTCGGCCGGTCAGCGCTTCCATTTTCTCACCGGCTGGTTCTCGTGGTTCGCCGACGCGCTGCATCTGGCCTTCACGATGCTCGCGCTCGCGTGGACCGCCGGCATGATCGGCTTGCCCGAGTACTTCAACCTGCCTCTGGATTTGTTTATTTATCCCATACTCGGATTCTTCGTGTTCAAGGCCGTGATCGGCATCTGGCTCTACCGCGTGCGCGTGCCGTGTTCGTGGAAAGACACGATCGCCGCCTCGATCGCGAGCATGGGACTCAGTCACGCCATCGCACGCGGTATCTACCTTGGCCTGTGGAAAAAAACCGGCGAGTTCGTGCGCACAGCGAAGAGCCGGCGTATCGGCAAGCGTCCGAATCCGTTCGCCGCGGTACAGGAAGAACTGCTGATGTTCGTCGCGATCGTGCTCGGCATCGTCGGCATGCTGCGCGCGGTCGGCATCAATTACCTGGAAGGCAAGCTGTGGATTGCCATTCTTTCCGCACAGGCGATCCCGTATTTGTCGGCGCTGATCGGTGCAGGGATTGCGGCGCAGGCGGGTGAACGGAGCGGCTAGGTACGGTTTTTTCACCGACGATCGGTTATAAGCGCGATCGGAAGTGACCTCGCACGAGGAATGGCAGGATGCCGATGGGTGTACGAAATCTTCGGCGGATCGGCTGCATCGCACTGCTGACGGCGGCCCCTGCCGCGCATGCCGCTTCGCTGGCTGTCGAACTCGACGGCCTCGATGACGGTATGAAAGACGCCGCGATCGCCGCGACCGGCATGGCGCCTTACGCCAAACGCGAGGTCAGCGCCGCGCAGGCGCATCAGCTGTACGACCGCGCGCCGGCGCAGATCGCGTCCGCGCTCGAACCTTACGGCTATTACAACGCCAAGGTCGACGGCGAGCTGCGCGAAACTCCGCAGGGCTACACCGCCGTGCTGCACGTGCATGCGGGCGAACCGGCCAACGTCGCCACATTCGACCTGGCCCTGCCCGATCCGGCACGCGATGAAAAACCGGTGCGCAAGGCGCTGGCGACGTTCACGCCCAAGCAAGGACAACGGCTCGATCACGCGGCGTATGAGAGAAGCAAGACCGCCGTGCAGGCAGCGCTGCTCGCCAGCGGCTATCTCGACGCGAAACTCGTCACGCACAGCGTCGAAGTCTCGCGCGCCGACAACCGCGTCGCGATCAAACTCGCCTGGCAGCCCGGTGCGCGTTACCGCTACGGCACGACGGCGTTCACCGGCAGCCAGTTCTACGACACATTCCTCGATCGCTACGTGCCTTGGCACGAAGGTGATTTCTACGACCAGGCGCAACTGCTGCAACTTCAACAGAAACTGATCGACGCGGACTATTTCGCCGTCGTCGAAGTGCAGCCGGATATCGAACACGCGCGCGCGGGCATCGTGCCGATCGCGGTAACGCTGGGGCCGGCCAAGCGCAATATCTACACGGCCGGCATTTTCATCGATACCGATATCGGCTTCGGCGTGCGCGGCGGCATGACGCGCCGCTGGCTCAACCAACGTGGCCACAAACTCAAACTCGAAATGCAGGTCGCGCAGCGGCTGAAATCCGCGGCGGCGACGTATTCGATTCCGCTGCCGAGTGCGAACGACCGCAGCTACAATTTCGGCACGAACTATCTCGATCAGAACACCGAGACGACGCAATCGCATACCAAATCGTTGGTCGCCAACGAGACGCGGCTGTGGCAGGGCTTCACGCGCACGCTGGGCCTGCACGCGCTGACCGGCGATTTCACGATACTCGATCCGCACCACAACAAGGCGCTCGACGAACGCGGCGACACCACGCTGCTGTATCCGGAACTGCTGCTCGACCGCAAACGCGCCGACGACCTGCTGTTCGTGCGCGACGGCTATTCGCTCGCCCTCGCCGCGCGCGCAAGTCCGGGCCTCGCTTCCTCGACGCACTTCGCGCAGGTCCGCGCCGATGCGAAATGGATCCGCGGCATCGGCAAACGCCAGCGCGTGATCCTGCGTGGCTCTCTCGGCGCAATGGCGGTCGGGGATTTCGACAAACTGCCGCCGGACCTGCGCTTCTTCGCCGGCGGCGATCGTTCGATTCGCGGCTACGGTTTCCAGACGATCGGCCCGCATAACGAACGCGAACTCGTCATCGGCGGCCGCGATCTGGCGGTGGCCAGCGCCGAATACGAGTATTACTTCAATCGAAACTGGGGCGTCGCCACATTCGTCGATGCCGGCGACGCGTTCAGCGGTTTCGGCAACTTCCGCACCCACGTCGGCAGCGGCGTCGGCTTGCGCTGGCGTTCGCCCGTGGGCATGGTGCGCGCCGACATCGGTGTGCCGGTGCACGATCCGGACGGAAAGACCGGTATCGAATTGCATCTGGTGATCGGACCCGACTTATGAAGTGGATCAGGCGCATTGGCATCGTGTTCGCCACACTGCTCGTGCTCGGGGGTCTCTTCGCGTGGTGGCTGCTCGCGTCGGAGGCCGGCGCGCGCTTCGCGCTCGCGCGAGCAAAAGCCGCCCTCGCTGGCAAGCTTGAATTCGCGCAGGCGCACGGCTCACTCGTGGGGCCGCTGCAACTGCACGACGTGCGCTATCGCGATCCGGCCGCGGGTCTCGACGTGAGTATACAAAACGTCAAATTGGATTATGCGTTCTCACGCCTGTTCGCGCGCACGCTGCACGTGTTCGCGCTCGAACTGGATGGGATCGTCGTCGCACGGGCGACCGTCGCTCCGACCACGCCGGCGGCTCCGGCACCGTCGCTGGAGTCGCTGCTCACGCCGCCCCTGGCGATTCTCCTGGACCGCGCTCACGCCAGCCGTATCGCAGTCACACAAGACGGAAAGCAGGTCTTCGCGGGCGACAGCCTGGATCTGAGCGCCAGCTGGACGAACCACGCGCTGACCCTGCGCCAGTTCGCGTTGCGCGCGCCGGACGGCAAGCTCGACCTCGAGGGCGCGCTAACTTCGTATCGCGATCTGCGCGGCAACGCGAAGCTCGCATTCGATTGGCGCCTGACGGATCGGCGCGTAACCGGCACCGCCGATGTTCAAAACGAAGGCAAGCTGACGACGCTGGCAGCGCGGCTGAATCAGCCGCTCGTCGCCGCGCTCGCCGGCAACATCAGCGCCACCGACGATGCACTGCCGTGGACGTTGCAGCTCGACGTGCCGGAGTTCAACGCCGCCAAGATCGCGCGCAACGAATCGATCCGGACGCTCGCGTTGAAACTGCAAGGCAGCGGCGACCGGGCGCACGGAAAAATCAACGGCAGCCTTCATCTGAATGCGCATCGCGTGCTGTTCGATCCGCTGCAATTTTCGCTGGCGGGTCAGACACTCGTGCTCGAGTCGCTGCGCCTGCGCTCGCCCGAAGCCGCGGGCGAATTGTCGGCGCAAGCGCAAGTCCGGCTTGACGCGGCGCCGATTGCCGGTGATGCGACGCTGGACTGGAACGGTGTCGAGTTGCCCACCGATCTCGTCGGCCAGACGCTGGTGTCGCACGGCCATCTGCGCGCGGGCGGCACGGCCGACGCGTACGAGGCGCTAGGCGACTTCTCGATCGGACCGCCGAAAAAACTCGCGGAGATCGCGCTGGAACTGCATGGCACGCCGCAAGCGATCGCGCTGCAGCGGCTCGCGCTGAAACAGGCCAAAGGCGGGCTGGATACGCACGGCACGGTGACGTTGCGACCGCAAATCGGCTGGGACCTGGTCGCCAAAGCCGACCAGCTCGATCCCGGCGCGTTCGTCGAGAATTGGCCGGGCGCGGTGAATTTCACTTTGTCTACAAATGGACAAATGCAAAACAACGGCCCGGCCGGTCGCGTGCAGCTGCATGGGCTCGGTGGCACGTTGCGCCAGCGCGCGCTCGCCGGCGATGCGGACCTGCGCTTTGCAGCGCCGCTGCGCGTGGACGGCACGCTCACGCTGAAGTCCGGTAACAGCTCCGTCGCGCTGCGCGGCAGAAGCGGCGATCGCACCGATGTCAGCGTCGACGTGGCCATCGCCAGTCTCGGCGACTGGCTGCCGCAAACGGGCGGCAGCGTGCGCGGCAACATCGCGGCACAAGGCGTGTGGCCCCGGCTCGACGCGCGCGGTAAACTCGACGTGTCGAAAATCGTTTTCGGCGACACCCACGTCGACACGGCTGCGATCGCCTTTGACGCCCACGATCTGAGCACGCCGAGCGGACACGTGCGCATCGACGCAAAGACGTTGTCGACGAGCGGATATTTGTTCGATACGGTCACCGTCGACGCGCGCGGCGAGCAGTCCGCACATTCGCTCAGCGCCGAACTGCGTGGTCCGCAGCTCGGTCTGACACTTGCGCTCGACGGCTCGCTCGCCGCGAACCACGTCGATTGGCAGGGCACGCTGTCCACGCTGAGCCTCGCGCCCAAAGGCGCGCCGACGTGGATACTTCAATCGGCCGCCGCGCTGAAGTATACAAATTCCGGTTTCGCGCTGAGCGATTTGTGTCTGCACGCGGAAAGCTCGAGCGTGTGCGCATCGGCCAGCCAGGATGCCGCGGGCGCCGCGCAGGCGAAGTTCACTATCGCGCATCTGCCCTTGGCGACGATCGCGCGCTTCGCCAGCCCCGACTCCCCGCTGAAACTCGACGGCGAGATCAACGGCGACGGCGATCTCGAGCGCGCCGTGGATGGCGCACTCGATGGTCGCGCGAAGATCGCCTCGGCCTCGGGTTCGATCGCCTATCCGGACTCGGCCACGCAGCCGCTCGTCGCGTATCGCGACTTCACGGTCGAAGCCGTCCTCGCGCCGCAAGGCAGCCGCGTGCAGCTGCGCGGCGAACTCAACGATGGCGGCCGGCTGGACGGCCGTATCGCGCTCGGCGCGAACACGGCCGGCGCGACGCCGCTGTCGGGCCAGGTCACCGCCACGCTCAACAACCTCGGTTTTATCGATCTGCTCAGCGACCAGACGGCGTCGAGCACGGGGCGTCTGGACGCGAAATTCGATCTTGGCGGCAGCACCTCGGCGCCGACGCTCGCGGGTCGTCTCGGCGTCGCCGATTTCGCCACCGAGATTCCCGCCGCCGGGATCAAATTGCACGAAGGCCACATCGCGCTGCAATCCGCCGACGGACGCGCGTTCAGCGTCGAAGGCAGCATTGCATCCGGCAGCGGCAAGCTCGCGCTGAGCGGCAACGCGGGTTTCGCCGAATGCGCGCCGATCGCCGTCAAGATCGCCGGCGAGGACTTTCTGGCGGCCGATATTCCCGGCGCGCAGGTGCGCGTCTCGCCCGACGTCGCACTGACGCGCGAGGCCGGCACGTTCCGCCTGAGTGGCACGGTGGGAATTCCGAAAGCCGATATCGACCTGGACAAACTGCCGGGCGGCGGCGCCGCGGCGAGTTCGCCGGATGTCGTCGTCACCGATGCGGCGACGAGCAAATCAGCGGCGGCGAGCACGCCGCTGGATGCCGACATCACGGTGAAAATCGGCGCGGGCGAAAAACTCGCAATGGATTTGCGCCAGGGCCAGGAAGTGCACCTGGTCGGCTTCGGCCTCAACGGCTATCTGGGCGGCCAGCTCGCAGTACAGGAAAAGCCGGGGCGCACCGCGACAGGGCGCGGCGCGATTGTCGTCGATGGCACGTACAAGGCGTACGGGCAGGACCTGAAAATCGAACAAGGCCGGCTGCTGTTCGCCGGCACGCCGGTGGACAATCCGGGGCTCGATCTGCGCGCCACGCGCAGCTTCACGAACCCCGACGTGAAGGCGGGCCTGCAAGTGCGCGGCACCGCGCAGGTGCCGGTGCTGACCGTGTTCTCCGATCCGCCGATGGAGCAGTCCGACGCACTTTCGTATCTGGTTGCCGGCAAGCCCATGTCGCAACTCAAGAGCGGCGAAGGCGATGCGGTCGGCAGCGCGGCGCGCGCGCTCGGCACCGCCGGCGGCGACCTGCTGGCCAAGAGCATCGGTTCAAAAATGGGTGTGGACGACGTCGGCGTCGCCGATTCCACCGCCGTCGGCGGCGCGGCGCTCACCGTCGGCAAGTATCTTTCTCCACGTTTATACCTGAGCTACGGCGTCGGCCTGTTCACGCCGGGCGAAGTCGTCACGCTGCGCTATCGGCTCACGCGCCTTTTCAACGTCGAGATCCAGAACGGCACGCTGTCGAGCCGCGCCGGACTCAACTACCGCATCGAAAAATAATCAGCGGCCCGCCGCATGGCGGGCAAACCAGCGCTTCAACGGCCCGATCTTGTCGACAGCGCTCAGGCCCAACCCGCGCAGCGTCGCCAGTGGCATCGACTCGCTGCCGAACAAGCGCTGGATGGCATCGAAACCGTGCGCTGCGATCGCGTTGTCGCTGCGACGCCGGCGTTCGTAACGGCGCAACACTGCGTCGTTGGCGAAATCGCGTTGCGCGGCGCGCGTTTCGACGAGCGCGGCGCACAATTCCTGCACATCGCGCAAGCCCAAATTGACGCCTTGCCCGGCGAGCGGATGCACGACGTGCGCAGCGTCGCCGACCAGTGCAAAGCGCGGCGCGGCATAGTCGTCGGCGAGTTTTAGGCGCAACGGAAATGCCGCACGCGCGGTGCACGCGGTAATCGCGCCGAGTCGAAAATCCGATGCGACGCCGAGTTCGTTACAGAAATCGGCGTCAGCCAGCGCAAGCAGACGTTCGGCTTCCGCATCGGGGACCGACCATACGATCGAGCTGCGCCGGGCAGGAGCCCGAGCGCCCTGAAGGTCACGAGTGGCCAGGAGAGGCTGGGCGTCGCCGAGCGGCAGGAACGCGATCGTCGCGCCGGGCACGAAGCGCTGCCACGCGGTATTCTCGTGCGCGCGTTGCGTGCGCACGTGGGCGACGATCGCACGCTGGCGATAATCGCGATCCTGCGTGTCGATTTCGAGCAGGCGGCGCAGCGCCGAATCGGCACCGT
>Ga0207695_10002023_pt1 | contig 31171 bp, 22 predicted proteins | sample KBSC54metaG_FD_184354 | JGI IMG/M metagenome (GOLD analysis project Ga0207695, IMG submission 184354) | Corn rhizosphere microbial communities from Kellogg Biological Station, Michigan, USA - KBS C5-4 metaG (SPAdes) (version 2) | ecosystem: Host-associated > Plants > Roots > Rhizosphere > Soil... | reverse complement strand
TAGCAGCAGTCAAAGTGGTTTTACCATGGTCAACGTGACCAATCGTACCAACGTTAACGTGGGGTTTGTCCCTCTTGAAGGTCTCTTTTGACATTGTTATCTGTTTTTAAAGTTGTGTTTAAAAATTATCATGCGGCGCCCCTTTATCGAAAAGCCCTCCGCAATATTCATAAATCTTGATCTTCTTATCTTTCTATCTCAAAAAAACTCCTGAGCCGTTGAAGAGAATTGAACTCTCGACCTCTTCCTTACCAAGGAAGTGCTCTACCCCTGAGCTACAACGGCTGATTAAGTCCAGTGGCTTAGCACCTGCGGCCCTACCGCACCGCTATCAACTTTTTTTTAGAACCTGAGCGGAAGACGAGGTTCGAACCCGCGACCTACAGCTTGGAAGGCTGTCGCTCTACCAACTGAGCTACTTCCGCATATTCCCTTAAAGAACACTAACCCACTTCACCGTCACCCACTGCGGCAGCGAGCGACGGAAAATTGAGTGTGGGCAAGGATGGATTCGAACCACCGAACTCCGAAGAGGACAGATTTACAGTCTGTTGCCGTTGGCCACTTGGCTACTTGCCCGGCTAAATTATTGGGAGCCCTTCCTCCCTCTACGAGCCGGAGAAGGGAATCGAACCCCCGACCTACTGATTACAAATCAGTTGCTCTACCAGCTGAGCTACTCCGGCTTCTAAGAACATCGTCGGACCTGCTTTGATCTTCGTCGGACCCGCTTCGACACGGTCCTTCCCGATCCTATCCCCAAAACCTTAAATCACTGATCTACTGTTTTTTTTGGGAAGGCAAAGGTATGGATTATTGTCAAAATCAAAAATTTTAAACGGCTTTTTTTACAGGCATTCTTCTTTTTCTCACCCCGACCGCTAAAACACTCCCCGCGACCAATATGCCAATCACCGAAATCACCCCCTCCACGACCAGATCAGCGCTGTAATAATGCAACCTTACCCTGTTGCCCCCCTTCTTCAACGGCACCCGTAAGAATACACCGGCATAGACTCCGGGCACATACTCAGGCCCCTCCGCCTTCCAACGCCAATAAAACGGTTGCTGGAGCACCATCCCGCAGGTATCAGCCGCATCCACATCTACAAAGATAGAATTATAACCCAGCTCAACCGCACGCACTTTCAGCCCGGTCCCGTTGTCCGAAAACAAGAAATCTTTGTCAATCAAATTTTTATATCTATTGCTGTCACTTATATAAGCATAATACGCCTCCAACCGGGTATTGGAAGGAAAATTATTTCTTCCCACTATCTTCATCGCATTCACGTCCCGGCGCAGATCACGCTCCCTTATTTCCTTTATCCTCCCGGCAGACGAGAACAGCAGGTCCTTTACATCACTGCTATAAAAACGTTCGGCGCTCGCATTATAAGTCCCCGGCGAAGTCTTCGTCAATCCCGTCAACGGCGTAGTCATCACCACCGAACACACAAGGTCGCCAAGTATAAAAAGCAACAGCCAGCCAGGACGCCCGTAAATTCTGCGAAAAAAACACAACACACCCAGGAGCACCAGTTGCCACACAGCCGAAACATAAAAGAAATCCTTCACGAGAGCGTCCCTGAAATTTCCACTCCGCCCCCACACAACAACAGCAACCAACACCAGCAACCCCGCCACCCCCGCAGCCAGCCTGATCCGGGAAGGATCCTCCGCCCCCGAGAACAGCCGGTCCAACCCCGCTGCAATCCACACCAGCAGACACAACACCACAAAGATCCAGACAGTATGCGAAAAACCGAATGTGCCCATCAGAGGGACATTATGCGCACACCATATCCGGACCGGCGTACTCCTCCCCAACGAAAAAAGCACCGTGAAAACAAGACCCGCCAGTAAGTACCAGTCCCGGGCCCCAGGCCTCCACCTTCCTCTTATTCCCGCTATCGCACCGGTAGCAAAGACAAGGATGGGCAGCAGCCCCATATACACGTCATAATCCCAGATCTTATAATAGCCAGCCACAGGAAACACCAGGCTCAGCAACAGCTGAGGCGTGAAAAACTCCGAATTGATCGCGATATCAGGAGCCCTCGTTCCCCTGCTGTAGTAAAGCAGGAACTCCTCGAAAGACACGACCGCAGGCAAAGTTATCATCACCAGCATCAGCGACGCAAGCAACCCCATTTTAATGACCCTCGTCATCTCCTGCCACCTCCTTTGCACATACAGCCGAACCAGATAGAAAATGCTCGCAGACACCAGAACATATCCCAGATAGATCAGATAAGAGGGATAACCGCACACCAGCATCAACCATAGGGCGACCGCAAGTCCCATCGCACTTCGAACCGTCCGCCCCGTCAGCAGCAAATAAAAAAAATGCGCCGCCCACGGCAGAAAAGCCATACTCCCTACCCAGCTCATATATTCCAGCATAGACGCCGCCATACCCCCGCACGCATAAACAACACCGGCCACGATCCAGCTGTAATAGCTCCTGGAAAAATTACGGGCAAAATAGAAACAGCCCACTCCACCCAGCATATAATACAACAGCAACTCGACCGACAACAGACTCGCATTATAGTTGAACAGCCAGGAGAACAACACGACTATCGGATTCCATACCGGCCCCTGCATATCGCAATGTATCGGATATCCGCCGGCAATAAAAGGATTCCACAACATGTATTCATGGTGTCGAAACGCATCGCTCATATACATCCGCACCGGCAGAAAATATTCGATCTGATCATTCCTGAGAGAGAACCTCAGCATCAATAACCCATATGCTGCTGCAATCGAAACAACGACGGCCAGTAAGGCTCTGCCTGTGTTCCATTTCTGATCGGAAGGGGTTTGCATAGCCAAAATTATCCTTTAAAAAGACATATCTTCACGCATTTTTTATAATTTTCCGGGTTTATCAACGTCCCGGATTCGTCTATGCAAACAGGGAATGCAAATTATTATGAGGTCAGCATCATATTACCGGTTTACAACGGAAGCAGACTGCTGGAAAAACACCTTACTCCCTTCCTGGCCTGGCTGGACTCAAGACCCTACACCACACAGGTGATCCTCGTCGACGACGGTTCCCCGGACCAGCTGCTGACGGCAGCATATGCCCGAAAACACGGCCTGACCTTCCACGGCCTTGCCGGCAACAAAGGCAAAGGCGCCGCCTTAAAAGAAGGCTTCGGACACGCAAATGGCGCCATCCGCCTGTTCACCGACGCAGACATCCCTTTTCAATACAGGAATATCGAAGACCTTATCAAGAACCTGCAAAAGGACCCCGGGCAGCTGATCATAGGCGACCGTACCGCCCCCGCATCCGACTATTTCGAAAAAACCAGCTATTTAAGGAACTGGGGCAGCAACCTGGTCTCGGCGCTGGTCAACCTCTTCTTTGTAAAAGACGTTCGGGACACCCAGTGCGGATTGAAAGGAATGGGAAAAGAAGTGGCCCTCCATCTGTTCAGCGATTCCCGGATCGAACGATTTGCCATCGATATCGAGCTGATATATCTGGCCCGGAAAAAAAATATCCCGATCGTCCGCATCCCCGTCCAGCTACGCTACAACGACAAAAGCAGCATAAAAGTCGCTAAGGACGGACTCAGATTATTGTGGGACATTTACCGCATCAAAAGGATCCATGGAAAATACAGATAAGCGGGCCGGCGACCGGATACCCATTCCCGGCGACTATCAATACAAGGCCTTCCATACCGGCAGCCCCCTGCAACGCGCCTGGCACCGCTTCAAGCTGCTCAGCGCCATAAAGAACCTCAACATCCGGCCAGGTCAGCATATCCTCGACGCCGGCTGCGGCTCAGGCATGCTATCCGCCCTCATCGGACAGGATAACCCGGAGGTCACCATCACCGGCCTCGACGGCAACAAGGACGCAATCGCCTTCTGCCGCAGTCAATGGAACACCCTTCCCAACCTGCATTTCGAAGCAGGTCCCATCGACGACCTTTCCTTCTTCCCCGACGGCACCTTCCACAGTATCGCCTTCCTCGAAGTAATTGAACACATCACAGAACTGCAGGCCATACAGGTCCTCCGCGGCTTCTCCCGCATGCTGAAAGAAGGAGGCCGGCTGGTCATCTCAACCCCCAACCGCAAAAGCGCCTGGCCGCTGATCGAATACACCATGGACCGGCTTCGCCTCGCGCCAAGACTCAAACACGACCAGCACGAACACCTGTATTCGGGCCAGCAGCTGGAGGGCATCGCCACCAAAGCCGGCCTCCTCCCCATAAAAAAACAACGGATAAATTTCATCGCCCCCTGGCTGGCCACATTCTCGCAGAACCTCGCCCTCCAAACACACCTCTGGGAAGAACGACAGAACTGGACACCAGGCGCCCTCCTGCTCTACACATTCATCAAACAATAACTCCTCAACCATCCGCACCAGGTAACCCTTCCATCGTCCCCAACTATCTCCTCCATCTATTGCCCCCCGCACCAGGTAACGCCCCCATCATCCTCAGATATACCCACAAAAAAAAGACCCCCGATCGGAAGTCTTTAATTTTAAATGATTTTTTTAGGCTAGTTGTTTATCTTTTTTTCTTTTTACCTGATTGACCAGCGAATCAAATGCGCTGTCAAAGGATTCTTCAAAAGATTTTGAGGAGCATTTCACGAAAAAATGATGTCTCGGAACATGGACCCTGATCTCGGCGATCTTGTCCTTGATGGTGTGAACCACATTGTCTAGCTTCAGGAATACGTCTACTTTGATAATTCTGTCATGGAAGGTGCTTAATTTGGACATTTTTTTGTTTACGTAATCTACCAATTTACCGTCTGCATCAAAGTGCACAGTTTGAATGTTTACGTTCATAGCATCCCATTTTTTAATCAGTGAACAATAAATTAAAGAACTACTGCTGCGCGGAAAGTCGTAGATAAGGTTAAATCACCACTGACAGGTGTGACAATGAAGTTAACTTATCAAAAGGTTTTTTCCAAATAAAACGCAGCTTTTATGCGGCCAAAAACGTTAAAATGACCACTAAAAAATATTGTCCTTCCCCCCATATTTTTATGCCTTCGGGTGTGCCTTCTTATAGACATCCTTCAATTTTTCAATAGTATTATGCGTATACACCTGCGTAGCCGCAAGACTCGCATGCCCCAACAGCTCCTTAACGGCGTTCAGTTCCGCACCCGCGTTCATTAAATGTGTTGCAAACGTATGCCGCAACACGTGCGGACTCTTCTGATCGATCGTCGTCACCTGCGCGAGATACCCGTGTACGACCCTGTATATATATTTGGGATATAGCTTCTTCCCCTTTACCCCCACCAGCAGGTACTCCACATCCGGATGCTCGAGCTCCGCCCTCTTCCTGGCACAATACTCCTTTATCATCCCGATCAATACCGGACTCACCGGTATAACCCTCTCCTTATTCCCCTTCCCCAGTACTTTTATAGCTCCGTTCCCGCCATCCACCTGCCGCTCCCTCAACCCTACCAGCTCGCCGAGCCGCATACCGGTATGATAAAGAATGGCAAGCACCAGCCGGTTCGTCCTTCCCTCCCAATCGTCTGTGAACCGTACCTGATCAAAAAGCACCGCCATATCCCCCTGCTCGACATAGACAGGCAGCCGCTTCCTCGTCTTCGGCGAAATAATGGCCCCCATCGGCGACTGATCCACCCCCCCGATCCTCAGCTGATGCTTATAGAATGACTTTAAAGAGGATATCTTCCGGTTTATTGACCTCGGACTAAGCCCGGAATCCCGCAGCGAAGCCAGCCAGCTCCTGACGACCGCCGGCTTCACCTCCCCCGGACCCATACCCCCGAACGCCAGCTGGGTATAATCAAAAAAAGCCACCAGGTCATCCTGATAGCTTCGTATCGTATGGGCAGAATACCGCTTCTCAAACTTCAAAAAGTCGAGAAAGGACTGCACTGGTATCCTCGGATCAAACTGCATAACTTCCTCTAAATTAAACAATCTTATCCACTTCCTTACCCCCGCGTCCCTCAAAAGATCCACCCCTTTCCCAAAATGGTTCCCCCCCCAACCATCCAAAAAATAAAAAGGCTACCCCATTGGGGCAGCCTCACAAATATCTGGATTAAGATAAATTAATCGAACTTGCCGGTTGCAACCTGCTGCTTGTAGATCGCCTTCAGCACCTCACCCCTGCGTCTTACAGAAGGCTTGGTGTACGACTGACGCTCCCTCAGCTGCAAAAGGGTCTTAGCCTTTTCAAACTTCTTCTTGTACTTCTTCAGCGCTTTGTCGATATTCTCGCAATCTTTTGAATCAATAATTAACATTGTTATATACCTCCTTAATGGTCAATTTTGTGGAGAGCAAAGATAGAGCAAATTCCCGAAAAACCAACCCTCCCCCGAAAAACACCCCAAAACCGCCAATATACCCCAATTCTCAACTCCCAAAACCCCCAATTTCCCCCAAAAAACCGATCTTTACTCCTATGTTTACCGGAATTATAGAAGACCTCGGCAAGATCCACTCCGTCACCGCCAATGGCACCAACAAGACCTTCTGGGTCGAATCCGCCCTCGGACCCGAGCTCAAGATCGACCAAAGCCTATCGCACAACGGCGTGTGCCTCACCGTGGAAGAGACCAACGGCAACCTCCACCGCGTCACCGCGATCGAAGAGACCCTCAAAAAAACCAACCTCGGCAACTGGCAGCCAGCCGATCTCGTCAACCTCGAAAGATGCATGATCATGAACAGCCGGCTCGACGGCCATATCGTACAAGGCCACGTCGACACGACCGCCACCTGTCTCGAGCGGACAGACAACAATGGCAGCTGGGAATTCCGCTTCGAATTCCCCAAAAAATTCAGCCACCTCGTCATTGAAAAAGGCTCCATAAGCCTCAACGGCATCAGCCTCACCATCTTCAACGTCAAAAAGTCGAAGTTCGACATCGCCATTATCCCGTACACATTCGAACATACTAATATTCAATCGGTTAACCCGGGAGACACTGTCAACCTCGAATTCGATATCATCGGAAAATACGTGTCCAGGCTAGAACAGGTGAAGAACTGACCATTCCTCCATTCGCCTGCCGTTCCAATACAAGACGACGTCCCCTTTACCACCCCCCCAGACATACCGCCTACCCCTCTCCCATCCAGGCTGAGTCTGCGGATCTCCCGAACCGGCGATATGGAAGGAATCCGCCCCCGATCTTTCAACTACCGGCAACACAGCCACATCCTTCGTCGAGAGATGCCCGACTATGACCAGCCCCGACGTATCTCTCCCTTCCATCAATAGGGCGTCCGGCAACCCCAGACGAAAAATAAAAGCCCCATTCAAATCATCCGGCAGATTGACCACAAACACCTTCCTCATGGCATCCCGCCGTCCATCCATCGACGCTTCTACGGCGGTCAATACTTCCCTGGTCACCCTTGATGCTTTCACCCAATTCCGGTTATTCACCTCCAGGAACACAATTTCATAAGACAATAAGATCGCCGCCAACGTCATCTGCATGAACCACTCCTTCAGACCAAACAGCAAAAAGGCGATGCCCGCACAGAGAAAACAGGACGGAAAATAGAGGAATCGATCGCTTTCGGAAGTATGAGTGCTTACTCCGGACAATACAGCCACCGCACTGGCAATCCCCAAGAGCAGCAACAGCTTCAGAAAATGGGCTCGTTCCTCCGATCCCCAACGACGCCAGCGACGGTGAACCAGCCAACCAAGTGCCGCCATCACGAGGATGAACGATCCGACCAGCATCCAGCTATCTTTCATAGGCGGCAGCATAAGACGCCCGGCCACTTTGAATAGGTTCCCCAGGTAGCTTGCCGCTCCGTTCTTGAAGAACGCATTGCCATAATCGTTGGCCAGGCCGCCGGCTACCAGAATGCGCACCGCCAGATGTATCGCAAAAGTCATCCCCAACGCCAATCCCCAACGGAAATACCTCCGCCATCCCGTCTCCCTGCTGTATAACAGCACAAGGACCATCAGGGGCAGCAACATGACCGACTCATACCCCGCCATCCCCATAAAATAACACAGACAGCACCAGAATATCCTCCAGCCCTCGCGCAAGCCGGATACAACAGCATACATCGCCGCAATCCCAAGCAAATTGGCCAAAAGCACCCCCCCACCCAATACCCATGCCACACACTCGTTGTGAAAAGGATAGCACAGGAAAAGCAGGGCTGCTAACAACGCATATGCACCCTGCCTGTCTTCATCCCTGGTCCATTTCCAGGCTCTGCAGAACCGATAAAACAAAAAAGCTGCTCCGCCGTGCAGCACTATATTAGAAAAATAATACCCCCACGGATCATTCCCGCCCAAAATGTAATTACAATAAAGCTTGATGTCAGACAACGGCCGGAAAAAACCCTTGATCCAGATCGTCCTGTCCATACCCACCCGTTTAATAACCTGGAAATCATCAGACGCAAAGGTCCTGCCCAGGATAGGAAAATAAAGCGCGATCGAGCCGATGCAGAACAGCCCCAGCTGTACAACCATCGCGCCGGGCCGTCCGTCAGCGGACAAGGACTTCCTTTTCAAAATATTCGGATATATGTGGTTCATCTGTATCGGACTCAAAAGAAAACACGAAAGGCACTTCCCCCAGGCTCGGAACGACACAGCTGTCTCCCTTGCACTGCCTGATCAGCTCGATCCGCTGATCCCAGCGCTTGTCGAAAACGCTCGCCCTGCCGGAGTAAAGGTCCCTCGCTCCATGCGAAACATTATTGGGGAGAAGAAGACCTGCTACCACCAGCAGGATCACAGCCGGAACAAGCACCCCTTCTGGCAAACCCACCAGCCGCTCCGGCTTCACCGGCATTCCCGCCAATACGATCAGCCCAAAAAGAAAAAAGAACACGATCATATTGCTGATACGCAGCGGCGGCGGCGTCTCCCCCGTGATAAAGACCAGGCAGAAGGGAATGACAACCAGGACAAAAACCCACAACACGACAAAATGCAGACGATAACGCAAAAGCCAGGGCGAACCTGGCATCAGCTTCCTGACTACCCCGTATCCCGGCAATGCCAGCGCCCAAAAAAAAGGATCGATCAGCACCCGGCCGATATAATACGCATCCGTCAGCAACGCCCCGCCAAAAGAATGGAATAGTAGCCCCGAATGCTGAGTCCTGACAAGACTATACCTGTTCATCGTTCCCCGGAAGGCAAGCATAAAGCCAACACATACAACGACCACCCCCAGCTGCGCCAGCAACGATCCGTCGACTCTCATTTTCCTCGCAAGAACGATTACAACAAGCGCCGCCAGCGCAATAATGGAAATAAGCTCGTTGCACCCCAGCATCCCCGCCAGACAAAAACACACCACCACCAGGTAGGAGACCCTCCTCTCACGATACCATTTCAAAAGATAGGTGCACCAGGCTACAAAAAGCAGCAACCCCGTGTGATAGACAAACAGCGAAGACGACCAGTAGATACCCTCGGCAATCCCCGGAATAACACAAAGATAAAGCGCCACGAACAATAGCGCCGGTAACAGCGCCTGTCGCCGGGAGCCGACACCCAGCGCCTTGAACAACCCGGCCATACACAACAGGAGAAGAAGCATATAAACCGGCGGAATAAGCTTATACCCCCAAAAATCACCAAAAGACAACGGACTGAGACAGGAGATCGCCAATTCAAAATAACGCGGCGGGACAATGGAATACAGCCGCCTCTGTGCTTCCCAGTAACCATACTTCCGGACCATGGCCGTACACCAGAAATCATCACCGACAGGATGATTGTAAAAAGAAAGTATCAGGAACAAGGCCAGCGCCGGTACGCCCACCGCCAGACATAGGACAATATTCTTCATCGGCTTCACCATGGATGGATCAGATCCTCCTTCTCATAACGGTGATTACGCTCCGTAAAATAGGAGTCGGAAGCATTTTTTCTGCGCAGGCCCAAATGTCCGGATAGCCTGGCCAGCGCCGCCAGCGGCAATAGCAGCAGGATATAGACGAGCGTAAGCAATATCCGGCCCGACAGTTCCCCAAGTAAAAGGGAAAGCTTCGACCACCCCAGATCGATAAGGCCGGCTACCGCAGGCACCAGCAGAGAAATAAACCCTGTGGACAACGCAGCGATCAGCCACCCTCGGGCATGGCTAAGGAAAAATACGACAATAAACCCAAGAACAATTACCAGCACCGTCTCGTATTGCTTTGACTTCTTCATCGCTAGAATAACGTGTAGATAAAGGGAGCCAGGGCCGAACTTCCTCCCAGAACGATCAGTATGCCCAGCAGGATCAGCACAATGATCAGCGGGGCAAGCCACCATTTCTTCCGCGTTTTTAGGAAATTCCACAAATCCCTTAGAAAGTCCATCGGCACTCGTTTAGTAAAAAATCAGGTCTTTGTCGCAAGATACTCTTTCTTGCTAAATATAAAAGGACCCGCTACCAGGAAGTCCATTTTTGTCTGAAGGAAGCACCGGACCGCATCTTCCGGCGAATTGACGATCGGCTCATCCCGGATATTAAAGCTGGTGTTGATCAGCACAGGACATCCCGTCAGCTCTTTAAAACTGTGCAGCAACTGCCAGAACAGCGGGTGCGAAAGCCTGTCCACCGTCTGTACCCGCGCCGAATGATCGACGTGCGTGATAGCCGGGAGATCACTACCCCTGTACGCCAGCTTATCCGCCCAGCCCAGCGCGGCAAAATCCGCAGGCAATGGAACCTGCCTGCTTTTCTTTACCTCCTTCACCAGAAGCATATACGGCGAGGCGCTTTCTATTTCGAAATAGTTCTGAGCTTCCTCCGCCAGCACCGCCGGCGCAAAGGGCCGGAAGCCCTCCCGGTTCTTGATGCTCAGGTTCAGCTTCTTCTGCATTCCAGGATCACGAGGATCCGCCAGGATGCTCCTCGCTCCAAGAGCCCTTGGACCAAACTCGGTCCTGCCCTGGAACCACCCTATGACACTCCCTTCTGCAATAAGCCTTGCCGTCTCCTTCACAAGAGCCTCCTCCCCTTCTATCCTCCGATAAGGACAGCCATACTTCCTGGCGACTGGCAGGATATCCGTTTCGCCGAACTCCGGGCCAAGCAGCGAACCCCGCAGCGCATCCGGCAGTTCTACCCGCCTCTCCTGTCCGAAATAGATATAGTGCGCTGCCAGAGCAGCACCCAGCGCCCCCCCGGCATCCCCCGCGGCCGGCTGTATGAACAGCTGCTTAAATATGCCCGCACGATCCAGTTTCCCGTTGGCGACACAATTCAGCGCTACTCCCCCCGCCATACAAAGGTTCTCCGATCCCGTCAGACGCTTCGCCTCCCGCGCAAGCCGCATGACCACCTCCTCCGTCACTTCCTGCACCGCCAGCGCCATATCGCAATACCGCTGCTCCAAAAGGCCATCTTCAGACCGCCGCGGAAAACCAAACAACCGCTCCCAAACCCGATCCTTTACCATCCTGTTCCCGGTCGCATAGCCGAAATATTCCTGGTGGAGGAACAGCGACCCGTCCTCCTTTATCGTAACAAGCTTCGTCTTTATTAGATCGACCATCCTTCGACAATCCTCACCATCCCGGTTTCCATAGGGCGCCAGGCCCATCAGCTTGTATTCGCCATTATTCACGGCAAAACCACAATAATACGTGAACGCCGAATACAACAAACCCAGCGAATGAGGAAAATCCACCTGCTTTAGTATGGTGATATCCTTTCCTGCCCCTTTACAGATCGATATCGTCGCCCATTCTCCAACGCCATCCAGTGTAAGAATGGCCGCATCGTCAAAACCCGAAGGATAGAACGCGCTCGCGGCGTGCGAAAGATGATGCTCCGGAAAAAGCAACGGGACCCGTCGTTTGTCAAGCCGACCAAGAAGACCCAGCTCTTTGTATATGATCCTCTTTAAGAATAGCTTCTCTTTTATCCAGACCGGCATGGCCTTCAAAAAAGATCCCAGCCCGGCTGGCGCAAAAGCGTAGTATGTTTCCAGGAGACGCTCGAACTTCAAAAAAGGCTTGTCATAAAATACCACGGCGTCCAGCTCGCTCAGCCGTATACCCGAATAATGGAGACAGAAAGCTATAGCCTTTGAGGGAAACCCCGCATCATTCTTTATCCTCGAAAATCGCTCTTCCTGCGCCGCTGCCAATATCACTCCATCCTGGATGATCGCGGCCGCCGAATCATGATAGAATGCTGAAATACCAAGTATCTTCATGTAATCTCAAATTTGCAAAAAAAATCCTTACCTTTCTGCTTTTAATGAGATTTCTACGCAAAATGCTCTGGGTCCTCGGCGCCCTCCTGGTGTTCGCCATTCTCAAGATCTTCCTGCAAAAACACTTCCCCCGGTCCTCTTTCTTCCACTTTAACCTGCTCAGCTGTCTTCAGCTCCTCATCCTCTTTTGGGCCATCTTCACCGGCATCCTGGAAAACACCGTCTGGCAACGCCTGCCGCCACGAAGATCAGGGCGCAAAAGCACCCTCGCCTTTTTCGCAGTCCTCGTCATTTGCGAACTCACATGCTGCTGGATGTTCTTCCACCCCGCCACCATTTCCCCGCCCTTTCTGCCTACCGCAAAATATTACTATTCCATCTACGAGCGCAACATCGCGCAATTTGATCCCGCCATCTCCCAATACGACTCTTCCCTGTTCTACCGGATGATCCCCAACAACCGGTCGGTCTTCTCCAACGTCGAGTTCACAGACAGCATGATCACCGACGCACGCGGCTTCCGCGATACGACCAACGCCCTCACCCACCCCACCATACTCTGCCTCGGCGACTCCTATACCCTTGGCTGGGGCGTACACCAGCACGAAGCCTACCCATACCTTCTCCACCAGCTGCTGAAGGTCCCCGTCCTCAATACCGGCGTATCCTCCTATGGCACCGCCCGGGAACTGGCCTCGATAAGACCGGTCGACAGATCCTCCGTCAAAACAGTCATTATCCAATACTGCACCAACGACGAGGACGAGAACAAGGCCTTCGTGGCGAACGGCGATCGCCTGAAGATCTCGCCCCCCTCATCCTATGACTCTGCCAGAACAATTCTGAAATGGAGCAACGCCTGGTTCCCCTTCAAATACTCGCTAACCCAGTTCAAGATCTTTATGTCCCGGGACGTCATCCCGTCTATCCAAAAGACCCTCCACCCTTCCGGCCCTAAGGACGCCCAACCTGTCATGGACGATACGGCCCGATACGATAGGGAAACAAACCTTTTCCTGGAAGTCCTGAAAGGCGCAGACCTGAATTTCGACAGCGTACACATTTTCGTCTTCGATATCGACAGCTATGACCAGCTGCGCAGCGGTTTCATTTCCACGCTCAGCAGCAAGCTGGCTCAACCGGCCCAACGGTCGATCTTCAAAGACCACGTTCACCCGCTCCACATCGAGCAGCTGCTCACCCCTGGCGATTATTATATCTTGGACGAGCACATCAAACCATCCGGTCACGCAAAGCTCGCCCGGCTGCTCGCTGACTCCATATTAAACAGCGGTTCATAAAAGGCTATAGCCTATCTCACCAGATATGACCTGGGAATTTCTGCCGCAGCACCGGCGTCAGCTGACCGGCGACGAGCTGGGCAACCAGCGCTGCCCCTGCGTTGGTAAAATGAGACATATCGTAATAATAAAGGCTGTTCTTGGGCATCATCCTGGCCAGGTCGATAAGCGTCACCCCCCTCTCTGCACACACCGCCCGCACCTCATCATTATACTGCTCCAGCATCTCCCAGATCAGCCTGCCGTTCATATCCCGGTCCCGGGCATCAGTAGGAAATAGCTCCAGGTCGGCACGCGTCACCGGGTCCTTTCCGGCCCCGAACAGGTTGGGCTGCGTCATCAGCACGGGCAGAATATGCCACGCCAGGCAGGTGTCTACCAGCTGCTGCAGCCTGTCCCGGTAACCCTCCAGGTAAGGCTTTTGCGCCGCCAGTCGCCTCTGGACCACCGTATCCGGCAACGGCCTCCGCTGGACGCTGTCCGGGACCAGGCTCTCGTTCGTCGTATTGTTGAACTTCTGCGCCCTCCATCCCCGTATAAGATTAAGCGCCAGATTAAGCACCTCGCTGTTCTCAAAAATATAATGCCTCCAATCGGCTACCGCTCCCCGCGTGTTCAGCCTGTCATGAAAAGTAGGCCCGTCATTCTCCACGTCGTTGATCCCCGTCAGGAATATAACCACCGATGGCCGCAGCTGCTTGACAATTCCATTGAGCAGGACAATATGACCAAAAGTGGAATGTCCGTCCAGACCGGCATTATCAAGCCAGCACCCGGACAAAGAGTCGGATAGCCGCAGCCCCAGAAGATACGGCCATGTCTTGTCGTCGTTCAGAAAATGACACTCGGTCGTGCTGCCCCCGATAGTAACGATCTTCAAAAGCCCCGCAGTATCCGCCAGCTCCGGCCCGCGAAGACCAAGACTGTTCCGGGTATTAACGACAACAGGATCAAGCTTTGGATTGATCCTGTTGGTAATGATTTGCTTCTGGTTGGCAGGCAGAACGATCCGGTTTCCCTTCAGCCTGAAATGAAAAGGATTATAAATTCTCAGACCGATCTCCAGCAGCAGGACAACGGCGAAAAAGACATACAACAGATAGACGATCCTCCGGAAATATCTGTTCTTTATAGGCATCTCCTCTATTTCATCAGATACATTTTACCATATCCGTTGTTAAAGAATTTATCAGTGTTGTCACCCGAAGACTTATACTTATCCAGGGACTTCCCGTTAAGATTGGTGACGACGTGATACAAATATACGCCGTTCGCCAGTCGCTGACCATACATATCCGTGCCATTCCACTTGAACTCGGTTATGTTCCTGCCCACATGCAACGGACCCAGCTCCTCCTTGGTGATCTCCCGCACTATCTTCCCGGTGATCGTCAGTATCTGGATCTTGATATTCTGCGGAACTTCGCTGCCCGTGATCGTAAATACGAACGCCGTAGAGGTAGTGAACGGATTCGGATAGTTCAGCATATTGGAGATCATCGCCTTCGTGATGATCTTAAAGCTCACCCGGTAAGGAGTGGCTCCGGCAGTCGTACCCGACTGGTCCTTACCCGATACGATCAGGGTATACGTATCTCCGTCGGCACTATACTGTTTCAGGAAGGCCGGGTTGAAGTCGACCGTCGCCACATTATTGGCCGAGCTGCTCGCCGGAATAAATCGAAGCGTATCGCTGTTGAACCCAAAAGTACGCACCGACCCGTCGGGATATTTCAGCTGGACGCTGATCATCGAAGTATCATTCAATAGCAGATACTGCGACTGGCTTTGCAGCTTTATTTGAATATGAGGCCTGGCCGATACGATATCATTATTCAGGATATGCACATTGTCGAACGTCACATCCAGCGTGGGGGCCCTGCTGTCGGGTCTCACATAAAAAGCCTTGTACAGGAAGTTATTGAAGAGATACTGCTCGGGCTGATCGTTGTCCGGATTAAAACCGACATACAGTGTATTGGCGCCGGCAAATTCCTTCGTATCGAGGGTATAGTCCAGCTTCACCGTATCTCCGCTGACAAGCGGCTTCCTCTTTGGAAGCAATATCGTATGCAGGACATTGCTCCTATCCAGGATATACAGCTTTATGCGCATGCTGTCGAAAGCATATGGGCTGACATTCTTGAACGCAATGGCGAACTCATAGGGCTGACCCTGCACAACAGTATCCGCCGCCTTCAGAAGCACAGAAGGCTCCAGCGCACCTTCCGGCACAGGCGTATAATTTACCCTCCACGCCCTCAGCTGGAAAGGCTTTCCATTTATCGAGTCACCCGAGGCCATCTGCAATTTCATGAATGGATAGCGTTTCGCATCGACCGCTGACACATCAAAATCCTGCATCGTCCGGTTCAATGAATACAACGTATCCTGCCTTCCAAGGGTATCGACACCGATCACCCGGACCCCGACGGTGTCGGTCACAGGACTGCTTGGGTCCGTTCCCCACCAGTGGACATTCCCCCATTTCTTCGCCGGCCCGAATTGCGGCGAAACCACAGAACCCCTGAGGATCGGACCGGTACACATCGACTCCAGCGTAATAGCGTCGGATATCCCGTTCGACATCTTATACATTGGCGTAAATGACGGGTCGCCTTTCTTATAAATGAACAAAAAGGACCTCGGACGGGTGAACGAATCGATATTCGCCATACCCGCATTGAACAGCCTGTCTCGTATGGAATTTCCCGGCCCGTCAACCAGCGTATCGTTACGCCAGTCTGGAACATAGACATTCCCCGATTGATAGTCGAACGGTATATTCTTTACCGTTACCCAAAAACCGTTCGGAATGCTGTCCATGAACCGGACCATGTTTTCCCGGCTGGTTCTATCCATATACGAAAATTCGAAATTCCAGTTTCGCGAAGCGCCGCAATTGGCATCGGCGCTCCCGCTCAGATGCAGGTTATTCCCATTCGCGTCCACATTCTTCCAGGCCTTGAAATTCACGGGATCGAATACGTTAAAGATCAGGGACTGACCCAGACAGGCACTTTGAATGTCCTGGTTTCCATCGACAGAGACAGAGAAGTCATTGTCGAACGTGCCGGCGTCCGGATAGACCGCATTCCTCTGGTAAATATCATGGTTGAAAGTCAGGAATTGCCACTGCCGGTTGGCAGCCATCTTCATATTAGTCCCGGTCGACTGCAGATGCTGGAAGAAATGCGACTGGTTAAAACCTTCAGAACTGTGCGCCGGATCGATATACACGAACGAGGAATTATTCCAGTTGTAGTTCCCGCCCGGACTCGATGGCACTATCCCTACCCTCCAGTAATAGACCACGCTGTCCATATAGGTCACCCCCGGATCAAATTCCAGCAATCCGCCAGGCAGCGTCAGCATCTTGGACACCTTTATCGACGAATTGAAGTTTTGGGTCGTGTCCAGCTCCATTACATACTGCTGGGTCGCAGCCACCGGATTGGAAGTCGACGCGATCAGCTTGGAAGTCGACGCGTTGATGATCGAATAATTATACGGATAGACCGGCGTAGCCTCATCCTGGTAGATGAACACTTCCGTGGTCACGGAATTATTGGCGTATGTTACCTCATTGATCAGCTTGTCAGGGTTGATGGAGACCGTGATCTTATTATCCCCCTTATCTCTCGACCCGATGATCGGAAGACTTATTGCGATAGAATCAGAGTACTTTATCGCAGGCAGGGTCTTGGTCAGGATCACGTCCGTGGTGCCGTTCGGATACGTTCGCTTTACCTGCACTACCACATTCCCCGATACCGCCCGGCCAAGATTGTAAAAACGCGCCTTCATCGTGAACGAGCTGTTGGAAATAGATACAAAGCTGGGGTTTATCTCTACCTGCGAAGCCTCGATATCATAATCCGTAGGCCCCTGGTTCAGTCGGATGTACGGATCTCCATGTGTGGTCATTTCTTCCGCATGCAGCCTCGCGAAATAGTCGGTCGGCGCGACATTCATGAGGTTTTGGAGCGCATCTCTCTGGAGTATGCCGAGCGGCTTCCCGTAGTCCGCGCTGTCCATCAGCGTATACTCCCCGTTCAGGAGAATATTGAGGTAATTGACGATCCCAAAATGCGTACTGGCCACAAAAGCCACGCTGCCCCTGGTATTGGCCAGCACCCACGACTCGGAAAGCGTTTTTCCCACGCCGAGCCGCGACGGATCAAATACAAAAAAATTACCCGCATCACATCCATTCACAAAAAATATCGGGTACTTGCCCGCATTATTATAATCCTGCGGAGAGTTCAGGTTATAGCTCAGTACCGAATTCGAAGAGTGCCCGAAATAGCAGAGCTGACCCATCCCCGTGCTGAACAGATTGGAAATAGTAGTGCTCGGGACCTGGCTGACATTCGAAGCGTTTCCATCGCAAAACGTGGTCACACTGGCCCCATACTGGTTCCCCGATATGATGTTTGCATAGGAATTCATATAATTACATAGGATCGTCCCCAGATAGGGCTCACTTACACCCGTCAGGTGAACGCCGTTCTTCATCCATAACCTTCCGTCCAGCGTGTTGGGCGCCGTCAGCTGAACCTGCTCGTATTCCTTCACCTTGTTCAGATACACTTCCAGCTCCTGCCCCGATACGACCGATATCCTTCCGATGGGTATCAGCGGTACAGCATCAACCCCATTATTGCCGGTTAATTTGTTGTCCGACCCCGGATAACCGAACGTAGGTACCAGGTCCAGCTGATCAGCCGTCGGATCATGCTGGATCTCCGAATAAAAATAATAGTCTGAATATACCAGCCCATGACCGATCAGCAGCACATTCTGCGGCTTGGCCGCAAACTTCGCCCTCGCATAACGCAGAAAATTCTGGATCGACAAAGGATGCTTCCTGATACCAAACGCAAACTGATCTATCAGCTCGTTGATATCGTATACGTTCGCAGCAAACCCTCCCCCGGCAATACTGCTCCGGTAGGCCTTATAATCCGCCACAGGATTATTCCCGCTGGACCCCGTATATAACCTCGGGTTACTGATAATGATATAATTACCCTGGTTGGCAGGCTGGCTCAGATCCACGAACTGCTTGCTGGTCAGGCTGGTCACCGTCCGGATCGTCGTACCGTCCTCATTGACCAGCACATAGCTATGCGTCGCCGGCAAAGCCGGCAGCGCAAAAGATACTGTACCCGCATTCACCACCGCGGTATACCGGGAGCCATCCGTAAGATCATACAGTACCGGCGGTATGCTCCCCGATACCGAGAAATTCGTAATATTCAGCAAATAGCCCGCCGCCTTCGCCGGCAGCTGAAAAAGAAAGCTGGACTGACCGCCAAAATTCCACTGCCGCGGATAGGTAAGCTCATAAAAAGACGCAACCATCCTATCCGTGCTGACGGACGAGCCGTTGACAAAACTAACGACAGCCGACGATCCACTGCTGATCACACCCAGGGGAACCGTCTTCGTTGTCAACAGGTCATTAAAACTGTTCATGGGCTCATTATCGACCGTCGTTCCATTCACGCTTACCGACACGCTGCGCACGTTATCGGCAGACCCCGCCATGCCAAACTTAATGGTGGCATCCGGAGCTCCGGCACCGCTGTAAACAAACAGGTTTCCCTTGGTGTCTTGAAAAGGCGCACCAGGCACGATAGGACTCGAAGCCCAGAACTCTCCGATATCATACGACGAGGAATAGATATACTCTCCCACTACCTGCGCAAATCCGGGATTGGGATAGCCGCTCGACGATTTGAAATAGCTGCCCGCGGTATATAGGAACGACGTCTCGGGCGTCAACGACGACCCCGCTACATTATTCGCTACGTTGGTATAATGAAAAGTATTGCCCGTCGTATTCTCCACCAGGAAATACACCGCTGTATCCGATTCCAGGCTCCAGTATTGCGTATGTTGATAAGCAGGATTGCGATACAGAGGATTATCCGGCACACCATCATTCCGCTGACCCCAGAACTCGATATAGTCCGTGCTCCCGAGAGGGGCAGCCGGATTCCCGGTCACAAAGATAGGCACCTCCTTCCCGTTGCGGAACAGCTGGAAATTCTGCCCGAGCACACCGCCCATCCCGGCGCCTGCCAGCACTGACTGGGGAATGCGATAAAGACCGGTAGAACCTACTTTGAACTTATAATAGGTCTTACTGTAGTCTATCCATTCGTTATTATAGGCCTGGGCAAACGCCCCGATCGATAACACCAGTAAACAAACAATAGTAAAAAACTTTTTCATACTATCTGGTTTCGTTATAATATACCCCATCACCTTCTCTTCTTCTCATCCTTCCTTCTCATGTCGATACGCAGTGAAAATACATGGGTGTATAATGGATACGATTGATTCGCAAGATTCGTGAACGCATAATCGATCTGGACGTCTCCGACCCTGAAACCCGCGCCGACACTGGGCTGATAGATCCAAATCTTCTTTTGGTTCAGCGTGTCCCTGTCATCCAGCGCCTTCTGGAAATTGTTGACCCCGCCCCGCACAAAGAACACGTCTTTGAACGAAAGCTCCAACCCAAGCCTCGGATCGATGCTCACAGGATTCGTGCTGATCACCGTGTTACGCCGGCCGTCAAACGTCACGTCCAGGTCAGCCTCGGCCAGCAGGGATAGCTTCTTGTTGATCCTGAAATTATAAGAGCCCCCCACCATCAGCTGGGGAGCGGTCAATTCCGTGGACTTGCCCGGTATCTCATTCTGGGTCTCATAAAAGACCTGCCGGATAGCCTCGTTAAGGCTGAATGACCAGGCATTAAAGGTCGTCGTAACATCCCGCGCAACAATGCCCAGTTTCCAACGTTTCCCGCTCAGCAACGCAGCCGCGTCGAACCCAAACCCCCAGGCAGTCGCAAAATCACCGGCCTTACGGTAAATGATCTTGGCATTTCCCCCAAAATTGAACTGCATGTTCCTCCCAAGATCGCCATGCTGCGCCAGGGAAAAGATAAAAGCATAGTCCGCCGAGGAAAAGGTGGTGATATTATCGAAATTCACCGTCCCGTCCGGCTGGACCAGAAAGATCGTATTGGGAATATCGTCTACCGCAAAACGTAACAAGGTCAACCCGATGGTCCGCTTGTTGTCCTTCAGCGGTAGCACCAGGTTGGCGAAATCATACTTACCCACGCCCGCATAATACTCGGCATGCATCAGGTTCAGCTGAGGATTGTCCCGGATATTGGCCAGAGCCGCCGGATTCCAGTACCCCGCCGTACCATCGGAAACGCTCGCCACCTGCGCACCCCCCATGGACATCCCACGGGCGCCCGCCCCGATGTTTAGGAACTCATTGGAATATTTGGTGAACTGAGCGGTGGCAGACAGGTGAAATAAGGATCCGACGACGATCAAAATGGAGCAGATACTGGTCTTACCCCGCATTCTTTTCAGCATAAGCCAACGGTTATGGTATTTATGTGGGCTTTCAACGGATCGGATCATTGCTTCTACGGAATTTTTTTTGGGCCTCCACGATTAACGGCCTTTTACTCATTATATTGTACGATTAACATATTATCACATACCCCCTCTCTTTTCCTAAATCGTTCACAATCAATCATAAAACGAGATTTTGCGAACAAATCCCTACCCCCCGCCCCACAACCGGCCGGATCCCCCAACCCAACCCCACATTTAACCCCAAAAACCCTAGCTTTGCCGCATGAATCTGATCGAAGAACTCAAATGGCGCGGCATGGTCCAGGACATCATGCCCGGAACAGAAGAACAGCTCTCAGAAGAAATGACTTCCGGCTACATCGGCTTCGACCCCACCTCCGATAGCCTCCACATCGGCAGCCTGGTCCCCATCCTCTTACTGGTACACTTACAAAAGGCTGGCCACAAACCATTTGCGCTCGTCGGCGGTGCCACCGGTATGGTCGGTGACCCCAGCGGAAAGAGCGAAGAACGGAACCTTCTCAGCGAAGATATCCTCAACCATAACCTTGCAGGCGTCAAAAAACAGCTGGAAAAATTCCTCAATTTCGACCCCAGCCTTCCCAATAAGGCCGAAATGGTCAACAACTATGACTGGTTCCGCGACATGTCCTTCCTCGACTTCATCCGGGACGTCGGTAAGCACATTACAGTAAATTACATGTCTGCAAAAGACAGCGTCAAAAAGCGCCTCGAAGGCGACAACGGCATGAGCTTCACCGAATTCACCTACCAGCTCGTCCAGGGATACGATTTTTACTGGCTTTACAAACATCGCGGCTGCAAACTTCAAATGGGCGGCAGCGACCAGTGGGGCAATATCACCACCGGCACCGAGCTCATCCGCCGCAAAGCCGGCGGCGAGGCCTTCGCCTTCACCTGCCCCCTGCTCACCAAAGCCGACGGCGGCAAATTCGGCAAGACCGAAAAAGGCAACGTCTGGCTCGACCCCGAAAAGACCAGTCCTTATCTCTTCTACCAGTTCTGGCTCAACGCTTCCGACGCAGACACGGAGAAATGGATAAAGATCTTCACCTTCCTCAGCCCCGCTGAGATCGAGACCCTCATCGCGGAGCATAACACCGACCCCGGCAAAAAACTCCTGCAACGCCGCCTCGCCCAGGAGATCACCGCCTTCGTTCATGGCCGGGGACTCCTGGAATCCATCGAAAACACAGCAAAAGGCCTCTATAGCGGCGACCCGCTCGGCTACATCGCCGCCACCGAAGACAACGTCCTCGAAAACGGCATGCCCTTCTCGGTGCTGCCTACGCCCATCCCCACCGACGTCGTCACCTTCCTCGCAGAGAGCAAAAGTTTCTTCGACAGCAAGGGCGAAGCCCGCAAACTCCTGCAAGGCGGCGGTGTCAGCATCAATCAGCAAAAGATAACCGACCCAAAGACCATCATCGATGACGGATTCCTGTTAAAAGGGAAATATATCCTGATAAAAAAAGGCAGGGAATTCCATCTGGTAAAGCGCGTCTAGGCCCGCGCCCCGCCAGCGGTCACCTACGACAACAGCGCCGGCTGCGCCTTATACGTCTTCAGCACAAACTCCCCGAAAAGGGTATTTGCCCACGCAAACCATGCCCGGGAAAATTTATTCACGTCATCCTTATGGAAGGACTCGTGCATGAACCCTTTGCCCGCATGGCTGTTCTGCAGCAGCTTCAGGCAGTGCGCCACCTCCTGCGAGTCATGGCTGGTCAGCCCGCGGATAATAATGCTCAACGGCCAGATCATATTCAGCCCCGCATGAGGACCGCCAATACCTTCCCCTGCCTTGCCTTTGAAGAAAAATGGATTCGACTCGCTCAGCAGCATCCTGCGCGTATTCTGATACACGGTATACCCACGCTTGTCAGGGTGCAACACCGAAAGATCGCCTTCGTAGTGAGGCGACTGCAGGTAAGGCAGCGCCAGCAGGCTCGGCACATTGGCGTCGTCCATGAAGGTGTGGTTGCCAAAACCATCCGCCTCATAGGCAAATACTTCTCCAAAGACAGGATGCTGAACGATGGCATGCTCGAGCAGCGCGGCATTCAGCTCGGTCTCCAGCGCAAAGGCAGGTCCGTCCAGCTCTTTCCCGATTGACAGCGCCGCCAGCATCGTCCGCAGATCCCGCAGACTGCTCAGCGCAAACAGGTTGGACGGGATCAGGAAGGGATAAATAGTCGCGTCGTCACTGGGGCGGAACATAGAATGGATAAGACCTACTTTCCTGGTGGGATACCCGTAGCCCCGCAGGGGAACGCTGTCCGTTGCAAAAGACGTCTTCCGCTGAAAACTATATGGGCCGTCGCCGTCCTTGCGCTGTTGCGTCTTGAAGGTTTCCAGCACCGTCTTCATAGCCGCCACCCACTGTTCGTCGAATGGCGTTTTGTCCCCCGTTATCTGCCAGTATCCGTGAGCAAGACGGATGGGATAACAAAGGCTGTCGATCTCCCACTTCCGTTCATGGATACCCGGTTTCATATCGGTAAGGTCCGTGGCCTTCCACTCGCTGACCTTTGATTCGTCCTTATAAAAGGCATTGGCATAGGGGTCTTTCAGGATGCACTTCACCTGGCGATGGATCACCCCCCGTACCAGCTTCTGGAGATCCTTATCGTCCTTCGTAAGTGAGATATAGGGCCAGACCTGGGCGCTGCTATCCCTCAGCCACATGGCGTCGATGTCCCCGGTGATCACATAGGTGTCGGGCTTCCCGTCGATCAGGGCATAGTCGACCGTCGTATCGAGGGTGTTGGGAAAACAGTTCTCGAACAGCCACCCCACTTCCTTATTCCCGATATTCTGTCTCACCTCCCGGATCACCTTCTCCACCGCCTGGCTCTTGAACTTGCGGCTGGCCTCCGGTATCCGGACCACGGGGAACTCTGTCGCTACGCTACCCGCCCCCTGGCCAACCTCACCACCACCAACACCACCCGCGAGTCCACCTCTTCCAACACCACTCCCTGCCTCACTACTCGCTACCCCGTCCCCACTAACACTATTGGCGACAACTTTTCCCCCGGCCAGCAATCCCGCCGAGGCAATTATCCCTTGCTGAAGAAAATTCCTTCTTTTCATATGAAAAAATATATACCCGGCAAACTAAGATATTTTTAGTTTAGCACGATCAAAATTCCCCCTGAAGGCATAATAGACAATGACCCCGCAGGCCGTCAGGAACAGGCCCAGCAGGGCGGCAAGCCCCGTCGAATACAGGACGAACAGCCAGATAGCCACCGAAAGCACTACCGGCAAGGGATACAGCCACATCTTGAAAGGAAGGTTGGCGGTCCCGTTTCGTTTTCGCAGTAATACGACCCCGACCGACTGCGCCACGAACTGCACGAGGATCCGCATAGCCAGTATCGCGCTGATCGCTTCCGTCAGCTTCAGCAGCATGCTGAATAAGAACCCAAGTCCGCCGACGAACAGCAGCGATACATAGGGGAAATCCTTGCGCGGATGCAGTTTCGCAAAAACTGGAAAAAAATTGCCGTCCGCCGCCGCCGCATAGGGCACCCGCGAATAGCCGAGCACCACCGCGAACAGAGAAGCAAAAGCGATCCACAGGATCAGCAGCGTCGCGATCTGGGCCGTATGCGAGCCATAGATCCTTTCCATAAAAAGGCTCACCACGAACTTCGACCCCATCGCTTCCTGCCATGGGATCACCCCGACCACGCTCAGGTTCATGGCCAGGTAGAGCGCCGCAATGCAGAAGATGGATATAAAAATGCTGCGGGGGATATTGCGACCGGGGTCCTTGATCTCGCCCCCCAGATGGCAGACATTGTAATACCCGAGAAAGCTGTAGATCGTCTTCACCGACGCCTGTCCCAGGAGCAGACCGAACGCCTGGCTGAACATCGACTGTCCCCCGGAAGGCAGGCAGGAATAGCCGACGTGCGGGTGGGTGAACCCGCTGATAATGATCCAAAGGATAATGATGATCACTCCCGTCCACAGAAAGACGGCCATCTTTCCGATGGTGCGGATGTTCCGGTAGAGCAGCGCCGTGATCAGGATCACCAGCGATCCGCTGACGACCTTCTCCCACCAGAATCCCAACGGTAGCAGGTAGTTGAAATACTGGGCAAACCCGATGGCGCCCGAGGCCACGACCATGGATGACTGCAGGCAGGTCTGCCATACAAAAAGGAACGACATCAGCCGTCCGCCCTTCCTCCCATAGGCCTCTTTTAGAAAATTATAGCTGCCCCCCGCCAGGGGATAGGCCGCGCCCAGCTCGCTCCAGATCATTCCGTCGATCAGGGCCGTCACCGCCCCGAACACCCAGGCCCATATAAAAAGATTGCTGCCAACCGTACTGATGACGATCGACATGGTCACGAACGGTCCGATACCCACCATATCGATCATATTGATAGAGGTCGCCTGTAATAAACTGATTTCTCTCTTCATGGATTATAGCTGTACACATCGGCCACGCCGTGCTGGAATACATGTTCCAAAACACCGAATATCGTTCAATTGTTTGACCTGACCAACCCACGGTCGTATCTTTACCTCCTCATGAAATATTACATCATCGCAGGCGAAGCTTCCGGCGACCTGCACGGCAGCAATCTGATAAAACAGCTGAAAGAACAAGACCCCTCCACGGACGTCCGCTGCTGGGGCGGCGACCTCATGCAGCAAGCCGGCGGCCACCTGGTCAAGCACTACAAAGACCTCGCCTTCATGGGATTTGCAGAAGTGCTCATGAACCTCCGCACCATCCTGCGCAATATTGAGTTCTGCAAGACCGACATCCTGGCCTACGCCCCCGACGCCCTCATCCTGGTCGACTATCCGGGATTCAACATGCGTATCGCCAAATGGGCCCGCCAGCAGGGCCTCCGGATCATCTATTATATATCTCCCCAGGTCTGGGCCTGGAAAGAGAACAGAGTACGACAAATTCGTGCCAACGTCGACAAAATGCTCGTCATCCTCCCCTTCGAAAAGGAGTTTTACCGGAAGTGGAACTACGACGTCGAATACGTCGGCCACCCCCTGGTCGAAGTCATCGACAATTTCCGCGCAACCAACGCCACAAATACCCCCGCTTTCATCCCCTCAAATCCTCCCTCCGTTCCCTCTAACCCTTCCCCTTCCCTCTCCTCACATACCACCCCCGTTCCCTCAAACTCTTCCTCTGCCCCCGCCGACATTCCCCAATCCAAACCCATCATTGCCCTCCTCCCCGGCAGCCGCAAACAGGAGATCCTGAAAAAACTCCCCATCATGCTCGAAGCAAGCCGCTTCTTCCCCGACTACCAGTTCGTCGTCGCCCAGGCCCCCGGCCAGGACGGATCATTTTATAAGGATATCCTCTCCCCCTATCCCAACGTCTCCTCCGTCAGCAACCAGACCTACGGACTCCTCCTCCACGCCGAAGCCGCCTGCGTCACCTCCGGCACCGCCACCCTCGAAACAGCCCTCTTCGGAGTTCCCGAAATCGTCTGCTACAAAGGCAGCTCCATCTCCTACCAGATCGCCAAACGTCTCATCAAGGTCAAATACATCTCCCTCGTCAACCTCATCATGGACAAGCTGGTGGTCAACGAGCTGATCCAGGACCAGCTGACCGCCCAAAACCTCCGCCGCGAGCTCGACCAGCTCCTTCGCGACCAAGACCGCCGCCAACAATTGCGCATCGACTACCTCAACCTCAAAGAGCTCCTCAGCCAGGGCGGACACGCCTCCGCCAACGCCGCCTCCAGCATCCTCCGCTTCATGCGCGAACACCCGGCCAACCGGTCTACCCCCCTTTAAATTAATGATGTCTGAAAAAAAGTAACCGCACAATGATCACGATAATGGCCACCAAAAACATAAAAATAGAAATGCGGTTGATCCCATGCATATACTTCATCCACTGCGTATGCGGCGCCTTTGGATCCCTCTTCCTGAGATAGAAATATTCGGACAATTGCCTCAAAAATCCCATTTCATTAAAATTGATTCCTCCCCCAACCCGGAGCAGTCCTCAAAAATAGATAACACCGGGAATTTTTAAATTGTTTAACCCAAAAATCCCATATATTTGCACTCCCAAATCTGGCCGCCATATCCAAACCGGCCACCAATTCGGGACCATTCACCGGCCACTCCGGATCCCAAACCCGGCCCACACCGGCAAAATACATCATCGGGGGTTTAGCTCAGTTGGCTAGAGCGTTTGCATGGCATGCAAAAGGTCACCGGTTCGACTCCGGTAATCTCCACACCCAAGCCGGACTTCATGTCCGGCTTCTTTTTTTCAGATCCCTCCAACCCTTTCCTTCAACTTCCTAACCAAATACTTACAATCTTTCAATTTCCAAATGTCCTGTTCGATCATTAGGGATACATAGCCGGAGTTAGCCGAACACGAATGCTGTTTTATCATAGATGCTGGTTTTATTCTACTATTAAGCAGCAACTTATAATCGTTCTTAGGTGTTCGACTCCGGTTAGGATAGAAACCCGGAGTTTATCGAGCCAATAGTAAAAGGTAAATGCTGAGATATGACATATTCAAAAAACGAACGCAGTTAGTTGATTACATGCCTATATCTTTATTTTCTTATTCTCAGATAGTATCTCAACTATCGGACCAGGCAGCTACTGCTAGATCGGGCCGCCCCCTTATGGCCTGCCACGAAGAAAAATTGCTTTTTTGTAACCATTGCTTTCCGGGGCTTTGGTTACAAATTTGCATCGCAAAACTGCAAGACAAACAGAACATATGAGACTTAAGCTGACCATTGTAGTCTGCATCACATTCGGCACAGGGCAATTGTTCGCCCAGAATATCCTCACTCTTCCCTTCGATTGTATTTCCGACAAGATCATCCTAAAGGTAAGAGGCAAAGGCAACGACACGCTCAATATCTTCTTCGATACCGGAGCCGACTTTATGTACCTCGATTCGTCCCTGGCAGCAGGATATGAGCTGTTCGGCACACGCTCGTTAAAGGTGAACGGCAGCTATGTCCTGGGCGCGAGGATGACTGGCCGCCTGATCCCGAATCCAGGCATCTTCAAAGACTCAATATTGAATATAGTATATGGCAACATAGTCACCCAAAATTACATAACCCACCACCCCAACGATCTCCCCATCCGGCTCGACGGAATGATGGGCATCGGATCGCTCAGAAAATATGTCGTATTGCTGGATTTTGAAAAAAAGCTGCTGACCATAAAAGATAAACAGGACCCCTACACGGACAAAACGACGTTTACTTCAATAAAAATGCTCAATTCCGACGACGGACACAGTACCCCGTTGTCAAATAGGGTCCACACCCTGGGCTCCACAAGAGTCAAGCTCTGTTTGTCAAAAGGTCACGTCATTGAGGCCACCGGAATGTTTGATACCGGCTGCTTTCGCGAGCTCGTGCTCTGCACCACCATGAACCTCGACTCCATCAGGGACGCATCCGAACCCAAATGCGATATCAATATAAGGTATGATAGCATGCAACAGGGCATACGACATGAATATTGCTTCAACCTCGATTCCGCAACACTAGGCAGCTCCTTTCGCAAGACCGGACAAAAGGCCTACGCCATAAATGTGGACGAGAGCCGCTTTGCCAAATTCGGAGAAGTAAGCTCCTATATCCTGATCGGGTTTCCATTTTTCAGGAAATTCAAAAGGGTATACCTCAACTACCCCGCAGCAAGAATCGATCTCGAGCAATAACAACAAGGAACAAATGATATTTCTCTCCGCTCAGCCTGACGACTTTTATTTTTTATGGCAACTACAATTACAATTGTACAACTTCAATTGCCTCGGTATCCGGCCAGAAAACATACACGTATTGATCGGATACCACCCCGACAGAGGGCTAAGCCGCGAGTTTTCAGACTTTATCGATCACTGCAGAAAAGCCAGCTTTTTCACCTATCCGGACAACCGACCCTCCAAAACCTACTTGCCCTCCATACGCCCCCACATCATTGCCCAACATTTCGATAAACACCCTCGTTTACAAAAAGAGACCATCTTTTATCACGACTCCGATGTGAAATATATCTTTATGACCATAGACGCGTCCGATTATACCGTGTTCTTCAAAATTTCCAGTTTATGCCAGGGAATCATTTCAATCCCATTACCTCTTGTTTGTACGTCTTCTCCCCCATAGACTATATAAGTCTTGTTATATTTTGTAAGCTCTTGCCAAAACAAAAGTCCTTTATAGAAATCGGGTACTATTGTCATCCCTGATTTTAGTTCTACAGCATAGGCGGTGGATCCATGATCCAGCACCACATCTATTTCATGGCCGCTAACATCACGCCAATAGAATAAATTACTTCTCAGGCCTTTATTGAAGCGATCTTTTATTAATTCATTTATAACATAATTCTCAAATAAAGCGCCTCTGCTTGAGTGAGTTATTAACTGCGAGGGAGCGCTAATTCCAAGAAGAGCACACGCAAGCCCCGTGTCATAAAAATATAATTTCGGCGATTTTATAATTCGCTTTGAAAAATTGTTATAGAATGGAGGTAATAAATGGATTACATAACTCGCTTGCAATATCCCCATCCACGCACCTATAGTTTTATGGTCGACCCCACATTCGATGGCGAGATTATTCAAGTTCAATTGCTGGCCGATGCGGCCTGCACATAAATATAAAAGCTTTTGAAACAAATTTAGATTAGTGATGTTTTTAATTTGCCTTACATCCCTTTCAATGTATGTTCTGATGTAGGAAGGAAACCAAAATTCCGGATCAACATGATCAAACGTAATAGCCGGGTAACCCCCTGAAAATATAACTTGATTCAAATGAAGGTCCTGATTTGGGATTTTCCGGAGCTCATTATAGCAAAAAGGCAATAATTCCAGATAGCCGATGCGACCTGCTAAGGTCTGTGATATGTTCTCAAGCATTAGAAAATTATTTGAGCCGGTCAGGATAAATCGGCCCTTTTCATTGCTTTCGTCTAATACTTGCTGTAAATAGCTGAATAATTCCGGCACCCTTTGGGCCTCGTCAATGATTGCTCCACCAGGCAGGTTGTTGAGGAAGCCCCTTGTATCACTCAGCGCCGACTCTCTTATATCGGGATTTTCCAGCGATACGTATTTTTTCTCCGGAAAGGTGGTTCTGGCAAGTGTTGACTTGCCACTTTGCCTGGGGCCGGTTAAAGCAACAGCTTTGAACTGAGCGGCAAGTTTTTTTAAGATGATTTCTGCGTCACGAGTGATCATGTACAATTGGGAATTCAATTCCCAAAAATACAAATTTTCTGTAATTAATTTAGAATCAATTATGTAGAAACGCCAAAGATCTGCTTTTCAAGGCGTTATCCGACGAACAAAAGATAGCAAACCAACCAGGTGTTCGATAGACCTCCGGTAATCTCCACAAAAAAGGCTTATCAGGCCGCTTCAAATGATCATTCAGTAGGGTGATCATTTTTTATTAGGAGGAGCCTCCGGTCATATACCCACCTGGGACTTCGCTAAGATTTTGGCCGGGAAGGCATAGAAGTTATATTTATATTCAATTAAACAATAAATGTAGAAATAACACTACAAAAAATAACAAAATTCATTCATTCTTTTACAGTACAAATAATTTCAATAAAAGAACCGTCATCATCGGTGCGCATTCCAACAGCTATGAGCCTTGTCCCAATTGCACGCGTAAAACAAGTTGATCCGGACCCTTGGTCCTGATCCACGTGCAATTCGGTCGGCGCCCTCAACGAACATGAAAAACAAGCTGATCAGGCCACTAACAGGCCGGTCCATCATCGTTGGAACAGTCCATCTGGCAAAAAAGAAGAGCCGCACCTGAACAGAAGATCCTATCGAAAAGCCGTATAACAATCTTGACCATCGAAATTATTTTGCGTCATATACGGTTTTGGAAACCCCACGAGCTCACTCGCGGGGTTTCCTTTTATAGTTCTATCATGGGGAAGCCTAGAACAAATTACTTCTCAGGCCTTTGTTGAAGCGACCTTTTATTAATTCATTTATAACATAATTCTCAAATAAATAATAAATGGATTACATAACTCGCTTGCAATACCCCATCCACGCACCTATAGTTTTATGGTCGACCCCACATTCGATAGTGAGATTATTCAAGTTCAATTGCTGGCCGATGCGGCCTGCACATAAATATAAAAGCTTTTGAAACAAATTTAGATTAGTGATGTTTTTAATTTGCCTTACATCCCTTTCAATGTATGTT